>JAABUQ010003204.1_pt1 | contig 30548 bp, 20 predicted proteins | sample 5560001 | NCBI WGS metagenome assembly JAABUQ01 (sample SAMN10711888, study PRJNA513371) | rock metagenome | isolation source: Antarctica rocks | place: Antarctica: Victoria Land, Finger Mt nord | collected 2015-12-18 | reverse complement strand
CGGCGAGGTTGCCGCACCAGATGATCAGGAATTGCGAGAAGGCCATGTACGCCCAGAACATGACGAAGGCCAGCAGCAGGTTCCCGAGGTCCTGCATCCTCCCGGGCGTCGCCACGCCTTCCATCTCGTCGGTGCGCGCGAGCAGGGCGGCCACGATGATCATGAAGGCGAATGTCGCCAGGCCCTCGCCGACGATCAGCATGGCGCCGAAGATCGTGGAGTACCAGTCGGGCTCCAGCGACATCACCCAGTCGATCGCCGCGAAGCTCGCGGTCAGGAAGAGCAGGACGAGGCCCGGCCCGCTGAGGGATTGCAGCCACCACTTCGCGTCGGTGCTGTCGCCGCGGTCCTGCCGGTACGAGAGCCGCGTCAACGCATAGGCGAAGGCGGTCCAGATCGTGAAGTACACGCCCGCGCGGATCAGAAAGGCGTTCTCGTTGAGGTAGATCGCCTTGTGCTTCAGCGCCAGGTCCGCGGAAACCTCCGAGGCCACGGCCCATCGGTAGAGGGTCTTCAGGCCGAACGTCAGGGGGACGAACAGCAGGGCCAGCGCCGGCATGGTCATCGCCCCGGCTTCCAATAGCCTGCGGACCGGCAGGCCCCACGAGCCGCCGACCAGGTGGTGCAGCATGGTGATGCCCAGGCACCCCGTTGCGATCCCGGACCAGAAGAGGAACGCGACCAGGTACGCCGGCCAGAGCCGATTGGGCCAGAAGACGCCCACCGCGACGCAGACGGCCAGGCCCGCGAGGCCCGCCAGCGCCGCGAGCCGCTGGGCGCGCCCCAGAAGGCGGTCGGCCGGGGTCCGCGACTCGTGTGGACTCGCGATCATCGGCCCGCCTCCTGAAGCAGGCGGCGCTCCTCGTCGTTGGGGGAAGCGATCGCCTCCAGGTCGGCCTTGGTGGCGTGCCGGCTCAGTTGCAACGCCCGGATGTAGGCGGTGATCGCCCAGCGGTCGTCGACCGGGATGCGCGCGGCGTAGGAGTACATCGCGCCGTGGCCGTTGGTGATGACGTCGAAGAAGTGGCCGACGGGGGCCTCGGTCAGGTCGTCGTAGACGCCCACGGGGGTCTGGCCCGCGCGAGGTCGCTTGCCGTAGAAGGGCGGCGGCGGCGAGAATCCGCGCTGGACGATCATCCCCCGGCCGTCGCCAAGCTCGCCGTGGCAGGGGGTGCAGAAGATCGTGTACCGCTGCCGGCCGCGTTCCAGCACGGCGCGGTCGACGGGGAAGGGCAGCGTGTCGGCGGGCTTGCCCTCAACGATCCCCTCGAAGCGGTGCCGGTCGGTCCTCAACTCGTCGCGAGCCACCGTGCCCTCCAGGACCGGACGGGCGGAAGTGCCGTCGGCGAACAGGTCGCTCTTGCTGTACGGCTTGTACTTGGGCTGGTCGACCATGTCGTGCCGGCACCCCGCCAAGGCCAGCAGCGCGAGCCCCGCCGCCAGGGGCGCGGGCCGTCGGCAACCGGCGTCGAGAGGTCCGCTGCGTCCCATGTCCGTTCCCCAATCCTCCGCGATGATCGAACTCCGCTCAGCGGTCCACGATGGCGAGGGAACGAGGCTCCAGGCTTTCCAGGAACCGCGACGTCCCCTCGGGGTCGAACCGCGGGTCGTTCGCCTGGATGCACAGGAAGAACCGGCTCCGCGTCGCCAGGGCGAAGCCCGGGACGTTGAAGACCGGGTGATACGGCATCGGCAGGCCGTTCAGGGCGAGCATCCCGAAGACGGCGCCGAAGGCGGCGAGCAGGACCGTCGTCTCGAACGTGATCGGGATGAACGACGGCCAGCTATGGAAGGGACGCCCGCCGACGATGATCGGGTAGTCCATCACGGCCGAGAACCATTGCAGGAAATAGCCGCCGGCCCCGCCGATCAGGCCGCCGATCAGCACGACCAGCGGGATGCGGTTGCGTGTGAAGCCGATCGCCTCGGCCAGGCCCTCGACCGGGAAGGGGGAATAGGCGTCCATGCGCCGATATCCCTCCGCGAAGGCGCGGCGGGCCGCCTCGACCACCTGCTCGGGCGTGGTGAACTCGGCCAACAGACCATACGGCGACGGGGCCGTCCGGGCGTTCATGGGCGTCCCCCGTGCGTCGCGGCGCGGCCCTCGGCGCGCACGTGCGTTTCCTGGACCAGCTCGCGCATCTCGGCGATCGAGATCACTGGCAGGAACCGGATGAACAGAAAGAGCAGGGCGGCGAACAGGCCGATCGTGCCGTAGAACGTCATGTAGTCCCACTTCGTCCCGTGATACATGTTCCACGACGACGGCAGGAAGTCGGCGCTGAGGCTCGTGACCACGATCACGTACCGCTCCAGCCACATCCCGACGTTCACGAGGATCGAGACCGCGAACAGAACCCACACGTTGCGACGCGCCCAGGGCAACCAGAAGAGTTGCACCGCCACGCAGTTGCAGGCAATCAACTGCCAGTACGTGTGGGCATAGGGACCCCTCGGCCGGTACTTGTTAATCATGAACGTCTCGTACGGGTTCTGGCCGTACCAGGCCATGAACGCTTCCATGAAATAGCCGTAGCAGACGATCAACCCGGTGGCGAGCATGACCTTGGCCATGTTCTCCAGGTGCTTCCTCGTGATGAATTCCTGGAGCCCGTAGAAATACCGCAGGGGCAGAGCCAGCGTCAGCACCATCGCGAAGCCGGAGTAGATCGCTCCGGCGACGAAGTAGGGCGGAAAGATCGTCGAGTGCCAGCCGGGGACGATCCCGACGGTGAAGTCGAAGCTGACGATCGTGTGGACCGAGACCACCAGCGGCGTCGCCAGCGCGGCCATCAGGAGGTAGGCCGTCCGGTAGCGGTGCCAGTGCCGCGCCGAGCCCCGCCAGCCCATCGCCAGCAAGCCATAGGAAAACCGCCCGATTCGGGTCTTCGCGCCGTCGCGCAGAGTGGCGAGGTCCGGGATCAGGCCGATGTACCAGAACAGGAGCGAGACCGTCGCGTACGTCGAGACGGCGAAGACATCCCACACCAGCGGGCTGCGCCACTGGGGCCAGAGGTCCATCGTGTTGGGGTACGGAAAGAGCCAGTAAAAGACCCAGGGGCGGCCCAGGTGCAGGATCGGGAACATCCCGGCGCAGGCGACCGCGAACAGCGTCATCGCCTCGGCGAAGCGGTTGATGCTCGTGCGCCACTCTTGCTTCAGCAGGAGCAGGATCGCCGAGATCAGGGTCCCGGCGTGGCCGATGCCGATCCACCACACGAAGTTGACGATCGCGAAGCCCCACATCACCGGGGTCCGCACCCCCCAGATGCCCACGCCCTCGACAAACAGGTACGTGACGGCGACCAGAAACATCATCGTCAGCGCGAAGGCGAAGGCGAACCCCAGGAGCCACCCGCGCCGATAGGGCCGCGTCAGGACGATCGAGCTGATCTTGTCGGTGACCGACCCGAAGGTGTGGCCGGGCCCCAGGACGTGCCCCCCCTCTCCGGGCGCTTGCGGATCGTGCGGCGGCGGATCGGCCGGCATGGGCATCACTCCGATCCGAGCTTGGGGTTAGGGTTGGTCAGCTTCGCCAGGTACGTCGTCCGCGGGCGGGTGTTTAGCTCGGCCAGCAGGGCATAATTGCGCGGGCTCTCCTTCCACTTCACGACCTCGGCCTCGCGGTCGTTGAGGTTGCCGAAGGTGATCGCCCGCGTGGGGCAGGCCGCCTGGCAGGCCGTCACGACCTCATTGCCGCGCACGGGGCGCCCGCCGTCGGCCTCCGCGTGGATGCGCGCCGCGGAGATGCGCTGGACACAGTACGTGCACTTCTCCATCACGCCCCGCGTCCGCACGGTCACGTCGGGGTTGTTCAGCAGTTTCAGGACGGGCGTTTTCTGGTCGGAATACTGGAGGAAGTTGAACCGGCGGACCTTGTACGGGCAGTTGTTCGAGCAGTACCGCGTGCCGACGCAGCGGTTGTACGTCATCTCGTTCAGCCCCTCGGCGCTGTGGGTCGTGGCGGCGACGGGGCAGACCAGCTCGCAGGGGGCCTTCTCGCAGTGCATGCAGGGGACCGGCTGATGCACGATCGCCGGGTCGGCCTCGCTCCCCTCGTAATAGCGGTCGATCCGAATCCAGTGCAGCTCGCGGCCGGCGAGGACCTGCTCCTTGCCGACGACCGGGATGTTGTTCTCCGACTGGCAGGCGGTCACGCACGCGTTGCAGCCGATGCAGGTATTCAGGTTGATCGCCATCCCCCAGGCATTGCCGAAGCCGGCCTGGCGGATCGCCTGCGGCTCGGGCTCGTCGAAGAGCGTCAGATCGCGGGTGAATTCGCGGTCCGGCTCCTGCGCGAACTCGGGATTCCTGGCGAACTCCTCGGCCGTGGCCGATCGGACCAGCTCACGATTCTCCATGTTCTGGTGGTGCTGGGTGATCGCCATCTTTTGCCGGACGCCGGTCCTGACGACTTCGAGGCCCCCGCCGAAGTGGGGCGCGTCCGAGGTGCGCAGGGCATAGGCGCTGGCCCCCGCGTTCTCGCCGACGCGGCCGATCTTCTTGCGGCCGTAACCGAGGTGGACGGTCACGGAATCGTCGGCGTGCCCCGGCAAGATCCAGATGGGCATGCGGAGGGTGCGACCCCGGTACGACAGATCCACCACGTCGGCCTCACCCGTCAAATCGTCGACCGCGAGGCCGAGCCGTTTGGCCGTCGCGGGGCTCATGAGGGCGGCGTTGTCCCACGTGAGCTTGGACATCGGCTTGGGCAGTTCCTGGAGCCAGCCGTTGTTGGCATACCGGCCGTCCCAGATCGTCGGGTCGGGACGGAAGACGATCTCCAGGCCGCCGACGTCGGGCCGCGCTTCCGCCGTGTCCTTCGGGCTCACGTCCCTGGGCTTCGGCTTCTCGCCCGCGACGACCCCATCATGCAGCGCCTTCCGCCAGAAGGCGTCGAAATCCTTGGCCCGCGACCGTTCTTTCCAGGTCTCGCGCACCTCGGCAAGCCCCGCGCGGCCTTCGCCCCTGGTGAAGGCGGAAAGCAATTCGATCGCCGACTTGCCGTTATAGAGCGGGGCGATGAGCGGCTGCTGGATCGTGGCGGTGCCGTCGAATGCCAGGGCGTCGCCCCAGGTCTCCAGCGTGTGCGCCTCGGGGACGTGCCAGGGGCAGAGTTCGGATGTCTCGTCCTCGTGCAGCCCCAGCCGCGCGACGAAGCCGACATGCTTCAACGCCCCCGCGAAGTCGAGGTCCGCCGGCGCGTCGTACACCGGGTTCCCGCCCAGGATCAGCAGGGCGGCCACCTTGCCGTTCTGCATGTGCCCGACGAGGTCGGCGAGCGAGCCGCCGCGACCCTTTGGCGGTCGGACTTCGGCGGATTCGAGATACGAGACGGTCTGGCCGACGTTCCCCAGCTCGACGTTTATCTGGTGCGCCAGGACGTGGACGGCGGCGGGCTGGTGCGCCCCGGCCAGCACGAGCCCACGTCCGCGGTGGGCCTTCAGATCGTCCGCGACGAGATCGGCCCAGTAGGTACGAGTGACCACTGGTGGGTCGCCGCCGACCGCGTCCGCGACATGCTGGGCGAGCCGTAGGACTTCGCCCGCCTTCACCCGCTTGCGGTGGTCGGCCATCGCGCCGGTGATCGTCGGGCAGGGCTCGGCGACGTAGAGGCGATTCATCGCGGAGGGCTTGTCGCCCTCGGCCAGTTCGCGGCGGGCGGCGAAGGCGCGAGAGTCAGGGATGTGCGACGGGCCTTCGGCGAGGAAGTTCGCGTCGAGCGAGAGGATGATGTCGGCCTTGGAGAAGTCGTAGATGGGGGCGTCAACCTGAACGTCGCCGCCCGCGGGCTCGTGGCGGTGCCAGCGGGCCTCGGGGAAATCATCGAGCAGCGCCTTGAGCCGGCCGGCGAGGGTGGGCGAGGTGATCGACCCGGTCAGGACGCGGAGCCCGGCTCCCTTCCTGGCGAGCTGCGACTGGCGGACGGCCAGCAGGGCGGAGAGGAAGTCGTCGTAGGTGCTGACGCGCCCGTTGTGCAGGACGACCCGCGAGCGGTCGGGGTCGTATAGCGCGAGGATTTCCGCCTGCGTGAAGGGGTCGGCGGCGCCGAGGCTCGCGGGGTGGTCGGGGTTGCCCTCGATCCGCGTCGGCCGCCCCTCGTGGCTCTCGACGAGGACGCCCGTGGCGAAGCCGCCGAGGGTCATCGCCGTGGCGTAATACCGGGGGCGGCCCGGGACGACCGACTCCGGCTGCTTCACGTAGGGCACGATCTCTTCGGGGGGCTGCGCGCCGCAGCCGCCGATCCCCGCCAGGGCGAGCGAGGCGCCCATCAGGCGCAGGAAGTCGCGGCGGCTGGCCGGGTCGGTCCAGACCTCGACGTTCTCGGGGAACTCGCCGCGCAGGTAGTCCTGGAACGCCTCGGTGCCGGCCAGCTCTTCGAGGCTGCGCCAGTAGCGGGGGCCGCTCGCGCCGTCGAGCAGCGGGCGGACGGCGTTCAGGTCCAGGTGTGGGCTTGCGTCGGTGCGGTGGCTCATCGGTGGCACGTCGAGCAATTGGTGAGCCGATCCTTCGGAATGTGGTACGACTCCACGAGTTGCTTGCCGATCGCGAGCTGGTCCCCGCCCGGCGGTGTCCACGTCATGTTGAAGACCTCCTCGCGAGGGCGCAGGTGACCCTCGGGCTTGCGGTGGCAGTCCAGGCACCATTCCATGGTCATGGGCTTCTCCTTCCACATCATCGGCATCGTGTCGACCCGCCCGTGGCAGGAGACGCACCCGACCCCCTTCCGCACGTGGATGCCGTGGTTGAAGTAGACGAAGTCCGGCAGGTCGTGCACCCGAGTCCAGTGGAGCGGCCGGTCCTCGGCCAGGCTGGCGCGGACCGGCTGGAGCATCGGGCTGCCCGCCCAGATCTGCGAGTGGCAACTCATGCACGTATGCGTCGGGGGGAGGCCGGCGAAGGATTCATTCTCGACCGACGTGTGGCAGTACCGGCAGTCAATCCCCAGGCCGCGGCTATGGTGCTCGTGGCTGAAGGCGACCGGCTGCTCGCGGATCACGCGGACCTTGGTCACGTACGGAGAACGGTTGATGAGATAGGTCAGGACCAGCAGCCCCAGCGCGAGGAAGAAGGCACCGAAAAGACTGAGGCGAGAAAGGGTGTTCGTGCTCGGGTGAAAGATCTGAACCATCGCCGTCCCCATAAGGCTCCGGGCGTCGTGCTACTAACATGGGCAAACGGGGGGCGCTTCGTCCAGAGACCGCCCCCCGAAATTGTCACGACCCCCAAAAAAGTCAGGCCCCCGGCGACTACGCGCCCGGAGCCTGACGACCCGTGAGCCCTGCGTCAAGTCACTTCACTGCGCGGCGACGCGCAGCGGCTGGCCGTTGGGGTACAGGACGACGCGAATCCACCCCGAGGGGTCGAGCGCCGAGACGTCGGTGAGGGTGTAGCCGGGGAGCGCGCCGAGGCCCAGGGGGACGTCGATCGGCTGACCTTTCAGCTTGCCCGCGAAGAGGTTCAGGGCGATCCGGTTGATGAAGGCGGGCAGGGGGTTGGCCTTCGTCTCGTCCTCGCGGATGGCGAAGACCTGCGCGTCGGGGCCGGGGTCGAACGCCTCGACCCTGCCGGAGAAGTGCAGCGGCTGGCCGGGGGCCGGGGGGGCGACCTTGAAGGACAGGGTGATCTCCGCGGCCGGTGCCGTGATCCGGTAGATCCGTGCCGCCGGGCCCGCCAGGCCACCCCCGCCCCCTCCCACGTTGGGAACTTCAATCAGAAAGTCGTGGACGATCGCCACAATCTGCCCGTTGCGGTCGGCGGCGAACTCCGGCGAGCGCCCGGGGCGCTTCACCCGCAGAGCCAGCACCTTCGGGTCCTTCGCGGCACTCGTCTCCTGAATCGCCTTGTTGAACGACGCGAAGTCGGCGTTCCGCGTGGCCACGATCCCCTGGCCGGGCGGGGCGCCTGGCGGGACCTTGCGGGTGACGATCATCAAGTTCCGCGTCGCCTGCGCATCGGGGCTCTGAAGGAAGCCCCTGGCCAGGTTCGTCATCACCGAGGTCAGGTGGATGTCCGCGGTCACCCCCGGCTGGTAGCCGGCCAGCGTCGGCGGCTGCGGCGTGTCGGCGCCGACCTGCTCCCCGGCGCCGGGCCACAGGAGCGTGCCTCCCACCAGGGCGTATTCCGGCCGCGATCGCAGACTCAGCCCGGTGATGGCGATGTTGCGGATCTGCAAGGTGTTGTTGCCCACCAGCGCCCGGGAAAGCTGGGCGTTCTTCTGGGCCGCCGCCTGCGCGGCCTTGATCTGGCCGAGTTCCGCCGCGCCCTGGACCACGCCATCGACGATCTTGCCGATCGCCGCCTGGTACACCTTGTTGGTGATCTTGCCCTGATTCAGGCCCACCAGCGACGCGATCAGCCGGCCGAACCCCTTGCCGGCGATCGGCGTGGAATTGACCGTCGCCGCGATGTTGTGCAGGTATCCTGGCGCGACCGCCAGACCGCTCGGCCGCAAGATCGCGGTGATGGTCAACTGCGAGCTGTCGAACGAGGTCGCCGAGAACTGATACAGCTTCGCGGCCTTCTTGCCCTTGGGGTCCGAGGCCAACTGTTGCTGGAAGCCGCGGATCGGGGTGACGGTCGTCAGCGCCTGGGTGTTGTAGAAGGCGATCCCCTCATCGCTGGGCAGCAGCCCGAAGGCGATCTTGGGGCCCGCCGTCACGTACGAGAGGTTGCCCTTGAACTCGATCGGCCCCGACTCCACCACGTTGGTGTTCAGGGCCGGGCTCAACGCCGCCGCGTCGGCCGTGACATCGAGGTTCGGTCGATTGAAGAGCGCACTCAAGGCGGCCTGAAGCGTCAAGGACGGGGTCCAGGGCCGTGCCTGGTTGCCCGACTGAAGGGCATTCAGCGCCGCGTAGACCCGCTTCAAGGCCGCCTGGCGGTCGCGGACCGTCGTCGCGCCCTCGTAGGAGCCCATCGCGTCGGCCAGGTCGCTGCCGACGAACCGCACCCAGCCGTCGCGGTTGCCGCCGGAAACGGAATCGGTCAACTGGCGGCCGGCCCAGGCCAGTCGCACGCGCGGCTGAAGCCACTCGCGGAGCGCCTCGTGGACCCGGGCGCCGGGGCCCCAGGAGACCCCCTGAAGCGCCGTCGACAACTGGTGCAGCCGCCCGAGCGACCGGAGGCGATCGTCTTCGGTCCGCGCCGCGCCGTACCTCGCGAACTCGGCCGTCACGGCGTCGAAGAAGGCATTCCAGCCCGGCGCGTTCGGCTGCGGGGTCGTCCCCGCCTTCGCCCAGTCGGAGCGAACACCCTCGATTGCCCGCTCGACGCCGAGGTAGCTCGGGGCCGCGTCCGCCCCCAGGAGCGCAATTGCCACCAGGGCCGGAAGGGCCCAGGTCCGAGTGTTCCGCGTTCGCATCGTCGACCCCTCTTCCCGGTTGTGCCGTCGGAGCCGTGGGAGGTACGGCCCCAATTGTTGGTAGGATCGCCCTATCGCCCCAGAGCACATGACCTCAAAGTCCCGCCAGAATACCAGGACGGTCGGATATTGCCAATCTTGCCGAATACGATCATTCCCTCCTCCTTCCCACTCCGGTGGCCCGGGGGCCATCGCGATCGGCCCGCACTCCGCACGAATCGTGCCGACGAAAACGACCCCGGCACCCTCCTGACAGGAGGGGTGCCGGGGTCTGACAAGGTTTCAGGGAGGGGCCGGGGCCGTGGTCTCAATAGTCGCTGGAGGAGACGACCTCGTTGCCGGCCTTGGAGCCCAGCGCCCACCAGACCTGGCTCTGGACGCTGCTCTTGACCGTGCGGGTCGAGCCGTCGGCGAACAGCACATTGACCGAACTGGGGTGGCGGCTACTGGCGGTGTAGGCCCCAAACCCCACGCCGTTGCCATAGCCACAGCTCCAGGTGTTCGGCGGCATCACATGGTTGTAGCGCGTGTCCGGGGAGTACGCCAGGATCCACCGGCCGCCGGAGGAGTCGCCCCCGGTGAACAAGGTGGAGACCGTCGGGGCCGCGCCCCGACACGACCCGTAGACCAGCGCGGGGGTCTGGTCGCCGGCACTGCCCGGGTCGGTGACCACGTTGCTGACGGAGCTTGTGGGCTTGGTGGGATCGAAAACGTTGGGCGCACCGCCGACGCCCTTGACGCGCTCGCTGAAGGCGGCCGTCTGGCTGGTGCCGTCGAGGATGTCGCGAAGGCCGACCACCAACTGGCCCTGGCCGTTCGAACCGGGGTTGCCCCTCTGATCGGTCCCGCAGAACTGGAAGATTCCCGCATACTGGCCGATCTGGGGCGACTGGCCGTTGCCGCCGCCATAGAACGAGTTGGGGGCCGACCCGGCGCAGCCCATGTAGCTGTTGTGGCCCTCGGCGTAGCTCAGGCGGTCGGTGTCCGAGGGGCATTGCAGGGTGCTGAGCGTGGCGCGGGCGGTCGTCGTGTTCGAGCCGTCGAAGATCTGCCCTTTATTGTTGTTGTTGGGATTCAGCTGGAAGTTGGTGGCGTTGTACAACGGAACCTGCTCGATGAACGGCAGGAGCATCACGTGCGCCGACCAGTCGGAATTGCCCCAGGGGCCGGAGCCCCAGGGCAGGGCGCCGGTGGAATCGTGGTAGTTGTGCAGCCCCAGGCCCATCTGCTTGAGGTTGTTGATGCACTGCGCGCGTCTGGCCGCCTCGCGCGCCGCCTGGACGGCCGGCAGAAGCAAGGCGATCAGCACGCCGATGATCGCGATGACCACCAGCAACTCGATCAGCGTGAAACCTCGACGCTTCATCAGAGTGCCCTCGATAAGGTGAGAAATAGGAGAACGATCGCCGCGAATTGGCGGACGCCTGACATCCCTCGGAAGAGGTCGCGGGCCGAGGTTGGAAAAGCTAGGGACCAGATCGGCCGCGATGTGTCATTCGCCAAAAGCCGATTATAGGGCACCCTTCCCGACTTGCAACGTCTCAGTGAAATTATTATGCGCATCCAATAAAGGAGACATCACGGGATGCACCACTCCCTACGGGCATGGTACGAGCCGTCGGGCTGGCCAAGACCGGGGGGCCGCGCCTCCCCGACAAAGGGCAGGGGACGGGGTAGCGGGCGGTGCGATTGTGATACAATCGGCCTCGAAGGCCGACGCCCGCGTGATGGTCGCGGGGCTGCGACCTCCCTTTCTGGCGTCCTTCCGGCCGGGAGAATCCCCCACGATGTCCCCGAATCCTGGAGGCCCGCGCCTCCGCAATGGCCCCGTTGTCCTTACGCTCCTTCTGGCATGGGGATGGGGATCGGGCTGCGGGCGAGTGCCCCAGACCACCGCCACCAGTTCCGTCGGCACCGGCACCGGCATCGGCCCGAGGATCAAGGACGTAGCGAAGCCGCCGGTACACGCCTCCGGGGGCGGGATGGGGATGACCGACAACCGTTCCGGCACGGCCGGCGGCGCTCCGCCGACCGCTCCCAACCAGGTGCCGCAGGACCCCAGCCCCTTCCGCTTCGAGGACGTGGCCAAGGCGGCCGGCGTTGACTTCAGGCACGTCTCCGGCATGACTGCCCAGAAGCATTTTCCCAGCGCCAACGGCTCGGGCGTCGCCATTTTGGACTACGACGGCGACGGCGCCATGGACCTGTACTTCGCCACCGGCACGATGTTCCCCGTCGGCACGGTGGCGACCGGGCCGAATCGCCTCTTCAAGAACCTGGGCGGCGGCAAGTTCCGCGACGCCACCGAGGAGGCCGGTCTGGGCTTTCGCGGCTATTGCCACGGCATCATCGTCGGCGACGTGGACAATGACGGCGACCCCGACGTGTTCCTCGCCAATTACGGCACCAACGCCCTCTTCCTCAACGACGGCCACGGCAAGTTCACCGACGCCACGGTCGACACCGGCATCGACCACCCCTCGGGCTGGTCCTCCAGCGGCGCCTTCCTCGACTTCGACAACGACGGCGACTTGGACCTGTACGTCTCGCGATACGGCGACTGGAAGCTGCCCGAGGACGACAAGGTGTGCGAGGACGGGGGCGTCCGCATGTACTGCTCGCCCAAGTCGATCCGGACCGTCCGGCACATCCTTTACAAGAACCAGTGGAAGGAAACCGGCCGCGTCGCCTTCACCGACGTGACCGAAGAGGCCGGGGTCGCCCGCGACGACGGCCACGGCTTCGGCGTCGTCACCGGCGACTTCGACGGCGACGGCTTGGTCGACATCTACGTCGCCAACGACATGAACCCCAACTTCCTCTTCCTGAACAAGGGTCATGGCACCTTCCAGGACGCGACCGAGTCCTCGGGCGCGGCCTTCGATAAGGACGGCCGCCCGCAGTCAAGCATGGGCATTGATGCCGAGGACGTGGACGGCGACGGCCTGCCCGAGTTGTTCGTCACCAACTTTCAGAACGAATACAACACCCTTTACCAGAACACCGGCGGCGGCAACTTCGTCGACCAGACCGCGTATTTCAACCTCGTGGCCTCCAGCCTCCCCTGGGTCGGCTGGGGGTGCGCCTTGACGGACTTCGACAACGACGGCTGGCCCGACTGCTTCGTCGCCAACGGCCACGTCGACGACAACCGCCGCAAGATGACCCCCCCGCAGCCGGTCGACCACGAGGAGCCCGCGCTCCTCCTGAAGAACATGGGCGGCACCCGGTTTCGACTCGCGACGCGCGACGCCGGGCCCTATTTCGAGGTCCCCCACACCGGCCGTGGCGCGGCGGTCGGCGACCTCGACGACGACGGCCGCCTCGACCTGGTCGTCAACCACCGCGACAACCCCGCCGCGGTGCTGATGAACCGCACCCCCGACGCGGGGCGCTGGGTCCGCCTGCGGCTGGTGGGGACGGTGAGCAACCGCGACGCCCTGGGCGCCCGGGTCGAGGTGGAGGTCAAGGGGCGGGTCATCCATCGCCAGCGCAAGGGGGGGGCCAGTCTGATGGCGTCGCACGACCCAAGGCTGCTGATCGGCATCGGCGACGCTCCGGAGGTCGTGCTCCTGACGGTCCGCTGGCCCTCGGGACGCGTGACGGTCCTTGAGCATGTCGAGCCGGGCAAGACGGTCGAGGTCATCGAGAGCGCCGATGCCCGCGCCGTTGGGGGAGGAGCGAAGTGAAGTCGCCCGCCGCCCCGACGCGCGTCGTCCCGAGGCGCCACCGGCTCGTCCGGTTCGCCTTGCCGCTTCTGGTGGCGGCGACCGCGGGAGCGGCCGGCGGCTGGGTCTACTGGTCCGGAGGGGAACCCGAGCGGCTCTGGACGGAGGCGAGGCTGGCCTATCAGGACGAGAGGGCCGACCTCGCCGAGGTCGCGCTGGCACGCCTGGCACGCCTCGGGCCTCTGACGTCCGAGCAATGGCTCATCCGCGCCCGGGCGGCGCAGATCCTCGGCAAGCTCGACGACGCCCTGGCCGACCTGGCGCACGTGCCCGACGCCGACTCCCTGGACGGGCTTGGCCTGCGCTTGTTGCCCGCCCTGGCCGACGTAAGCGCCCTTCCACGCGGGGGCAAGAGTTTGATCGTCGTGGCCGACCTCCAAAAAGTGCTCCACTTCCGAATCTTCGAGGCCGCCGGCACGGCGGTCGTGGACACGGACGAGAACCGACTGCCTGGGAAATCGGCCCAGATTGCTGAGCTGAAGCGGCTCCTCAAGGGCTTGTGGCATGAGCCGCGGCTCTCCGAGGGCGACAAGGTCCGGGTCAATACCGCCGTCGCGAGCGTCGTCGGTTACACGCCCCTGGCGCCCATGGCCAGGCTCCGCGAGGGGCAAATTGAACGCTCCCGAGACCGCGTCCGCGTCGCGGAGCGCCACTTCCTGCACGCCCTGGAGCTCAACCCCCGCTTGATCCAGGCGCACCGCGAATTGATCTACATCTACGGGATGCAGCTCCGCCGTCCCGCGTTGCACGCGCGGTTCCGCGCCCTCAGCGCGATCAGCGCCCTGACGTTCGACGACCTCTTCCTGTGGGGCCTGAGCCGCGGCCTCACCTGGGAGGCCGCCGAGGCGGCCGGGACGCTCCGCAAGTACGTCGAGGCCGACCCGGGAGACCGGAACTCCCGGCTGGCGCTGATCGACAACCTCCAGCGGCTCGACCAGCAAAACGAGGTTGCGCGCCTGCTGGCCGCCTTACCAGAGCAGGACCCCTCGGCGCTGGCCATCCGCGCCCGGCAGGCCCTGAACGGGGGCGACGCGGCCGGCGCCTCGACCCTGCTTGCGAAGGGGCCGCCGGATCACCCGGAAATGGCCAGGCTCCGGGGACAGATCGCCATGGCCCGTCGCGACTGGCAGGCCGCCGCCGGCCACTTCCGCGCGGCCCTGGCCACCGAGCCCGAATCCCGCGACGCCCTGCGCGGCCTGGGCCAGGCCCTGTCCGCCCTGGGCGACCGCGACGGCGCCGCCGCCCCGCTGGAGGCCGCCCGACGCCTCGATCGCGTGACCGGCCTGATCGCCCGCGCCGGGATTGCCGGCAATCGCGAGAACCAGGCCCTGATCCGCGACCTGGGCGACGCCTGCCGCGACGCCGGCCTGGTCGCCGAGGCCCGCGGCTGGTTCCGCCTGGCCGTCACACGCGACCCCCTCGACGCCCAGGCCCAGCGCAAGCTTTACCTCCTCGACTCCCAGACCCAGGCCCAGCCCGAGCCCGAGCCCGACCCCGCAATAGTTCCGGTTCCCCCCGCCGTCACGCCCGGGTAGGCGGGGGTCGTGGGCCAGGATCGCGGCCCGCGAGGATTCCAGGCCGGAGGAGGTTCGCCATGGGGTTTGTGGGCGACGAGATCGACGAATTCCACGCGGGCCCCGCGCCGCGGCCGGTGGTCCGGCTGTCGGTGATCGGCGAGGCGTGGGGCCTGTTCACGCGCGAGATGGGGGTCTGGATCGGGGCGGTGTTTGTGGCGGGGCTCTGCAATGCGGCGGTCAACTCGGTGGTCGGCGTGCCGAGCGGGCGCGAGATCGGGTTCAAGGTCGTGCTGGGGGGAGGCTTCCCGGTCGGGGGGAACCGCGCGGCCGGTGTGGCGCGGACGGTCGTCTCGGCCTTGACAAACGGCTTCTTTCTGGGCGGGATGGTCCGCATGGCCTGCAAGCAGGTGCGTGGGCAGCGGATCGCGATCGGCGACCTCTTCAGCGTGTTCGACTGCCTGCCGCAACTGGCCCTGGCGTCGGTCCTGATCAGCCTGGCGACGCTGGCCGGCTTCTCGTGCCTGGTGCTGCCGGGGTTCGTGGTCGCCGGGCTGCTGTTGCTGACGCTGCCCCTGGTGGTCGACGGCCGGCGCGGGGCCTTGGAAGCGATGCGGGGGAGCTGGAAGGCGTTGCAAGGGCAATGGCTGGAGGCGACGGTCGTCCACGTGGTCCTGGCGATCGTCGCGGGGTCGGGGGCCTTGCTCTGCTGCGTCGGGCTGCTGTTCACCGCGCCGCTGTACGGCCTGGGGGTCGCGGTGCTTTACCGCGATTTCCTCGGCGGGAAGGGGATGGCGGCGGTTTGATCTGAGGAGACGGCCCCGCCGGCGGCAGGGTTCCGGCGGGGCGGGGGTTCCCCTCAACTTACACTCACTTCGGGTCGAGGTTCTTGGTCAGGTCGTCCTCGGAAACGTCGGCCTTGACGCCGCTTTCGGGAACGTCGAGGTGGGCGGTCCAGAGGATGGCGTTGAGGACGAGCTTGCGGAAGTCGGGGTTGCCCCAGTTCTTGTGCATGTGGGCGCCGGTGAACCCGAAGGCGCGGCCGTGGCCTTCGCGCTCGGTGGCCCAGGCGACGGTCTGGTCGGTGTAGGTCTTGCCGTCGTGGCCGCGGAGTTCCTGGGCAACCAGGATCGGGGTGACGCGCGCGTCTTCGGGGCGAAAGCGAATCTTGTAGTACCACTCGTCGTTGGCGCCGAAGGGCTTGACGCCGCGGGTGACGGGGTGGCCTTCCTTGGGGACGAGTCGGGCGTCGTTGTGGGGATTGTCGGAGTAGCCGCCCTCATAATAGCCGCCCAGCCAGTCGAGGAGGGTGTCGCCGGCCTTGCCCTTGGGGAACTCGACGGCGTAGTGCAGGCAGACGAGGCCGACGCCCTTGTCCATGAGTTTCTTCATGGTCTCCAGGCGGTGGCCCTGGATCATCGGGTGGCCGCCGCCGCCGTCGGCGAAGAAGACGACGCTCTGGGCGCCTTCGAAGACCTTCTCATCCTCGGGCCAGCCGCCCGCGACGAAGACGGGCTCGACGCCGGGGACCTCGTCGAGCCACTTCACCAGCAGCTTGCAGCCGGCGTTGTGCTCGTGCTCGCCCTTGCCGTGGCTGGGCTTGCCGGCGATCACGACGATCTTGGTGGCCTCCTTGGAATCGGCGCCGAGGGCCAGGGCCGGGGCGGCCAGCACGATCAGGCCGAGCAGTCCGAACAGCTTGCGCATGGATGCGTTCTCCGGGTTTCGATCTTCGCGTGTATGGGATGCGGGGAATCGCGACGAGTGCCGCCGTCGTGCGGACCCCTCGAAAACGAGTGCGGACGGCAGGGGGGTAGTCCCACCCTGCCGTCCGTCATGCGTCAACTCGCGATCAGACCAGCGGGGTCTGGCCCGGGGTCGCCGGGGGCGGGACGGGGTTGGGGCCCCAGGCGAGTTCCTTGGGGAAGAGGTCCTGCTTGGAGTTCAGGGCGTCTTCCCAGGTGACGACCTTGCCGGTGTAGGTCGACATGCGGCCCATGATGGCCGTCAAGGTGCTCTCGGCGACGGTCTTCAGCTCATTCAGGGGCTTGCCGGCCTTGAGGCTCTCGATGAGGTCCATGTGCTCCTGGACATAGGGGTTGGTCTTCTTGTCCTCCTTGAAGCGCCACTTCGTCTCGCCCTTCATCCGGAAGTCGTTGCTCGACCACGAGCCCTTGGTGCCGACGACGGCCTCCGAGACGTTGCCCTCGGTGCCGTCGATCTGGCGGCACTGGCTCAACACGTGGACCTCGTTGGGGTACTCGTAGTCCACGGCGTGGTGGTCGAAGATGTTGCCGTACAACGGCGCGGTGCGCACCTGACGCCCGCCCAGGCCCACGGCCTTGACCGGGTGGGCGTCCAGCGCCCAGTTCATGACGTCGAGGTTGTGGACGTGCTGCTCACAGATGTGGTCGCCGGAGAGCCACGAGAAGTACAGCCAGTTGCGGACCTGCCACTCCATCTCGCTCCAGCCCGCCTCCTTCTTGCGGTCCCAGAGGCCCCCCTGGTTCCAGTAGCAGCGGGCGGAGGTGATCTCGCCGATGGCGCCGTCGTGGATCTGCTTCATGCTCTCGACGTAGCCAGCCTGGTGGCGGCGCTGGGTGCCCGCGACGATGGTGAGGCCCTTCTTCTTGGCCGCCTCGGCCGCCTCCAGCACGGCGCGGATGCCGGGTCCGTCGGTCCCCACTGGCTTCTCGGTGAAAACATGCTTGCCCGCGGCGACGGCCGCCTTCAGGTGCATCGGGCGGAAGCCCGGCGGGGTCGCCAGGATCACATAATCCAGCGCGCACTCCAGCACGTGCTTGTAGGCGTCCAGGCCGGAGAAGCAGCGGTCCTCGGGGGCGTCGAACTGCTTGCCCAGCTTCTGGAGGTTCGAGCGCGCGTTGCTCAGGTTGTCTGGGAAGGCGTCGCCCAGCGCGACGATCTTGACCTCCGGGCACGCCTCGGCGGAGTTCCCCGCCGCGCCGGTGCCCCGGCCGCCGCAGCCGATCACGCCGACGCGCACCGCGTCGCTGCCCGCGGCGTGGACGTTGGCCATCGTGCCCACCCCGGCCGTCAACGCGGTCCCGACCGCCGCGACGGTCGACGACTTCAGAAACTCCCGGCGCGTCGGCGAACCGGAATTCGATCCCACTGGCTCGGTCATCGTTGGCAATCTCCTCGGTGTGGGGCGTGCAAAAGGCGCCCGGTGGTCACTGCGTGCATCGGAACTGGAATGGCGATTCTGAGGGCGATGGCCTGGAACGCGGGAAGTTCGCGTAGCGCGGGGACGGTGGGCCTCGTTGCACTCGACCCACCCTACGCAAGGGCCTGGCGTATTGCCTACGCCCCGCGGGAGATCAGCGCGAGCCCTTGCCCTTGATGACCGGGGAGCGGAAGCCTTTCAGCTCGTCCAGCTCCTCCAGCGGGCGGACGACCCGGAAGCCGATGAAGGTGGCGTCGGTGTGCCACCAGATGCTCTGGGGGCGCTGAGGGTCGCGGACGCTCCACTCGCGGTCGGAGAAGCGTCGCGCGGCGCTGCGGAGCTTGTCGGCGTCGTCGTCCCACGAGCCCCCGCGGGCGACGTAGGGGTATTCCTTGCCGGTGGGGAGCGTCAGGGGGTTGGGCGTCGGCTTGTCGGGCGAAAGCTTCCGGTAAATGTCCGCGACGTAGTGGTCCAGGCACCACTCCGCGACATTCCCGTGCATGTCGTGCAGGCCCCAGGGGTTGGGCTTCTTCTTGCCGACGGCCTGCGGCTTCTCGGCGTTGTCGACGTCCCAGGCGTAGTCGCCCAGGGTCGCCGGGTCGTCGCCGAAGGAGTAGGCCGTGGTGGTGCCGGCGCGGCAGGCGTATTCCCACTCGGCCTCGGTCGGCAGGCGGTAGGTTTTGCCGGTCTTGGCCGAGAGCCAGCGGGTGTACTCCAACGCCGCGTGGTGGGTGATGCAGATGACCGGCTGGCCCCTGCGACCGTGGCCGTGGGTCTCGTCGGCGTAGGGGGGCGTGGGACGCGAGACGGCGTCGGCGACCTTCTCCCGCGCGGGGTCTTTCGGGGCGGCGTTGTCGGGGACCGGCTGGTCTTCCAGGCGCTTGCTGAAGGCGAACTGGTCGAACTCGTCCCAGGTGACCTCACACTTGCCCATCCAGAAGGGGGCGAGGGAGACCGGGTGCCGCGGCCCCTCGTCCTCGCCGCGGTTGGCCTCGGCCTCGGGGCTGCCCATGACGAAGGTGCCGCCGGGGATCGGCAGCATCGGGAACCGCAAGCCGGTGCCGGGGATCGTCTCGGTGTAGGGGGCCATCCCGGGCGCCTGGGCCGCGGCCGGGTCCTGCGCCCGGGCCGAGGTCGATGCCCAGGGGAGGGCGGCCAGCAGGCCGCGGGCCGCGATCGGCGCGAGGCGCCGCGTCCATCGCCGGTGCAGAGGCTCTCGCACGTGTGGTAGTCTCCGGGACGGGAAGGGGCCGGGTCGTTCGGGCCGGCGGTTCCCGACTTGGCAAAGGGGAGATCGTCCGATGAGGCACGCCGCCCGCCTCGGCAGGGCCCTGGTCGCAACCGCGATCGCAATGGCTCTCGCCACGCCCGGGCACGCGGGGGAGCCGGCCTTGAGCCGGTTCACGTTCCGCGAGACGCACATGGGCAGCGAGTTCAAGCTCCTTTTATACTGCCCCGATGAGGCGACGGCCAGACGCGCCTCCCGCGCCGCCTTCGACCGGATCGCGGCCCTGGACAAAGCCCTCAGCGATTACGACCCCGAGAGCGAGCTGATGCGCCTCTGCGAGCGCGCCGGCGGCCCGCCCGTCGCGGTCAGTGTCGACCTCTTCAACATCCTGGAGCGCTCCGGAGCCATCTCGGCCCGATCCGAAGGCGCCTTCGACGCGACCGTCGGCCCGGTCGTTCGCCTCTGGCGCCGCGCCCGCCGCACCAGACAGCTTCCCGAGCCCGAGACCCTGGCGAAAGCCCTCGCGCTGGTCGGCTTCGCGCAGGTGAAGCTCGACGCCAAGGCGCAGACCGTGCAACTCCTCAAGCCCGGCATGAAGCTGGACCTCGGCGGGATCGCCAAGGGCTTCGCCTCGGGCGAGGCGATCGCGACCTTGAAGCGCGAGGGCGTCGACCGTGCCCTGGTGGCCGGCGCCGGCGACATCGTCGTTTCCGGCCCGCCCCCCGGCGCCGAGGGCTGGACCGTCGGCATCGCGCCGCTGGAGGCCCCCGGCGGCTCCGAACCTTCCAAACGGCTCCTCCTGCGCGACGCGGCCGTTTCCACGTCCGGCGACGCCGAGCGGTTCGTCGAGATCGGCGGGGTGCGGTACTCGCACATCGTGAACCCCAAGACCGGCGTCGGCCTGGTCGACCGCGTGAGCGTCACCGTCATCGCCCGCGACGGCGCCACCGCCGACGCCCTGGCCACCGCCTGCTGCGTCCTCGGCCCCCGTCGCGGGATCAAGCTCATCGACGACACCGAAGGGGCCGCCGCCCTGTTCGTCCGCGCTTCGGAGACAACGGAATCCGCCCGATTCAAGGACCTCCCGGTGTCTCCTGTCCCCCCCCAAGTTGCTCCCTGAGAGGAGATTCCTCCGCTTGACAGGCTCGGTCGGACTTTTGTAGGATAAGAAGCCTCCCCGAAGTATGCTGAAATTTAAGGGCGAGGATTCGATTACCTTCTTGCGAGGGAGGACTCCATGTCCACGCGCGGTATGGTCGGCGAACCTCGTCGTGCCCTCACGCTGGTCGAGTTGATGGTGATGATCGCCGTCATTGCCCTGCTGATCGGGCTCATTTTACCCGCCGTCTTGAAAGCTCGCGAGGCGGCGAGGCGTGCCCATTGTCTCGGCTCCCTCAAGCAGATCGGCCTGAGTATCCACAACTATCACGACTCCTACGGCGTGCTACCTCCAGGGGTTGTCAATGGATGGGCTCCCAGTTTTGTGTTGATTCCTTTCCTGGAGTCGAGCCCTCTCTACAACTCGACCAACCTCAACTTCGGCGAGTGGGAACAGCGGTCTTACGGCCAGAGCAACTGGACCGTTTGCTCCACGGAAATCAGTTTCTATCAATGCCCGACCGACGTGGACCGACTGACGACCCCACAGGGACACGGCAATTATGCGGGCAACATCGGCTCCGATGGCAACTCGCTCGGCGTGAACGGCCCGTACAATGGCCCGTTCAGCGTCGCGGTCGCGGGTCCGTCGATGCCCGGCGCGTTTTCGAACAGTCGGCCGGCGATCAGCCTCCGCGACGTGCTCGATGGCACGAGCACGACGGCCGCCTACAGCGAGCGCGTCAAGGGGGTCGGTGGAGGCAACGACGGGTCGGGCAACCCCGATCGTTCCCGTCCCTCGGGCACCTTCTCCCTCGCGAATACTGACACCGGCGATCCGTCCAAGGACTACGCGGCCTGCCTGGCCGCCCCTCCCTTCAAGGCGAAGGCGAGAATCGCCCGAGGAAGTCCCTCCGGCGGTTACTGGTCGGCCGGAGACCCCGCCGACGCCTTGTACAGCCACGTCATGCCGCCCAACACCTGGAGTTGCGCCGCTGGGTTCACCGGAGGCCCCGGGGTCGCCTCCACGGCGTCGAGCCGACATGATGGGATCGTGAACGTCCTGATGTTGGACGGCTCCGTCCATTCGGTCGGGAACCCGATCGCGGTCAAAGTCTGGCAAGGCTACGGCACCATCGACGGCTCTCGGGGTGGATCAAGCGATTACTGATCGCGACGGCCCCGGCGAGGCTTCCCGCGGAATTTCCCCCACCGGTAGGCACGGTCCCGCCTGGCCGCACGTCATTCGGATGCCGACACCGGCAATCGAAAACGACGCGACCCCCGGAAATTCCGAGGGTCGGGTCGCGAGAGTCTCGCAGGGTCGGCGTGAATCGCCCTCGTGGCGACCGTTTAGCGAACGGGCCCCTCACCGGTGCGGGGAGTCGTGACCGTGTGAATGGGAGTCTTCTTGGGCATCAGCCCGGCCAGGCCCACCAGGCCGAGGAGACCCAGCCAGCCGGGGTTGAAACCCTCCTCGTGGGTCGTGCGATTGGTGGTTGCGCCCGTGTCGATCGCGGGATTCGCGCCGGCCGTCCGGGTTTGTTCTCCGGTCGTCTGGGCAGAGACTTGCCCGATGAGCGGCACGACGACGAGCCCCAGGCCCAGGACGCCGGCGATCAAGTGCTTGCGACTGGTGATGGACATGGTTGTACTTTCACTCCCTGAAATTATGAGATTCCGAGGCTTGCCACGCGGGTTTGGCCCCGATTGGCAACAGACGCCAATCGCATCATGCACGCGACGGACCAAATCCCCGAATTTTCCTGGGACCCGCCAACCGGAGCTGTATGCTTGGACCTCGCATCTTGCTGGAGTTCCGCATGAATGCGTGCGTGAATGCCCAGGACCGGATCGGGGAGGGGGAGCGGGGATCGCTATCGCTTCGTCACGCAGTACGTCCCGTGGTCCCAGCCGCCGCCGACGGTCTGCTGGATGTCCACGATCGTCCCGCCGGCCCCTTCGATCAGGCCGCGGACGGTCGGCACGTCGACGCCGTGCATCTCCATCGAGGGGACGAATTCGGTAGGTGCGGGAGCTTCCGGGACGGCGGCAATCTCGGCGCGAGGGGCCGCGGCAGGCTTGCGGAAGATTTCCGAGAGTCGCCGGCGCCGGGAATTGACGCGGACGGTGGCGCGGGTCGAGGTGGAACCCTTGTCCTGGAACCAGCAAACGCCCTCCTGGACGAGGTCAATCTCCAGGGCGTAGCGACCAGGCCGCGACGGCGCCGTCACGTCGACGCGGATTTCGACCTCCTCGGCGGGCGCCACGTCCCTCGGGAGGGCGGCGCGGCCGTCGTCCCAGATGTGGCCCTTGCCCTCGCCGTCGAGCCAGTGGTTCCCCAGGCGGATGCGGAACTCAGGGTACGGCGAGGCGATCCAGGGGACTTCGCCGAGGTTCTTGACGCGGACGCGCACACTCGACTTCGCGCCGGCGTCCAGGGCCTCGGGTGGCTCGACCAGCGACAGGTCCGCGCGGTAGCCGGAATCGTCCAGGGGCCGGAGGACGCGGCCGATCGGGAGCTGGAAGACCAGCACGCCGCCGGGAGCCAGGACGCGGACGAACTCCTTGAGGTATTCGCAAGAATAGGTGGGGTGGATGTGCTGGAGCACGGCCCAGGTGTAAACCAAGTCGAAGGAATCCGACGCGAAGAGGCTCAGATCGCCGCGGTCGTTGAGATCGTACCGGCAGCGATCGCCGAACTTGTTGTGCGTGTGGGCCAGGGCGATCATCGACGGGGCGATGTCGACCCCGCGGCACTCCTGGAAGTGCCCGCAAAGGGCCTGAGTCAGACGGCCCACGCCGCAGCCGAAATCGAGCGCCCGGCCGCCGCGGACGGGGAGGCCCAGGGCCGCGACTTCGGCGAGGACCTTGGCGATCTGGGTGCGGCCGACCTGGAAGAACTCGGCCTCGTCCCAGCGGTTGCCCTTCTTGTCCGACTCGGTGAGGATCGCCCAAAGGGGGTCGATCTCGCCGTAGGCGTTCCAGTGCTTCTGAAGCTCGGTCAATTCCATGACGCGCACCCCTCCCTGGGCTGATCCCCCCGAGTTGCGGTGATATAGCCCGGGCGGCCCCGGCCGTCAATGGCAAGGGCAAGGGCAAGGACCGGCCAGCGGCGGCCGTCGAGAAGGCGACGGAATACGTCGATCCGGATGGGCACTGGTGCCATCCTCCGGGGCGAGGTCCGACCGGAACGCCCCGAATCGTCCTCCAACAGCCCGCTCCGACGGCATTACGAACCCGTTGGGAACACCGCGCGGAACGAAACCCAATTCCCCCGCGAGGCCAGCCCGAACGGCGGGGGGGCCGCTCACGATTCGAAAGGGTCGACCTGGATTGCCGGACGGCGAGGCGGCAACGGGTTGAATCCCCCCTGGGGAGTCTTACAATGGGATCGCGCCGGTGAGCCCGGCGGGTTGCGCGACTTTTGACGAAGGGACTTCGCCACGATGCTCTGGGTCCTGCCGGTCGCCGCTTCCGCAATGTTGCTGGCCCTCCCGCCGGCCCTCGACGAGACCGCCAAGTCCATTGAGGTCCTCGAACTCAAGGACGGCCACAAGGTCACTGGCGAGGTGGTCGCGGAGAAGCCGGGTGCGCTCTACGTCGACCTGGGCTTCGACGTGGTGCGCATCCCCCGCGACCAGGTCGTCAGGCGGGGCAAGGCCGACGAGTCGGGAAGCAAGCCGGCCGACGCCGCCGCGACCGCCCCGGCCGCCGAGTCCGACCCGCGCGGATTCTACTCGGTCGGCCCGCTGAAAGCCCGGCCCGTCAAGGACCTGGTCCACCAGTACGGCGAGGCCGTCATCTCGGTGGAGACCCCCTCGGGCCTCGGCTCGGGCTTCCTGGTCAACGACGATGGCTACGCGGTCACGAATAACCACGTCATCGAGGGCGAGACGCGGATCGCCGTCGTCCTCTACCAGAACACCCCCGGCGGGCTGGCCCGGCGGCGGATCGAGAAGGTCGAGATCGTCGCGCTCAACCCGTTCGTCGACCTGGCGCTCTTGAAGCTGCCTCCGCAGGACGGCTTGAAACTCGGGCACGCCGTCCTGGGTAGCCTGGAAGACCTCAGCGCGGGGGATGGCGCGTTCGCCGTCGGCAACCCCCTGGGCCTGGAGCGCAGCGTCTCGCAAGGGATCATCAGCACCTTGAACCGCAACTTCGGGGGCCTGGTCTACTTGCAGACCGACGCGGCGATCAACCCGGGGAACTCCGGCGGGCCGCTGTTCAACCTCAAGGGCGAGGTCATTGGCGTGACGAACATGGGCGTGCGGGGGGGCGATAACCTTGGCTTCGCGATCCCCATCAACGTGGTGAAGGACTTCCTCCGCAACCGCAACGCCTTCGTCTTCAACAAGGATAACCCCAATACCGGCTACCGCTATCTCGACCCCCCCCGCCGCCTCCGCTCCGGCCCGCCGCCGTCGTCCCCGGCCGCCAAGGACTCGGATAAGGATAAAGACAAGGACAAGCCCTCAAAGGCGGGCGAGGGGGCCAACGCGAAGGCCCCCTGACCGATTCGATTCGATCGGTGCCTGGCGGGGTGGCGAGGCGAGGCCAGTGACGGCGGACCACGAGGGCACGACCCGGCCGGGGGAAGCGACCCCGGCGCGGGTGCGGAGTTGGAAGGGAATGGACCGTCGGAACCAGGGAACAGCATAGGGAGTCTTGATCGATGCGAATTCCGTCGCGGGCGGCCTGCCGCCTCGCAATGACCGGCGGCCGGGGCCTGGCCGCGCTGAGTATGCTGGCGGCCCTCGCGCCGGCGGCCGTGGCCCCGGAGAAGACCCTCCCGGGCACGACCATCGCCTTTATGAAGGCCCCCAACGCGGCCGACCTCCGCGCGGCCTTCCGCAAGAGCCAGATCGGCCAGCTCTTCGACGACCCCGCCGTGAAGCCGCTGCGTGAGGACCTCACGGCCAAGATGGAAGATGGCAGCAAGGCGCTCAAGGCCAAGGTCGGCGTGACCCTGCCCGAGCTACTGGAGCTGCCGCAGGGGGCCGTCTGGATCGCCATCCAGGCCAAGGACGACCCCAAGATCCCGGCCACTCTCCTGATCTCGGTCGACGCCGGCAAGAACGCCAAGGTCATGGACGAGGTCATGGCCAAGTCGACCAAGCAGGCGGAAGACAGCGGCGCCAAGGTCGCCGAGGAGAAGTTCCGCGACCTGACCCTCCACGTCATCCAGCCCGCCAAGGACGATGACAAAAGCGCCCCGCCCCTGGTCTGGGCCCGCGATGGCGCCATCTTTCACGTGGCCAGCGACCTCGACGCCCTGAAGGATGTCCTGTCCCACGCCGAGGGACGCGAGGACTCGCTGGCCGACAGCGAGTCGTATCACCAGGTGCTCAAAAAGGTCGGCGACTCCGCGCAGGCCGTCTGGTTCCTGGATATCGCCCAGGTCCTCCGCGCCGTCAAGCGGGCCGCCCTGGCGCAACAGAAGACCAAGCCCGAGGACATCGAGAAGCTCTTCCAGCTCACCGGCATCTACGGTCTGAAGGCGGCCGGGGGCAGCCTGGCGTTCAACGTTGGCGAGTACGACCAGCTCACCAAGGTCTTCTTCCTGTCTCCCGGCCCGGCGAAGGGGTTCCTCAAGGCGTTCGCCATGCCCAAGGTCGACCTCAAGCCCGAGCCCTGGGTCCCCGCCTCGGCCGCCAGCTACGAGTCGGTGAGCTGGGACCTCGACAACGCCTACGCGAGCCTCATGGAGATCGCCAATAACCTGGGCGCGGCCCCCCTGGTGGAAAGCGTCGAGAAGGGCCTCGTCCCTCCCAACGGCGGCGAGCCCCTAAGCCTCAAGAAAGACCTCTTCGGCCCCCTGGGCAACCGCTTCACCGCCGTCGGCGACTTCAAAAAGCCCATCAACGAGGAGAGCCAGCGCCTGCTCTTCGCCGTCGCTCTCCAGGACGCCAAGAAGTTCCAGGCGACCCTGAACAAGCTCTTCGCCATCGCCCGGATCAAGCCCAAGACCCGGGAGTTCCAGGGCACGACGATCTTCGACATCGACATCCCCAAGGACCCCAACGCCGTCAACGGTGGGGGCCGCCCGCAGTTCCAGGGCCCCATCAGCCTGGCCGTGGCCAAGGACAACCTCTTCGCCTCCTCCGAGCCGGCCTTGCTGGAGCAGATCCTCCGCGGCGGCCCCTCCCTGGCCGACCAGCCCGGATACCTCGCCGTCGCCAAGCTTCTGCCGGAACAGGCCAGCGTCCTCTCCTACGAGCGCTCCGAGGAGCAGGCCCGCCTGCTGTACGACATGGTCAAGTCCGGCAAGTTCCAGAAAGCCCTTCAGGGGGCCAACATGGTCGGTGGTCCCGATGCCGACAAGCTGGGCGACTTCCTCGACCCCGACAAGCTGCCGGATTTCGCCGTCGTCGCCAAGTACCTGTCCCAGGGTGGGGCCTTCGGCCAGATGGAGGAGGACGGCCTGACCCTGACCCGCTTCAGCCTCCGCAAGGTCAACCCCTGAAATCGCAACGGTCCCCGTTGGCGATTGCAGCACGGCGGCGTACCTTCCCCCCCGGGGGGCGGGGTACGCCGCCCGCGGTTTCCAGGGAATGAACTGAAGGCGCACATCCGCCCCAACCGATATCACCGGACGTGTGGGCCTTCCGTGTCGCCCCGAGGCGGTCGCGAGGGTGCCGGGTGGATCGGCCGAGGCGCGGAGGTGTCTGATGGCGGACCGAAAGTGGGGCAGGGCAGGGGCCTCGACCGGCGTGGCATCGCGCGGGCGTTGGAAGCCCGCCGTGGAGGCGATGGAGAGCCGCCACCTCCTGGCCGCCTCGATCAACACCCTCGCAGCCGTCTCCTCGCCCGCGAACCTGGGGGTCCAGGTCCCCATCGACGGCTCCGCGGCCGTCTCAGCGCAGACCTTCACCGTCACTTCCAGCAACCCGGACGTCGTGGCCACCGTCGCCAGGGGGAGATTCCTCACCGTCGGCGTCACCCACGACTCCAGCGGCGGCACCGACAGGGGCTTCGCCGGCACGGTGATGTTCCAGCTCTTCGACGACCTGACCCCGATCACCGCCTCGATGATCGAGAACCTCGTCAACACCGGCTTCTACACCAGCCCCACGACCAACGGCGCCTTGCCGCGCAAGAATTTCCACCGGATCATCAACAACTTCCCCGGCGTCAACGACTTCGCGATCCAGGGCGGCTCGGCCAACGGCGACGGCACCGGCAACCCCCCCGGTCAGTTCCCATTCACCGATGAGTTCGTCCAGCAGCTTGCCTTCACCGGCCAGGGACAACTGGCGATGGCCAACACCGGCCGGCCCGACACCAACAGCTCGCAGTTCTTTGTCACCACCGGCACCCCCCGGTTCGCCGACTTCAGGTACACCCTTTTCGGCCAGGTCGTCGGTGGGGCCGACACGCTGGCGAACATGGCCAACGTGGCCAAGCAGGCGCAGAGCACGACCAATAGCGAGGTGTCCCGGCCGATCACCCCGATCCTGTTCACTTCCGCCACGCTCTCCGACACCAGCCCCAACGGCGTCATCCACGTCGACACGACCCGCGCCACGGCGGGCCAGACCGCCACGCTGACCGTGACGGCGACGAATCCCGCCACCGGCACCTCCACCACCAGGACGATCCCGGTCACGGTCACGGACAACGCCACGACCACCGAGCCGGTCGTCCTGGGTGCCCTGACCACCTTCCCCGGCGGGACCGTCCAGAACGTCGGCGCGGGGCAAACGGCCGTCTTCCGCCTCCCGGTGGTCAACGCCAACCCGGGAATCACCCCCACCTTCATCGTGCGGGGGGGGACGACCACCAACACCGCGGGCGCGTCCGTCTTTACCCCCGTGGACGCCACCAGGGCAACCGCGACCGTCGATAGCAACGGCATCGTGACCGTCACGCCGGTCAATGGCTTCACGGGCACCATCCCGCTGCTCGTCGGCGTCAGCTCGACCCCGACGGCGCCCAACGCGGCACCCTCGCCCGCGAACTTCTACACCCATTCCGTCCAGGTCGCCGTCTCGGGAAGCGCGGTCACCCTGCCGCCGATCGCCATCCAGGGCCGGACCACGGTCGTCGCCAACACCGCGACGACCGCCCAGCTCGCCGCGAATTCGGCTAATCCGGCCACCAACCCGGCCCTGACCTATTCCATCGTCTCCGGGCCGTCGAACGGGACGGTCACGAACCTCAATTCCTCCACCGGCGCCCTGACCTACACCCCGGCCCCTGGCTTCACCGGCACCGACGCCCTGACGTTCCGGGTCGCCAACGCGGCGTCCCCCGGCCTGGCGAGCACCGCGGTCCAAACCTTCGTGGTCAACGGCGGAAACACCAATGCCGTCCGGTTGATCGGCAACGTCCTGGTCGTGACCCCCCTGCCCAGGACCGACAAGGGAACGAACACGATCACGGTGTCGCAGGCCAACGGCAGGGTCCAGGTCACCGTCAACGGCATGATCGACCAGAACGCGCCGAACGTCGCCAACGTCGACCGGATCGTGGTCTACGGCTCCAAGGCCAACGACGTCATCCGCGTCGACCCCGCCGTGACGATCCCGGCGACCCTCGACGGCGGCCACGGCGGGACCAACACCCTCAGGGCCGGCGGCGGCGAGACCCGCCTGCACGGCTGGTTTGGCCGCAACGACCTGACCGGCGGCGCCGCCAACGACGCCCTCATCGGCCGCGCCGGCCACGTCCGGTTTCACAGGAGCGGTGGCAACGACATCCTCTTCCAGAGCACCGCCAACCCGGCCCATCCGCGTCTCCCCCACACGGGAACCTTCTCCAAGTTCGTCGGCAACCGCCTGGTCACGACCAGGAACCCCTATCCCCGGGGGACCGTCACCCTCAGCGGCCCCAACACCGGCTCCGGCGGCAGGACCGGCCGGGGAACGACCGGCGGCACGACCAGTGGCGGAACGACCGGCGGCGGCACGATCGGAGGCGGTACGATCGGAGGCGGAACGACCGGCGGCGGAACGACCGGCGGCGGCACGATCGGAGGCGGTACGACAGGTGGTGGCACGATCGGTGGTGGCACGACCGGCGGCGGCACGATCGGTGGTGGAACGATCGGAGGCGGAACGACCGGAGGCGGCACGACCGGAGGCGGCACGATCGGAGGCGGCACGACCGGAGGCCCGCTTGGCGGTGGAACGATTGGTGGAACGACCGGTGGTGGGACGATTGGAGGCGGTACGATTGGAGGCACGCCAGGCGGTGGGACCACGACCGGAGTTCCGATCACCGGGGGTCCGATCACCGGGGGTCCGATTACTGGAGGGCCAAGCACCGGGGGTCCGATTACCGGAGGGCCGACTACTGGAGGGCCGTCTACCGGAGGGACTACGGGCGGGACGACCGGGATCGTCACGAACCGCAGCGTGTAGGCGGTCGGCGATGGAGGGTCCAACCAACATCCAACATCCCTCCCCGCGGTCCGCGGGGCGATCCTTTCGAGAGGACGATCGATCGCCTCGGACAGGTCCTAGAGCGTTTTCGTTTGCGAGTTGCGCTCCCGTAGGGCCGGTAATAACCGGCCCTACGAAGATCGCCACGGTCAATCGGAAATGGCTCTAATTGTGGGCCGGGCCGTTGGAGGGATCGGCAGGCGCGGGGGTGGGCTCGTCCGCGGCGGGCCGGCCTATCACGCGCACCGAGCGCGGGGGAATGGGTTGGTCGGGCGGGAGGTTCAACGACTCGCCCAGGACGTAAAGCGGACGGCCCTTCACCTCTTCATAGATTCGCGCCAGGTAGTCCCCCATCAGGCCGATCGCCGTCAGGGTGGCGCCGGAGAAGAGGATCTGAATGCAAACGAGGGAACTCCAGCCGCGGACGGTGGTCTTGAGAACGAAGGTTTCGTACACGACATAGACGGAATAGGCGACCCCAAGGGCCGTCAGCAGGAGCCCGCCGCCGAGGCTCAGCTTCAGCGGCAGGGCGGAGAATGAGGAGACCGCCGTCCAGGCGAACTTTGCCATCTTCCAGGCCGGATACTTGGTCGTCCCCGCGACCCTGGGCGGGCGTCGGAAGGGGATGATCGCCTCCTTCAAGCCGAGCCAGGCGACCAGTCCCCGGACGAACCGATGCTGCTCACGGAAGCCACGCAGGGCGACCACCGCTTCGCGGCTAAAGAGGCGGAAGTCGCCAACCTGCGGCCGGAGCCGCTCGTCGACGGCCCGGCGCATCAGGGCGTAGAACAGCGTGGCTGTCCCGCGCTTGAACGGTCCCTCGCCTTCGCGTCCGATGCGCTGGGCCGACACGACGTCGAACCCGCGCTGGTAGTGGGCGACCATCTCGGGCAGGAGTTCAGGGGGGTCCTGGAGGTCGGCGTCCATCACCACGACGGCGTCGCCGGAGGCGAAGTCGAGCCCGGCGGTGATCGCCGCCTGGTGGCCGAAGTTGCGACTGAACCCCAGCACCTTGACCCGAGGGTCCGCTTTCGCGGCCTCGGCCA
>JAABUQ010003203.1_pt1 | contig 30550 bp, 25 predicted proteins | sample 5560001 | NCBI WGS metagenome assembly JAABUQ01 (sample SAMN10711888, study PRJNA513371) | rock metagenome | isolation source: Antarctica rocks | place: Antarctica: Victoria Land, Finger Mt nord | collected 2015-12-18 | reverse complement strand
CCGGCGATGATAGCTACGAGCGCGCCGAAGAAGATCGCTAACCCGAGTGCGGATTATTGCACGGATTGGCCGGGCTTCGCGAGGCCGGCGAGGTTCCTAATCACGTATGACGACAGATATTTAGTCGCCTTTCGGACGTTGGCCGGGGCGGCGATAAGTGCAAAAACCAGCCAACTCAGAAGATAGGATAGTTCGGCGTATCCGATAGCCATGAGCACGAAGCCGACCGCGATGCCGGCGATCGTGAAGGGCGGCGCTTCTGCATCCGACTCGCTGCGTTTCCAGATGATGAGAACCGGCACGATCAACAAAACGGCGTAGAAGCTTTGCGACACCGGGTAAACGAGGAGACCTAAGCTAAGCGTCAATCCCAGCGCAATATCGGTGTCGACCTCGATGTCGCGGAGGCATAGCCATAGCGTCGCTACGGTCATCGTAAGCGCGACGGTCGCAAATACCATAAGTGGTATGCGCGGCAAGTGCTCGGTTGGGGAGCTGTGAGTTATGCGAAGAAGCATTCCGAGCAGCGACTGGTTCGTCTGTTCTGAATACACCCAAGGTGGGATTCGGGCGTCAGGCCGCGCTTGAAAGTATGTGAAGAATGTTTTTGGCCCAAAGAAAACGGCTGTAAGAATCGAAACCGCCAACGATGATAAGACCAGGCCGACGACCGGACGCCACTTTCGCTGGCAAAGCAACGCGATGGCAAGCGCGCCGAGAAACGGTTTCGTCAAGGCCGCGAGCACGAGCCAAAAGCCGCCGCGAGCTCTGCCTCTATTCATCCAGAAGAGCGTTGTGAACATCAGCGCAGAAAAGGTGGTTTGGCCGGTCGTGATGGTTCCCGCCGTTGCGGGAAGTAGCAGAATCAGCGCAGCGACGACTGCCGTGCCTTGATACCGGTTGAGCTCGCCCAGGAAATGTCGCGCGAGTAGAAAGGCCGACATGAATAGTGCGGCCACTTGTAGCGCGTACCATACTGCGTACGCCACATGGATGTTCGAAAAAAGAGCGAGCGGCAGAAAGACGAATATCGACGGAGGCGGGTACCAGAAGCCAACGTCGAGTATTTCGCGGCGAAAAGCGGAGCCGACCGACATGCCCTGCGCCAGCGTTTGAGCTTGCACCGGATCATAAAAATTGTGACGGCCTGCAGCAACATGAGCATTGAGCCAAAAGCCCAAAAAGTCGAAGTCGGGAACCAATGCGACGTTGTGTCGCATTGCGTTGACGAGTAATGCGCTTTCGCCGAGCAGAACCGCACTTATCAACGCGAACCAGGCGGAACGCCACGACGTGGACATCGAGGATCGGTAGCGCAGCCCGAGTAGGATCAGGGGCAGCGCCGCAATGGCCAAGAGTCGCGCAAGGAACTGGTGCGGCATTAGGTTTTAGGGAGGCGCCGGTACGAATGCGACGCGCAAGCTGTCTCGACTCTCGACACCTTCGTCCTTGTCGGCCGCCATCGCATCAAGAACTCCTCAATTTACGAAAACGCAGGCTTCTTCGTCTGAAGAACCAGAGCCACGCGGACGTAGTCCTTTCAGTCTAGGCCAATCGGAGCGGAGAGCAAAGCGGCGTGGGTAGTGATAAAGAGTGGACTATTGAACCGCGCAGGTGCGCCCATTGGCCCTGTCCGCCTGCCCAAACGATACTCACGAGCAATAAGCCATTCGCTGATTGGGAACAGATCTTCACCGACACAATGCTGGTAAGCGCGCTCCTCGACCGCCTCTTGCACCGTCGCTGCGTCATTAACCAGGCGCCCAGGTGGGTCCGTCTTAACGCGGACAAGTGGGTCCGCCTCATCGCGCCCTCTCCTCATCTAGCGGTCGGGCGCGTCGCTCGCCGGGAGGTTTCGCAGTTCGGCCGCCAACCCCCGCACATGGAACCTAGCGCTCAGGCCGGATGCGCCTCGGGTAATGGTCCGAATGGTCCTATACTCTGAGGCCTCTGAGGAGGCACCCTAAGTTCGGGATGCTCAACAGTACCGGGTTCCGCGGCTTGTACGACGTCGGCTGGCAGCAGTTTCGGGCGCCGTTGCTCAAGGCGTTGCTCGTCATCGCTTACTGCTCGATTGTTCTCGCATGCTTCGTCAACTACATGAGAGGCGAGACGTCCCTTGGGTTGATTTACGTATTCCTCGCCGCCCTTTCTCCAGTTTGTCTTTACGTTGCCCTCAGGGCGCCGCTCGTCTTCCCGTTCTGCCTCTATATCGTCTCGTTACCGTTTGACTCGATCAGTAGTTTGGGCAGTGGCGGGACCCTATCGAAGCTTTTAGGGCTACTAAGCGCGGTCGCTATCGTCCCAGCCGTCCTTCGTACCGGGATTCCCCGCCGACTGCCAAAGGCGGTCGTTGCGTGGGTTCTGTTGCTCGCGTTCATGCTCTTTTCGCTGCTCTGGACGATGAATTCTGTGGACGGCACTAGCAGCATACAGATGTACGGATCGCTCATAGCTTTGTATGCGCTTCTCGCGCTCGCGCCCGTCAAGAAATTCGAGTTCAATACAATTCTTGCGGCAATCGTTCTGGAGGGGGTGATAGCCGCCGGCCTCAATGCTTATTTGTTTCGACAAGACGCCGTCGCGACGGGAGTCGCCTCGTCAAGATATATCTTGATCGTCGGCGACTCTTCGATAGACCCGAACTTGCTTGCGGGCGCGCTGGTCCTTCCGTTTGCAATCTCGCTCTATTGGCTGTTCAACTCGCGCTATTGGGCTTTGCGAGTTGCGATGCTCCCTGCTCTCGCTGTTCTTTTGCTAGGTTTCGCCGCTGCCGCGTCACGGGAGGGCTTCATCGAGTTAGCGGCGATGTTCGCGTACCTCATCGTGAGATCGCGGCACCGCATCTGGCTGGCCGCCATACTGCTGTTTTCGTCGGTGACGGCTTTGCTTGCCAATCCCGCCTTAATCGAACGTTTTCAGCAGGGACAGCGCGACGGCGGTGCCGGGAGAACGGATATCTGGCATATTGGTATCTACGCACTTCGTGATCATTGGTTGATCGGCGCGGGTGTTGGAAATTTTCCCGATGCTTTTGATCGCGAATACCTGAACGTGTACGCGTATCATCTCCTAGGTTGGCATTGGGTAGCCCATAACGTTCCGCTAACGATCGCGACGGAACTGGGCGTTGCCGGCTCCATCATTTTCTGTATCGCAGTGTTTGCGCAGCTCACGGCCTTACGCAAGTGCGCCTCAGATATGCCCTTATCCGAGCTGCGCTTGGCGCTGGAGGGTGCATGCATAGCAGCGCTCGTTGCCGGCTTCTTTGCTTCCGTTCTCAATACAAAATTTCTATGGCTCGCCTTTTCGATTATGCTGATTATGCGAACGTATGCATTCAAACTTAAGGTTCAGGGAGAATCGCGGGGATCGCTTTCTCATTTTGGTAGGGCCTGGCATAGAGCGCCCAGTGAGTTACATGAAACCCATGCTTGAGCCATCATGACGGTCCGGTCCGAATTGACAAAAGTAACGGATCAAAGCATGCATCGAAAACGGCTGGTGTGGATCGTTGGCGTGGCGTTCAGCGTTCGAGTCGCTATGATTGTTTGGGCGCTGTCGGGGTTACACGTGGCCCCTCAGGTGTATCTGAGCAAGCAGTACTTTCAAGAAGGCTACGCGATTAGCGCGGGTTGGGGCTACTCGACGAATCAGAACGCGCTAGCGACCCTTACGCCCGCGCAGCAAAGCGTCGAGCGTGGGGAACGGAATCCCGGCTCCGATGTCGCGCGGCCAGCCGATTTTTACGGCGAAACGCTTCACCCGCCCGGTATGTCGTTGCTCGTAGCCACCATGCATCGCATCTTCGGAGGCGACGCAAAAATTGCAATGATGGTGCTTGGGGCGCTGCTCGATTCCGGAGCTGCGGCTATGCTGTATTTGATGGTGGCCGCCGCTTGGTCTGAGCCCGTCGCGTTCCTTGCCGCTATGACGTATGCGCTCTTTCTGCCGCAAGCCTATGCGGTTACTGCGGATCTCCTGCCAAACGGTCTTGAATCGTTCTTTGTGATCGCGGGCTTCGCTTGCGTTCTAAGTGGTTTACGCCACGCGAAATCGAGATCTTACCCAGGATCGTACAAATGGTTTTCGCTCGCCGGAGTCGTTTTTGGGCTCGGCGGCTATTTGCGGCCGGACTACGATCTCATCGCGATAGGACTGTTCCCGTTTTTGTGGATCTATGGTCGTAATTGGCGAAAAGCGATTACGGCCTCTCTCGTGATGCTGACCGTCACTTCTCTAACCCTCTTGCCCTGGGCCTACCGCAATCATGTCCTGTATGGACACTGGACGTTCACTTCGTCAGCGGTCGGTTCAACGTTGGTCGAAAGCCTTGGGGAGTTTAACAATCCGTGGGGCATCGGATATAACGATGATTGGCTCGTGCGAGAAGCGAAGCGGCATGGCTTCAAATCGGCGTGGACGACAGAGGCCGACGACTATTTCAACGCACTGTTCGTACGCGACGTCCGCCAACACCCGCTTGCATTCGTCGCCACGATCGAAAAGCGGATACCGTTGGCGTTGGCCCCGCCGCACCTCTTCGGCCTCGATAACCCGTTCAAGACCAAGACGTTTACCGAGCAGCGCGCTTTGGGCCTCGACCGGTACCAGATGTTTCGCAGACATCCGCTGTACGTGCTTGCCGCTTATTGGGACGCGCTACTCTTCGCCGCTGTCAGCTTCACGTTCTTAGTGTGTTCGCTCTGGATGCTGTGGGCCGAGCGGCGACGTTGGCAGCTGGTTGCACTGCTGATGGCTCCCCACATCTATGGCATCGGCACGCACTTACTAAGCGACATCGAACCACGCTATATTTTGCCGAGTATGTTTTCGCTAATGATCGGCTTCGCGTATTGCCTCCGGGCGGTTTGGGTTCGAGCATCGGTGCGCTTCTCATCCGAAACCTCAGCTTCATCTATTGCACGACCGCGAGCCGGTTTGCAACGCCGCGCATGATCTTCGCGCAACCATTAAGGTCGAGCTCTGCGTGATCGCTAGCGCGTCTTCGGCGCTTGCCCGCCGGTGTTCAGAAGTTGCTCATCGCCTATCGTTATGAATTGGCCTCGCGCTCTGCCGAGCACGCTTGAGAAGTGTTTAGAATAGCGCGGCCGGTTCCGCGTCGAGCGCCGCCCGTGTGCGATCAAATTTACCCGGGCTGCTATGCCGGGTGATTAAGACGGCCCGAGCCGCACCGAAAACGAGGACGATAAGTCCGAACCAACCCGGAATCTTCTCGACAATGTAATGCAGCTTCGGTTTCCCGAGGTCGCCGGTCGCGCGCAGATAGGCGCCCCAGACGACTGGCGCGTAGTCGTCGGGAGAGATCTTCGGGGCTGCGATAGCCACCGGTGGTGTCACCGCCGCAGCGCCGCGGTGGCCCGACCACAGCCACATCGCGACGACGCCGACGAGCGCGGCTTGCGCGACGTATATCAGCGCTCGCTGCAGGGGCGGTTGGTTCTTGGCGATCATTCGCCCGATCAGGTAGACGACGGCGAGCGCGGTGAGCGCCGGGATCGGAAAGCCGGGATGCCGCATTGACGTCGCCGGAAGGAGCAAGAGCGGCACGGCACCCAGCGCCCATAACCGAAGCGGACGGACGTCGCAGGCCAGCAAAAATGCGAATGGGATCGCGACGGCGATCTGAACGTCGTGGACGAATGTTCCGCCGAGCGCGACAGCAGCCGGCGGCAACAACATGACGTATCCGAGTCTGCGCCGCGTTCCGAGGTAAGTGCTCAGGGCAACTCCGAGCGCGAGCATGAGGGCGTACGAGGCTGAGCCGAGCGCGAGCGCGGTTGCCGGCCTCTGTCCGAGCGCCGAGAGCAGCCACGTCAAGCTGTACTGGTCATCGGCCGTGACTTCCGAGAACGCTTGGAGCGGCAACTCGAAGCGGAAGTATTCCAAGTTGTAGCGCAGACGGAGCGTCGCAACGCTGACTACAGCGATGGTGAGCGCGACGCAGGCAACCCATGGGCGCGCGCGCGGAACGGCGAGAAAAAGAGCGAGCACAACGGGGGCACCGACGTGCGGTTCGATGAGGGAGACGCCCGCTGCGAGCGCCGGTACGACGAATCTGCCGCGCTCGAGCTCTAGCGCGCCGAGCGTGAGCGCGGCGACGACGATCGGCGTTGTTTCGCCATAGAGCAAATTTACGAAACCGGCGGTTGGTATGAGCGCGAGGGTCGTCATGAGGGGTGACCACTGCGTGAGACGCGCGAGGGCAACTCCCGCAACCAGAACCGATACGACTGTCACGATTTCCCAAACGACTCGTGCCGATTCGAACGGCAACTTGGCGAGCGCCGCGAAGAGCGCGAGCACGTATCCCGGAAAGGGCGCCGGCGTCACTAGCCACGCCGGACCGTAGCTAGGTTCAAGGCGATGCATGCACGCACGCAGGGGTTCGACGCGGTAGGGATCGGCGTGCTTGAGGACGGCCTCTCCCGCGCAATAAAAGGCTTTGAAGTCGAGAGCGTTGTCCGCTACGAAGGACGCGTGTCGCAGTGCGGCGTAGCTGGCCGCGGCCGCGAGGAACGTCGCGAGCCCGATGACGAGCGCCACGAACTCGGAACGATTTTCATTGTTCTTGCTTATGCTTTGCACGCTGTTTATGCTTCCGGACGTTTGGCGAACGTTACCTGCGAACGGGATTGGAGTTTTAGCATCGCGATGATGGCTAGTCTTCACGTGTCCCTTGCGCTGCGAAGCGCCGATTATACCGCAATTTACCCGTTAAGCCGTTTGCGCAATGTTTGGAACGCCATCAGTTGAGCCGTTCATCAATCGCCGGTACAAAGCAACATGTTGATCCGCGATGTTTTCGATATCGTAGTCACGTTCCACCCGTTTCCTCCCTGCCGCACCGCATGTATGACGCCATGACGCATTTGTACATGCGAGTGTCATTGCCGCCGTTACATCTGCGACGCTCCAATCGACGACGCATCCGTTCACTCCGTCGTCGACCATCTCAATCGTGCCCGGGTGAGGTGTTCCGATAATCGGTAGCTGCGCCACCATAGCTTCTAACATCGAGATCGGCGCCATCTCGTGGGTGGCGACGGTTAGAAAAACATCCAGCCCAGCTAAGAATTCGCGCACGTCGGAACGGAAACCATGAAACCGCACGCGTTCAAGAATTCCAAGGTCGCGCGCAAGCCCGATAAGTTCGTCGCGTAGCGGTCCCTGTCCGAAGAAGTCTAATCTTGCTCTAATCTTGCAGTCATCGGCCATTGCGGCAAAACCGCGCAATGCCAGGCGCGGATTCTTGCGCTCCTGTAAACTCGCAACGACGCCGAAGATGACGGTTTCATCGGAAGCGTTCAAGCGGTAACGCGCCGCGAGGCGTTCCGTTTCTGTTGGTGCGGGCGACAGCGGCAAGCCGTTGCGAATGATCTCGAACGTAGAGACGCGTTCTCGTTTTCGAATCAACTCAGCCTTATGCTCGTCAAAAGCGATGACGATATGCGTACCTCTTGAAAGAATGTTCGCCAAAAAATGCTCGCGGCCGAGGAGCGGATTTGGACTATGTTCCGTGTGGACGATCAAAGGTGTTCGGGCGAGAATCGCCGCGGCGCGGCCCACATATTTCCCGGCCGTCATGTGCGTATGAACGATGTTTGGTGTTCGACGGCGGATCAGCTGGTACAACCATGCGAAGTGCTGCGGATCGATTCCCCTGCGCTTTGGGCGATGGTGCACGGCGCAGCCGAGTTCAAGCATTTGTGCCGCGTCGAGCCGGGGCGGATAGATGCTGACAATTTCGGTTCGTATTCCGCGCGATTGTAGGCGTGGCGCGAGATCGCGTACCCAGCGTTCTGCCCCCCCGCCCTCGAGAGCACCGACGATGTGCATCACGGCTGGAGGGTCGCCGGTAACATGCCGCCTCATTTGTTGCGACAACACGTTTGGTCTGTCGTCAAGGTGGTCCGTCTTTCGATTTGTTTGGGTACGGTAGCTGTGCGCGTTGGCGACTTGTGCAAGCTTTTGCACAGCGCAATCCAAATCTATCAGCCCGGCCAAGCGTTCGGCAGTGCCCGAATCCCCATTTATCGGGACTTTTGGGCCGAGGATTCATAAGGCCGGGATGGCCGCACGATTCGTTGCGACGCCCCCTTTAAACTGAGACAGACGAGTGACCAGAAAATGCGGTTGCTGGCCCTAGAGCTCATGCCGCCGCGGTCACTGTCGGGTTCCAGCCGGCGATTGTTTGACGCTATGGGATGGGAGCAGCTCGACGGTGTCTTGCAAGATCGCGACCAGCATCACTTAATTGCGGCATACGCGCAGCAGGGCACCGCGATGTCCGCGAGCAGTTTTGTTATCGAATTCAACTTCACGACAGAAAGCGCGAATCGATAGAGGAATCCTCCTTCCGAAGGAAGGCGTAGATCCCATCGATCGTACACGCGCGTAAAGCCGACATCTCGCAACATCCGGCGCGCTTTCAGTGGTGTAAACCAGTGAACGGCCGGCCTTTCAGTATGACCGATCAAATCAGGTCGGTTCGTTTTGGCCCAATCCATAATCTTGAGCTTGATGGGATCAGGATACCAGCCAAAGGCCGGAAAACCGCGAATTTCGCTCTGCTTCGGGCAGAGACTGCTCGCGGTCAGGAACCAAAATACCCCGCCGGGTCTGAGGACGCGGTACGCCTCTCGGAAGGCGACGGAGGCGTCGGCGACGTGTTCGATGACGCTATTTGCGCGGACGATATCAAATGATTCGTCGGCGAAGGAGAGCCGCTCGGCGACGCCGTCGAGCATGTCGACGCTGACATTTACGCTGTCTGCTACCTCGCTGGCGATGAGCCTAGCCTCGTCCCACGGTTCGATGCCGACAGCGTGTTGTCCGAGGCGTGCACATGCAGTGACGAAGAGACCTTGAGCCGCGCCAACGTCCAAAATATCGGCGACTGGCGGTCGAGTTGCGACGCGCCCGAGCCGTGCGAGCAAAACCCGCGCATAACGCTCCGCCTCAGGCAACTCGGTCAGGACGACTTCGAGTGATTGGCGTTCTCTAGCACCGTGACAGCTCATGCCCGCGAGGATCGCAACAGCAAGCGAAATACCTCCCGACTCATCATCGGTTCATCGCGACATATCGTACTTTCGTCTTAACAGTTTCCACCTCGAAATTATCCACGCTCGCGCGTGCCAGCACCTTTCTGAATGAGCAAATGCGCTCGTTCATCTTACTCATGGTGCATCATTGATTGCAAACCGACATCGAACACGACCTACCCTCCGGGGAGCGTTTCCGGTTCGTCGTGCCAAAAGAAATCGATTCGCTAATCATTTCGGGTTCCACGCGAGCCGAACTCGCGGCTTTGAAGGTCGGAGTAGTTGCTTAGCATCCGGTACTTTTGACACGAGAAGTTCGCGTCTCGCTGCATTGAACGTAGACGCTCGGGAGTTGCCTGTACGCAACCTTCGACCTCTTTGGATACGAACGGTCCCGAAAGTCCCTGTCCGATAAGTCCAATCCGCCTATGCGAAAGATCGGGTTTGGCCGATTATGATCGGGAGGTTCGCTCGCGTCGGGTTATGTGAGCGACCTTTCTGCGCCTGATGCAATCATGAAGACCTTTTCGCCCTAGCTAGACCAAGCCCCACTGGAAAGAAACGTTGGAAGTGAAAATAGCGATGCGTAGCGCCATCGTCGACGTCGAGTACCTCGGCCTTCCGCTTGGCGCGTTTGCCGCTTCCGGTTTACCCCGAGTTTTTGGATGGCGATCGTGCGCTCGCCGCAGACTCGTTGCAACCTACCTTAGGCTCATCGCAGCTATCGACCGTCAATTAATGGGCGCCGACGTGTGCGCCACCGCCGATCCGGACATCGCGCGGGAGCAGAGAGCCGGCGCCTGAGGATGCGTCTCGCTTTCGTGACGACCCAGTTTCCGTTTGGGCCAAAGGAATCTTTCCTTGAGGCGGAAGTTCGGGCTGTGCGTGAGCTTGTCGACGAGCTTTTAATATTCGCCGTGCGACCGGCATCGTCGACGCCCCGCGTAGAAGTCGAGGCCTGGTCGCTGCGCGCCACGGACGTGGCAACGATTTCGGCCGCCGCTCGAACGTTTCTGCGTCACCCGATCCAAGCAGCGAGCGTTGTCTCCGGAATCTTCGATAGGCAGTCACGTCCTGGAGCGCGGCTGAAAAATGCACTCGTGTTGCACCAAGGCTTGGCGCTCGCCGATGTCGTGCGGCGAAAGCGGATCGATCACATTCATGCTCATTGGCTAACGACCGCTTCGACGATTGCCATGATCGCCAGTGAGAGCACGGGCACTCCGTGGAGTTGCACCGGTCACCGCTTCGATATCTTTGCGGGTAACGCCTTACACCGCAAGGCGCGCAGCGCTCGCTTTATGCGTGTCGTTTGTGAGCGAGCGCGCGACGACTTGGTGGATCGGATCGGCGACGATGACAGAGCGAAAGTTACCGTCGTTCACATGGGCGTAACGTTGCCCGAATTATCCACCACGCCGACGCGGCGGGATGGCCTTCGCTTGCTGTGCGCCGCCAATCTGGTACCGGTCAAGGGCCACAAAATTCTACTCGATGCGTTGAAAATAGTGACGGCGAATGGCCTTCACGTACATTGCGATCTCGCCGGCGACGGACCCGAGCGCAGGCACATCGCAGAGGCGCTCGAACGGCTCGAGCTGAGTGACGTCGTGACGCTGCGGGGCCACGTACCACATAGTATTTTGATGGGAGAACTCCGCACCGGTCGCTACGACGCAGTTACGCTTGCAAGCCTAGAAAGCGGGACAGAGCACGAGGGGATTCCTGTTTTCCTTATGGAGGCAATGGCAGCCGGCGTGCCTTGTATCGCGACGCGCACGGGAGCTATTCCAGAGCTTTTGAACGTGAGCTGCGGCGTCCTCGTGGAGCAGCGCGATCCGCAGGCCATGGCATCAGCGTTCAGGCGCCTGTTCGAAGATTTTGAATTACGGCGAAGTCTTGCGAGTGCTGCTCGCGCAAGAGTTGCGAACGACTTCGACGCAGCGCGCACAGCAGAGCAACTCCTCGCACTCGTGAACGGAACATCGAAGTCATGAGATGCGTCCTATTTTCCGATCGGGCAAAAGCCGCTCGCAGAGGTGGAGGCAGTGCGCCTGTTTAGCGATGCCGTGTTTATTGCCGCGGCGCGCACACTGACTCTTGTTCTTGCCGGGGTCGTTAGTGTCCTTACGGCCCGCACGTTAGGGCCGGCTGGACGAGGTGCGTATTCGCTACCTTCGATCGACTCAGGTCTCGCGGCGACTTTCATGTTCGGCCTCTCATCGGCCGTTTCGTACTTTATGCTAAATCGGCGCGCCGGCAAGGGTCTGTTGAGGCCGGCACTACTTGGCGTCGCGCTCGCCGTTTTGGCGGGCGGCATAGTAACTTTTGCAATTGCCTCATCAAACCGCCACCTGTTTGCTGTATTGCCGGCGCTTTTGTACTTGCCGGCATACGGGGTCCTGTCGCTCGTTTCAGGATACTTCGTTGGGCGAGATCGCATTCGCTACTGGAGCATAGTAAATGTCTCGACATGGGCGACCACTCTCGTTTTCATGCTCGTCGGTTTCGCGGTGCTCGGCCGGACCCCGGCAGTAGCAATCGGCGCTTGGATATCGGGTACTTGCGTCGTCGCTATCGCAGGTGCGATAGCGGTTATACGGAGCTCGCGGACGTTGGATGGGGAGGCTCCGCCGGCTGCGGAATTCTTGTTCTTCGCGGCAAAGGCTGGAGCGCTTAATGTGATGGCGTTGCTAAACTATCGAATCGACGTTTACATCGTTGCTATGCTGGCACCAATCTCGACACTAGGTATGTACGTTGTCGCTGTCGCTGGCGCCGAGAGTGCGCTCGCGATAACATGCACGGGAAGCATGGTGACGGCACCACGCATCGGTTCGCTCGGTAAGAGCGACGCAGCCGACTTCACGGCGCGCTGTAGTCGGAACAGCCTCTTTGTGGCCTTAGTCACGTGCGGTCTGGCGTCGCTTGTCTTGCCTTGGGCGGTGCTGCTGCTCTTTGGACACGCGTATGGTGCGATCGTCAACCCACTGCGTGTATTGCTTGGAGGGGTGGTCGCGCTTTCGCTTGGCGGAGCAATTTCAAATTATTTTATGCTCAATCTGGGACGCGCTTACGTGCCCATTACCACGTCAGGGCTCTCGGCCGTCGTGTGCGCTCTCATCAGCTTCGCGCTCGTTCCTCGCCTGGGGATGCTCGGCGCGGCCATCGGTACGACGACGGCATACATCGTCGGGCAAGCCGCTGCAACCGTGTGGTTTTGTAGAGCGACGGGGATGCGTCCCCACCGTTTGCTGCTCTTGGATCGCGCCGACATCGCGTTTTACCGGGCACTCTTTGCGCGATTTCGCACGAGACACGCATGACAACGCGGAGCTCGAAGCGATTTTTTTCGGTCTGAAGCGCGCGCTGCTCCGGCGTTGTCTGGATCGGAGACTCGAGTTCCGCCGGAGATCATCGCCTTGGCAAAGGCGATGATCTCCGGCCGGCGTCGACACGAGGCACGACCAGTAGTCGCTAACCGACGCTTACGGGTGTTTTAGGTACCGCTCAGAGTTTCATTACTTGGTTGAGGGCGGGATGACGTCGAAGTCCGACAACGTAAACGCCGCGTCTCCTCCCAAACTGTAGTGACCGTTGTTTCCATCCAGCGGAGTAATGGTGTAGAAGCCGCTTTGGCTACTTGGACCCGACGTGTCCGCCAAAAACATGCCGTATTTTTTGAGCGCGCGGATGACCGCGATCATTTGCGAATTTCCCGTTTCCGGGAAGTTCGCATGCAGCCGAAGGTGGGCTCCATAGTCGATTCCGCTGGTACCGCTCGATCCGGATGAGACTGCCGGCAGAGAAATGCCCGTTCCTTGAGCATTCTGGGGGACGTAGAAATTCAACGCATGGTTGATCGAGCCGTTTGCGAGATCGTATTCCCATTTGATGGCGCCAGCGAAGAGCGAGAGTCCCGATGCCATCGCACTCGGCTTAAAGCCGACGAAGGGCTGCGAGAGGTTCCAATGCCCACCAGAATACGCTCCGAACGTGCTTCCGGACCAATACGTCCAATACGTCTCGTACAGCGTGCAGGTATCGGTGTTGAGAGTAAGAGCATGGTTGTCTGAGCCGCCGCCACCTCCGGACTGAACGGTCCCTTCGATGTAATAGCCATTTTGCCACGGCCACGGAACGCCCGCGAATTCGCTGGCGTGGTGGTAGTTGCCCGCGCCCGGCGGTATGCCGACGGCGTGAGTCGGAGTCGAGTTCGTCGCTAGGTTGAGGCGCTCGATCCCTACGCTAAAGACGAAATGGTTGCCACGCGAGTGCGAGTTCGTCGCGGAGATTTGTGAAGCACTGTTCGAGGCGGCCGGCGCGTGCGAGACGTCGTTGTTGTACCAATCTCCGGCCGTGAAGACCGGGCAGCCATGGTAGGTCGCGACGCCGCCGCTTGGCGCGGCCGGCGCGGACGTTGGCATCGGAGCCGGTCCCGCGTGGGCTGCGCGGTTTAGCGTTACCGCCACGTTGTCAAATCGCGCGGCGTTCGTCGCCCAGCTTCGCAGACCGACTTTGCCTGAAGTGTAGCTCGTGTCCGTTCCCGAGCCGAGCGCCTGAAAGTTGCTCGTGTCGTTATATGCGACGAACGCGCTGATCACGCTGCCGCTAAATGCCAAGCGCAGGCGATAATCCGGATTGCTTTGCGTGCTGAAGGCACCGCCCGCAATCTCCGTCCAGGTTCGTCCGTCATATCTCCAAATGTACCACATCGGCCTCGACGATCCGGCTACGTCCCGCCGCAGCTCGAGTTGATAGAAGTGGCTTGCGTCTTGAACGCGGCCCAGAAGCGCGACTCCGCCCTGATTGAAGTTCGATTCGACCGCGGTCGCGTCGACGTAGTAATCCGCCCATGACGCGTTTCCGGCGAGAACTTCGCCTCCATCGCCGGACGTCGCGCAGTACTGATGAGTCGATGAAGCTTGTTGACAGACGGACCACGTGCCCGACGCGGTGGACCAAACTGGCGTCGCCTGCCCGATCGCGTCGCTCTCGAAAGAATCCGTAAAAACCTGGGTTCCTCCCGACGGTACCGCGGGAACGCGGGCGGCTTCCAGGCGCAGGGAGGTCGGAGAAATGAGCGCAGTCCCCGGCGGAGATGAGACCGGAACGGCGGCGGTCGACGAAGAGGGAACTCCCGTCGCATTAGAGAGCGGCGGCGCATCCGACGAAGACGTCGTACCCGACGACGAACTGGTGAGCGGCGGCTGAGAAGGAATGGTCGTGCCGGAGCCACCGCTGCATGCGGCAGAGAATACCGCGCAACCACAGCTTAGCGCAGCAGCCTTAACGGCTGCTAGAATGCGTTTATGCATCTGTTTACTTCCGTAAGAGAGGGGGGAATCGGGCATGCGACATAGCCGCACGCGACCGCGAAGACGCGGCGCCAGCTAAGCATCAAGCCTCAATTTGCACGGCTGCCGTTAAGGCCAGGCCGTCTTAGATCTCGATCTCGATCTCGCCAAGGGGATAGCGTGAAGGACGATCGTGGACGATGTTGTTTAGATTCGGCTCTTAAATGATCCGTTTCGAGACATTAAGGTCCAACGGCTCAGTTGTTAAGCTACTGGTCGAACGAAGTTGGGAACTCTTCGCAAGAGTCCAAAGCCGCAGTTTCGTTAGGACTTTGGCTATGCGAGAGCCGTTGCGACATTAATGAGGCGTAGGCGCCGTTCCTCTATAATTCCGATTATCGAAATGCAACTCGCGAAGTCTAGCCCATCTCCCTAAGTCGCGCCGCGACCGAACGCATAATCTTGCGGCGATCGTAATGCTCGAGTACGTACGCTCGCCCGCGTTCCGCGAAGCTACGGCGCGAAGCAGCGTCTGCGAGCAAAGCTCGCAATGCCCGAGCGAGGCGCGCGCCGTCTTGCGGCGGGAGCGCGATCCCGCCCTCAGAACGCTCGACGAATGTGCGCGCTTCACCACGCGCGCAACACACGACCGGAGTGCCGAGAACCAAAGCATCAAATAATTTCGTTGGCAGACTGTCGACAATCGAAACGTGAAGCGGGACGATTGAAACGTCCACATCGGCGATGAGAGCGTTCGCCGATTCTCGCGGAACGACACCGAGCATCACGACGTTATCGAGCCGCTCGGTGCCGATACGCGTGGTAAGGCGTGCGTAGTCCGCCCCCCCACCAGCAAGCACAAAGCGAATGCGCGGTTCGTCCTTGCACAAACCGGCCGCGTCGAGAATAACATCGAGTCCCGTAGCGAGGCCCATATTGCCGACGAAAGCCGCTACGAAGTCGTCCGCTCGCCGCTGGTACGGGGATTTGGCCGCAACGCGAACGGAATCGAATCCGTTCGATGCGACCACGGTCTTCGCGGGGGCGCTCCCGCGAGCAATAATCTCGCGCTCCGCCGACTCGGTCACGCATAGGACGAGCCGCGCCGCGCGGTACATCACCGTCGCAATCGAGCCGACAATCCGGGCCGCAAGACCGTTCGCGCGCCAGTATCCCATCTCTATTGCGACGTCGGGAAAGACGTCTCGCACGTCGACGATCAATTTCGCACGATGTCGTAGCATCGCGCAGAGTGCTGGTAGCGCGAGCGTGATCGGCGGCATCGTAACGATGACGAAGTCATATCGACGCCTCAGAAAGACGACGTAGACTGTCATGGCAAAGGCCACCGAGAGCCAGTTCAAAAGTCTGTTCCGGCCCGACAGCCGCGTCGACGCGTACGTCCAAACGCGAGTCAGGCGAACAGTGCCTTCGTGCGTCGTCTTTGGAAATACGACACGGTCATCCCGAGCGATCGCCCCGTTGGGGAAGTTTGCGACGCCCGTTACGACATGAACGTCGAATCCGCTTTCCTCCAGGGCGCGCATCAGTGCGACGACCCGGTTTGCGGCAGCACAGGGTTCCGGGGGGTGAAAATGCGTGAGAACCAGGACGGACCCAGAGTTGCGCGCAGCGCCGGACATATCAGACATGTTCACGAAAGAATTATTTCGGCATGTGCGCGCCGATCGGCGCCGGTTTCCGTAACGCCGAAGCGTGCGTCCATCCTACGTACAACGCTACGTGGTTGGGCGGCGATACTCTCGATATCGTCGTGGCCGCTTGACGCGTTCTCGTGCCGCTGAGCCAGGTCGAACGCCCCGGGGATGTTTTCCACGCTCCAATCCGTTGTGAAGCCCGTGATGCCGTGCTCGATCATATCGATTGTTCCGGCACGTCGTACGCTAGATAAATGGATCGAAGCCCGGCTCTTGCTGAAGGTGAACATCGCAGCTCAGTCCCGCGTTGAGCCGCCTTGGCTCGGCAGCTAACCTTAGATTTGGCGCACCGCATGGCGAGAACAGGTTTCGGCCGTGTCAGCTAGCTCTCAGAACCTCGGCCTCGCTTGCGACCGACTGGGGTCGCGCGAACTCAAGCACCATGATCCACGCGTATCGGCGAAGAGATGGTACGCGCGCAAACAGCAACGTATCGACCGCGTTGAAAAACGACACCATCTGCTTAGCTAGCGGCGTCCGAACGAAGGGTAGCGCGAGCAACGCGGTGAGGTAATAGTAGAGAATCTTGGTTTCCCCAAAATGGTGACGCGAGAGCACCAAGTCTGCTTGCACCAGCGGATGCTCGTCCGGCGTCCGCTGCGAGGGTGTCAACCGACGGTATAGGTTGATGAACGGATTGTAACCCAGTGGTTCAATAAACAATGCGTAGCCGCCAGGTGCCAAAAGGCGAGCAATCTGTGCAAATGCCTTGTCCACTTGCAGGTGATGCAGTATCGCGCCCCCGCAAACGATATCGAAGCTACCGGCCGCGAAGTCCAGTTGCTCGGCGTCCATTTCTTTAAAGGTCGCATCGGTAATTCCCATCCGAGCAGCGTTTCGCCGCGCGTTGTCGATAGCGACCCCGGAGAGGTCGATTCCAGTAACAATCGCGCCCTGTCGCGCTAGGCGCAAAACGCTGTCGCCCTGACCGCAGCCAATCTCCAGCACCCTTTTTCCCTGACAGTCGGCCGCAAGTCTCTTCGCAAAGTACTCATGGGATCGGTTGGTGATCGCGTAAAAGCGATCGACGCTACCGCGAGAACCATGATTTCGGGAAAAGCGCTCGTTTTGCAACCGACGCTCGCGCTCTTTGCGTTCATCCATGCCCCAACGCTACGCGAGCCTACCCCGGTGACGAAGGGCCGAACGTCACGAGAACGACAGGGCCGGAAGACTCAACACCTTCGGATGTGACCGTAAGTACTGGCCATCCCCGGCGAGGTCGGGGCCGAGGCCCATGCCCGCCAGCGTGTGTCGGCCGGCGGGTATATCGCAAAGCTTGATGCGCGCTGCTGCTCTTTTCGAAGACGAACTCGCCGCGCGTAACGCCGTCGCTCGCCTTAAATTTGTTGATGATCCCGTGGTTCTCGTATAGCAGCGGGTCGTACTCGACCGGCTTCGTTACGCGCGTGATCGGAGTGATGGCGACAGCATGGCTTGCGGCGATCGCTCTCTCGACGCGGTCGAGAATGGCACGCCTCGCGGGCGTCGTCGCGTCGGTCGTTGCTTTTTGCGAACTGCTACTTCTTTTCGCGCGTTTGCCTGGCCCTCCGGATGGTTCCCCGGGATGGGTGCGACCCGCTTTGCAGCTGGAGACTTCTCCGCCTCAGCGAATTGCGGTGCGGTCTTCGTGACTCCTCAACACTGAATAGATTCGATCGTTTCTACACGCCTGAGCGGGGCAGAGCTGCCCGATCGAGCTGGGTGTCGCGCGTGAGAGAAGGTGGCGTCGAAACCTCGTGGGGCGCTTGCGAAGGTTTCCGTAACGGGATGCAAAGTGCTCGTGTAACGCTTGGCCACGCCGGTAACCCGCGGAAGTGGCTTCGAACCCGGATGGACCGGCGCGTCTGGGCACAAGGTCTCATGACATCGAGAGTGAGGCTGGTTACAGTTGAATGCGACGCTCCTGGATCGATGGGAGCGCGGACGCAAGCCTGCGCTTTCGGAGGAATTGCTCGCGTCGAAGGTGCCACTCTAAGAGCTGGCTCCGTCCAACGGTAGTTAAGGGAAGTAACATTGACCACGCGCGCCGCCAGCACGTCCGCCAATCGCAGCGGATTTAGACCTTCGGCTAATTTACTGCGAGTCAACGCGTGATGTACGCACTGCCTCCTGCCGCCGGGTCTGTTCCCTCTCCCTGGAGTGATCCAGCAACCAACGACGAGCAGCCATGGCTGCGCTATTTACGCCCGCTCCAATCACGTTGGAGAATTTTCCTGGCGGTCTTCCTCGTTATCGTCACTGGTGCTGCAGTCGCGACGATCCTGACCCCGAAGACCTACACGACTACAGCGAAACTTCTGATCGGAACGTCGACGGATCCCTCCCACCAGACGACGGATCCCAATACCGTGCTACCCATGCTCAACGCGCTCTTGACCATGAGCGGTCAGCAATCTGCGGAAACCTATGCCGAACTACTGCAGGAGCCACCTGTCGCCCAGCAAGTGATCGCCGATCTCGGCCTTCACACGACGACCAAGGGGTTACTGGCTGCTGTTTCGGTAAAGCCGGTAACCAATACCGCGATCATGGGAATCTCGGTAACCAGTCGCAGTGCTAAAATGTCCGCGGCGATCGCCAACGACTTCGCACATGTATTCGTGAACCGCGAACACATGCTCGTAGGATCGCAAGCCGAAGATGCGATCAGCGGTCTGCAATCCCAACTCCCGGCTGCCGAGCGCACGATGAAAGATGCGCAGCGTCTCGTCGTTGCCGAAGAATCGAAGCTTCACATCCCGGACGCGACCCTTCAAAAACAAAATCTGTTGGATCAAGCAACGACGATCGATAAAGAGCTTGCTCAGGCGCGTCTCGATAAGTCGCAGGCGCAGGCAAAGCTCAACGACGCCAATGCGCAACTTGCCGGCTTGCCCAACAAAGTAGAGAACGGGACGACCGTCGCGCCCAATCCCGTCATGGCTGGGTTGTTGACGCAGCGGGCACAAGTCGAGGTGCAGTTGCGGACGATGCTGCGGCAGTACACTCCCGCGTACCCTGGCATCACGTCGCAGCGCGCCCAGCTGGCTCAAATCGAACGCGAAATCGCGAGCACGAAGCAAATGATTACCGCGAGCCGGAGTACGGCCTCCAATCCGGTCTACGAACAGTTGCGCGAGGTCGCCACCGGCTATCAGACGACGGTTCAGTCGGCATCGGCACAGATCGCCGAGTTACAACGCGAACGTCAGCAATTAATGCCGAGTCTCGGTGCCCTACCGGCGCAAACGTATCGGATCGCTCAATTAGAGTCGCGGGCAAAACTGGCTGAAGACGTTTACAACGAAATGAAGCGGAAATACGCCGAAGCGAGCGTAGCGAAAATGACCGGTTTGAGCGACGTGTCCGTCGTTGCTCCGGCCGTCGCGGACCTGGCAACGCGGGCGCCCCAAATGCTGCTCAACCTTACAATCGCGTGCCTTCTAGGATTGATCGCTGCTGCGACGGCGGTATACGCCGGTGAACTATTCGACAAAACCGTTAAAGGCGAGCGCGACGTCGGACAGTATTTCGGACTTCCCGTGCTGGCGTCGATTCCGTTACTGGGTGAGGGCTCCGCGAACGGCAGCGCGGATGCGATCGCCGATTCCAAAGCGCCGCGGTTGTCATTGGGAACGAAATGGTCGTCGCTGTTCCGGCACCCAAATGCAGCGCTACCTGCTGCGAAACCTGTGGCGGCCAACGCGTCAGGGTCAGGCACCCGCTCCGATACGGAAATCAAGCAGCAGGTCTACGTGGAGTCTTTCCTACAGCTCGTCGCATCGTTAAATTATGCGAGTGACACACCGTTACGCTCGATCTCCGTGACGAGCCCGCTGCCGGGCGAAGGTAAGTCGACGATCGCTTACAATGCTGCGATGGCGGTTGCCGAGATTCGTCCGCGCGTGTTGCTGATCGACGCCGATATGCGGCGCCCGACCTTGCACGAGCGGCTCGGCTTGCCCAAACGAAACGGTCTTTCGGACGTTCTCGTCGGCACGATGACGCTCAGCCAAGCAGTCCGACGCGCGCCACTGTCCGGCTTGGATGTGATGACCAGTGGAACGTCGACACCTAACCCCATCAAGCTCTTGCAATCCGAGCGCTTCGACCGTATGCTCGACGAGGCGCGAAGCACCTACTCGCTTGTCATTGTAGATGGTCCTGCCCTGAACACCGTCTTCGACGGCGCGGTCATTGCGAGCAAGACCGATGGCACGGTCCTCGTGGCATCGTCCGGCGAGACCGAGGTGAAGCAAATGCGCCGCGCACTCTATCGACTTACGACGTCGAAAGCGAAATCCGTCCTCGGGGTCGTGCTAAATCGTACGGTGGTGCGTTCGGGTGATAAAAGTTTATCATACTACGGATTCGACGAGGACCAACTCGCGCTACCGCAAGCGTAGTAATCGACCAGCCGTCTGCGGCCACTACTCTGTTGCTCGAGACGTCGTCGCCGGCGTTGGCCGGTCCGCAGGCATTGTTCGCGGCGCCAGCCCGCGATTTCGTCCCATTTTATTGCGGCGGTGAAACGGTCGCCAAGCATCGCAATCCTTACCTCGTAGAACCGCTGCGTTCGTGCGAATGGCGCGTTCAAGCGTCGCCCGGCGTGCGAAGGATGTCGTCGACCCGGCGCCACTTCCTGAATGGACCTCGTCTTCTTCGCGTTGCTTTCGCGGCTGCCCCAGGGGATCGTTAAGCGCTCTGGTCCGACACTTTTTGCGCGGGCTCCGTTGAGCTCGTAGCGACCGACAACTAAGTCTTTCTGCGCTGCTTCATCTCTCAGGACTTTCCGAATCGGCTCGCTTTTAGGCGGTACGCTCGCGTATGCCGTCATGGTATCCGTGGGCATCTGAATGGCGCGACGAGCGGCACCCACATTGCAGGGTGATGCTTTCAAAGTCTTGCTCCCGGCCCCGGCCGCGGTTCTGTGCGCCATAGGTGCAGCGGTCAGGGGGTTCGGGAAGTGGTAGCATCGACGCGGCTCACGAGCCGGCCGCCACGTGCGTGCTGTTTGACGAGAGCGGCCGAAGACTGCCGGAGCGCGTCGCCCATCGGCAAACCGGCGAGGATGTAGTACAGTTCTTCGCTGCCAAGATGACGATGGCGTCCGATCGAGCTTCCCGGGGGGATGCTCGAAACGTCGAGAAAGTCGATGTCGCTGGCGAACGCGTTTCCGCCGAGCCGGCGAAAAGCGATCGGTCCGGTCCCTCCGTGGATGGCGCGACGTTCGAGGAGAGCCACATCGTGCGCGGCTATGAATGCCTCGATCAACGCGACCTGCCGCCAGGTCGTAATTTTACGCGATGCGACGTGCGGGCCTAGGTTCGCGGGTTCGTGCACGTAGGTGTTTCTGACTAACGAGCTCCATTAGACACGTTCGCCTTGGTGAGGCCGCGCCCGCCAACAAGCCTAATCGGCTTTCCCTATCGACGAGCGACGTCGAGATGCCGAGAGTGGCTGTGAATGGACGTCAGAAAACCGTTCGCAACCCCTGGGTCGCCGCGTTCACGCCGGCCAGTTGACGCGCCGTGCCGAGGCAAAGGTTCGTCACGACCCGCAGGCGGGAGTGCGCGTCGGCGACGTGGCGGCTCCATGCATCGGCAGTCGCGTCGAAATACGCATCGCCCGTCATCGAAGCACACACGCGCAGCGCTGCGATATGGAAGTCGTGTTTTTTTAGCGACGCGACGAAGCGGAAACCGCCTTGTTCGGTAAGCGCGCTTTCGTACGACCAGTACCCGCTGTCGTAGTGTTCGAGCCGGCGCTGCAACGTGGCGATCGTGGAACCGAGAACTTCGCCGATCCAGCCAACCGGTAGGAACCGCTGCAACTCGAAGATTCCCCAGAAGCCGATGAGCCCGCTCCCGAGCACGTGTGCTGCGGGCAGGGCGGCGACTTCTTCCAAAAACGTGTCGCCCCACTTGTTGCGCCAAACAACGCCGCCTTCGCGAATGTCTTTCTTGAATGGCTCGGCGGCCAGTAGCGCAGCTTCGAGGAAACCTTCCTGCGCTTCGCACTCGTGCGCTCGCAACAGCACGGAGATCGCCTCGCTTTGAGCGCGCGCTGACGCGAAATACCGCACCTTTCCGTCGCGCGATGTAGACGAAGGGACGGCATACGTCCCTTTCGTCTCCGCCCGCCGGGCGGCGTCGCGTAACCAACGGGCTTGCGCGAGAAAGGCCTGGCGCGCGCCGTCGTCGCGACCCTGAAGATAACGCGCATGCTCGTGCAATGCATATTGCGCGATGCAGACTGGATGATAGTCGCGTTGCGACGTGACGAGCACGCCCGCGGCGTCGTGCGGCGACGTCGACCAACCCTCACCGAAAATTCCGCCGCTCGGGCGCCAGTCGATGTAGTACGGGCCGAGCCGGCCTCGGGGTTGCATCTGCCAAACGCGGTAGCCGCGCGAGAGCTTCCAGCCCTGCAGTAACGGCAGCCGCAGCTGCGGGTTATACGCCTGTCCGGCGACTTGCAGAGTTGCCATGAGCTTACGTCGCGCTCAGCACGGGCGCCGGCGCCGAACGCGCGCCCAATACCGAAACGGTGAAGCCGGCGCTGCGCCATGCTTCGAGGTCGAGCGCGGGCCGGCTGCAGTAGAGGAGCGGTGTACGCATCAAAGCCCGCACCGCAACAGGATCGATCGAGCGGAAAACGTCGTGCTCGGTGACGAGCACCAGCGCGTCGCTGTCCTGCGCCGCTTCCTCGAGGCTCGTGCACAGCGGACGCGAGAACGAGCGAGCGATCGGATCGTACACGCGCGTCCGATAACCGCGCTCGTGCAGCAAGTCATCGATGCGTTCGGTCGGGCTCTCGCGCGTATCGTCGACGTTCGGCTTGTACGCCGCCCCGAGCAGCGTCACGGTGACAGAATCGTCCGTGACGGGCAGATGCATGGCGATCCGGCGAACGATAGCGGCCGGCATGCGCTCATTGACGCGGCGCGCCGTTTGAATCAACTCGGTAACGAAGGGGTTGGCATTGGAGAGAAAGTGCGGATCGACCGGGATGCAGTGGCCGCCGACGCCGGGACCCGGTGCAAGGATCGCGACGCGCGGGTGCTGGTTCGCGAGGCGAATCGTCTCCCACGCGTCGACGTCGAGCTCTTCACACAGCAGTGCCAGCTCGTTTGCAAATGCGATGTTGACATCGCGGTACGTATTCTCGACGACTTTCACGAGTTCGGCCGTCACGCAATCCGTTACATGAATGTCGCCGCGTGCAAAGAGCGCGTAAAGTTCGCGCGCGTGCTCCGCATCGCCGGGACGGCGCCCGCCGATCACGCGGGCATTGTTCCGCAATTCGTGCACGATCGCACCGGGAATCACGCGTTCGGGGCAGTGCGCGATGCGATACGCATCCGGATCTCCGCCGGCGGACCGGATCGCTCCAACGACGACGCGCTCGACGGTCCCAGGTGGGACGGTTGATTCGAGGACAATGAGATCGCCCGGGCGCAGGAGCGGCGCAACGGCCCGCGTCGCCGCCTCGACGTAACTGAGGTCCGGCCGATGGTCGTGCGTCGGCGTCGGTACGCATAAGATGAAGGCGTCGGAGGGCGACAGCGTATCCACGATGTGAAGCCGGCCCGAAAGAACAGCGTCGACCGCGACGCTCGCCACCTCCGCTTCGTTGCCGAAGTCGCCGGCGCGCAGCGCGGCGCGACGTCGTTCGTCGACGTCGTATCCGTCGACGCGGCAACCAGCTTCGGCCAACATGGCAGCAGTTGGAAGCCCAATGTAACCGAGTCCCAGGACCGTGACGTTCACCGAAGTCTCACTTTCGAATGGGGGGATCATGCCGCCTGATGAAAGAGAACTTCCATCCCGGTCTTCATGACGATGTAGAGGTCCAAGAACAGCGACCATTGCTCGACGTAAAAAAGATCGTAGCTGAGTTTCTGCGTCACTTCCGAGGGCCGCAGTGCACGCCGCAGGTTGACTTGCGCCCATCCGGTGATGCCGGGCCGCACGAGGTGCCGTTCGTCGTAACGGGCGATCGCATCGCGGAATGTCTCCACGAACTCAGGGCGCTCCGGACGCGGTCCCACGATCGACATCTCGCCGCGCAGCACGTTGATGAGCTGGGGCAGTTCGTCCAAGCTGCAGCGGCGCATGAAACGGCCGAATGGCGTGACGCGTGGATCACCGCGCTGCGCCCAGACGGGGCCCGTGCCCTTCTCCGCGTCGCTTCGCATCGAGCGCAGCTTGAGCACGTCGAAGACGCGGCCGCCCTGGCCGACGCGCGCTTGCCGGAACCAGACGGAACCTGGCGATTCGAGCTTGATCGCGATCGCGCAACAGGCGAGGATCGGTGCGGCGAAGACGAGTGCCGGGAGCGCCACGGCGAGATCGAACACCCGCTTGAGAAATTGTGCTGGCGCCGTGCACGATCGCAACTGCGTCGGGACGATCAGCGCCTGTTCGCCGTCGATTTCGAGCGCGACCGCATAGGCGTGAACGCGAAAGCGCGGTGGCGCGAAGGCTACTTTGATGTTGCTCTTCGCCGCGACCGCCAGGATCAACGGCATCAACCACGGCGGCAGCGTCTCGGTGAGTAGCAGCAGCTCGCAGCCCCAGTCGCGCGCCTCAGTGAACCAGGCGACGGTCTCGAGATCGGACATGACCGACGGCCGCAGGCCTGCGACGCTCGCGTCGATGTCGTCGGTTGCGATGCGCAAGATCTCCGTGCCTTGGGGTGCATTGAGCGAAAGGGCGGCAGCATTCGTGCGCTCGGTTTGGCCGACGATCGCGATGCGTCGCGGCGAACGGCTTTCGGAAATGCTGCGCAGCTCGTGCAGCACCGCCCGGCTTCCCCCGACGAGCGGAATCGAAATGGCGAGCGTCGTCAAGATGACGATGCGCGATGTCGAAAGCGCCGGAACGACGGTGAACAAGATCAGCAGCGGCAGCGTGCCGATGACCAGCGCCGCCGTCGAGTAGTAAATTTCGTCCCGTACCGACGACGCGAGCGACCGGCGATAGAGATCGAGGCGCTCGAAGAGCAGGAGCTGCAACAAGATGATGAGGGCAGCGGAAATGAAGCCGTGCTGCAGGCCGCTCTTGAAGGGATGCAGGTGTTCGACGATCTCGATGCCGACAAACGCCGAGCTCGTAAAGGTGATCAGGTCGCTGAGCGAGAGCGCGAACGCCCAGCGGGTGGAGAATCGCGCCGGTTTGTAGTGGGGACGCGCGTGCTCGAAGGCGACGCCGGCGTTCGATTCCGAACTCACGACGACGTAGGGACGCGCTCGTTACGCGACTCGCAGACGAAAATAGAACTGACCCCCGGCAATGGCCGTATGATACGCTCATCGTGCTCGTATCGAAGGGCAGCCGGAAGAGACGTTAGTCCGCAGCCGCGGGGTCGATACGGCTCGCACCGGCTAGTCCTCTACGACTTGCACACGACGACTTGGCGGCGATACGCTCGGTGTATGATGCGAACGGCGCTCCTCGCTTTGCTGTTTGCCGTCTTGCAGGGCGCGGTTGCCGTCGATGATGCGCTGCGGCCGCAGCGCTCGCTCCTCGCGGGCCTCGGCAGCAACCTAAGCGTCCTGTACTGCGGCGGCGCTGCAATCGCCGCCGGCACCGATCCGTATGCAACGCGCGCGATCCGGCAGTGTGCGCAGCGCATCGCACCCGAAAGCGCGCTCCGCCTGCGCAACGCCTACCCCTCGCGGCTTCCAGGGTACGCGCTGGCCATCTTCGCGCCGTTGTCACGGCTGCCGTACGCCGTCGCGAGACCGCTCTGGCTCGCGTTCCTGCTCGCCGCGGTCTTCGCAAGTGCCGGGTATCTCGCGGCGCTGACGCGCGTTCGCGTCCCGCTCGTGCTCTTAGCATTGAGTCTTTCGGCCGCGTATCTCTCTCTGACGGACGGATTACTCTCACCGGTCGTACTGCTCGCGTTATCGGCAGCCGCATTTTACCTGGAGCGGCAACGTTTTTGGATCGCCGCAATCGCGCTCGCTCTCACGATGGTCGCGCCGCAGATCGGCGTCGTGGCCTGCGTGTCCGCGGCGATCTGGCTGCCGCGCGTGCGTCTGCCACTCTCGCTGGCCGTCACCGCGCTCGTGTCGGCCGGTGTGTCGACGCTCGGCTTGGCGCCAAGCGTCGCTTACGTCCTGCACGTTATCCCCGGTCGCGCAGTCGCAGAACTCGTGGCGGTCGACCAGTGGAGTCTTTCGCACGTGCTGCACGTGCTCGGCCTCTCCGATGCTGCTGCGATGTGGCTCGGCGTCGTCTCCTACGTCGCGATGGGTGCGTTCGGCATCGTCGTCGCGCGTCGCGCGGCGAGCGCGCTCGACTGCGACGCTCTCATCGTCGCGCTCCCGGCGGCCGCGGTCTTGCTCGGCGGCGCGTATCTGCACGAGCAGCAACTTTGCGTCGCCTTTCCGGCGGCGTTTTTGCTGGCGTCGCGTGCGCGACGCGGAAGAAGCGTCGCGTGGCTGGCACTCGGGCTGCTCGTCTTCCCCTGGTTTTCGCTTTCCGACGCCGGCGCGGCCGTTTTTCTTCCGGCCTTCGGGATCGCACTGGTCGCGGTCGCCGGGCTTACCTTCATCGCTGCACGCGCGCTGTCGCCGCTCTCGCGGTGCCTCACGACGGCGGGCGCCCTCGTCGGTTGCGGAATCCTCGTTCTCGCATTCCGCCATTTGCCGGGGCCGGCGCCTGCACCGGCGCTGCCCGCGCGCGCGGTCGCGTCGGATTGGGGCGCTTTCCTACGCGCGAGTCCCGAACTCAGCGTGCCATCCTGGCAGAAAGAAGCGGAGAAAGTTCCGAGCTGGATCGCGCTTGCGTGTCTGATCTCGGTCGCCGGCATTCAACGGCGACGTTCGCCACACGAGGTGCGTGCCGAACGCCACGCACGCTCCGGCATCGCGGTCTCGGTCTAAAGGGCATCGACCGATGGGGCTTCTGTACTAGTGACGTTGTAGTAAAATAGTCATTCTGAGGATACCCTTTGGTCGCTAGAGAGAGCATAATCGGCGTGTCTCTCTGCGAAGGGTCGCTGGTTCGTTATCTCGGCCAGACATCGACCTTATGGTGAGGGTTAATCGTCGTCAGGAGTTCTCTCGTGATTTGCGCAAAGCCGACGTTACCGCGTGTCCTCGTGATCGAAAGTCATGTACTCATCGGCAAGGGACTGTGCGAGGTCTTACGCCGGAGCAGCGACTTCGACGTGCTCGGCGACGTTATCAGCGTGCCCGAAGCGATCGACGACCGCTACGAGCCCGACCTCGTGCTGCTCGACATCGATGCCCTCGACCGCGACCTCACGGACGCGATCCGCGCGTGCAAGCGCGCGTTCCCGAGCGCGCACCTGTGCAGCTTGACGGCCTTTGCGCAAGAGGAAGTGATGCAACGCTGCCTCGCGGCCGGCGCAGAGGGCTACGTCGTCAAGGATGCGACTCCCGCGGAATTCATCCGCGCCGCGCTCTCGGTCGCAAACGGCATCTCGTACGTCGATCCGCGCGTTGCGGGCAGTCTCTTGCGCCGGCGTAGCATCACGAACTGGCGCGTGGATCCAGACGAACTCTCGCAGCGCGAGGTCGAGATCATCTGCCTGATCGCCAACGGTCATTCCAATCGCGAGATAAGCGGTAAAGTGCGGCTCTCCGAGAAAACGGTCAAAAACTATATCAGCCGCATCTTCTCGAAGCTCAACATCTCGGCGCGCACGCAAGCCGCCGCCTACGCATTTCGTAACGGACTCGTGTAGGGCGTCCGACCGGACGCCGGTCACGCTCACGTGACGCGGAGCGCCGGTTCGGCCAGCGGTTGCGTCGTCGCGACCCGCAGCATCGCGGCCACCGGAATCGCGAGCGGCAGAAGCGTACGCGTGAGCAGGTAATCGATATCGAGGACGCCGCCCTGCACCGTCGGGGCGGCCGGACTCCAATACGCGCCCTGCGCCGTCAACGTCAGTTCCGCCGGCAAATCTTCGCGTTCGACCGCGATGCCGAGCCCGTGCTCCGCAGCGCGGCCGCGGCGTACGATCGGGCGCACGACGTGGTCGACGTCCGCGATGCCCAGGGAACGATGCAGTTCGCACAGTCGCTCGAGCGCCTCGGGCGTGGTGCCGTCGACCGTGCTGCCGATGCGCACGCCGAGCCCGTGGGCGCGCAGTACCGGGATCGCGGCGACGACTTTCGCGAAGTTGCCGCCGCCGCGCTGCGCATCGTTGACGAACGGGTCGGCGTCGTCGAGCGAGATTTGCAACGCGACCGGCAGGTTCGCGAGCGGCGCGAGCGCGTCGAGCAATCGCGGCGTAAAGAGCGTGCCGTTCGTCAACACGACCGTCGGTAAGCGGCGACCGAGTTCCGTCAGCAGGTTGGGCATCAGCGGCTCGAGGAACGGCTCGCCGCCCGTGACGCCGAACGCGGTAAAGCCGAGCGCGACGGCGTCGTCCGCGGCGCGTAGGATCGTGGCCACCTCGAGTTCGCGGCGCTGCGCATCCGGTTTGGATTCCGTCAAGCAGTAGCGGCAGGCGAGATTGCAGTGATAGTTCGTGTAGAACCAGAGCCGGCCGCCGATTGCGCTCGTCGCGACCGCCTCGCCGACGCTCACCGTAAGCCGAGCGCCGTGCAGAAGCGGTTCAGAAAGATCGTGGCGCCGGCGAGCATCGTCAATTCGACGATCTCATCGTCGCGAAAGAATCCGCGTAGCCGTGCGACGGCGTCGCCCGGTGCGGCGCACATCGCGTCGGCGAAGAGGACGGCGGCCCGCTCGCGTCCCTCGAGTGGCAGCGGCGTCTCGGGCGCATGCAGCGCGCGTCGTTCGCCCTCACTCACGCCCGCTTCCGCGGCGACGTCGTCGTGCACGCGCGTGCAATAACGACATCCATTGCGCACCGACACGCGCAGAATGACGAGTTCTTTGAGCCGCGGCGCGAGCGCGGTCGGACCGTAGATTGCGGCGATGAACGGCATCGTCGCTTCCAAGAGCTCGGGAACGTGCGCCATGAGTCCGGCGAGCGGACTCGGCTCGTCGCCCGCGAGGTAAGGGCGCGCGAGAAGTGGCGCGCGTTCGCGGGCGATGAGCGGGATTGCCGGGCTCGATGTGTCGATACCGCCTCCGGATGCTGATCTCAATCGTTATGCCCACCTTGAACGAAGTCGTCAACCTTCCGGCGCGGGCGGCCGAGATCGAGCGGCAGCGTGGTCCTTGGGAGTGGATCGTCGCAGACGGCGGCAGCACCGACGCGACGCGCGACGTCGCGCGCCGCCTCGGCGCCGAGGTCATTGTCGCGCCGCGCGGGCGCGGGCGACAGTTGGACGCGGGCGCGGCGCAGGCGCGCGGTGCGGTGCTGTTATTCTTGCATGCGGATACATCTCTTCCGGCGGGAGCCTGCGAGGCGGTGCGTGCCGCCGCGCGGCAAGCCGTTGGCGGAAACTTCGCCCTGCGGTTCGACGAACGCAGCCCCACCGTGCGCTTTTTCGAAGCGTTCTATCGCGTGCAACAGTCCATCTTTGGGGTCTACTACGGCGACAGTGCGATTTTCGTTCGGGCGGACGCGTACCGGCGCATCGGCGGCTTCGGGACGCAGCCGATCATGGAAGACTACGCTTTCGTCCGACGGCTCGAGCGCTGTGGCCGAACGCGGCGTCTGCGGCTCGCGGTGACGACGTCGTCGCGGCGGTTCCGCGGACGTCCGCTGCGCATGGTCGCTCGCTGGGTTGCGATCGTGATCCTGTACCGCCTCGGAATTCCGCCGACACAACTCGCGCGGCTCTATCGGCCGCATGCGCCGTCGTAAACGCTCAGGCCGGGTCGAAGGCACTGGCTTCCACGCGAAAGGGCTGCAAGAGGATCGCACCCAGCGTGACGGCGCGATCGTCGCGATAGGCCGGCAGCCCGATCGCGATGTCGGCCTGGGCGACGTCCGTCCGCCACGTGCCGTGCAGGCGGTCCCAACACGAGAGTCCGCTCGACCAGTTGGCGTGCGTGAGCCGCTGCGATGTCGCGTGGTGGATGCCGTGCGCGCGTGGCGTCACGATGACGAACGCGAGGAGACGTTCCCAGCGCTCCGGCAACCGGACGTTGGAATGATGGAAGAGGATGGAGAGGAGCAAGCACGTCTGCCACAGGGTGTACGCGCGCGGCGTGACGCCGATGGCCGCGATCTGCGCGAGCCGCCACGGGATCGCGAGCGTCAGTTCGCCCGCGTGAAAGCGAAGCGCGGTCGTTGCGTCGAGATCGCGATCGACGTGGTGCACCGCGTGGAAGCGCCACAGCAGCGGCACGCGGTGCGTGAGCATATGCCACACGAAGAGCGTGTAATCCAGGAGCACGATCGACAGCAGCGTTTCTAGAGCGGGCGGGAGAGCGAGGCGCGCCAGCAGTCCCCAGCGGCGCCGCTCGACGAACGTCGCGAGACATCGTGCGAGCGGCGCTTCGAGGAAAAGGGTCGGCACGGCGCCGATCGCCGCGACGATGAGGTTGCGCGTCTCGCGCGTGCGTTTCGATTCGGTCGCCGCGCGCAG
>JAABUQ010003202.1_pt1 | contig 30567 bp, 29 predicted proteins | sample 5560001 | NCBI WGS metagenome assembly JAABUQ01 (sample SAMN10711888, study PRJNA513371) | rock metagenome | isolation source: Antarctica rocks | place: Antarctica: Victoria Land, Finger Mt nord | collected 2015-12-18 | reverse complement strand
TCTCCGTCTTGAACCCGGAGACATGATAATCGGAGTAATAAAAACTCGAGCCATCCGCCTGTATCGGTTTGGCTCCGAGAACCGTGTTGTACAACACCCGTTCCATGCTGTCGCCGTACCGCGTGTCCTTCGTTAGCGACAGAAGATAGCGCATCACTTTGAAGTGCGCATACGCCCCGCAAGGAGTCTCAAAGCTGCGATGCGTGTTTCGCAAGCTGGCGGCCAGCATCCCTTTGCCCGGTTGCACAAACGCTTCGTTAGGACCCCAGCCTCCGGTCGCAAAGCTCTGGTCTTGCCAGATCATGTCAACAGCGTTCGAGACAGCTTGGTAGTACTTCCGATCGCCGAGCTTGAGATATCCCTGCATGCCGGAGCTCAACGCGTTGACATGACTGTAGGCGTGAAGTCCCGGCAAAATATCTTTGCCCTGCGATAGAGGATTGAAGAAGGTCGGGTCGAGCAGATAGCGCCTGCCCATATCGAAATACTGCCGGTCACCAAGGCGTTCGTAAGCCAGAAAGAGATTCTCCGCGAGCGTGTATGACTCGTCCCAGGTATACGTCTCATCCTTGTGGGGACGCGCGGCTTGCTCCTCGGACGTAAGCGCCTTCTCCGGCATGTTCGGAGTTGCGGCCCGGGTAGTGGCTTGGAGGATAGCCGCCGCGTCCTGCTGTCCGGTGCAGGAATGCGCATCGATCAACATGCAGACTAGCTTGTCGTACGTATACGCCGGGTAACGCAGGTCCTCAAAGAACTGGCCGGGGCCGTCTAAGGTTTGCGCGTATCCATGTACTAGCCTGGCGACCTTTGCGCGCGTCGGAGCGGAATCCGTAGCCGCGGCGAATCGCGCCAGCGCCGAGACATATTGCCCAAAATGCGCGCCCGGGCAGAAATCGTCGTACCAGCCGCCCATGTTTTCTCCAGGCGCTGGCAAGCCGGCGCGCTGGCGGTAGATCTTTAGCAGGCGGTCTTCGCTCAGATCGAGGAAGAACTCGTGATTCTGATCAAACTGGTGCTTGAGCGGACCTCCGGTTAACTGAACCGCGCCATAAGGAAACGTGCGGAGGGAAGGTTCTGGCGCAGCGCTTCCGGCACTTGACGCTTGCCCGCCCGCAGCGATTGCCGCGCCTGCTACTCCGCCCAGGAAAGTTCGTCGACTTAGATTATTCATGCCGTGTTGCCACTGAAGTCATCGTAGTACTTGCGGAGCTTACAGTTGACTTGCCGGGGAGGCCAAAACAGTAGAGCACGCTATCGTAGGTCGCTATGTACACGCGCCCGTTGGCGAGCGAAAGCCCGCTGAAATGGTTGAAGGAAGTGATTTGATCACCGCTCGAATACAGCTCTTTTCCGGTTTCCGCATCGAGAGCGTATAACGTGGCGTGGGTCGAGTTCCGGATGCGTTCCGGGCTGTAATCGTAGAGCCCGCGTTCCGGATACGCCTGCTCCGTGTTCTCACCGCTGCCATAGGCGTATACGACTCCATTGGCAACAAGCGGCGGCTCAGCGCGTAACATGTCGCGGGACATCCAGGCTGGCACGATCTGATAAGTGCTGCCGTTTTGTGTGAGCTTCATTGCGACAACCGCGCCGTGCGTCACAGGGCCGTATGAAACGGGCGGCGTGAACTTGCGGTGAACCGGGCCCCAGAAAGGCGTCAAAACCCAGCGCGTGCCATCCGAATCTTCCCAGCTCGCGAGTGATCCCCAGATACCGGCCGATGCGAAGTTCACCTCTTCATTGCAAAGCAGCTGAGTTTGGGCGAGAGGCGTTTCGTGGTCGTCGCCGCCGGTCGCTCGCGCATCGAGCAGGTAAATACGGCACGCCTTACTACCGGTCGCGAGAAGCTCCGCGCCCTGAAACTTGAAAATAGCGGGCGTGACTTGCATGTCGAGATCGCGCTTGCGCATCCAATACCAATTGGGCGGTTCAAACCAGTCTTGCAGCTTGAGCTGCTTGTCTTCCACCTTGACGCCGATCAACCCATTGCCAAACGTGCGGTTCTCCGGGTCGTACACTCCATCGCCTGTCGGAGCCCAGGCAACACCTGTTGAATCGATCGCAGCGCCCTGCCGCCCCCAGAGACCACCACTGCGAGGATTGAACGTCATCACCGGTCTCTTCGGATCGTTGACGTCGATCGCCCAAACCTGGTTCGGACTACCGTTGCAGCTCTGTGAAGTCGTCGTGAAGATTACGCCGTTCCACATGTTGAGAGCGTAGGATTTGGAATTGCCGAAGCCGAACTTCACGGGCGGGCTCACTTCCTCGCCGTCAGAAAGATTCAGGGAGTGCAGTTGACCGTCGCCTGCAAGAGCGTAAATGATTCTGTTGCCGGAGGCGTCCGGTGGACCGAGAATCGGTGTCGCTGTCAGGCCACCCGGGCATAGAGGATCGCCTGGGTCAAATCCACGGCCTTCTTTCACCGGCGGATATTCGAAGTGCCGCTTCCAAATGAGCTTGCCTGCGTCAACGTCAATTGCGTAAATGTTATCGGAGATACCGGTCTCGACAGCGATCTGTTTCGGGCCGCTTGCCGTCGGAACGCTACCTGCGATCAGCGGCGGAAACAGCGAGTGCATCTCTCTTGGCTGATTATCCAGCTTGAGTTTCCAAAGAATCTGCAGTCCGCTGACATTGTCCTTGGTCAGGATGTGCTCGTCCTTCTGCCAGTTTGTGCGCTGCGGGCCGCCGCCGTCGGTAGGCCAGTCGGCACATCGGCCTCGGACGCAAAATACGGCAATCAGGAGAAAACTCAGTGAGCGCATGCGATCTTAGCTAGCAGTCCTTTTCCTATTGTTCCGTCAACTGTAATTGCTCGCCTTGAAAGCCGAAACAATAAACAGCGTTATCGTGTGTCACAAAATAGACGCGGCCGTTTGCGATGGCCACGCTTGCGGCATGGGAGTAGCTCGAAACCGTATCGCCGCTCGAGTAAAGCTGGTTCCCCGTGAGGGCATCGAGAGCGTAAAGCGTCGCTTTCCCGGCCAATTCGTCCCATTCCGCCACACTGTAAGGAGTGCCGTCTTTTTTGGCAACCCGCGAGGTCTCGCCTGTCGAGAGAGTAAACACCATTCCGTTCGCAATGACAGCCGGAGAGGGCGAAACGATGTCAGGAGAGATCCAGACTGGCTGTAAATCGGGCCGACCGTTAGCCTGCGTCAGCTTCAGAGCCACGATGCTGCCATTGGCCGGAATATTATTTTTTTCACTCAACTGGAAAGGAGACCCGGGTGCGCCCGCGACCGGCGCGTACATCCAGCGCGTTTCCGTATCGACGTCCCACCAGGTGGAGAAGGCGCCACGGAAGCCCCGGCCGTCGTAATTTTTGGCGCGATGTGCGATCGGATCAGTTTCAACCAGCGGCGTGCTGTGGTCTGCGCCGCCAAGCGATCTGGAATCGAGCAGATAGAGACGGCCATTTCTGCCGCCTGCGAGTACGAGATCTCTCCCCATGGATGAAAAAACCATCGGAGTAATCCCCGGGCCGCCATCATCTTTCTTCTCGATGGCTTCGTCGCGAGGCGTGAAGTAATCTTTGACGGTCAGGTCCTTTGGATTCAGAGCGACCACGGTGTCACGCAACGCCTTTGTTGTCGTTGTTGGCGGCGCATACATCACTTGCGCATACACCGTGCCGTTGTTACCGATCGCCGTTCCGGCTATACCCGCGAACCCGCCGCTTTGAGGCACAAAAAGCGTCACCTTCTTGGCATTGCTCAGGAGGTCGACGGCATAGAGCGCATTCTGATACCCGTCGCAATTCCCGCCGGTCGTGGCATACACAACGTTGTCCCAAATATTCAGACTCGTGACCTTTGCGTTCGGCGGAAGATACTGTATCGGAGAGATCAAGTTCTCGCCCGTTGAACTGTTCAGAACGTGCAGCTTACCGTCGCTGCTCACCGTGTAGAGTGCCGCCAGCTGCGTCAGCGTCGTCGGCTTCATCGGATAAACGCTCTGCGAGAGGGGCGGGAAATAGGGTGAAGGACGCTTCGGCTTGCCCCCTGCGACCGCAGGAGTCCGGCTCGCCTCGGCGGCGAAGTGCATGGCTGCGGAACTACTGCCCGCCATGGCGATCGGCGAGGTCAATCCGCCTGGACAAACCGCCTTGACGGTCTGAGATTGCGGCTTGTCTGCCTGATACTCCAGGTGAGATTGCCAGAGCAGATGGTTGAGATCGGCATCCACCGAGAACACCTTGTCCGAACTAGCGCCGAACATCAACATCTCTTTGAAACCCCGATACGTAATGAGATTCCCGTTCACGATCGGAGGAGTTAGAGAGTTGAGGCCGCGAGAAATATTCTCTGCTTGAAATTTATAAAGCAGTTTTAGTTTCGCGACATTACCCTTATTGATCAGTCGCTCGGATCTAGCCCAGCCATTGCGTTGAGGGCTTCCGCCGGGCATCGGCCAATCGGCGGCGAAGATAATCAAACTACTTGCGATAGCCAGCAGGGCTACCAGCCAGACTTTTCGCATAATCACTTTGCTGATTTCGGAGATCGATTTCGGAGTATATCAATCGCGCGCGCTTGAGGCTGCAAATACGCGCATGCAAAGATCAGAGGCAATCAGAAAACGAGCCGTGACTTCTTAGCTTCTATTTTCTTCAAATCGAGTCCCGAGATGTTCCGGAGGTCATCGATCGATCGGAAGTCACCATTCTTTGCTCGGTACTGAATAATGGCTTGTGCTTGCGACCTTCTGAGCAGGAGAGCCGTCTCGAGGTCGACAATCGAGGCCTTGTTGATGTTGATGGGACCCGGGATCTCGGGGCCGAAATTTTTCGAGAGGTAAGTGAGAATCGCTTCGAATTCGTCGTCTGAACCCTGCGCTCCCAACTTCACCATCTTGGTGATCGTCTCCTCCCATTCATCGTGGCGCTGATGCAGCGAAGCGGCGCGTTCTGGAGCGTGACACTTGCCGCAGACTCGAACGGTGGCGGCTTTGCCTGGTCCTTCGGGCAAGTCCGCATTCATCACGCCGCCAAAGATCGCAAAAACGAGGCATCCACGAACCGTAGAACGCAGCTTGCACATTGGGAAATTAAATTCGGGAATATTCACAGCTCAAAAGGGAGGCCGAAACAGTAGAGTATTCCATCCGAGGCACTAAAGCAAACGTGCCCATTTGCGATCGCGAGATTGCCGGAAGAAGACAAGGACGGTATTAGTTTACCGCTCGTGTAGAGTTCTTTGCCGTCGCGTGCGTCTACGGCGTGCAGTACGAGATGGCTCGTTCCTGAGCTGGCCGAAGCGGCAAGAAAGTAAACGACGCCATTGGCGACGGTGGGCGGCCCAGGGGCGTTCAGATCCCGCAACACCCAGGCTGAGACAGCTGTCGGCTGATCCCGCGATCCCGAGACTTGCATCGCGCTCAAGCAGCCATTAGCGCTCACATAGATCCAGCGCGCGCCGGCCGCGTCGTCCCAAGTGGCTAAGCCTCCGATTACTCTAGTTGCCTGAGCATTGCTTAGGAGGAGCGGCTTCCGGTCGCTCGAAACCATCAATTCCAAACTGCCCTTTCCAGTCAAGCGGGCGAGCACGGTATTCCCCTGCCACTCGAACACTAGAGCATTGCCTGTCCCATGACTTTCCCCGAGCGGTTGCGATTGCGGATCAGAGCCGATGGTGAAATCAGAAGCGTTTACAGGGGCAGTCCAGACATGATCCGGAGCCCCTCCACACACGGTCGACGTCGTTGCGTAAAGAGAGTTGCCGTCCGCTTCGAGACTGAATGGAACGGCACGCGGCGGAAGAAACGGAAGGGCCGGTGAAAGATCTTCTCCGTTGCTCGAACGCAGAGCGTAAAGCGTCCCGTTGCCCGCAAGCACGTACAGCGGTTTCTTTCCATCCGAGAAATCGTCGTCCTCTCCAGCAGGCCGGTAACTTGCTTTTGCGACGGTGGCAGCCATGGCTGGACGCCCCGGTGAACCACCGGCGCAGGCATCGCCTCCCGGGAGAGTGCGAGTCCAGAAAATGGTGCCCAAGTCGGCGTCAATTGCGTTCACCGCTTTTGAATTTCTTACGAAAACAAGTTCCTTGATCCCGCGACGAGTGACGATCGGGCCGAGAAGCAACGGATTTGTGAGCCCGCCCGGCTCATGACTTAGTTGCTGTTGCCAAAGAAGGTGAAGATTCGGAACGCGCCGAACCGTGAGAACTTTTTCGTCTGGTTGCCAGCCGGTTCGTTGCAGATCGCCCCGGATCGCGAGCCAGTCCGCAGCAGCGGCCGGAGCGCCGGATGAAAAGACAATCGCGCACAGCGTTACAACTGCTCTCCTGAATGTACAAGAACCGCCCATCGAGTGGCCCACTTTGACCTCTCAATTGTAAGGGCGCGAGATTCATGCGATGTAGATTAATGCCATGAAAGATTTCAAGGACAAGGTCGCGGTCGTTACAGGAGCAGCAAGCGGAATAGGCTTCGCGATGGCGCAGCGCTTTGCGGCCGCCGGCATGCAGGTGGTCGTTGCTGATGTGGAGGAAGCTGCTCTGGAGAGCGCGGCCAAAGCACTACGCGCAGCAGGCGCAAACGTTTTCCCGGCCGTAGTGGACGTGTCTCAAGCGGCTGAAGTGGAACGGCTGGCTGCGGAAGCTTGCGCGCGATTCGGGGCAGTTCACATCCTTTGCAACAACGCCGGAGTAGCTGGCGGAGGTGCGCCCGCGTGGGAGCAATCACTTCCAAGCTGGCAGTGGATCCTCGGCGTGAACCTCTGGGGTGTGATCCACGGCGTGCATTCGTTTGTGCCGCGTATGCTCAAAACGGGCGTCGAAGGGCACGTGGTCAATACTGCCTCGGTGGCAGGCCTGCGTACGGGGCCATTCATCTCGCCATATCACGTTTCCAAGCATGCGGTGGTTGCTCTTTCGGAATCGCTTTATTTCGATCTTCAACTCGCCCAAGCCAAGGTAAGCGTTTCCGTTTTGTGTCCCGCTTTCGCTAAGACAAAGATCGCGGAGAGCGCCCGCAACCAGCCGCCAGCCGCGAAATCCACACCGTACCCGGAAGCAATGCGCACGAGAGTCGAACGGGGCATGGCGCCCGAACAAATTGCCGAGCGGGTGTTTGAAGCCGTTCGCGACGACCAGTTCTGGATTCTCACCCACCGTGAGTTTGACGAATTGATCCGTGCGCGGTGCGAAGGAATGCTGGCGCGCCGCAATCCGGTACCCGTTGTATTCTCAGCAGCGCAAAACGTGTAACTACCGAGCCGACCTCACGCATTTCTCAGGGCTCTGGGTAGAACGGCGTTTGTCTTGCTTAAATACCGGGCGGACAAGCGTACTCCTGGAGCCTGACGAATTTAGGGGCTTCCCAGCGGGCCGGTGCAGGATTTAACTCGCTTGTGGAAATCTTTTTTGTGGAAGACACAAAGCTCCAAGGAACTCTCACAGGAAATGGTGTGCTAGCAAATAATAGACCACATATTGTGGTAAAAATTTCCACAGACCTTTGTTATAGTGGTACGCATGCGCCAGACCTGGAACTTTTTGGTATGATCAATGGCATATGAATTTCGATTGCGAATATTTTATTCGCGAAACCCAAATAAAAATCGCTGAATTCCGAAATCGTGCAACCTGGTTAAAGATTGCCGGCAATATCGCGGCCGTTGTTGTCGTGGTAACCATGGTCATGGCCTTGTTACAGGCCATTCTTCGCGGAGTTTATTCGTTTGGGCGCGCATCGGCAGGCGGAAACCATTTGGATGTTCTTTAGCGCGAACCTACACCTGTTATGGACTTTGGTTCTCGCTCTACCCATGCCGAAGACGCTTCTACGTGGCAATGATGACTTCTTGCCATGGGGCATCACTATGGCCTTTTATCTCGGCGTCATTCTGTTCTGTACATTCCTGAAAAGCCGCGGCGTTCACCTGCGGGCCACAGCCGATAAAGCCGAGGAAACGCTCAATCTACAGGCACCCTTGCTGATGCAAATGAGCGCGTTTGCAAAAGCTGCCGGCCAGTCCATGAAGTTCGGAAATGTGTCCGGCAGTGAGAACACCTTCAACGCGACAAATCAGATTACCCATGTGTTGAATGAGGGTGAAAAGCAAAGCGTCCTTTGGAAGATCCTGATCCCGATTGGAGTGTCCGTAGCTGCGGCGATCATCTACCACTTCCCGCATTTGACTTAGATAGCAGAGGCTTCCTCCTTGAAACAAGTTAAAGGGTCGTCGATCCTCTACCTGGATAAAACGCCGGCCCTGAAACTTAAACGGTACTCCGATCCGCCCGCCCTTTCAATGTCTACGCCTCTTGAAGTCGCGAAGATGCATTCCCGCAAAGAACACCGTAATCGGCATTAACCTTGGCCTTGTCCTCGTTTCCTTTTCCTAGGTGATTGTCGGCGTAGAAATAGAATTGTTGTGTGGCTTTGGTAGGGGCACACTAGCCAGAATGGTTGCCGTTGGCAACAAGAATCAGCGTAACAATCTTTGCTATTTAGGCGGGGAATTTACGGAGAGAGTGGAAGCTTGTACGATGTTGCACGAGGGCACACGTACCTGTTGATTCTAAAATGGCGGAGAGAGTGGGATTCGAACCCACGTTAGAGTTTCCCCTAAACACGCTTTCCAAGCGTGCGCCTTCAACCACTCGGCCATCTCTCCTGATCGCGAACGCACGGGGCGATCTCGCCGGATCCTCACTGCGATCTGCAGAAATCGCCCTTCAGTCTAATATCCAGCGCCCGCTTCCAAACTCAAGCCAAATCGAACTTCTGATGATGCAGGGCCGGATCCCCTGACACCAGCACGGGCCGGCCAAGCGTCTCCTCCATCTCCTCCAGAAAACGGTTGTCGCTAGCCTTCAGGACTTTTGCCACATCAGGGTGAACGCGGAGAACCACGTTATTGCCTTCTACGGCGCGCGCGATCTTCTGCGCTTCCACCAGGATCTCGCCGATCACGGTCTGAACGCTCTTCACGTAACCTGCGCCTTCGCAATACGGACACGGAGAACAGAGAGTCCGCTCGAGACTCTGCTTCACTCGCTTCCGAGTAATGGCAACCAGCCCAAAGTCGTTGAATTGCAGAATTTTGTAAGGAGCTTTGTCGGCGCGCATGGCTTCTTCGAGCGCCTGCATCACCTTCTGCCGGTTCTTGCGCTCGTCCATGTCGATGAAATCGACTACGATAATGCCGCCGAGATCGCGCAAGCGGATCTGCCGGACAATCTCCTTAATCGCTTCCGTATTTGTTTTGACAATCGTGTCTTCCAGGCGGTTGGATTTGCCGACGTACTTGCCGGTGTTGATATCAATCGCGACCAGTGCTTCCGTTTGGTTAATCACGATGTAGCCGCCCGACTTGAGCCAGACTTTCGGCCGAAGGGCCTTCTCTAACTCCTGCGTGATGTTAAATGCGTCGAAGATGGGAGCGGATCGCGTGTACATCTTGACCCGGTTGACCAGAGCCGGCTGAAAGCGCTGCATGAACGTCAGCACGCTCTCGTAGAGATCCTCGTTGTCCACCCAGATGGCCTTAAACTCGTCGGTCACCTGGTCACGCAAAATTCGCTGCACGACGTCGAGGTCGCAATGCAGGAGAGCCGGCGCGGGTTTCTTCTCAGTTTTCTGTCGGATATCCAGCCACAAGCTGTAAAGAAAGTTCATATCGGCGGCGATTTCTTCCTCCGGAACTCCTTCTCCGGCGGTACGCACGATGAAGCCGCCGGTTGTTCCGGGACGATGTGCTTGCAAAATGCGCTTCAGCCGTTGCCGCTCCTCGTCGCTAGCGACTTTGCGCGAGACTCCCAAATGACTCACGCTCGGCATAAACACCACGAAGCGGCCCGGCAAAGCGATGTGTGACGTAATGCGCGCGCCCTTTTGGCCGAGCGGCTCTTTGGCGATTTGCACGATGATTTCCTGGCCCGGTTTCAGCAGGTCGGAAATCGACGGGTACACTCGTTCGGCTTTTTCGACAGCCTTCTCTTCCACGCGCTCCCGGTGCATTTCCGTTCGGAGTTCAGGTGCAACTGCGGCAGCTGCTCCCGTTGCAATGATGGGCTCGACTGTGCTCGCTTCCGATGAAGTTTCACGCGACTGCTGCCCGAACCGGCTGCCGCCGCGGCGACGTCGCATACGCCGCGATACGCGGTGCATGGAGCGACCGCCCTGTTCGCGGAGGGAAGCGGTCTGGGGCTGGCCTTCTGCTGATTCCGGAGCGGCGGAATCGGTCTCACTAATGGCTCCGCTGGGTTCATCTGCTGCGAGTTCGTCTAGGGCTGGCTCGTCTTCGCCGCTCATACCCTCCTGAATCGCGAGCACTTCAAATTCATCCAGCTCGATAGGTCCGCGGGCGGGCAGCGGTGCGTCGCTAGGCTCAGACTCCTGAGCTGGCGTGAGCGGCTCCAGTTCGGCAGCTTCTCTCGGCTGAGGATCAACCGTCTCTGGCTCGGGGCCGCGCGAAAAAAAACCTATTCCGGGTCCCACATCGGCTAGTCGAACATCGGTCTCTTCGGTGGCTGACTCTACCGGAACACTCTCCTCCACGCCGGCGATTCTCTCTTCGACCGCCTGGACAGAAGGATCTTCGCGGTGCGAAAACACGAGATCTGCCAGCGCGATTTCTTGAGCTTCTTTCAAGAGATCTTCTTCGCTTACCGCCTCGTCCCCACCGCCTTCCGACTCGGCTCCCGCATCACCGTATTGAGTCTCAGGTTCAGCGGGTTCCTGGCGGTTGCTACCAGCCGGCGCCGCTGATGGGGCGCTTACATTACGCTTATATTTAGCTAACGACTCGCCCGGCAGGAGGACGACATCCGACGGCTCCTCCGCCTGCTCATCGGCTTTCACGGCCCTAACTGCCTCAGGAGCAGTTCTTGCTGTCGGTCCGCTTGCTTGCGCGTACTTGTTTTCTGGAAAGCCGCCGCCGCGTTGTCTGCGTCGCCGTGACCTTCTGCCGCGGCGGTCGCCATGAGAACCCCGGTCACCGCCTCCATCCGGCCCCTGGCCTTCCGCGGCCGCAATGTCGCCAGTTGGGATCGCGCTAAGCGGCGCCTTCTCGGTTTCAGCAGGATCGGAAGTGGCCGGTGGCTCTATAGGGGCCTGCGTTGCAGCTCTGCGTGGCTCTTCGGGAATCCTGAGCTGTGGCGCTTCCGGCAAATTCCGCTGTTCCGGAGTTCCGCCGCGATATCCATTGTTTTCGCGTCGGTCCACTCGGGCCGGCTTTTCTTCGGCAACCGTGTCGATGTCGTCGTGCTCTTCGAAAAAGTCCGAGACATATAGAAAGGTGTCCCGCTCCAGGCCCAGATCGACAAACGCCGATTGCATGCCCGGAAGGACGCGCGTCACTCTGCCTTTATGAATGCTGCCGGCCAGCGAATATTCATTCGCTCGCTGAAAGTACACCTCGACGAGTTGATCGTCTTCAAGGACTGCTACTTTCGTCTCGTGGCGATTGGAACCAATCACCAGTTCCTTACTCATTGATCACACCTCAATCAGGGCTGATCATGGGATAACAAAAACTCCAGAGTTGCACTGCATCAAGTGGTCTCAACAAAGAACCCGCTCTAAATCCCGTTACTGCCCGCGAGTGGAGACTTACTCAAATACACCCGCGCTTCGCGTATATGCTTCACATCGTTTACACTTGCGAAAAAATTTGCCTGCAAACCCGAAATCTCTATTCCCTCAGCCCGACTCTGTTTCAGTCGAACCGGTCTTAAAAAGACCGACTAATTCACAAACCTGCGCAGCCTGACACTGTTCACCAAACCCAGCATCAGAAATATGGACCACGTATTCGATCCCCCAGAACTCATCAAGGGCAGTGGAATACCGGTGATCGGCATGCGCCCGACTACCATACCCACGTTCACCAATACGTGAAACAACAGCAATGCCGCCACTCCCATGCAGACGTACAAGCCCGCATTGTCGGCAGCGGTCTGCGCATTTTGTACCACTTGCATGATAAGTAAAAAGTACAAAACTAGCGCAACTACAATCCCCACAAATCCGTGTTCTTCAGCGAACGAAGAAAAAATGAAATCCGTGTGTGGCACCGGCAGAAAGCCCAGATGAGTCTGTGAGCTTTCCTTTGCACCGCGGCCCCACATGCCGCCGTTCCCAACAGCGATTCTTGACTGGATCACTTGAAAGCCTGTTCCCTTCGGATCGCGGTCGGGGTAAATGAAACTGACCAACCTATCCTTCTGATAAGGCTTAAGAAAATGATACCCGATGGGCAAAATCACCACGAGCACGCCGGCAATTATCAACAGGTACTTCCATCGCAGTCCGGCAATCAGAACACCTGCGATCAGAATCGGCAAATAGGTGAGAGCCGTGCCCAGATCTGGTTCTTTCATCACAAGAATCATCGGTAAGGCGATAAAGCCTGCCAGCCTGGCCAAATCCTTCCACTCGAGCAGGTCCGCCTTGATATCGGTCAGATACTTGGCTACTAGCAGAACCAGCACGATCTTCACGAACTCGGAGGTTTGAAGAGTGAAACCACCCACCTTTATCCAACGGGTAGATCCGAAGACCTTATTCCCCGCGACAGCCGTAGCGATTAACAGGACCACCGCGCCTACATAAAGGTAGAAGACTCGCCCAAGCAAAGCGTGGTAATCGATGTTGGCGGCCACCCACATCATGATCAGGCCGGTCGCTACCCAGATGATCTGCTTCCACCACGCATCTTGCCATTTCGTCGAAGCCGTGGCGCTATAAATCTGGAGAACTCCCAACCCGCAGATCGCCAGCGTGACCGCGATGAGCGGCCAGTCTAAATCCCGGATCGAACGATACGTAACCACTATTCGGCGAATCCTGGCTGTGAAGGCAGGTTCAGGCGGGCAAACGCTGGCGTCGTAAAGAGCGAATGGGTCAGCGGCGCGTGCAGAAAAGCGTCCTGGATCGCTGGCTGGTTCTTAGTGCGTGCCTTCTTATCGAAATAAGCCTTGATTACGTCACGCACGATCGGGACCGCGTTGTAACTCTCCTCGCCATTCTCGAAGAGCGCCACGACGGCGATTTCAGGCTTATCCATGGGCGCAAATCCAACGAACCATGCATTGTTGGCCAGCGAGCTCCGGAGCTTGGCCCCTTTCGTCAGCTCGCTGGCTGCCAATTGTGCAGTGCCCGTCTTCCCACACATTTTGATCCCCGGCAGATAAGCTGCCCGCCCTGTGCCGCCCTCATTGACCACCGCATACATACCCGAAATCACTTGCTGAAGATTGTCGGGATTAAAGTGCGCTTCGCGCGAAAGCACCGACGCCTGATCCCGCACCAGATGTGGCTTGTACCACTTTCCTCCTGCCCCGAGGCCCCCTAGAGCAGCCGCAATCTGCAGCGGCGAAACTGTCACTGCTCCCTGCCCGATCGCTACCGAAATCGTTTCGCCCGCGTACCATTTCTGCCGTGAAAGGCGCATCTTCCACTTAGTTGAGGGCATGGTGCCCTGCGTCTCATTCGGCAAATCGATTCCGCTCTTACGGCCGATTCCTGCCAGGTCAGCGTAATGCGCGATTCGGTCAATGCCCAGGCGGTTGCCTACATTGTAGAAGTACACGTCGCAAGATTGCGAGATGGCGCGATGAAGCGAAATCGTGCCGTGCCCGTGTTTCAGATGGCACGCATAATAGTGCCCGTAAAAAGAAGCGCCGCCCGGACAATGAAATTCAGTCTGATCGTCGATCACGCCTGCTTCGAGCCCGGCGATCGCCATAATCGGTTTGAAAGTAGATCCGGGCGCTAGCTGCCCCTGTATCGCACGATTCAGTAGAGGCTTATGCGGATCATTCGCGATCGTTTCCCAGTCCTTGCGGCTGATCCGCCCCGTGAACTTATTGGCGTCGAAAGTCGGCCGGCTCACCATCGCAAGTACCTCGCCCGTCTGCGGATCGAGAGCCACAACAGCGCCTCGCTTATCTTGCATGGCCAGCTCAGCAACCGCTTCCAGATCGAGGTCGAGAGTGGTTCGAAGGTCCTTGCCCGCCACCGCCTCCTGCGCATTCTGCATCTGCCGCTCCCGGCCCATGTTGTCAACCAGAACGCGCTGTTGCCCGTCGACCCCCCGCAGCGTGGCGTCGTACTGCCGTTCGAGTCCGTCCTTTCCAACAATGTCGCCTTGATGATAGTCGAGGAACTGGGGCGCGTCCAGCTCAACCTCGCTGATTTCACCCACATACCCGGTCACATGAGTGGCGAACCCATCCTGGGGATACTGCCTGCGCCAGGCGCGGACCACCTGCATCTCCGGATAGGTATGAAGATCCTGATGCGACTCGACCCAAGCCATCTGATCGCGCGTCAACTGATCCTTGATGATGATCTGCGGTCTTGAAGCCATCCGTCTGACCTTTGTAGCGACTTCTGCGTAATCGAGCTGCAAGGCTTCGGCGATGGCTTCGAGATGCTCCGGCTTGATCTGATCCCGATTGAGCAGCAGCGAATAAGAAGCCTTGTTGTCAACGATAATGCGTCCGTCCCGATCCAGGATCTTTCCACGGGCAGCCAGGATCGGAGTACTCTTGATACGGTTCCGTTCGGCGGCTTCGCTATACACGTCGGGATTCTGCACCTGCAACCGCCAGAAACCCGAGATCAGGAACACAAACACCGCTACCGTCAAATATTGAAAAAAGGCGATCTTGCCGGACGCTGTCTTCGGAGCGTCGCGCAGCAGTCGTTCGGGGTCGATCTGCTCGTCCCGCTCGCGCTCAGTCTCGATGGATGCCACTTAGAATTCCGGAATAGGCAGGCTATTTGCCCGCTTCTTCATTGTATCGAGAAAAGGCTGCTCACACACCCGCAGCCCCCTGCCTCTAGCGTTCCGCCTACGGCCGATGAGATCGGAAAATGAGATTTTTCCACTCTCTGGGGTAAAGCCCGTGCAGATTCCAACCGATGGATTCAGTCTTCGCAAGATGCGAGAGAGGCCAAAAATGAAAACACTGATTCTAAACACCATCGCGGTAGCACTGTTTACCGCCTCGTCCGGAACCGTTTTTGCCCAGGGCGTAACTCAGCCGGGCCAGATTGCAGCCGCTTCCCAGGCGATTTTGTCGCCACGGCTCGCTCCCGCCTTCAGTTCCTCGGCGGTGTACCCGCGCAGCCGCATGTTCATGCTGGAGCAGAAGCATGACCGGAAGGTGAACCGGATTTGGATCAGCAGCATGTTAGCTATGGCAGCTGCCACCGGCATGGATACAGGCAGTTCATGGGGCAAGCGGGAAGGCAATTCGCTGCTGGCTTCCTCAGACGGAACGTTCGGAGCCAAGGGTCTCAGCATCAAAGCCGGAGTCGCGGCGGGTGTCATCCTCCCACAACTGCTCCTTCGCCATCACAAAGATCTGAAATCGAGCCCATTCACAACATGGGTATACCTGCCGCAAAGTAAGGGGGATACTCGTTACCTGGCAGGACTTTCCCGACGGCTTCGCGTCCGCGCGATTCTCTCCCCCTACGCGGAACGCAGCTATACTGGAAGGGCCCGTCGGCCGGGCTGCAGTCACACCTTCTTCAGGGAGAAGCATGAGAGGTAAGAGAAGCGCTCAGTTCTGCTTCATAACTGTCCTATTTGTAATGGGTTGCGTGGCCTTGCCTCCTACCATTGGGATTGCGTCCGCAGTCGGCAGCTTTACTCTTAACAGCAACCAGGTTGATGGAAACGCCAACTTGTTTGAAGGTTCGGAGATTAAGACTGCGAAGGCTTCCAGCCAGATCTTTCTCCAGAATGGAGCGGCGCTTACTCTCGGGATCGATTCAGCAGGAACAGTTTACCGGAACCACCTTCTTCTACAGGAAGGCGCGACCAAGATAGACAACATGGACGGCTACAGCGTTCACGCCGCAAGCTACAGAGTGGAGCAGGGGCAACCCGCTTCTCAAGCAGTCATCCGGTTGGATGGAGATATGGTCGAAGTCGCGGCGCTCGCCGGTTCGCTCAACGTCTTTGACAAAAAAGGCGCTCTGCTGACGCATATCGGCAGCGGAACCGCCTCGGCCTTTCAAACGGGCGCTTCGGGTGGTGGTGGCCAAGGCACGGCGACCCCCAACAATAACAATCGACGTAAATATGAGACAGCCACTGCCTTGCTGCTGGCGGCGACCTTAGCTGGGCTCGGGTTAGCCGTTGTGGCCATCGTTCAGCCCGCGCCGACTAGCCATTAATTCAGAATTCGTTCGTAGCAATTCTGCCGCTATGGGGTCAAAAATCTATATGACTTCGCCTAAGCTCTTAGTGCTCACCCTCGTCGCGGGACTCGCCTGCAGCTGCGGAGGTCAAAAGCAGACCGGAAACCCGAACGACCCGAATGAGCAGCAGGGAAATCCAAAGGCTCAGCCGGAGAAGAGCGTAACGGATACCACTAACAAGCAGCCTTCAGACAATCAGGCCGGCAGGAATGCCCACAATGGCAAGGCAAAAGCGAACGACAACAAGTGAACGCTCGCTCCTGGCAGAGCTCATTGGACGAAAGCCCAATACTTGCCCTCGCTGGCAAGACCTCGATTCCTAGCAGGGAGCTCACTATTCAGCAGAAGACTGAGATCCGTGAGCAGGCTGCGCTGATCCGCGAAGTAGCTATGGCCTAAGAAGCCTCTGTCGACTGCTGTTGCGTCGATCGTTTCCAGGTCGTCCGTCACGTAGGGAGTCGTTCTGATGAGCCCGACACGATCGCCCTTGTGGAGGAAGTCCGAAATCAGCAGAGCGTTATCGCGCTTTGAGGCGTACGACGTGGCGTTCAGTTTGCCCGCGCGTTGAATTTTCGGAAACTTCTCTCCAAAGATCGGCACGTAGACATCGGCCGCGACAAAAACAAACTCCCCAAATGGTAGATCCGGTCGCGAATTATCAGCAAAACCGAGAAGCATGACGCGATTACCCATACTATGCGCCAACACGTGGACGCGCCGCCATGGGCCGCCTTCCAAACCTTTGCAGAATTCCGCCAGGCTATCCGCTGAAGCCGCTGACCTGTCTTCGTCCGCCGTGTAGCGGCTCAGAGCGCCCAGCGAGGGCCAGCTGAAAAGGACAACAACTCCGGGGAATTTCGTGTCGTAAGCAAACTGAGCCGCGCGCAGGGCAGCCTCTTCGAAGGTGACGTTATAGCCATGAAGGAAGATCAGCAGGTCCTTTGCTTCTGCTTCCTGCAGCGTGATTTCCAACTGCGACGCGAAGGCGGGTTTCGGCATCAGGCGCAAACTGCCGAGGGTCAAAAACCGGTCCGGACCGTTGCTGCCTGGAAAGTGATTCCACCAACGCGGCGTCTCGATCCTGCCTACCATATGCGTGGCCCCCGGTATCGAAACGGAGACCAGCCCGTAGGAGATCCCGTCGCCAAGCTCGCCAAGGAAGGGGCAGGATGGCTGTGTGCCGGATTTGCGATTGGTGGCGAAGAAGACCGGGACCTGCATGATACCGGGACTTTGAGCTACGCTTCGATGCAATAGTTCGGCCAAGGAGTCACCCGTCTTTACGGCGCGAGTTCGGATTTGCTGACGTGCTTCGGCAGTTCTTGCCGCTGCGTGCGCGTTCTCGATCGGACGCGCGGGCGCACCCGGTTCCTTGTCAATCAGCTTCGAGCGCTCCAGCAGTTCGCTTACGTATGGCTGAGCGGCAGTGTCCTGGGTCACACGGAGAAGCTCCCGAACGATGCTATCCAGCTCGTCAGACGCAGTCTCTCGGGCAAGCCGCTGTGCAATCTCCGTAAGCCGTTTCGCCAATGCAGGCGAGATCGGCTCCAACCGTATCTGAATTGCATCCCAGTTGACCAAGAGTGCATTCATCAACGCGAGTTGTTGAATCTCTTCGATCATGAACTTCGATCTTCAGACTCGAAAGCGATCCGTCACTACTCGGCCAAGTTTTTTGAGGCAACGATGCCGGCCAGGCGCTCAACGAACGAGTCGAGTGTAACGGCCCCTTGGTCGCCAGCCTTGCGATTGCGCACTGAGACCTGCCCAGCCTGCGCCTCTCGATCGCCCACGACGAGCATATACGGAATCTTCTGCAGCTGGGCTTCGCGGATTTTCAGATTGACCTTCTCGCTGCGCTCATCGAGCTCTGCCCGGAAGCCTGCGTCGATCAACCGTTTATGTACCCCGCGAGCATACTCCGTCTGTCGATCGGTAATGGGAAGAACAATGGCCTGCACAGGCGCGAGCCAAACCGGAAACGCTCCGGCGTAATGCTCGACTAGAATGCCGAAAAACCGCTCGATGGAACCGTACAGCGCGCGGTGCACCATGAGCGGCTGATGCGCTTTCCCGTCCTTCGCAATGTATTCAAGTCCGAAGCGTTGTGGCAGTGTGAAGTCGAACTGAACCGTGGAAAGCTGCCACAAACGTCCGATTGCGTCGACTAGTTTTACGTCGATCTTGGGCCCATAAAACGCCGCCTCATCCGGCGACACTTTGACGTTTAAGTTCAGTCGGTCCGTCGCGCGCTTCAGAGCCCCTTCCGCAAGCTGCCATTGCTCTGCGGTCCCGTCGTATTTTCCACTCGCGCCGTTGTCCCAGGTGGAGAGCTCGGCTTCGTAGCTCGAGAATCCATAGGTGCTCAAGGTGTCGATGGCGAACTGAAGACAGGACACAACCTCATCTTCAATCTGCTCAGGCGTGCAGAAGATGTGCGCATCATCCTGCGTAAAACCCCGCACTCGCAGCAGGCCATGCATCACGCCCGACCGTTCATACCGGTAAACTGTGCCGAGCTCTCCCAGGCGCACCGGCAGGTCGCGATAACTCCGCATCCGGTCGCGATAGATCAGGATGTGGAACGGGCAGTTCATGGGCTTCAGCTGATACTCGGCATCGTCCAGCTCCATAGGACTGAACATGTTCTCGGAGTAATAGTTCGCGTGGCCCGAAGTCTTCCACAAGTCTCGCCGGGCAATGTGCGGAGTGTAGACGAGCGAGTACCCGCGCTTGATATATTCCTCGCGCATCCAGTCTTCGATCACTTTGCGGACGGCCCCGCCTTTAGGATGGAAGAAGATCAGCCCGGGACCCGCGAGCTCCTGAATGCTGAACAGATCGAGCTCTTGCCCAAGTTTGCGATGATCACGCTTCTTGGCTTCTTCGAGCCGGTTCAGATATTCATCCAGCTCTTTTTTCGTAAAGAACGCGGTCCCGTAAATACGCTGGAGCTGCGGGTTGTGTTCGTTGCCCTTCCAATAAGCGCCTGCGACCGAGAGCAGTTTGAACGCTTTCAGCTTCTCCGTGGAAGGCACGTGCGGGCCGCGGCAAAAGTCGATGAAATCAGGGCCGAGCGTGTATTCAGAGAAAACATCGCCGGCACGTTCCTCGATCAGCTCGTGCTTCATCCAGTCGTCGCGATATTTTTCGAGGCCCACACTCTTCGGCGTCAGTTCGCGCTCGAATGGCAGGTTACGCGCTTGAATCTGTCGCATGCGCGCTTCGATCTGTTCCAGTTCCTCTGGCGTGAATTTCGCCTCGCGCTGAAAGTCATAGTAGAAGCCGGTGTCGGTGGGCGGCCCGATACCGAGCTTCGTTTTCGGAAACAGCTCGAGTACAGCGGCGGCCAATAAGTGGGCTGTCGAGTGACGGTACACTTGCAGAGCTTCCGCGCTCTTAGTTGTCAATATCTCGAGTTTCGAGTCACCTTCCAAAGGCCGCGTGAGATCAACGAGATCACCATTGACCCGGGCAACAATGGCGTCTGCGGCAAGTCGGGGGCTGATGGATGCCGCCACATCCAAGGGTCGTGTGCCCTGTGCGACGGACTGATGACTTCCATCAGGCAGTGTAACGGTAATCGAACTGCTCATTTTGGTAGGTAAATTCGAGCGTATCAAACGAGTCTTCTTAGCGGCTTGCCGTCCGCCGGGCGATTGACCGTGCGCTGCTAGACTGTTGGGTACCGTCCTCCCGTGAGCACATCCGCCACACCCCCCCCTTTCGATGAATCCGCCCTGGTGGCCCGTGCAAAAGCCGGTGATGCTTCCGCTTTTTCCGAGCTTGTCGAGCATTATGAGCGGCGCGTCTTTCGCATGGCCAAGCAGATCACGCAGAACGATGACGACGCCGAAGATGTGCTCCAAGAAGCTTTCCTGAAGGCTTATACGCACCTCGATGACTTCCAGGGAAACTCTAAGTTCTACACCTGGGTCGTCCGCATCGCGGTAAATGAAGCTCTCATGAAGCTGCGAAAGCGGCGCTCCGACCGGTCCGTTCCGCTTGATGAGCCGATCGATACCGGGGAAGACGAAGTAGCTCGGGAGATTGCCGTCTGGGACGAGAACCCGGAAGAGACTTACTCGCGGGAAGAGCTGGCCACGTTGCTTGACGACGCCGTGCAAAGTTTGAAGCCAGCCTACCGCACCGTTTTCATCTTGCGTGACATCGAAGAACTGTCGATTGAAGAGACAGCTGAGGCTCTCGGCTTATCGATTTCGGCGGTAAAAAGCCGCTTATTGAGGGCACGATTGCAGCTTCGCGAGAAGCTCACTCGCCAGTTCAAACGAAAGGGGGATGACGCGTTTGCTTACCTGTAAGCAGTTTCTGCATGAGCTGACCGATTATCTTGAGGAGACTCTTGATCCAGCCACGCGTGAGACTTTACAGAAACACCTAGACGAGTGCCCAAACTGCTGGGTTGTGTGCGATACGACCGCTAAAACACTGAAGGTGTTCAAGGGTTTTGAAGCTCAGGCGGTACCAAAGGAAATCCAGTCGCGGTTAATGGCTGCCATAAAAAAGAAAATGGATGAAGAGGGTCCTTGCTGCAAGAATCACCCGAAGAAATAGCGAAATGGATGGTTAGCGAGCCTTCTGCTTAATCAGCTCGTTGAAGCGCTCCCTTTGACCCGGCGTAAGCGCGTCCAGTATCCGCCGAGTCCCGTCTGCAGCCACATCCTCGCGTTCGTCCTCGATGTTCTGATAGAACTTGCCGTAATCATCCAGAATTTTCGTGATTGTTTGCTCCTGCGCGGCGGTGAGGCCTAGCCTAGCTTTTAGGTTTACGAGCCCGACGGTGCGCGCTCGCTCGATTGCAGGAGTTGCTGCCTGCGCCGACGGGTAGGAATGAGCGTGCAGTAGCTCTCTTGTCACCGCGGACCCGCATGCCGCGCCGCAGACAAAGATCAAAGCCAGGGTTAGTAACACCTTCGGGTTTGACCAGGTAACGTCGCGGGAGCGCAATCGAGCTAGGGAACTGGACGGCGGCGTAGCTAACGTAGCTGTTCCTGATTCTCACCGGTGCGGTGTGAAGCAAAGTTCTCGAGTACGGCATCGCGCTGTTCTGCCCGGCTACCGATTACCGGAGCATCGTAGTGGGCTGAAGCGTTCATCGCGACGATACCAGGAACGATGGGTTTCTCGCGGCTCTCCTGGGAAATAACGTAACTTCCCATGGCGACCGCAACGCTCACAGACACGATCGCTAGCCGTTTGCTAAATGCCGAATCGACAAAAAACGACCAAAAACAGATTGGTTCCTGCTCCTCGATACGCTGCAGCACCCGACCGTAGAAGCCTGCCCGCACATCGATTTCAGGCCCGCGAAGGGAGGCCAGTTGCGCAGAGTGCCTTTTCATTTCAGTCAGTTCGGACGAGCATTCAGCGCAGGAAGCCAAGTGATCCCGCAAGTTTCGATCTTCCGGTTCCTTCTTTAGAAGATCTTCTAACCGGCCCCGAATTGTCCCATGCATAATTCCCTCAAAGACTAACCCAATCCTGCGGATCTTATGTCCGCTTTCTTCAAATCTACACCCGAATGCAAGCTGCGAAAAGCTCAAAATGACGGCAAAAGAGGCGCTTTCTCCAACCGCTGAGCAGCTTTCACGAGCTTCTGCCGCGCCCGAAACAGCTTCACCTTGATCGTGTTCTCGTTCATGCCTGTCATCTCAGACAGTTCTTCCACCGAGTGCCCTTCTACTTCCTTGAGCAGAATGAGTGACCGATCCTCCTCGGAAAGCTTTTGGAGCAGCTTCAGCACGAAATCATGCTGCGCCAGCCGGCGATCCACGGGTGGTGCCTGATCCGTTGCTGGTTCGGAATTCTCCATGCGAAGCGAGTCATCGGATGAAAAATCGCTTTCATAAACTAGCCGGCGAACCTTCTTCTTGCGAAGGTAGTCATAGCACTCGTTCACCGTTATCTTGTAGATCCAGGTAAGAAGGGAGCTTCTGAAGTCGAAGTTCTTGATGGAGAAATAAATCTTGGCAAATACCTGTTGCGCAATATCTTCTGCGTCATTGCGATTGCGCAAGATGCCGTAGATGATCGAGAAGACCTTGGCCTGGTAGCGCTCTACAATTTCCTGGAATGCCAGGTCGTCTTTCGCCTGCACACGCCGGACTAGCGCCGCCTCTTCGGTCGTTCTGTGATCCAATTTGCTCTTCGCCCGGAGGGTATCCCCGGCTGCAGCCGGGAACGGAAGGCTCGCAGTCAGCCCGTTCATATGACGTTCGGGACGTAGTTCCGTTGTGCCGGGTTGCAGAAAGTTTCACACTCCTATTCGGATCAGCAACATGCTGCGCCTTTCGAGCATCTGACAAGGGAAACAGTTGTAAACTGGTACCAGTCTGTAGCAATTAGGAGAGACAAGCAATGATTCAGCTAACCGATACCGCCATTGGCAAAGTCACTGAGATCTTAGGGATGCAGGAACCCAAGCCGGCTGGTTTGCGGATTGCTGTCGTTGGTGGTGGTTGTTCCGGATTTAGCTATTCGATGGCTTTCGAGACGCAGCCGAACATGCTCGACAAAACTTACAAGTTTGGTGACTTGAATGTGTTTGTGGATCAAGCGAGCATGCTGTACCTGGACGGGGCGGAAGTTGATTATGTCGAGACTCTCGAAGGCTCGGGCTTCAAGTTCAACAATCCTCACGTGAAGTCGACCTGCGGCTGCGGCAGCTCCTTCAGCGCATAATCGTTCCGAATTAACGGAACCGTGCGTCACGACCTGCTTACAGAACAGCAGAACCCTTCCTCTCAATCCATTGACTCGCTGGCCATTGCGGACGTGCTGCGAGTTATAAACTCTGCTGATGCGCAAGTTGCGCAAGCTGTGGAGTCTGAGATCCCGAACATCAGCCGTGCGGTCGAGGCGATCGTGGATCGCCTCCAACATGGCGGAAACCTCTTTTATATTGGAGCCGGTACCTCGGGCCGTTTAGGTGTCCTGGATGCGTCCGAGTGTGTCCCCACCTTTCAAGTTCCCCGGGAACTCGTGCAGGGAATCATCGCTGGGGGTGATGGTGCGTTGCGCCGTTCCAGTGAGCGCGCCGAAGACGACCCCGAACAAAGTAAAGTCGATCTCCTCCAACGAGGCTTCGAAAGCAAAGACGCTCTCGTTGGGATAGCTGCCAGTGGCCGGACACCCTACGTTCTCGGTGCATTGGCGCTGGGCCGCTCACTAGGCGCGGTGACGATCGGGCTCAGTTGCGTGCACAATTCCGAAGTCGCCGCCGCGTCAGATATCGCGATTACGCCCACGCCTGGTCCTGAGATCATCACCGGATCAACTCGTATGCGGGCGGGTACCGCAACGAAACTCGTCCTCAATATGCTGAGTACCGGCGCCATGATCCGGCTTGGCTATGTCTACGGCAACTTGATGGTCAACGTGCAGCCGACTAATACGAAGCTGGCTGACCGCGCTCGCCGCATTATCGCGCAGATTGCGGGCGTGTCTTATGATGAAGCTTCGCGGCTTTTGGCTGAGAGCGGATCAGTACGGACCGCTATCGTGATGCATAAACTCAAGCTCGGCCGGACTGAGGCAGAAGACAGGCTGGCCCAAGCTCAAGGGCGCTTGCGCATCGCACTTGGCGAATAGAAGACGCGACCGTAGTCCATGGACAAGTTTATAATTTCCGGGGGAACACCCCTGAGCGGCGAGCTCCTTGTTAGCGGCTCGAAGAATGCCGCTCTTCCGGCTCTCGCTGCCTGCCTTTTGACAGAGGAACCCGTCGTGCTGCGGCGGGTGCCACAGGTTCGGGACATTCTTACGATGCAGAGCCTGCTCGGTTATACGGGAGCAAAGGTCGATCAGCAGAATGGGCGCGTATGCGTCGAAGGGCGCACGCTCGATCGCCCGGAAGCGCCGTACGAAGTAGTCAAGACTATGCGCGCGTCGAGCTTGGTGCTCGGGCCTCTGGTGGCGCGAACGGGGCGAGCCCGGGTGTCTATGCCAGGCGGCTGCGCGATCGGCGCACGTCCGATTAACCTGCATGTCGCGGCTCTGGAGCATCTCGGCGCGACCATTGAGCAGTCGCACGGCTATGTGGAAGCGCAAGCTCCTCACGGTCTGCATGGCGGCCACATTCACTTTGACCGAATTACCGTAACCGGGACCGAAGACGTCTTGATGGCGGCCGTCCTGGCACGCGGTGAAACCACGATTACGAATGCCGCGCGAGAGCCCGAAGTGCGGGATTTGGCCGATCTGCTGACCGCGATGGGCGCAAAGATTGAGGGTGCCGGTACATCGACGATCACCGTCCAGGGCGTAGAGCGTCTGGGTGGCGCCGAGCACACGATCATACCCGACCGTATCGAAGCCGGAACATTTATGCTGGCGGCGGCTATCACGGAAGGCGACGTTGTCGTTGCAAACTGCGACCCGGAGCACCTGGCTGCGCTAATACTCAAAATGCGGCAAGCAGGCGCAGAGATAACCGAGGCTGGTCCAGGCGGTTTGCGAGTGGCTGCGACGGGGCGTCCCAAGGCGGTTGACGTCACAACCGAAGAGTATCCAGGCTTTGCAACCGACCTGCAGGCGCAGTACATGGCTTGGATGACTCTCGCTCACGGCACCAGCTTTGTAACGGAAACGATCTTCGAAAACCGTTTTATGCACACCCAGGAGCTTGCTCGGATGGGCGCGAATATTCGCATCGAAGGCCGGCAGGCGATCGTGGCAGGGGAAGAGAAGCTTACCGGCGCACAGGTTATCGCTTCCGACCTTCGCGCCAGTGCGTCACTCGTGCTGGCAGCGTTGGTTGCCAGAGGGGAATCTACCATCGACCGGGTGTACCACATCGATCGCGGATACGAGCAGATCGAGCGTAAGCTGGCGGCGGCCGGAGCCAAAATTCAACGGATAAGCTGAATCCCACAGGAGTCGCTTAGCTTCCCTTCGTATCGGAAGAGGAACTGCTGGACTTCTCGGCCGGTGCCGTTGAGCTGGTCGAGCCTGAGTCTTTGGAGCTCGACTCCTTAGAATTCGACCCAGAGTCTTTCTTTTCCTTGGAATTCGTTCCGGAGTCTTTCCTTTCCGAAGACTCGGATTTGTTCGATGCTCCGCCGCCATTCGAACCTTTGGCGTAGTCGTTTACGTAAAAGCCGCTACCCTTGAATTGGAGTGACGGAGCGGAAATCAACCGCTCAGCCGGCCCGCCGCATTCTTCATGCATGCGAAGAGGTTCATCGGCGAACTTCTGGCGAACTTCAAACAACTTGCCGCACTTCTCGCACCGATATTCATAGAGAGGCATAAATCTGATTCCTGACGTTTCCTACTTCGGGCTCTTCTCGGTCAACGGAGGCGTGTTCTTCTCGACAATCGGATGCTGCCCACCCCCTGTGACGATCGGGCCGTTGGCTTCGTTCATCAATTGGGCGATGGTGGTCTTGCCCGTCACCAGTTCGAGAGATTGCTTCAGGAGATTATCTTCGGTGTTCTTGGGCGCCGTTCCCGGTACCGGATTGCCCTCCTGATCGTATTCGGGCGAGTTGTCGTTCTCGGCCAGCTGCACGGTCGGAACCACGCCAGTGTCCTGAATCGCTTTGCCGGAGGGCGAGAAGTATTTCGCTACCGACAGAATCACCGCGCCGCCATCGTCCATCTGAATGGTCTTCCGCAGGCTGGCGTCACCGTAGCTCCGTTCGCCTACGACCTGTGCGCGTTTGTCGTCGAGTAAAGCGGCGGCGGCAATCTCTGACCCTCCGGCCGTGGCCCGGTCCGTAATCACTACCAGCGGCCCCTTCCAGACGGCATCCGAAGGGTTGGCGTTAAAGCTTTTCTTCTCCGTCTTCTGCCCCTTCACATACGTGATTTCACCGGAATCGAGAAAGAGATTGGCAAGCGGCACGCCGTTCTCCTGGTCGCCGGTCGAGCAGTGGCGAAGATCAAGCACTACGTACCGCGCACCTTGCTTCTTCAAGTCCTGCAGCTTCGCTTTTGATTCGCTTACCCGATTACCGGCGAGGCTCGTCACGTGGAGGTAGCCGACCTCATTGGGCATCATCTTTGCTGAGACATCGGGGAAGTTTACGTTTACCCTGGTGAGACTGACTTTCTGAGGATCGCGATCTCTAAGCCGCAAGACCGTTACATCGATCGAGCTGTTCGGAGCGCCGCGCAAAAGCTGCTCGGCATAGGCCAGCGGCATGTCGCGCGTGGCGACATTACTGATGCTCTCGATCAGATCGCCCGTCGATATGTTGGCCTTGTCCGCCGGAGAGCCCGGAAGCACATCCACGACTGCCACATAGCCATATCGTTTCGCCAGGATCAGTCCGACTCCAGCCTTAGAAGTGTCCTGACCCTTCTCATATTGTTTGTACTGATCGGCGTTCAAATAGCTCGCAAACGGATCTACGGATTCAAGCAAGCCATTGATCGCGCCGAGAGTGACACTCTTGATATCGGGTTCCTCGACGTATTCCAGCTTGATGCGCTCGAGAACCTCGGTATATACCTTCAGATGACCATAGACATCGTCCGGCGCCACCGCGCGTCCGCTTTTTGCGCCGAGAAGGAGTAGCAGTACAACAAAAGTTGAGCTGCCGACAAGAATCCACTTGAAACGACTGTTCATGGAAGAGTTACCGGAGGGTTGCATTAAAATTATAACGAACGAAAGCCGGTCGAAAAGTCCGGTAAGCCCGCTACTTGGTTTGGACGAGCGAATTCGCCAACCGTTGCCCTGTTCTGCTTATTCGCCCGAAATACCTTGCCTGAGCGCATACCGGGTAAGCTCGGCCGTGCTGCGAATTCCCAGTTCGTCCATAATGGCCGCTTTGTGAAAGTCCACCGTCTTTATCGAAATACTCAGCAGCGCGGCAATTTCTTTATTGGACTTGCCTTCAGCCACGAGTTGCAGGATCTCGCGCTGCCGGGGAGTCAGCTCCGTTGCGAAGAGCTCGCTGGGATTCTGGGTGGAGTGCCAGATTCCTGGGAGGCTATTGCGCAAATCAGGCGTTATATAAAAGCGGCCATTCAGCACTTCGCGAAGAGCCGGCACCAATTCACTCACCAGCGACTGTTTGAGAATGTACCCCGATGCACCCATCTGCAGGGCTGCCTTAACGTATTCACGCTCGGATTTCTGCGTCACAAATAGGAGCTTGGTAGCCGGTATAGTTTTCCTGATCTGACGCGCGGCCTCCATGCCATTCAGCAGAGGCATGGAAATATCCAGAACCACAGCGTCAGGTTTAAGCCGTTCGGCAATCTCAACCAGCTCCCGGCCATTGGTCGCGATGCCGGCGATCTCAAAGTCGTTCTGCAAAACGCTTCGCAGCCCTTCCAGAATCAGACTATGATCGTCTCCTAGTACAATCCGTGGCTTCGGCATCAGTTATCCGGCACTCTCGTGTTCTCTCAACGCTCTGGCGGAGCGTTGCCCAATTGTAGTCGAAAAGAAGCTTTGTCTAAAGTTCAGTCAGCAGTTCGGAGGGGAGCTGCAAAACGGCGTGCGGCTAACGCAGCTCAGGAGAAACGTAGGAAGCGCCTTCTTCAACTTGTTTAATCGCGGCGAGCAATTCGCTGCGCGCGCGACCTTTTAACACATATCCCTCGACACCGATGCGGTTGGCTTCTCTCAGGTAAGCAGGTTCGGCGTGGGCGGTCACAAAGATGATCCTGATCTGTATTTTGTCCTGGCGAAGGCGTCGAGCTACTTTGAATCCGCTGAGACCGGGCATAGAAATGTCCAGCAGCAGAATATCGGGATGTAAATCCAAAACCCGGCGGAGTACTTCGTGACCGTCAGCTATCGAACCTACTACGTCGTGATCCGGTCGTAAGTAGACCTGCAGATACTCGCGTATTTCCGGATTGTCATCGGCAATCAATACACGGAGCCGTTTAGCATATCGCGGAACAGCGTCAGTGGAATTACTAAGCTGCTGGGCGCCGTCGCGCTGGAATATCATTCGCTTCTCATATTCGATTGCTGGAGGATGAGTGCAGCGCGCCACGACCTCGTCCGCTGCGGAACCCTGTTCCAACATAGACGAGCATGCGAGTCTTTGATTGCTATCGAAATCGGCGGTATAACTACGAGCAATTATCTAGTTACGATTACCAGATATATTGCTTGGCGTCCTCGCGTCGTTTGTGGCTGTCCAACACATGGACTACTCTGACCTTCTTCAACTTTGCGGGGGAAAGCTGGCCCAGCGGAACATACACGATTTTTCGATTCGCTCGTGCGGCCAATTGCCGAAAGATCGAACGCGGGGGCTTAACAGCCGCGTACACGACATGGGGCTCTACCGAATAATCAAGGGCAGCCATCAGCAGACGCTCTGCCTTTGTTTCGGCCGCTTCGTAGTCGTAATCGCTCCAGACGTCATAGAGACGGCCGGGCGGCAGAGTCATTAGTAATCCGCCGTACTCGGCTCTTCCGACACCGGGCCCTACAAGATTCTGGAACGGCTCGGTGGAATAGAACGCCATATCCGACTCGTTTTGATGCTCGCCGAGCCACGTCGTCAGGTACTGATAGCGGTCCTGCCGATCGTCGTCAAAGATGATCACGAGCGCGCCGACGTTTGCTGAGCCCTGGCTTGTCTCACGGACATACAGCTTGCCTTCATGCCAGTTGCGAATTGTTTCCCGCAGATCGATCCCATCGCGTGAAGAGGCGAGAAACGGTTCTACTCTGGAGCGCTCTGCCGAAAGCATGCTCTTTGCATGTTGCTTCAGGAAGCGGCCGTAATTCTCGATAACCAGATCCTCCGGCGGATACGAACAGATCGACATTCCATTTGTCTGGCGCGCCCATTCGCCTTTCACTCGTTCTTTCTTCCGCTGCGATAGACCACTCGGCTTGAGCCTTTGCTTGAGGCGGGGAAGACGCCTGCGAATCCGCAGCCGTTTCGTGTGGAGCCAGATCTCGTTGCCGGAAATGTTCAGCGTCTCGAGCGGCGGATCTTCAGTCTGCTGGACGCTGAAGCGGTTTGCCATCTCCCAGACTTCATAGGCGTAGTTGTCATCTACCAGGGAACGCGCGGCCAGCGTGAGGTCGTAAGCACCTGGCATGAAATCCCGATCGAGGATAGCCAGGTTACGAGCAAACTTCGCAAGTGCCAGTCTCTGCCATGGCCGGATCTGATCACCGGTCTTTATGGAATATTCAGCTTCTGCCTCACGCAACAAAGCAAGCTGCCAGCGAGGACGGTCGGAGCGAGTGATGGCCGGATCGAGAAGACGGATCTCCTCGTATCGTTCCTGGTAGAAAGGCGGTTCATTGGTGACCTCCGCCAGACAGTCCGGGTGCAAATTGTAGAGGGCTGCCGCGTCAAAGAGTTGGACCGGGGGACGCGGCGGCTCCTCTTGCGGTTGATCCACCGCATCGAGCAGCGGATCGAGCCCGCTCAACGACACCACGACGCAAGTCGAAGCAAGGGGATCCGCGCCCTGGAGCTTCCAGGCAAGCGCAGCCGCTTGCGCCTCGTCGGCAGCGGTCCTGGGTCGGGGATGCAGACGATAGCTTTCCACATAACGGTCCACGCCGATGATTTCGACTGCGTACGGGGCAGGGTAAAGAAAGAGACGGCGGAACTCTTTGCGAGTCGCCGGCTCGAGAAACACTACGGGAGCGCCTAGCTCCGCAGCAGTACGAAGCGCTTCTATAAAAGGATCGGAGGGCTCGATGGGCGTGTAGGCTGGCGGATCATCTTCGTCATAAGAATTACCGCTTTGCTCGAGAATGACGGACATCTGCGGCAGGCGAGCGATCGCTGCGCGAAAATGTTTTTCGAGCGGCCCGGGGAGTTCGACCGCAATGACGGAAGGACGGCGGGCGAGAAGCTGACGCCGCACATGCAAAGCGAACTCGATCCTGCCCGGTACGACCGGCAAGTACGTCAGATTACCGCGTTGAACCGTTCCCCCAGCATCAATCACCGGCTGCATTCTTCTTTTCGTTCAGCGCGCGGCGTAGCGAAACGCCTCCTCACCGAGGACCGCATGTATGGATTCCTTGAGTAATGCACGCGCGGACTGCCCGCTCGTCGCTTTCAATTTAAGCGCAAAGCGCGCAATATTTACTCCGTCCCGCACCGTGTAACTCTCATCGGCAGCATGCGCTTGCTGTAAGAAATCAGTCACATATTGCAGCACTTCCTCTGAAGAGAAAGGAACATTCTCGCGTAAGATTGCAAGCTCCTCCTCACGCTCTGGAAAGTCGATTAGAATTTGCGGCTGTAAGCGTGAATGGATGTACTCCGGTAGATCGAAAGTAGAGGAATCCTCATTCATGGTCGCCACCATCCGGAAATCGGCATGAGCCTTGATCTTCAAGCCCGCCACGATCGATTCAACGTAGCGTCGATTGTCCAGCAACGGTGCGAGACTGGCCCAGCTCTTCTCGCTCATACGATTGCCTTA
>JAABUQ010003201.1_pt1 | contig 30569 bp, 30 predicted proteins | sample 5560001 | NCBI WGS metagenome assembly JAABUQ01 (sample SAMN10711888, study PRJNA513371) | rock metagenome | isolation source: Antarctica rocks | place: Antarctica: Victoria Land, Finger Mt nord | collected 2015-12-18 | reverse complement strand
TTATATTTCGATATTAATAAAGATTATTATATATTATATATTAGAAAAATTAAAAGTTAAAATAGAAAACTCTAATTAAATAAGTAATAAACTTTATTTTCTAAAATTATTAAAATTAAATATTTTAACTTTTAAATAATTATAATAAGGATTAACTTTATTAAGGATATAAATTTTATAAATTAAAATTAAAATAATATATATTAAAAAAGTTATTATTAATTAAAAAATATATTATAATTATATTTTAAAATTTAATATAAAAATTTAAATTTTTAATAAAGTTAATTAAATTAATATTTGTTAAAATATTGAAAATAATTATAAAGATTGTTTTTATAAACGATATTAATATTAATATTATTAATTTTTATAAATTAATTAATTAAAAATTAAATTTTTTTTTAGAAAAACTTCGGAATAATAATAATATTATAATTATATTATTATATTAATATTTATTAATAAATTATTTTAGCCTTGAAGCAATTATAATATTATTAAAAAAATTATTAAAATTAAAATTAAAATTAAATTATTATAAATTTATTTTAATTAAAAAGAAAATTAATAAATATTAATAATTTAACTATTTTGTTTGCCTTATTATTAAATATTATTAAATATAATTCTATAATAATAACGAACCTTCTTTAAGGAATATATTTAATATATTAATAAAAAAATTATTATAAAATTAATTTTATTATTTTTTATTATTTTATTAATTAATTTTTAAAAGTTTTAAAATTTCATTAAAAATAATTGAAAATAAGATTTAATTTTTTTTTAAAATATAAATAAAATATTATTATTATATTTATATATTAATTATAATAAATTTTGATTAAAATATTAAATATTATTATTAATAAAAGAAATTATTTTATATAAATATTAAATTACTTTTAAATAAATATATTTATATTAACAATATATTAATTTTATTTTATTTATTATTATTATTATTTAATCAAATATATATTTTTTTAATTTTTTTAATTTTTTTAATTTTTTTAATTTTTTTAATTTTGCTTTTTTTAAAATTATTTAAACCCTTAATTATATTATTAAAATATTATTTATTTTCTATTTTATTAAGCGAAGCAATTAATATAAAATAGGGCTAGGAATATTTATTTGCCCTTATCTAGGGCCTTATAATCACGTATATTAGGGTGCTGTATACCATTATTTATCAATCAGACGATTTAGCCCTGAGTGCATCTGACAGAAGTGTTCATATTAGAGAGATACAGTCGGGCCGTGAAAGGGTCTATTAAGAGGGTTATGAAAACAAATACATAGAAACCACAATGGCCCTGGGAGATGTTCTTTCGAGAGGTATAGGCATGTCGATAATCGCTGCAGTGGACTAAAGTCGCGTTGGGGCGCGGACCTTGCTGTCACCGCGGTGGGGTTTTAGGAGGAATTATCCTGTACGATTGTTTGCCGTTCGCCTAGCGAAGTCAATGTTTGCAACCTTGTGGGATGTATCAAGAGTCGCTGAGCATACTAGCTGGTTATATATCTGCAAGAATTCCATGAGTATCAAAGCCATATACCAGAGTAAATGCAAGACGCAATCCAATTCGCAAATAGTACGAAAAGGAGACTTCGAAAGCTTGCTAGACAAGAAAAAATGACATTAACATCTCCCATTGATCCCATAAGCTTTGCGAAACTCCAAGGAACACGAACGCCCCTTGTACAACTAACAAAAGTCAAAAGGCAGAACAAGACACCGAACTCAACCATGGCTGTCGGCACAGGTGATGACAGTATAGATTTCGAATCACAGGTTGATCAGCTCAAAGGAAAGTCCCCCAAGCACCGTGTCTCCGGGGCTCGGAGGCCTTGTACTGCCAGGCAATTCCTGGAAATGTGCTCATTAACCACTGGCGCTCAAGACCTTTCGTATTTGTGGAGATTTTCGCGGAATACTCGAATCTCTTGAAGCCGAGGTGTCGGACCTGGGCCGTTTGCCGTTGGAATTGTCGGATTGAGTCGAGGGCGGGGTTGGGGCTGCCCGCGAAGGAAAGGCTCGCATCGCGGTGTGTATCCAGCCAAAGGCTTGAGCCTTGACCCAATCCAACGCATTTCGAGTACCACGATGCGCCTTTCTATAATGGCTCCCTTCGTAAAGAGTCCAAGTTCGAATTCTCATACCATAGTACTTGATGCCTCCAGAGGCGTCGCGAATTGCCCAGTAGCCAGAGAGCTGAACGGACTCCGCCGAAAGCTCCAACGACATCACGTGGATCTTTCCAAAAAAATCGTCGTTCAGATCTGCCTTCGACAACTTTCTGAGTTGAATCAAGTTTGACAGCATAGTTGCACCATTGTGTAGATTCTGCAACCTCGCTACTTTCAGATTGCCTTTGTCGCCTTTGACCTCAATTGTGAAAAGCGGCCAAGCGAAATCTGTGTTTGAAGCGACTGGACACATCCACGGTTCAATGACTTTCAATGCATCTGGGTAATCAAAAACTTGCGTCTTCCACCCAATGGCTCTGTCAGGCTTTAGGGTTGTTACTGAAATATGCTTGTCCGGCTCAATCATGATTTTGCGGCGCCACAGCTGCTCCGAAGTACTATGAGCGTATACCATGTCTGACTCGATCTCCGCCAAAGGAATAATCTTGGGCAAAATACTGGCGACAGTCGCGGATTCGGACCTGGATTCATGCATCACGAACCGCAAAAGTGCGGCCATTTTGTCGTCGGGCTCAGGACTATCCCTCTTGGCAGAGATGGCATCTTGAACTCCTTTGAGGTTGGACGGCCACAGATCAGGCGTCCAATCAGCGAAGTAGATACCATGATAAGTAAGTGCACGCGCATAGTTTGCATGGTAGGCATTGATGGCGCATTTTGGTTCGTCGGGAGGGTGAAATTCGCTACTTTCCGATTTGGCATCTGTGGGAACTGTACTAGACATCCCAGGATCAGAAATGCCGTTCGCTTTATTCAATTGGCGGAGGGCCTGCCGAGTCAAAGGGGTTAGAATGCCTCCTTGCACAGATGACTCTGGGAGAGGATCTTCGATTTCCGTGGTATCTGGTATAGCTCGAGGTGATTCGTCCCCGCTGCGGCTTGATGCAGCAGTGTAGCGTTGCTTTGGGTTTGCTGAAATGTCACTCTGAGTCCGACCTTGGTGGAATTGCGCAGACTTTGCTCCTCCAATGGACCGACGATGATATATGCTGCTAGAAGTGGGACGATTTCCAATATTTCCAGGCGAGACGAGATCCTCAACTTGGCTGACTTCGACTATACTGTATCTAGTCGATACAATCTTGGCTTTCTTTGCGTGTGAGTACAGCTGCTTGTTTATATCGCTATCGGAGGCTCGACGCTTTCGTTGTTTCCTCGGACTAACGAGCGTAGGCTCTCGCAGCTTTATAGCCATTCTGTAAGACCTTTGATGAGGAAAGTGGTTCTGGGTACACTGAAACAATGGCAGGGTAGAGGAGTCGCCAGGATGGAATCGAAAATTAGAAAAGCAACATGCGAAACAGCTTCCAAAATGTCACGACATGCGGGCCGTCAAAAGTCGGGTTCACTCGTGGACAATGAAATTCTTCATGCAACGTTTTCGATAACTCACGAACGAAATCTCGCCTCTTTTGTTGGCTGGTTCTTTCGGCGCGTTAGAAAGTTGGACCAGACTTGTCTATAGAGAGCAGGCTCAGCCAGCGGTTATTGGGTGGTACGTTTCAATTGGAAACACGACAGTGTAGTCTTCGGATGGCAACCTTGAGGCAGAGACTAATGAGGGTGTCCATCTTCAGACATCATGCAGGAGGGTGAGGTTCCGCGAGATGGAAATAGACTTGAAGGAAGGGTGAGCAGCTATGAGAAAGTCATGCCTGCAGGTCTACTGCCAATCACGTGATCGCACTATACGCTCATAAACTGCCACGTCAAAAGTCTGGGCCCTTACCCTATTTTACACCAAAACCTGTAATTTTCTTAAAGAGTCTAACTTTTTTTCCAGGTTACAAATTTTTTTAAAACTCGAAAGTATACAAGATAATTATTCAATAAATAATCTTATATATTATAATTTTTTTTAATATTCTATTAGCGTTATATATTTTATTTGCAAAATATATATAAATTAAAAAGTTAATTTTCCCTATAAAATCCGATCGTTATTAAATATTTATTTTTCAATTATATAATATATAATAAAAAGGTAATTTAATTATAAATATAAATATATAATAAATTAGATAATATAAAGAAATATTCTATTTAAATTTTTTAGAATATTAAATTTTTATATAAGGGTTAATATATTTACGTATAATATACAACTTTTGGTGTAAAATAAGGTAAGGGCCCAGACTTTTGACGTAGCAGTGTAAAGTAATCAAACTCCAGAGGTTGATTGGCTGTCGTTATCCTTCAGAATCCTCCTTCTATACTCACGAGGGTCCGTACCTCCCGAGCCTCCGTACAGCAGAGCAATATGTCTGCGTAGCTTCTTGCATACCTATGCATGTGTGACAATATCAGTTTGAATGAATACTTCTAGAACGATAAGTAATAAAGACATTTAATTGGCCGAGAACCCAATGTCGCATTACCTAGTGATTAGAATGGTAATTCCCAGCGCGATTGGGGAAAGGTGACGATAACATCAAGACATGTCACAGATACTCTCCGCCTTCGAAATTGCGCACTCGCTCTTGTCTCATCCAATTGGCACTCGGTTTACCATTCTAGCGTCAGGGGGATTTGCTGTTCAATTCATCAGAAGACAGAGTGACAAACACACTTTCATAGCAAATGGCGTCGCACTATCATGAACTAAATCTCTGTATGGCTTCCACTTGCAATCCCAAGACCTCACACGACATTCGGCTGTTATATGGGGCCTATGCTATCTCGATAATCATGCGCGCCCACACCTCCTGTCCACTCATCACTGTCAAAAGCACGGGCCGCAGGAATGGGAACCTCGAAAAAAGCAAGACTGGGGAACTTACACAATGGCGCTATTAAGCTCTCAAAGCTGCTGCATCTCAAGGTGCATCATCAAAATGTTGACAAAGGGATTGGTCGAGTGGAAGTGTTTGCGGGATTGTGGCCCACGTTGACGTTGTTGACTCGATGGGTTTGCTGAACACAGGTAAGATCCGGAAAAATGGCGGGATCTCGTTGACGGGGGTGGCGGTTTCGAGGTCCCTGTTGATGATGGTGGTGGCTTCGGACTCGTGAATTCGGTGTGGAAAGGGGGAGGGACGGGAGCTGTTTCATTGCGATCATCAATGGACAAGGCTACATCTGACTTATAGTTGGCGACTGTATTGTCCTTGTAATAGATGGTGCAGAACGTGTGGAAAACAGAATCAGGTAAAGTTTGTCTGATTGATAGACGATAGGCTATTGCTTCCTCGATATCTAATTAGGAGTCTCCTAGGCAGGGCCTTGTGAACAGAAATATTCTTGGTTAGATTTAGATCGCATTGGTCTGAAAAAGCAAGTCTGAACAAGCCCTACAGACCGCGAAAAGACAGTATCGTCCCCAGCTTGGTAGAATTGAAATCAATCCTCTGCTATACTGACAGTTGAACCTCCCCTTCCCTCGCAACGTAGTTCAGGTCATCAATCACGAGAATCGCGTTGTCCGACCCAAAATAGCTCACATTGCCCGAGATCCCTATGATGAACTCGGTGCAAAACTTGAACTAAGGCGCGATCTGAATCATCCGTGCGTCCGTCGGCCCACTGGGCTGATAAGGGTAGGCCCTGGGGCCAAGGTGGCCCTCCGGCGTGCTAGGCGCACTGCAGTCCATCGATACATGGCATGCGATGGCCGCGTAGCCGGTTTTGGTGGCGGAGGGCGCAAGACACCAGATCCAGAGACTGTTCATGTCGAAGGTGGTGGTGTTACCACCGACGCTAAGGTACGAGGTCTCGTATCGGCCGCCGTTGGCTCCGCGGGGGCTGAGAGCGTAATTGGGCGCTGAATGCAGGAGGAGGCCTCGGGCGTGTTTGCCTTTGTCGACGTCTTGGACGGTGAGCTTGTCGAAGAAGAGATGGTGGTAGTAGGTTCCTGCGAACACTGGACCGGCTCGAATGTCCTCGAACTGGGATGGGTTTGATTCAGTGTTCCGCTAGGGAGGAGGGGAGCGGTGAGTAAGCACACCGACGTCCTCGTTGTATGTTGCCGTGAGACAGCTGTACTGTGGATAAGGAGGAAGTATACAAGCAGGCGTCACAAAGCCTGCTCCGAGTCCGATCACAGTGAGTAGGGCGCGCTTCATTTTCGACAGTAGCGGTGAGAAGCTTGGATTTGATTTGGAAGCTCTTTTGATTGAAGAGTTGGTACGGGATGAAAATATGCGAGAAAATTCAAGGTCTTTCATAAAGGAGGTGGGCACATTCTCGAGGCTGGAAATCCTGACCATGAGGGTTGCCTGTGAACCCTCGCATGCTTGGTTAGCTGTAAGCCAGATGTCTATATCGAGAAGCCCACGTTTCCTCGGAGATTCTCACCACGCAGAGAGTTTGGCTTTGAGCATGAGAACTCGCCACTAGGTGATTTTCCCTAGAGGGCCATCCATTCTGAAATCGAATAACCAAGCTTGCCAAGAGGCTGCAGGCGAAAGGCTCTGGCCTGTGAGATCACAGCTCATAGGCATGCCTCGTATTGAAGGAGACTGGGCATCCCTTTTTGGCTGCGATATATGCAAGACTTCGGTGGGTCACCGCCTTAGTGTTCACCATAGCATCCCCATCAATAAGCACTCAAAGCCTTAGATCATGTGCTGCGAAAGCTTTTCCTCATGGGTACACTGCCACGTCAAAAGTCTGGGCCCCTACCCTATTTTACACCAAAACCTATAATTTTCTTAAGGAGTCTAACTTTTTTTCTAGGTTATAAATTTTTTTAAAACTCAAAAATATATAAAATAATTATTTAATAAATATTTTTATATATTATATTTTTTTAAATATTTTATTAATATTATATATTTTATTTGTAAAATATATATAAATTAAAAAATTAATTTTTCTTATAAAATCCGATTATTATTAAATATTTATTTTTCAATTATATAATATATAATAAAAAAATAATTTAATTATAAATATAAATATATAATAAATTAAATAATATAAAAAAAATATTTTATTTAAATATTTTAAAATATTTAATTTTTATATAAAAGTTAAAATACTTATATATAATATACAACTTTTGATATAAAATAAGGTAGGGGCTATCGTAGTTGATATATAAATCTTGTTGAATAGTTAATCAACTAATATTGGATTGTTAATTTAACGTATTATTATATATTATTATAAGTAATTAGCTAGTTAATTGACTATTGCAGTTGATTGGTTAATTACTTAATTAATAAAATAATAATTAGTTAATTAATTATTTAACTAATTGCCGCTTTTCCTTTAATATTAATTAATATATAATATAATATTAATAAGGGTTTAATATAATATTTATTATACCCCTTTAAACAGCTATAATATTATTATTATAAAATACCTAAAACGGTATATACCAAAAAAAAATTTGTAATAAAGAATTTTTTCGCCCCTAATAATTGCCCGGTAATAACTATTACTTTTGCTAAGTTTATATTATTTTATTATTAAAATTTAATAAAATAACCGATTATTTTAAAATATTTTTAAATCTAAAACTTTAATTTTTTCAGAATAACTAAGTTAGTATATTAAATATGCAAAATAATAATAACAAGTTATTAATACAATTATTCCTATATTTAATAAATATTTATTTAAAATTTATATAATAATATTTTATATTCTATTAGATAATTAATTATATAAATAATTATTAATAATATTAATAATAATTTAAGCTAATAATATTCAATTATTTATTATTATTAATTAAAAACCGAAAAATTTATTTATAATAATAATTATATATTTAAAATATTCTATAATTAGCTCGGTATTAATTATATATATATAAATAAAAGGTGAATATTTATTAAAGTTATATTATAATTATAATAGTATTATTATTAAAAAAATTTAAAAAATATATTTTAACTTTTATTAATATCTTTTCTTATATTATCTTTTATTTCCTTATTATTTTAATTAATATTTATTATAGTATAAATATTGAAATTTGACCCTTTAGCCTTATTTCTATATAAGGTATTAGGATTATAATAAAAGAATATATATTATTTTTTAATTTTTCTATAAATATATCGTTTATTATAAAGGAAATTTTTATATTAATAAAATATTTTAAATATTTTTGTTTATAATTCCTTCCAAATAACTTTTTTTAAAGAGATTTTTATTAAATTATTAAGGATCTTAATTATATTAATTAATATTATCGAAATTAATATTATATTTTTTATTAAATATTTATAATTAATAATATTATATTATATTTATAATATATAAATTTATTAATAATAACTAAAAATATAAATATAAATAATTTTATTATTTATAATAAAAGCTTTTTCTCCTTTTTTTAATAAAATTTTAATAATATATCCAGGATAGAATCTCTAGGCTAATATTTTTATTTTAATATTATATTAAATCTTATTTTATATTTAAATAATAATAAAATATTTGCAAGCTTTAATAATATATAAGTTAATACCCGGAAATAATAAAAGAAAAAAAGGTAAAATAAAAATAAAATAAAAAGAAAAAAGAAAAATATATAAAAAAGTTTAAGATTTATAATTAATAAATATTTTCAAAAATTATAAAAGAAATATTTATAAATAATATTAAGAATAATATTAAATTTTAATAATTTTATTATTAAAATTTAATATTATTTTTATTTTATTTATAAATATTCCTTATAATTATAAATTTATAATTAAATATTAAAAGAGAAAAAGATTAATATAATTTAATAATATTAACTTTTAATAATAAAACTATTAACTTTTAATAATAAAACTATTAAAATTTAATATTATTAGATTAAATTTATAAATTATTCTCCTAGCTAAAAACCGGCTTAAATACTTAAAAGGAGTAAAAAAAATATATATTATTAAAAATTAATATTTTATTAATTAATAAATTATTTAAATAATTATTTTTATTAATATTTTTAATATTAAGCTTCCAAATTATCTCTTTATCGGCTTATAGCTAAGCTTAAGGGGTATTTATTATAAAGGTTATAAGAGTTAATATACTATTAGCTACAAATAAAATTAATAATATAATAAACTAAAATAATTAAGAGGAAGGAGGTATTTGCTCTCTAAATTATTTATTTTTGATTTTATTATTAAATATCTTTTTTATTTATAATATATTATATTATTTTTTAATATAAATAGGGAAATTAATAATATCTCGGTTTATATTATAATTAAAATACCGTTAATTAAGAGCAAATTATTTGAGTTCTAATCTTAATTATTATTATATTTTTATTAATATTAGTAAAATAAATATATAAAATTTAAAGATATTAAAAAAAATATTTAAAGTATTTTATATATTAATATTTAAATTAATAAAAGCTTTATTATTTTCTAATTTATTATTTTTATTTATAAATATAATAGTTTTCCGCTTTTTAGGATTAAGTCAAATTTTGTTATTAATAATAAGGGAATAGCCGAAATAAATTTAATAAGAAAATATTTATATTAAAATATATTTAATAAAAATATATATTATATATATTTTAATTAAGCCTAAAACCTAATAAAATATTTTATTAATCTTTATTTAATTATTAATATAGTCTTTTAATATATTATTTACCTTTTTAATAATTTTTTATATTTAAAGATATTTTGGATTACTATTAATAATACAAATATTATAATAATATAAAAAATAGAATAAAGCTCCTTTAAACTTAATATTATTATTAAATTAAAAGATTTTAATAAAGCCGTAGGTTATAAAGAAAATAGCGAAATTATTATAAATATTAAATAGTTCCTTAATAATAAAAAATTATAAAAATATATATTTAGAAAAATAATTTTATAATATTTAATAATTAATTAAAAATAAAATATTAAAAAAGTATTTTTAAATAAATAAAAATAATATTAATTTCCTATTAAATTTTGATATAAAGTTAATATTATTTTTATAAAATTATAAATTATTTTTATATTTATATATTTTAGACCCTTTAAATTTAAGGTTATTAATATTTAAGGCTAAAATAATAAAAATAATTTAAAAATTTTCCCTTTATAATATTATTTCTTAATAATAAAGCTATTAAAATCGGATATTATTATAAATTTTTTCTTAAAATATTAAAATATTATTAAATATTTTATAAAAAGGGAGAGATATTTATAATTATTACTATAATTTATTTATATTTATTATAAAAATTATCTTATATATTAATAAAAATTATTTAACTTCGTTAAATTAAATTAAATAATTAAATCGTTATTAATAATAACCTAATATATTGAAAATTATTAATTTAATAATATTAATAAAATTTTATAAAATAATTAATTTTATATTAAATAATATTATAATAAAAATATTAAACTTTTAATTAAATTTTATTAAATTTTATATAATAAAAACAGAGATATATTTATTTAATAAAATTATAAATAATTAATAAAATAATAATATATTTAATTTAAAAGGAAATATTTTTATTAATTATTAATTTCCGAAAGATTATTTTATCTTTATTAAATTTAAAATTATTTAAAGCCTTAAATTTATTATAATTTTCTTTTTTATTTAAAATAATATTATTAAAGTATTATAATTAATATTTATAAATATAATATTATTTATATAAGAACTGAAAAGGGTTTTTATTATTAATAATATTTTTTAAAAAGTTAAAAACTTATCTCTTTATTAGAAAGAGTAGGTCTTTGCTAAGCTTGAAGATTCTAATAATAATTTTGTTAATAAAAGGTTTATTTAAGAGTTAATTAAAAAGAAATAAAAAAGAAACAAAAATATATTATAATATTAATAATTTTAATATTAAAATAATAATATTAAGAATTTTAATATTAAATTTTTTAAAGAAAAAAATAATAAAAGATTTAAAAATATTATAAAAAATTATTAGATTTAATTAATAACTCTTTTAATTATTATATATATATTATAATATATTATATTTGCTATTTAATATTCTATATATATATTATTAATATAAATAATAAAATAAATATATTTAAATATTCGAAAAATTTAAAAAAAAATATAAGGTAATAGCAATTTAAATTATAAGGCTTAGCTTAATATTATAGAATTAAGGTAATAATATATTATTGTATATATAATTAGCAATTGAAGCTTCAACTAGTAGTATTACCTACTTAAAATAGCGTTGTTGGATAGTGAATTTAGTCAGTTGATTGATAGTTCAACGAGATTTATACGTCAACTGCGACAGGGCCCAGACTTTTGACGTGGCAGTGTAGGAGCATGTCAAGGGACTATTCACTTCCTATGCCGGGAGTTTTCCTTACGTATCGAGATACCCTCGGTGCCTGATTAATGAACTCATTCCGCATGGATGAGGGGTCAAGCCCTGAGCTGTCAGCGCTAAGCCTGGGTTGATTAAATTCGTTACAGTAGGCCTTCTCGGCCCTACAGATCAACGATTGCCAGGGTCCGAGCCTTCCCTAAAGTCTATGATTACTCAGCCTAAATGTTCTGCTTTAGGGACCAGCTCTAGGGGCGGTTTCATAGTGGACTGATTTTCAACGAATATCATGTTTGTTGCACTGTTTCAAACTCCACACCTCTCCCACCTAGTCTGTCTCGATTTGTACGGTGGACGTCATGCGGGCTGCTTCGGCGGAGTCACAAGGCAATCTCTGTTTTCACAACGTCGATTGATTCGACACATATGAAAGCTTTGGCGAGCAGGGTCATGGCCTCCTCGCGTGGCTTGCATTCCGCTCTCAGCTATTTCGCTTACCTTTCGTTCTCATCAACGATTCCATACACTAGGCACTTGAGTCGCCGAGAATGGATCTCAGTATGCAGCGTAACCGAAGACCGACTTCTTCCACCAATAACTGAACACTCGAAGAGACGACAGCCGTTTTGTGTTAGTCACCACGCGGCATAATACGAGTGTGGCTTGCATGCTGCAATCCCCGTGTACACACCCTCAATGTTGGATATTAACATGGCCAAGACAATGTTAAATACTTGCCCAGGGTAGAGAGTGATCCGATTCTGTAAATCTATTTCATTGTGTGATTCCAAGACAAACGCCTTTAATTGTCATTTGAGATTAATATTCTGCATCATGACCATGGTCCGGGCTCTCGCTCTCGCATTGCTTGCCGTACTCGGCGCCATCCTCCAAGCCAATGGCACTCCCGTTGAGGTAGTTCCGGCAGCAAAGTCGAGCCATTGCGCCAACGTCAGTGATATTGCTGCTTGCTTCTCACAGCTGCTGACAGATCCCGGTGACAGTTTGACAATCTCCCAGAAAATGCTCCAGGCTTCAATCCCACAATAGATCCCGTTGGGACATACCAAGGTATGTATCTTCATATCCTTATTTATTGGAAGGGCAGGTTTGCTAAGTGTCAACCCATAGGCATCTCCTATCTAGGCTTTGCAGTCGCAACGCAGAAAAATTCCCCAGTGAAATACTTCGACATTCCTTCCCAGCCCAATATCATCAATTCCGGTACTAATAGCCGGGCTATGTTCGGCGGGTCCGCCGCTTTGCAGATCAACACGACCGCAACCGGGGATCCCAAGGACACATTCACTCTGACCTCCCTGCGTTTCGCCTGCCTTGACACGAACGGAAATGAGACGAGCAATGCTAATGGCTGCACCGCTCTGTTCGTGGGAAACAAGCGTTCGGGGGCTGCGAGCGTCACTTATGAGTACGAGTATCCAAACCAGAACACCAACCCAGGAACTGGCCCTCTTGCTACCTTCGGCACAGTGACATTTCCGAAGAATTTCGATGGGCTCACGGAGGTGTTTATTTCCCTCACGCAAGTGCAGAACGATGTCCTTGGCGTGGATCCGTTGCTCGACAATGTCTGCTTGAGTATTCACGGGTAACAATGGTCTGTTCAGACCAAGCAGTGCTCAGGATGAAATGTTGGGGTTATGTTTATAGCTTCTTTAATCGGTAATGCGAGAAAAGATCGTATGCTTCGTAGGAATTTAGGAAAGAGCAATTTATCTCCTGAGACCACCATTGAACACGATCATGTGAAAAAATCCTCACCGCCGTCAATTGCATATTTACCTGAAATAGTGTCTGTGGAGCGGTTGAGGGGAAATGAGACTTGCTCATTCAACGCTCGGCAAGTTTTGAAATGTTGTAGGGCTGAGATCACGTGCTGACTTGACGCGTACTAATGTATGGGTTGGCGTGGTTGGTCGCGACTCCTACCCTTTCGTAACATCTTTCAAATCGGCATCCTCAATTACCACTTTGCTCCCCACTCAACAATCTACTTGTCGGGGCATAACCTACTCCATCTTAATAGAGTAGGATCATCGCCAGCACAATGGCTGGAACCATGGATAAACTGGCTCCCGAGTTGTTCAAGATGGTCATGCAAGAGGTTGCGGAGCTTCAGTACGATGACCACATATCCCGAGGAAACCTTTGCAATCTCCGACTAGTCAACCATTTTTTTGCTGCATACATCGCACCTACGTTGTTCTATACGATACCTTTGTGGGTGGGTATCAAGAGCTTACAGAATCTGACGGACTTGCGGAGCATCCTCAATTGTAAGCAGTGTTTTCCATTGGTTCTCTCTTTTCCCTTTTGGCGACCTCCAAAACTTTCATCTCTTGGATGCAGTCAGATTATTCAGCTTGAAATGGAGCGTGTTTGCAACGTCACCACTAGCTCGTTGCTTAATCTTGCTGCCCACGCGCTTGGCTCTTGGATTGTACGAGGCTTATTAACTCTGGGCCAGGTCTCATCTTGTGAAAAGGATCGCATTCTCCCCGTTGAGATTTGTGAACGATTCCGATTCCGACGATCTGGAACTAATCAAAGAACAAATCAAACGCGAGTCATACTCGCTTAATACGTACGAGCTTCGCCTCGGGACGTACAAGGCGGCAATCCCAGGCTTCCTCGCGGCTCAGGACTATTTAGCATCTGAAGAGGTGGACGTCAATACCATCGCCCGAGCGTTCAAGCGGCTCTCGCAGCTCGACAGCATCGACGTCGATATTCACGGTCGTAAAATTGGAGCACGGGAGATTACTCGCGCTTGTGGTGTTTTAGGAGGTAGCGAAATCTCATATGATTGCCTACATACGCTTGAAGTTCTGGTCACAGCACTCATGAGGGCGGAAGTCTCTATCAAGGTCTTCAGGTTTGGTATGATTGAAGACTTCAACATCGAGGAGCGATATGTGTCAGTGTCGTTATGTGAAAGAGAGCTGCCAGTCGTGGCGCCGAGTAGAATCATCTCACACAACTACTTGAACTCGGACGCAATTTGGGAAGCGTTCTCGAACCAGAAGGACGAGGGTTTATTCAACGTCTTCGGCAAAGTCCGTGAGGTCCAGATCTCGAAACCCACCCGTCTGAATGTCGATGACCGGCCGGAAGTCAACTCGGCATTGAAGGATTTATTGGCGGTCTTGCCGTTCGTTGAAAAATTGTTCCTGGACGAATTTACCGGCAGCAATGGTGAAATAATGCCGCGCAATGCAATAGCGCTCGCTTTAACACACCGCACCTGGAAACACTTGCGCGAATTGTGTCTAAAAAGCGTTCTTATTGGGAAAGAGGATCTGATAGAAATCTTCACCAGACATGCACCAACTCTACAAATGGTGCACGTGAGTCAAGTGGAGTTCTGCGGAAGCGACAATTGGCACGGGGTACTGGAAGAGACCAAAAAGCTCGCCAAATTCCCTGCACTCGAAAGCTTCGTCATCGGCGCTACCGGAATCAACGATTTTGTCGCTGTTCATGCGCATCAATACCTCACGGGGAAGACTGACCGTGAGCCGGTGCAGGAACAGGCCGAATATGAACGGGGGAAGATTGGTCTACTTCCGTAGGTCGCGCGCTAGAAGCAAGGGACGCGGCCTAGGTGCGTCGTGCTACAACGTAGCACACGTACCTTTGCTCACTGGCTCAAAGCCAAACTGTTCCGCTTCGGACAAGGTATCTCGTTGGCAGCTTGGGGCAGTTTGGGGCAGTGGCATTATTCTTGTTGGGAAGCATGGAGATCCTCCACTCCACCACACAGAAACATGGCACTTCTCCTGGTGGAAAGCAAAGAGTTCCACCACTCCACCACACAGAAGTGTAGCACTTCTCCTGGAGGAAAGTATGGAGTTTCTCCACCTTACGAATTGTGGCACTTCTCCTTGTGAAAGCATGGGCATTTTCCATCCCACCCCGGAGAAACATCGACGCTCGCCCAGGGGGCTCTGGAGTGGGAATGGGGAAGAGCGGGTTCGAGTCTGCATACGACGTCGCTTTCACCAGCTCTTGAATTGGAAATGGGCATCTCTGTGGTCATTGACGGCCTTCCCTGTGCGTAATCCACGCAACTCGGCCCAATGCAGTATTCTTTCTCAAAAGGGAGGTCATGCCATGTGATCACCACTGTCCAAGCTGCCTGTACCCAACCTGTCCACACAATGCACCATCCGCTGTCCCTTCCATTGCCAACCAATTGATAATTATCCTTCCCCACCACCTACCCAAAACGCCAAGCGCAATCACAACTCCTTCTTCAGAAAATGCTCCGGCTTATGGCTCGTCTCGAAATCAATATGCACATACGCCCTCTCCACATCAGGCAGACTCTCCAACTTCGTCTGCAGTTCCTCGGCCACATCATGCGTAGTCCGTAAACTCTCCTCAGGCGCCATCACAACGTCCACCTCGACAATAATCCGCGGCCCGCTGTGATACGCGCGCACGGTGTCGATCTGCCGGATCAGCGGGGAGTGCGTCATGGAAATGTACGTGATCCACTGCTGCATCTGCGTGTCGGCCGTCACGCCGATCAGCAGCTGGAACTCGGCGTACGCCGTGTGCAGCCAGAGGCAGGAGATCAGCACCGAGAGGATGATGGCGCCCATGGGGTCGATGTACCATTTTAACTTGCTCCCGCCCACGCTTGTGAGCAGCCCGAAGCCGTTGATCAAAACGTCGTTTCTGTGGTCCTCCCACAGGATCCGGACCTGACTGTAGACATTCCTCAGCGACCAGCAATAGAAGAACAAGGCCAGTTTCGTCGCCGCGGCGATCGTGACTGCAATCACAGACGGTAAATGCAACGCCTTCGTCTCGGCCGCGGGCGGGCTCTTGAGTTCGAGCAGCGAGAGCACGATGATTATAAAGCTGACCGCGGTCATGAGGAAGCAGAAGATGATATTGCCCGCGGTCTCGATCCGGGCCTTGCCGCTGGGGAAGCGGCGGGGGTCTACATGCTTGACGGCGCGGTTGCAAACGATGAGCGTGACGTTGGACATGGGGTCGAAGATGGCGTCGGCCATGGTGGTGAAGAGGGAGAGGGAGCCCCCGCTCGAGACGGCGCCGTAGATTTGCAGGGCGGCGAGGATGATGTTGGCGGCGAAGGAGCCGCGGACCGCGATTTGGTATTTTAGGTGGTTGGCGCCTTCGAAGACTTTGGCCATGCGGATGTGCTCGTCTACGGGTTTGAGCCAGCGGTTAATGGATTCGTTTTGGGTCTGGGGTGGGGTGCGGGTTAGTGAGGCGCGGAGGGTGTGCAGGTTGGGTTTGAGAGTGGCTTGGACGGGAAGGGCTCGAGACGTTATTCAGAGATTGTGTGTTGCAAGAAAAAGGGTGCAGGTGGTAGATGTAGAGCTTACTTCGTAGAAGTCTTGAAGTTTCTTCGCTTTATGAGCTCCATGGTTCAATGTGACAGGTCCAAAGCCATCACGCTTCCGTGACGTATTGGCTCGGATCTCGCCGAGTTCGCTGGGAGTCTTGAGCCCGCGGGAGAGGGAGAAGGGGTCGTCGTAGTCGGGCGGCTGGTTCTCTATGTCGTTTTCATTGAGCGAGGTGGTGGGGCGACGGGGGGTGGGGTCATATTCGTGGGAGCGGGAGGAGGGCTCGATGGAGGTGCTGGTTGCGCGCGGAGACGGCTTGAATGCGGATGTCTTGCTTTTGGATGATTCGGGCCGGTCTGGGTGTGCTTGCTCGGGGCGACAGAGGAATGGACTGGGGTGCATGGAGATGGCATTGTGGAGGTCTGTCATGGTGGGACGGTGATGGTGATTGATTTTGGGTGAAGTGCAATGGATTTTTGTGGAATAATGGACGGAGATGATTGCTGCTCATATAATGATATCTACTATGCATGCCACCCCGAGGCAGCTTGGTGTTGATGCATTGCCAAGGGAGGCGGAGTGGAAATGTTGAGCAGAGTTGTGCAGAGCTTCCAAAATTCAGAGGGACCGAGGACCCTTCTTTTGCCGATGCAGATCCCGCCCGACAGCAAACAACCCCGCGAATGGTACAGATTACAGACTACAGATTACAGACTACAGCGAGGGGCTCGACAAAGCGATAAATCACCAAGCTATGCCTCCACCCAATATGATCTCAGATTATCCATCTCGTGTGAACGGAATAGTGCCCTATGTCATTTCCAGCTGCCACTACAACCTTCGTCCTCCCCTCGCATGCCTTATTGCTCACGGGAAGAAGTCGGTAGGAACCATACACCAGATCTGAATTTTTGGAGACAGGGTCAAACCTTTCGGAATGGATCCATCAAAGCCAAATGTACCTCCAATGAAGGACATGAGCATCGAGAACATCACCGACAATACTGTCCGCATCAATTCGCAAAGCTCAGATGCTCGCCTGACATATGTCATGGAAAGACTCGTCACCCATGTGCATGATTTTGCTCGGGAAACAAGACTCAGTACGAAGGAATGGATGGCAGCTATAAGATTCTTGACTGCAGTGGGGCAGATATGCAGCGATGTCCGACAGGTGTGTCCACATCTTGTCTCGCAATACCAACATGAAGAATAACATCGAGACTGTCACTAGGAATTCATCCTGCTTTCCGATATTCTGGGCCTTTCACTCCTCGTCGATAGCATAGATCATCCCAAACCCTCCCATTCGACCGAAGGCTCTGTCCTGGGCCCATTCCACTCGCACGAAGCAGAAGAGATACCACACGGCGATGCAATGTCTCATGACCGCAAAGGCGAACCCTGCCTCGTTCTCTGCACTATCAAGGATAGTCGTGGCGTCCCCATCGAAGGAGTGAAGATCGACATATGGGAGACAGACAGCTCGGGCCATTACGACGTACAATACGAGGATAGAGAGGGTCCGGACGGGCGGTGCGTGATGAAAAGTGATGCCGATGGCAACTTTTGGTTCAAAGCCATCAAACCAGTTCCATACCCAATACCACATGATGGGCCGGTAGGAAAGCTGTTGGCCAAGCTCCATCGACATCCATATCGACCGGCACATATGCATTTCATGTTCGAAAAGCCGAGCTACGATCACCTCATCACGGCCCTGTACCTCCGGGGTGACCCTTACGAGACCTCTGATGCCGTCTTCGGCGTCAAGGAATCATTGCTTGTGGATTTCCACCCTGCTGACAGCATGACTGCCAAGCAGTATGCGGTGGCACCCAAGAGTCCTGTATTGGAACACGACTTTGTACTTGTGACGGAAAAAGAAGCTTCTGATCTGAGAAACGAACGGAGCAAGAAAGCATTGGAGGCATTGGGTCGAAGGGTTAAGTTAGTGGAAGGATTGCCTGTGCCGGATGTGGATTGACACTGTATTTACACCATGATGACGCCTTTTTGCCCCCAAATATGTTTTGTCATACTTGTGCTGCTAGCTCTTCCAAGTGCATGGACTTCACGTGGCACATGTGTGGACAGCAGTCAGCACAAGCGGGGAAGAAGGATCGAATCCCATGCAGGCTCGGGAGGCAATCAAGGACTGCCACGAGAAATGCATTTCCCCGGTCGCGAATCAGGATATTGCATATCGCATGCACCATGCATGCACAGATTGAAGCAGTGACTTCATGCAATGGTAAGCTTCGAAGGTCTTTTCAAACAATTGACTGGCTTGACTCGGAAGGTCACAACCGAGGAGCCACATCGGATGAGGAATCGGTTGGAAGCGAGATTTTTGGCAGATGCACGCAAGAGATAGATTGGCGTTTACAGCGAGCTCAGTGAAGAGGCTGATAGGCCAAAGATAGAGCTGATGCCGAGTTTGACCTTCCGACAGTTTTGGCGATCTCCCACTCTCCCAAGTTATCTTACCTGACGAGCCGAGCTACCTAAGGTACCTAGAACCTCGTGAGCCTAGAGGTACCTAGGCGCCCATGATGGTAGCGTGCAAGCTACACCAATCACTGGAAGAGAACCTGCTTGAAACAGATGAAGCTAGGGAGTCACGGGAGTGTCCGTAATAAGTTGTAGCGGGGGGATCTTGGCTAACTCCAAAATTAGATGTCGACCAGGTAAGGTAGTCAGGTAGTGTATGCTACAGCGACGATGGGTCTGCCATGATCGATAATCTTGTCTGATAATGTCGCAATAGAAGATGTCCTATTGTCAGAGCAAACACCACGCATGCGGCCTTTACCTCGCCCCACCTTCCAACCCTGTAACCACCTGGGGCCCAAACTTGAAATCAACCATGCTTCCCCCCACCAAGCCAATGAGTCAATCAGCCAATCGGTAACGATGCCATCTGCCACACAACGTTGGAGCCGCCAGAAGAGTTCATACTCTTTGCCTATCGTAGTTAGATCCCGTGGTACCGCTGAATCTGTTTTTAGAGATCGCTGACTTCGGAAACCTAACCTTTCCCTTCCTTTAGTCGATCCAAAGAATTTGCTCTTCCTTCTAAAGTGGAGAAGTAACTTCTCCAACAAATAATCGCCGACCAGAATAGCAACGCTGTTGGTATATACATAAGATCATCACATTCCATCATGTATTCTTCTCTTCCTCTTCTCTCCCACTACCACCTTGCTTTCTATCTTTCCTCCGTTTTGGGTGTGCGACGGGCATCGGGTTGGCAGCAAAGGTCCTCGGGTCTCTTTCTACCTATCCTCTCTCCATCCTCCTCATCATCGTTACTCTCCATAAATCTCACTTAACCGCGATCATGCAATTCCGATACCTCCTCTTCTCATCACTGGCCTGCTCTGCATCAGCGGTAGTCATTGGCCGAAGAGATGACGACTCCGTCCCGCCAACATTAGAATACATAAGCAACATTGCAAAAATACGCCATGCGACCCCGAACATCCCCAACATCAACCCTGACGTCTGCACAAACACCAAAGTGCCCGACAACAGCGACCTCACCCTCAACGGCCTCCCCGCCCCCTCCACAGGCTACACAGTCTACCACGTCGCAATCGGCCGCGGTATCCAAGTACGCCCCCCTCCCCCCTTCAAACTCCCCCTTCTAACCCCCTCCCCCAGAATTACACCTGCGGCGCCGACCCCACCGCCCCCCCCTCCCCCATCGGCGCAGTAGCAACCCTCTTCAACGTAACGTGCCAAACATCCTTCTTCCCCCAATCCATCACCCCGATGCCCTCCTACGCCGTGGGCCTCCCCCTCCCCAACGCCCACCAACCCACAATCCCGGGCTTCTCCCACCTCGACGTCCCCTCGGGCCACCACTATTTCAGCGACCGCACCACCGCAACCTTCAACCTCAACACCGGCCTCCTGGCCACAAACTACGGCATCACCTTCTCCCACAAAATCGCCAACGTCTCCGCCCCCGCCACTGCCGCCCAAGCCCCCGATGGCAGCAAAGCCGTCCCCTGGCTCAAACTCAAAGTGGAAGCTCCGGTGGCTCCGCCGTTTGTGGTCGAGAAGGCCGATGCCGTGGGCGCGGTCATGGAGATTTATCGCGTTAATACTGCCGGGGGGGCGGCGCCCGCGACTTGTGTGGGGATGGAGGGGAAGACTGTGAGCTATCAGTATGCGGCTGAGTATTGGTTTTTCCATTGAGGAAGGGGTGACCCTTCTTTTTTTTGGGGGAGAGGGGGAGAGAGGGTGGGGGAAGGGTTGGTGCGGAGGATTATACCCATGATGCTGGGATGTACATTCGCTATGTCGAGATGAGGTGGTGGAGATGGGCGTTCTTGGGGAGTTGGGGGGGGGGGCAAATTCGTATGCAAACCGCAAATATCTCTATGGGCGCCTGGTGTGGGGACAGGTTGGGGTCTATACACACGCGTGCGTGCGTGGATGGTAGAAAATGGTTTAAAACCCCCATTTTCTGTGCTCGTGCTGGTGCTTATCTTTCTGCTTTGTGTGTTTCTACCGCGCGGGATCGTTTCTTGCTCCGTACGGTACTATACTATACTATACCAAACGTCGAGGTTGGTAAGTTGACTGGCTGACTGACTTGATGAGAGGGCGGAGTCCCTTCGCTTCGAGCAATCGTTGACGCCGGCCGATCGATGCGAATGCTAATGGTCCTTCGGTGGGGTGGTATTACGTTATGTTGTGATACAGTACGGACCTACTTGTGATGATCCCGAGAACGTCGGACCATCGCCCTGTTTCGAGAACGGATGTTACAAGGGGTTCTAAACGAGCTACTCGATCCTTACTAAGTACCAAAGGACTTATTATCAATGAACCCCCCCGACGACGCCAAAACCCAATCGCCATTTGCCCATCGAAATGCGTAACCTAAGCATTCGGATCAGCAATAAACCCCTCCTGCCTCCAATCACCATGAGCCTCCCCTCCCCCTCCCCCAGCGCCCACCCCGCCTCCAGCCCCAGCCCCAGCCCCCCCTCTCCTCCCCGCAGCAGCATTTCCCGCAATAGCCCCAGCAACCACACTCTGCCCCAAATTACTCGCGTGCCTACTCACATCCACGCCCTGCAGCCAATACAACATCCCCAAGACGAGAAGGTGCAGCGCGACGCAGTAAAACGCGAAGAGGTTCCTGCCCAGGCGGTTGGCGAGCACGGTCCGCGACAGGGAGAAGACGAGGCGTTCGGGCAGGCTGAGGCGGCGGTAGGCACGCGTGGCTTCCCGCGAGCGGAAGGTCGCGAAGGGGGTGAGGTTGTGTTCGTACGTGGTGGCGTAACGGTTGAGGCTTAGCCCGCTGGAAGTGGCGTCGGAGGTTGCGATGGAGGTGTTGTCCGGGCGGGAGGTGTAGGCGTTGCCGCTTGAGGTCGAGGGGCGGTAGGTGCTGATGTAGCGGCTCTTTTCGTACAGGTTGAGGTTGTCTTTTTGGAGGCTGGCGACTTCCTGGCGGAGCGAGGAGACGGTTGAGTGGGTTGCTGCGAGCTCCGTTTCGAGGGATTGGTTCTTCTGCTTGAAGCGGTCGCGTTGCGCTTGGACCATTGGGAGGAGGCCGGAGCCGCCGCCGACGGGCTCGCCGGCGCGGATGGCTTCGAGGGTGGAGGCGCTGCGGGAAGGGTCGAAGCCAGAGATTATGGAGGAGGTGGGGGAGGAGCGGCCGCCGGGACGGCGGGAGGGGAAGGAGGAGGAGGGGTAGTTGGAGGGGGGCGGGCGGTGGGTGCCCGTTGTGGACATTGCGGGGGGGAAGGCATTGGAGGCTTCTTGTTGGACTTTCACGAGGTCGGTTTCCAGGGTTGCGTTAAGGGTTTGGGAGCGCTCTAGGTCGGCGTTTGTGGCGGAGAGCGTTTCTTGCAGGGAAGCGAGAGTGGTTTGGAGGGAGGAATGGGAGACGCGCAGGTGGGTGAGGTCGTTGGAAAGTTTTTTGTTGCGGGCAAGGAGCAGTTTCTCGAGAGAGTCTTTCGAGGGGGGCTTCGTGGTGCCGTTTGGTTGAGTGGCCTCGGCTTCGCCGTCGAGGGTGGTGTCTTCGTCGTCGTCGAGCGTGGAGAACTCGATTGACTGGTCTTGTGTCAGCAAAGATGTCTATGTGGTGGAGCAATGGATATAGTACCTTGAAAATCTCCAACTCCTGCTTGATCTCATTGTAGTCTCGCCACGAATTGATGCGTTCACGCAAACTTTCCCGCTCTTGATCCAACTTCTGTGCATCTTTCTCCAGAGACCGAATCCGAGTCTCGCGTTTCCTGGTCTCGGTATCTTTCTCAAGCCTCATACCATCCAGCTTTCGCAACAAAGTAGAGTTCTCGGACCTTAGGCGAGCATTGTTGGGATCTTCTTGTGTCGGAGCGTGAGTATTGGACGATGCCTCTGCCAGCTCAGTCCTCAGCTGCTCATTTCTAGCTTCAACTTCGGCCAAACGTTGACTCGTCCTGTCAAGATCCGAGCTCACAATCTCCAACTCAGCGACGCTAGCAGAAATTTGTCGATTTTCGCCCACGTCGCCACCGTCATGTCCCAATCGTTGGTTGACTTCATAGCTAGCCTTTAGTTCGTTCAAGAGGCGCTCCTGGCTCTCGATCTTCTCTTCCAGGCTTCGCTCCTTCGCCTCCCAGTTGTCTTTCTTCTCATCGATGACCGCTTTCCACGAAGACTCGACTTCTTTGATCCTGACATCTCTGGAATCCTCCAAACCCTCTCTGACATTCCGTTCTTGCTCCAATTGGGCATCAGAACTATCCAATTGCTGGGTGAGGTCGTTGATTTTCTTCTGAAGGTGTTCATTCTCAGCTGTAAGTTTAGGCAGCGTGTCCTCGGAAAGTAATAATGAATCAACCGATGCTTCCAACAAAGGATATGGGTCGGGAGCTTCGGAGATGGAGGAGTAGACTCTAAGGAATGCGGATGATGTAGTTTTTCCATGATTGGTGAGAAGGTCAATAAATGTTTGATACGCTATTCAATTGTAAGCTTGTGAAATGGAAGCCATTCCGACTACCCTACCTTTCAGCAGACTCTTGAACTCCACGAGCTTTGTCGGATCATCGAGCTTCCTGAAATCCTTAGTCTTTTGTGCAAGGTCTTTCCGGGCGAGTAGAGCATCTTTCTGATGTGTGACTATATCTGTGGCCGTGTCATCAAGGTCGGGCACGAGCTTTGTGAGATCAATGTCTGCAAGTTCGCCTCGTCAGTATTTTCGTTTCGCGTCGAGAATAGTGTAGCTAACTTCTCCATGCTGAGATTGCACCCTTGAATTTGTTCTCTTCGTGCGACGAGGCCCCATTGCTTATCAAGCCGGTGGAAGTGGCCCTCGTCGTATTCGAGCTCTCGGTAGGGCCATCTCGGTCACTATCATAAGAGGAATTGATGTCTCCAACGACCAAGGGGTCCATGATACATCTGCGAGTAATATAGAGCGGGATCAGCGTGTATCAAATACCTTATCGTCCATTAAACCTCGTGTGGAGTGATGTTGTGCGTAGTATGGAGTAGATAGGAAATGTCTATCAATAACTCAGGACAGCAGCTCAAAGAGGAAATCTCACTAGGACCAACACGGTCGAAGACTACAGTCTACAGGTACGGAATACAAGTATGGAGTACCTAGGTAGATATCGGCACCTATCACAGCTCCAATCAAGCTTGCCCTTCTTGTCTGCTGCATGATGGTAGCCTTCGAATGGGCCTCGTGAGGCCTAGCACTTATGTCTGAATCATGTCGGAGGTGGAGGGGACTGGATCAACCCACGAAGAGAAGAGTACCGCCAAAACTTCAACAGCCACTTATCTCCTCAGACCCCTGGTGCAGGATATACAGCTGTCTCCCGAGGAACATACAGAACAAGCTCACATAACATGTGTGGAGCTTTGCGGTGAGCTAGAGACTATGTTGGACCCGTCCGAAGCACAATCGGCTGAACAAACCTCAGATGAGAATCTTTACATCGTGACCTCTCAAGCAGAGATCCTACACTTTGTCTCGATTCCACCGGATCCAGGGGACGAGTCTCAAGCCCCATCATATATCTTTGCGTCACGGCTACGGCCAACATATAACGTACAAGCTGCGCCCCAACCTTTGCCTGGAGTGCAGCAGATCTTGATCCTTTCAGAGGTTCAAAAAGCATGCATCCTCTGCAATGGTACATTGAGTTTCTACAGTCTACCTGAACTCAGCCCGGAGTTTACTACAGTCGCCCATTGTACGTGGGTTGGAGGGGTGGATCTAAACAGTGGAGATGGCACAGAAGAGAATGGCGTGGTGGTTATGATCTGCGTCAAGAATCGTGTTCGGCTGGTCCGTATCCGTGACGAGGCTCGCCGTGTTAAAGATATCGAATTTCCAGGCTGTTTGGTGTCTACTCGTCGAGGGAATTTCGCATGCGTCGCGGACGCTCACTCGTATGCTTTGCTTGACGTTGAGAACCAGCAAAAGATCTCTTTGTTTCCGATCTCTTCTTTGGACGAAAACGATGCCTCTGGGAAGGTCGAAGACATCTCTACATCTGCTGCCTTGACGCACACTCGCAATTCCAGCTCCTCGCGGCCTCTATCAAGCGAGGGCAGCAACAATGGCAAAGGTCATGGCAGAAACACGAGCCTAGGTGCGTTCGTTGGAGGACTTGGGAGACGACAGGGGAGCCCACAGTCGAGGAGTCGAGATAGATCAGGTCTAACGACACCAGAGCCTTTTCCACGAGAAGCTTCTCCAGCTCCATCTCCCAGCAACGCAAGGATCGAGTCGAACCTAGAAAGTCCTGCGCATGAGCCCATTACACCTCAGAAGCCCCTCCCACCGCCCCCGAGAACAGATTCCCTACGAACACCTGCGAAGCATTATGTTGGAACATTGCGACCGCACATAAGCAGTCCTACACCGAAGGAGTTCTTGCTTGTCACTGGGACTGCTGCAGAAGAAGCAGGTGTTGGCATTTTTGTCAATCTGGACGGGGATGTCGTACGAGGCACGCTCCAATTCAGCCGATATCCTCAAAGTGTAGTGGTCGACGGAGGTGGCACTGACTCGGAGTCTTTCCAAGCTATGTCAAATGAAGAGCGGGAAGGTTTCATACTTGCCACAATGACACAACCAGACGGTGCTGAGATAATTGAGATACAAAGATGGGACATCGAGGATGCCGGTACAAAGGAAAGGATGCGTGTGCCTGGGGGATTTTCATCGGACTTCCTTGAGCAAAGCGTCCGATCATCCCACCACCCATGCGGCCTCAGAACAGTAGACACTGTCGCCAACGTCAGTTTCCCTGAGGTGGGAGAGCTGATCCGCAGTAGACGGCTGAGGCTTCCAAAGGCTTTCAAGAAGCAAATGGGAGAAGAATCCAGAGTACAGAAGCCTCTTGAAGACTGGGAAGAGAACAGACACCAGGAAGAGGCAGATTTTTGTCGTCGTCTTGGTGGGCGGACATGTCGGAACATGCTATGGTCTGGCTCTTCGGTCTGGTGGGTCGTCAGGAACCCTCTAGCAATGAAACTCGATGCTGCCATCTCCGAAGCCGTGGGAGATCTGGGCAATGTCGATCGGAGCAATATCATCCGTGTTGTCAACAGCATTCGCGGGCAGGAAGCTACTACGGAGACAGAGTTCCTCAGCCTAGAGTACATACGCCAGAAGATCAGCCTGATCCTGTTTGCTGATCTCTTTGTTCAACCCAATGCTGGACGTTCCTTACCGTCTGCTGATTTGAGGATCACAGAGGGCTTACTTATAGAAGGCGCTCTGGACCCGAGAATCATCCTCAGTCTGATACCAAAATTACGTGAAGAAGTTGTAGAAGGAAAACGGGGTATCTGGATTCATGCCGGTCTAGTACCTATCATCGAAGCATATTGGCCCAGGGCAGAAAGTATGGCTGTTGACCTGTCAAATCCCCAAGTCTTGGGTCAGCTTAAGCGCTATCTGGGCGCATGGCGACAACGAAAAGGGTTTGGAAGCATCGCTGATGAAACGGAAGTTTTCCAGACCGTTGATGCTGCGCTGCTTCGGATACTACTTATTCAAGATACTGGTGTCACATCTCGGCCTTCCAAACCTTCGCCAGAGAAGATTGAGTTATACGCCCTTGTTGATTCTGGGGTGGACTGTTTTGACCGCGCAATTGAACTGCTAGACCAGTACTACTATCTTTTCGTACTCAGCAGGCTATTCCAGAGCCGACGAATGGCGAGGAAAGTCTTGGAGACATGGAGAAGGATTGTCGAAGGCGACCGCGATGAAGGTGGAGGGTTTGTGGACGGTGAGAATGAGATTCGCAAGTATCTTGTGAACATCAAGGACACGGCATTAGTGGACGAATATGGTACTTGGTTGGCAAGACGCAATCCGGCGCTTGGGGTTCAAGTGTTCACAAACGACAGCAGCAGAGTCAAGTGGGAGCCTCACCAGGTCATCATGCTTCTACAAAGAAGAGCTCCTGATGCAGTCAAAGATTATCTTGAACATCTTGTGTTCGGCAAGAAGAATGTCAAATATGCGAATGACTTGATTTCATACTACCTCGATAGTGTGCTTACAGTTTTGGGAAATTCCGAAGATGCTCGTGCCATTTTAGCACAGTCATATCAAGCGTATCGTGCACTACATCCACCAAAACCAACTTATCGTCAATTCATTATGGACAACGCAGCCCCCCAACGGTGGTGGCATGATCGCCTACGCCTTCTTGAGCTCATTGGCGGGAGTCATGGCTCCGATTTCTTCTACGACGTGAGCCAGGTCCTGACACGTATTGAGCCGTTTGAGGAGGCTTTGGTACCCGAATCAATCATCCTCGATGGACGTCAAGGTCGGCACAAGGAGGCGCTTCGGCTTCTCACTCATGGACTTGGGGACTACCACACTGCCGTCAATTACTGCCTGCTAGGTGGTGCCAGTATCTTCCATCCGGCTCAAGGATATCTTGCGCCAATTGCTGCCCCGTCTCAAGAAGAGCAAGCTGTCCTTTTCGGCTACCTTCTCACAGAGTTCCTTCGTATTGAGGACACTAATGACAGATTGGAGAGAACGAGTGAGCTCTTGGAGCGATTCAGCTCTTGGTACGATGTCAACGACGTTTTGAATCTGATCCCTGAATCATGGTCTGTGGAATTGGTCTCTGGATTCCTTGTTAGTGCATTCAGATCATTGGTACATGACAAGAACGAAGCAATGATCACAAAAGCGCTGAGCGGTGCCGAGAATCTTCAAGTAGCTTCTGCATTTATTGAAAAGTGCATTGCTATAGGGCCTCGAATAGAGACAGCTGAAGTGTCATGAATCCTGCTACGGGCACTTATTGTCTGCTATGAATGTAAAGCGCGCCTTCCTAGATTGTGGGGCCCTGCTTGAAAGTGTACAGAGAGAGAAGACGCACCTTGGAGCAACTTGAATTTTGGACTCTTCAACATCCTTCTACTACACAAGCATCAACGCCCAACATTCATTCTTGGAGCCTTGCAGTTCGAGAGAATATTATTACTCAACGCCCGGCCATATCATCGGCAATGCCGTGTTGCAGAAGCATCACGACCAACGGATTCGACCACGAGCCTGATTGCCACGACTGGATACTCGAGCACAGCGTCCGTGTGCCAGACGATTGGAATGAGTGCAGCCTCCCTCCTCCTATGCTACCATACCACTTCTAAACATGTCCTAATAGGGATCTGTATTTCAGAGATGGGGACCGCACAACATTGCACGTCACCTTCCATTGTCCAGGCGGGATACGAGTTCCCATCCCTCTCCTGTGCTTGGCAAAGGTCTCCAACATTGTGAGGAAGAGATTGAACTTTGTCCGGCATTACCCCAGGGAGTGGTGGACTATTAAAGATTTGTCACATGTACTCCTCTTGCAGGACCCATTTGAATTTCAACGCACGCCCAGAAAGATCGTTGAGCTATTCGTATGGGGTTTGTTTCAGGACCACAATCACCTTAGCTTAGGAGGCGGGTATGACCAACTCATCGTGAAGTTGACTTTCCAAGAGCTTTGTACGCTATACAAAATGCTCTCCGACTTGCAGATGGACGATTATCAAAATTGGCTACTCCACGAATACATTGTGAGCCTGAATGGTACACCCGGCGAACTTGGCCTCACTTTGGAACTGTGGAGGCAGATGAAGAAATGTGATGGTTTGCGGACATGGACCGTCCACCTCCTCGTTTGGTTCTATAGGGTCCTGAACCCCACCAGGTTAACAGAAGCTACGTGGAAGTTTTATTACAGCCTGGAAGGCTTTCAGGCTGAAGCTGAAAAGATATCCCTCCCCGTTCTAATGCCCCTGAAACCAGGCGGATCTTGGCGGTACTTCGTTCCACGGGGTGACATGAAACACTTGAGAGAGGCTCGTAGGCGTTGTCGCATCTTAGCTCGGCACCAAGAATACCAATGGAGGCCAGCTTATGGCCCACCTGCCATAGCTATGAGAGAAACAATATCTGCATCGTTCAAACCAATGAAATCGTCCAGCACCGACATGCTTCCGCACCGCGTGTTTCGCTTTTTCGACCATGACCACCCTCAACGCGATACCCACCGGGTCTCATCCACAAGCTCGGGTTCAACCTCATCAATCGACTCCTGCTACAGCTCAACCCCTCTCCCCTCGCCTCCCCAGCGCGTGCTCTCCAGAAAACGCCCCCGAAGCCCAGGATCCCACTACCCAGAGCCATCCGCCGGCCATCCCACTTTACAACCATATTTTCTCCTCCACCCAAACGCCACCATCCCCATTTCAACGGCAGACAAGGAAAACGTCGCACCAGGGCCAACCACACAAACGATTCCAACGCCCCTGGCGAACCCAGGCGCTCTTCCGCCACCATCGATCACGGTCACGGTTCCCCCGCCCCCGCCAGGCCAACCAGCCTCTTCAACACCGACAGCACAACCGGTATACTACCCGATACATCTCCCCTCTGCCCTGGCCGCCATGATGTCGCCCACAACGTCCTACATAGAGTCGCACGGCCCCAATGGTCCACCCACCGGCGGCCCTTTGGGTGGATAGTGAGGCAGGATACGCCGATGAGGGGCGTGGCAAAGAGCATCAACCACAGATAGCTTCACAAGGGGCATGGACAGAGCAAGAGTGTCGCTGTCTATTGTCGACACTAAGCTATTTGTTGACCTTGGCTCTCATGTTCAGCTGGCGGAGAGGTTCGTGGTTCAAATGGTGCGGTATAGTCGGGGCATGGAGATCTGCAAGGCGAAGCTGCACAGAGACACTTATCCGTTTTCGCGGACCAGGCTTTGAAGGATAGGGATATGTATGTACACGAATAGCATAGCAATAGCAATAGCAATAACAAGAAAACCCCCGATACGATGGTAATGTACAGAACCCCTCCCGCTTTTCCTTTCCCTTGTCTTCTTTAGGTATGCATTTCCTTCATCACATCAGTCTCCAACCCAATCAGTAAGCCATCCCAGAACTCCCCCCCCTCACTTTGCCCATCCCACCCCCCCCGGGGCTGACACCTACCCCTTCACCGCGCCAACCGCGACTAACGCCTCCCTCAAATCCACCACCCTACACCCCGCCCCTCCCCCACCACGACTCCATTTCCTAAACGCTCGCTTCACCCCCACTGGCACTCCCCCCCCCTCATCCCCCCCATTCTCCCCATTCTCTTTTCCCCCTCCTTTCCCATGAGACAAAAGGAAAAGGACACGGCACTGCGGGACGAACGGCCGGTCTTCGGCTGATGCGGAGAGGATGCCGTACTCCTGGGCGAACAGCAGAGCGGCGCGGAAGGAACT
>JAABUQ010003200.1_pt1 | contig 30581 bp, 27 predicted proteins | sample 5560001 | NCBI WGS metagenome assembly JAABUQ01 (sample SAMN10711888, study PRJNA513371) | rock metagenome | isolation source: Antarctica rocks | place: Antarctica: Victoria Land, Finger Mt nord | collected 2015-12-18 | reverse complement strand
ATCGCGCCGAGCCGCGTGTGCGAAAGAGACGCCCCAAGCAATATCCCTTGATGACGAAACCGCGACATGTACTCCGCAACTCTTTGATGGAACAAGAGGTTGCGGCCTAGCTTAATGCCATTCGGGAATGACCCCTATCTCCGGCAGATCTGCGAGGCAGCCCTTTCCCGGATCGCCCCCAAGGCCAGGGCCAAGGTCAAGGTGAAGGCGAAGGCCGTCGAGGGCCTGCCCTGATCCGTCCCGATCCGTCCCGATCCGTCGCCGCCAACCCGTCACCAGCCCCCACAACCACGATCGCGGGTCGCGCCATGCCAAGCCTGTCGGAGACCCCCCTGGCCGAGATCGACCCCGCCGAGGCATGGGAGCCCTGGGCCCCCGGCCCCGACGACCCCTGGGGCCCGAAGTGGGCAGGCCACCTCTGCCGCCGCGCCGCCTTCGGCGCCACCCGCGCCGAGCTGCTGGGGGCGATCGCCAACGGGCCCGAAGCGACCATCGACGGGCTCCTCGCCGGGGGCGAGGGGCAGGCGGAATTCGATCAGTTGATGGACGCCCTTGCCCCCGACGTGCCGCTGAATGAGGGCTTCCCGCAGCAGGACCCCGACCCGGGCGGGCTTCAGGGCTGGTGGCTCTACCGGATGACGTATTCGTTGCACCCGTTACGCGAGCGGATGACCCTCTTCTGGCACGACCACTTCGCCACCAGCATCGCCAAGGTCCGCCAGCCGGCCGCGATGCTGGCGCAGAACCACACGATCCGGGCGCACGCCCTCGGGAAATTCCGACCGCTGCTGCTGGAGATGGCCCGCGACCCGGCCATGCTGATCTGGCTCGACTCCAACAGCAACGTCCGGGGGCGCCCCAACGAGAACTTCGCCCGCGAGGTCATGGAGCTATTCACCCTGGGCGTCGGCCACTACACCGAGAAGGACGTGCGGGAGGCGGCCCGCGCCTTCACCGGCTGGCACACCGACGGCAAGGCGTTCACCCTCGCCCGCTCGCAGCACGACGACGGCCCGAAGGCCCTGCTCGGCCAGTCCGGCAAGTGGGACGGCGCGGACGTGGTCCGCATCCTGCTGGAACAGCCGTCGGCGGCGCTCTTCCTCACGCGCAAGCTCTACCGGGCGTTCATCGGCGAGGCGGAGTCGCCCCCGGACCGCCTGCTGGAGCCCCTGGCCAGGCGGCTCCGCGAGTCGGATTACGACGTCGCCGACCTGATGGGGACCATGCTCCGCTCGCGGCTCCTTTTCTCGGGCCACGCGTTCCGCCAGCGGGTCAAGAGCCCCGTCGAGTACGTCGTGGGGTTGCTCAGGGCGGTCGAGGCGAAGGTCCAGGGCGAGGCCGCCGCCCTGCCGCTGCCGGGCCTGATGGACGGACTCGGCCAGGCCCTCTTCGCCCCGCCGAACGTCAAGGGCTGGCCCGGTGGCGAAGCCTGGCTCAACTCCGCCACGCTGCTGGCGCGGCACAACCTCGCCTGGCGGATCATTCAGGGGGCCCGGGGGCCCGTCGGCATCAAGGTCAACCCCCTGGCCCTGGCCCGCAAGCACGGCGTCACCCGCGAGCCCGCCGCCCTGGTCGGCTTCTTCCTGGATCTCTTGCTCCAGGAGCAAGGGGACGGACGGGCGGCCCAACGCCTGTCGGAATTCCTGTCGGAGGGGGAGCCCGAGGGCGCGGACCTTGAGGTGCGCCTGCGGGAGGCCGTCCACGCGATCATCCTGATGCCCGATTATCAACTGGCGTAAGGGAGACTCGGATGCTGAGCCGTCGCATGTTCCTGGATCGGGCCCTCAAGGGCTCCTCGCTGGTCGCCCTGGCGCCGGCAATCCCCGGCTTCCTCGCCAGCACCGCCCGCGCGGCGGGGCCGGGCAAGGATAACATTTTGGTCGTCCTGGAGATGACCGGCGGCAATGACGGCCTCAACACCGTCATCCCGTATGCCGACGACCTCTACCACGCCGCCCGCCCCACGATCCGGCTCGGCAAGGGGCAAGTGATCCGCGTCGACGACCATGTCGGCCTGAACCCGAGCTTGCGGGGGCTGTCGAAGCTGCTGGACGACGGCCAGCTCGCGATCCTGCAAGGCGTCGGCTACCCCAACCCCGACCGCTCGCACTTCGAGGCGATGGACATCTGGCAGGCGGCCGACCCGAACCGAAAGGTCGGCAATGGCTGGCTCGGCCGCGGTCTGGGCGCCTTGCAGGTCGAGACGGGGAAGATTCCCGGCATCCACGTCGGGACGACGGGGCTGCCCTTGGCGTTGCGGGGCTCGGCGACCGGAGTCCCGACGATCCACGCCAGCAGGCCCTTCGACCTGGAGCTTGCGACCCGCGAGGGCCAGCCGAACCAGAGGATGGGCCGACGGTTCGTCGAGGAGATGCCCGGCCCGGCTCCCTCCTCGGACGACGAGGCCCACGCCCCCCGGCGGCGACTGATCGAGGACCTGTCGAAGATCCCCCCGGCGGGCGACGGGATGCCGCTCTTCGCGCGCCGGACGTCGCTGCAGACCCTCGCGGCCATCGATCACCTGCGCGAGGTCTCGGGCGCCGGCCGGCGGGGCAACCCGCGCGGCGGCGGCCGGTTCGACAGCGACCCGTTCGGCAACCAGCGGCAGCCCGGCGGGCTGGCCGAGAATTTGAGCCTCGTCGGCAACTTGATCGCGTCGGAGTTCGGCACGCGCGTTTTCTACCTCTCGGTCGACGGCTTCGACACCCACGCCGGCCAGCTCCAGGCGCACGGGCAGGTGCTCCAGCAGGTAGGCGACGCGATCGCCGGCTTCTACGCGCAGCTCGATCGCTCGGGCCACGCCAGTCGCGTGGTGCTCATGACGTTCTCGGAGTTCGGCCGTCGGGTGCGGGAGAACGGCAGCCAGGGGACTGACCACGGCGCGGCGTCTTGCCTCTTCGTGGCGGGCCCGGCCGTTCGGGGCGGCGTCATCGGCGAGCACCCGAGCCTCGCGCTCGACCGCCTCGACGACGGGGACCTCCGCCACCACACCGACTTCCGCCGCGTCTACGCCACCTTGCTGGATCGTTGGCTCGGCTGCCCCTCCCGCGAGGTCCTCAGCGGCGATTTCGAGCACGTTCCCCTGCTGAAGACGATCTGAACGCATCCCGGAGGCCAAGCTTCCAGACCTCGGCCCCGCCCCGAACGAGTGGCGCCGATGCTACTCTTTGTTGTACGCAACTCCGGTTCCCCGTGGGACGCGGCCCGCGGTGATGGCGGCCGGGAATTGTGATCCGCCGTGGCCGGCCCCGTCGCCTCCTCGGAGGGGCTCGGGTAGCATGAGCGGGGCGGCCTAGATTCCTCGGCGCGGCTGCCCACGGTGCCGTTGCCGGCGAGGACGCGATGCGATACCGCTATCTCCAGAACCGAGGCGCCCTCAACGAGGCGGGGTCCTCCGGGGTTGGCGCCTCCGCGAGACCGGGGGAGGTCGCCTCCTGGCGAGGCCGGCGCATCCCCGCGGAGGTGCTGGGGCTGCTGCCCGAGAGCCTCGTGCGCCGGGAGCTGATCGTCCCGATCTCGGCCGAGGGCGAGGTCGTCACGATCGCGGCCGTCGACGCCGACGACATCGCCCTGGCCGACAGGCTCTCCTCCGTGCTCGCCCGCCGCGTCCGGCTCATTCCGGCCTCGCGCGCGGAGATCGTCGACCTCATCGCCCGAGGCTACCGCGGGGCGGCTGGGGGCGCGGAGGCGGAGTCGGTCGACGCGATGCTGCAAGAGTTCACCGACGCCGAGGACGACTTCTCCCTCGATAGGAACGCCGCGACCGCCTCGCGAGCCTGCTCGCCCCAGATGGCCCCGCCCGATGCCACGGACCGGATGGAGGCGTGGAGCCCCCGCCGCGACGCGGCCCGCGCGCGGCCACCGTCGGCGCGATTTTCGCGCCCGATCGACCCGATCTTCGGCCTCGACCCGACGCGTCCCGTGGGAGGCTCAGGCGTGCTGATCTACGTGGTGGAGGAAGGCCAGCGCGTCCTCGTGCGGCGGCCCGACGGGACGATGGAAGCCGTCGCCGGGCCGAGGCGGCTCTGGCGGGGCCGGAACACCTTCCAACCGATGCTGCACCACGTCGCCCACCCGGGCGAGTACCTCATCGTCCGCCATCGCGACGGCCGCCAGGAGCACCTGCCCGGGCCGACCGAGGTCTGGCTCGACCCGCGCGTCCACCAGGACATCTCGCGCGAGGACGCTCTCCAGCTCGCCGCCAAGGAGGCGGTCGTCGTCTACAGCAGCAAGGAGGGCGCCGGCCCGGTGCAGCGCCGGATCGAGCACGGCCCGACCCTGTTCACCCCGCGGCCTGGCGAATGGCTGCACACCTTCTCGTGGCACGCCTCCGAGGGGGGCTCGCAGGGCCACCGCAAGGTGCCGCGCGGACTGGTCTTCCAGAAGCTCTGGCTCCTGCCCGACCAGATGTACCACGACGTGCCCGACGTCCGCACCGCCGACGACGCGGTCCTGACGATTCGCCTGATGATCTTCTTCGAGCTGCTGGACATCGAGCGGATGCTGGAGGCCAGCCACGACCCGATCGGCGACTTCGTCAACGCGGCGACCAGCGACGTGGTGGACTTCACCGGGCAGCACGACTTCGAGTCGTTCAAGCGGAGCACCGGCGCGCTCAACGAGCTGGAGACATACCGGCAACTGGTGGGGCGGGCCGGCCAGTGCGGTTACCGCATCAACAAGGTGGTCTACCGCGGCTACGGGGCGCCCGAGCGGCTCCAGCTCATGCACGACCAGGCGATCGAGGCGCGGACCAAGCTCCAGCTGGAGCGGGCCACCGAGCGGCAGTCGCAGGAGCTGGAAGACGACCGCCTCGACAGCCAGCTCGCCCGCGCCTCCAAGCGGCGGAGGGAGCAAACGGAGGAGGTCGAGCACGAACTGGAAATCGAGGGTCGCAAGCAGGAGGCCGCCCTCCACGGCCAGGAAGCCCGGCAGATCTTCCGGCGCGAGCAGGCCCGGCTCGACTCCGAGCTGCGCGAGCGGCTGCGTGGCGAGCAGAACGCGCGGCGGCGCGAGCACCTGTCGGCGTTGCGCGACCTGGGGGTGGACCTCACGTCCTACCTGACCCAGGGCCGGGCCGACCGGGTCATTGAGCTACGCGGTTCGAATGGCCCCGCCCACGTCCACCTCGACCCGGGACGCGGCGCGGACGGCGACCAGCCGGTATCGCCTTGAGGGCGGGTCTTCGGGCGAGACCCCTCGCCGCCGTCCTCGGTTGCACTCACCCGACCCCTGTCGTTGATGGCTCATGATGGATTCCGGGGTGGTGGTCCAGGCGGGGCTCCAAGTCGCTACAATCGGCCCCATTCTTCGAGCATCTTGTCCGCTCGACACGACCCGCCGTTCTCGCCCCAGGCATCGCCCGATGGTGAACATCCAGGATCTCCTCGACGACGCCAAGTGCTACCAGACCATCCGGGTCATGCGCTGGCCCGACGGCGTGACCTGCCCCCGATGCTCGTCCGACTCGGTCATCAAGAACGGCCGGGATGACACCCAGCCCGATCGTCAACGCTATGTGTGCAAGGGCTGTCGCCAACGCTTCGACGACCTCACCGACCCCATCTTCGCCGGCCATCACCAGCCGTTGCGGACCTGGATCGCCTGCCTGTATCTCATGGGGCTGAACCAATCGGGATTGCAGATCGCCCAGGAACTCGACATCAACAAGGATGACGCCCGGGCGATGATCGGGCAACTCCGCCAGGGGATCGTCGACCGCCGCCCCCCGGTCGTGCTGGAGGGCGAGGTCGAATGCGACGAAGTCTCTGTGGTGGCTGCGCCCGCAACGGGGATCCCGCAGGAGAGCCTGCCTCTGTACCTGGGTTTCTTCGAGTTCGTTCCCAACGTCCGGGCTCGGGGCAAGAGGCTGTTGGGGTCGCTGATGGGCCTCTTGCTCACACCACCCTGCAATCCGTCATGAGCCAATCCGTTGACACGCACGATATCACCCGCGCCGGTTCGACCGGAGGCCGATCCGACCCGGCGGAAAACCTCGCTACATCCCCTTCGGCGCCAGTTTGGGCAGGACGTGCTTCAAGACGGCGGCTTCGTCGTCGGCGTCGCCCAGTCCGCCGATCAATTCCCAGCGCTCGACGTGCTCGACCGTCTGACCGGGGGCAAGGTGGACGAGGGGGCCGAGGCTCTCGCACTCCAGCATGTCCTCGTTGGTGAACGTCTCGAAGTTGCAGCCGTGGTCGGGGTACGCCTTGCCTGGTTCGAGGCCGAAGCGTTTGACAAACAGGGTGCCGCCGTTGAGGTAGCCGACGGCCTCCATCGAGTGCGCCAGGCCGAGCTTGGTCGGGCCCTGCTTCGCGTCCTGCCGCAGGGTGATGGCCTGGGTGCCGAACGACCAGCGGGGGTCCTGGAAGTCGGTGTACGGCCAGGCGACGTAGAGTTGATTCGCCAGGAACTCCGCGGGCGACTTGGCGTTCTTGGGGCTGCCCGGATGCGGCTTCTTCGGCGGCAGGGGGATGATCTCGACGCCGCCGGGGGCCATGACCGAGAGGCCCCAGGCGGCGAGGTCCGTCGGGGCCTTGCCGACGTTCTTGATCCGGTGCGTCACCGTCACGCCGCTGCCTGAAGGCGCGAGCTGGAGGTCGATCTCCTTCTGGAGCCCGTACTGGGTCTCAGGCGCGGGAGTCAGGAGGACGTGGAGCGGCCCCAGCTCCTGCGAGGCGACCGGGCCGTTGTCGGCGGCATAGGTGCGGGTCGTGTCTTCCGGGCCGGCCCAGAGGCGGTGGCCGCCGCGGATCATCCATTCGGACTCCCCCGCCTTGCCGAGCTGGTCTTCGTATTCCTTGAAGACGTTGACCCCATCGGCCAGCCGGTAGCTGATGATGCGCGGGCCGACGTCGAGGGTGGCGATCAGCTCGGCGTCGCCGTTGCTCAGGCGGAGGTTCTGCTTCCAACCCCGATATTCAACCTTCTCCACGGCGGTCTTCCCCTTCCCCTTGGCTTCGGCCGCGTCGGCGGCGTTGGTACGGGCCAGCAGCAGGCAGGCCACGAGCCCCGGGACCATCCCGAGGAACAGGACGGCGGAAATCCGGGACGTTCGGAGTTCTGGGCGCACGAGTTCAAGCCCTCGAAGTTGCCTTGGGAACCGGCACGGCCTCGCGGCGGCCGATTCTACCGGAGGGGGCCCGAGTTTGGGACGGGCTGGCGGATTTCGCGAGGCCGTGGTCCACGGTATAAGGGTGCGGCCAGCGACGCGCGAACCGACCGACCCGGAGGCTCCGATGGCCCTCGCCGACGATGATGCCGTTCTTCCCCCCCTCCCGGTCGTCGACGAGCCGGAGAGCCGTCCGGGTGGGGTGCCCCTGTTTGTCTGGGTGATCGGCGCGGTGATTCTCGCCGTACCCGCGGGCCTGGCGCTGGGGGCGGACGCCTCCTGGCATGACCGCCTGCCGGGCGCGGCGATTTTGCCCCTGGAGGTCCTGACCGCGGCCATCGACCTGGTGCCGACCCTCATCATCCGCGCGCTCGGGGCGCTGGCCGCGCCGCTGGTCGTGCTGGCGATCCTCAGCGCCATCGTCACCAACGACGTCCGGGGCCACCAGGGGGGCCGGATGATGCTGTACTACCTCATCAACACCCTGGTGGCGATGGTCATCGGGCTGGGCCTCACCAACATGATCCAGCCGGGCAAGGGCGCCGACCTCGACGCCGTGGCGAAGGCGAACAAGCCCAAGAAGCTGATCGACCTCCTCGCCACGCCCGCCAAGCACAAGGACGCGACGCCTCCCAAGAACGTGAAAGACATTCTGGTCGAGTTGATCCCCAAGAGCGTCGGCGAGGCGTTCGCGCAGAATAACCTGGCCCAACTGGTCCTGCTGACCCTGGCGCTCGGGATCGGCCTGGCGAAGATCCGCGATGAGCAGATCGCCCGGGGAGACACCTCGTATCTCGCGGTCGTCGACTTCTTGACGGTGGGCTTCGAGCTGTTGATGCGGGTGCTGCTGTGGGTCGTCGCGCTGGTGCCCTTCGCCGTCTTCGGCGTCGTGGCCGCAAGTGTCGCGAGGGAAGGGGCCACCCTCTTCGTGACGCTCGGCTGGTTTATCCTGGTGGTCGTGGCGGGGCTCGCCTGCCAGCTCACTTGGTATCTCATGCAGCTCGCGATCTTCGCCCGCATGAGCCCCTTTCGCTTCCTTTGGGGCGCGATCGACGTGATGGCCGGGACCTTCAGCACGGCCAGCACCGCCGCGACGATCCCGATCACGTTGAAGGCCCTGACCGGCAAGCTCAAGGTCTCGAAGGCTTCCAGCCAGCTCGCCGCGTGCGTCGGCACGAATTTCAACAACGACGGCACCGCGCTCTATCAGGCCGTGGCCGTCTTGTTCTTCGCCCAGGCCCTCGGCGCGAACCTGGAACTGCCCGCGCAACTGGTGATCGTCGTCACGACGCTCGTGGCCAGCGTCGGGGCGGGCGGTATTCCCTCGGGTAGCTTCGTGACGCTCCCGCTGATCTTCGCCGCCGTGGGGCTGCCCGCCGACAAGATCGCCCTCCTGCTGACGATCGACTGGTTCCTGGACCGCTGCCGGACGACTTCCAACGTCCTGGGCGATATGACGGTCGCGATCTTGCTGGACCTTACCGCCCGGACCAAGGCCGCGCACCAGCAGTCCGCGGCTGCCTGATCTTTAGGCAATCCAGCCGCGAACGGCGCCCGGGGCACGCGTTGGGTCGGAATTCGTGACGGCCGGTTGAGCGATAACTCGTTGCGATCCCGATGGTTCCAGAGACGCCGATGGGGCGTCCGGGAGGACGGTGCGCGGTTTGCCTGTGACGGCTCTTCTCGGGTCGGACCTGCCGCGTTCTCCACCACCGGCCAGGCTTCCGCGCGCGGTCAAGCAACGGCTGGGACATCATGATTTCGACAAGGACCGGGCCTGCCGCGGGGCTCTTCGGTGAGTACGCGATCACCGGCTTCGACGAGATGTTCGCTGCGCCCGGCGTCCTCCGTCCCCACTACGCGACCCTCCACGATCGCCTGGCGGCGTTGGGGCCCGAGGACCTGGAACGCCGCCACAAGGTTTCCGACCTGATGATGCGGCAGCAGGGGATCACCTTCACCGTCTACGGGCGGGAGCAGGGGGTCGAGCGCATCATCCCCTTCGACCCGATCCCCCGGCTGGTCGCCGCCGAGGAGTGGGAGCGCATTGAGCGTGGTTTGAAACAGCGGGTGCGGGCGCTCAACCTCTTCCTGCACGATGTGTATCATGACCGCCTGATTCTCAAGGACGCGATCATCCCGGCGGATCTGGTGATCGGGGCCTCGGGCTACCGCCGCGAGTGCGTGGGCATCCGCGTCCCCCGCGACATCTACCTGCACATCAATGGCATCGACCTGATCCGCGATGCCCTGGGGAATTACCTCGTCCTGGAGGACAACGGGCGGACCCCTTCCGGAGTCAGCTATGTCCTGAAGAACCGGCAGGTGATGAAGCAGGTCTTTCCCTTCCTCTTCGAACAGTACGACGTCCGGCCGATCGACTCCTATGCCGCCGATCTGCTCGCCGTCCTGCGGAACATCGCCCCGGACGGCTGCGACGACCCGACCGTCGTGGTGCTGACCCCCGGCATGTTCAATTCCGCCTACTACGAGCACAGCTTCCTCGCCCGCAAGATGGGCGTTGAACTGGTCGAAGGACGCGACCTCATCCTCGACAAGGGCCAGATTTCCATGCGGACGACCCGCGGGCTCCGCCGGGTCGACGTGATTTACCGCCGGGTCGACGACGACTTCCTCGACCCGCTGGCCTTCCGGCGCGACAGCATGCTGGGAGTCGCCGGACTCGTCGGCGCGCACCGCGCGGGGCGCGTCGGCCTGGCCAACGCGATCGGGACCGGGGTGGCGGACGACAAGGGGATTTATCCCTTCGTCCCCGCGATCATCAAGTATTACCTCCGCGAAGACCCGATCCTGGACAACGTCGAGACCTTCCGCCCGCTGATTCCCGCGCACATGCAGCACATCCTGGCGAACCTGGAGACGCTGGTGGTCAAGCCGGTCGACTCCTCCGGCGGCTATGGGATGCTGATCGGCCCGGCCTCCACGGCTCGGCAGCGCGAGGAGTTCGCCGCAAAGCTCGAGGCGAACCCCCGCGGCTTCATCGCGCAGCCGACGATCAGCCTCAGCCAGTGCCCGACGTTCGTCGACGGGCAGATCGAGGGGCGGCATGTCGACCTGCGGCCGTTCGTCCTCTACGGCCGCGAGATCAGCGTCCTGCCCGGCGGCCTGACCCGTGTGGCCCTCCCCAAGGGGAGCTTGGTGGTCAATAGCTCGCAGGGTGGGGGGACCAAGGACACCTGGGTCCTCCGCTCGCCGCACTCCGCACTCCCCGGCACGCCGCTGGTGAAGGCGGACGCGGATGCCCCCCGCGGCGAGGCCCCCTAGCGATGCTCAGCCGAGTCGCCGAGAACCTGTACTGGATGAGCCGCTACGTCGAGCGCGCCGAGAACGTCGCCAGGCTGCTGGACGTTGGCTTCTTCCTGGACCTTGATTCCGTTGGGATCGAGGAGGAAGGTCAAGGGCCCGTCGAGAGCATCTTGACGATCCTCTCGTGCCGAAGCGCCTTCGCCAAGGCCCACGGCGTGGGGAACCGCGAGGAAGCCCTCCGTTTCCTGACCTTCGACCGCCAGGGGGGCCACTCGCTGCTCGGCCTGATCTCCCGCGCCCGCGAGAACGCCCGCGGCACCCAGGAGGAGCTGAGCGCCGAAGCCTGGAGCCAGCTCAATCAGCTCTATCTGTACCTTTCCGGCCCGAGGGCGCGGAAGCGGTTCGCCGCCAGCCCCTCGCGGTTCTTCGAGGGGATCAAGCGGGCCTGCATCCTGTTCGACGGCCTGATTGACAGCACCTTGCCGCGCACCGAATGCTTCCACTACCTTCAGCTCGGCCGCCACCTGGAGCGCGTCAACCAGGTCAGCCGCATTCTCGACGCCAAGTGCCGGGCCCTCCGCGTGGAGGAGCCGACCTCCGAGCCCGCCATGCGGTCGGTCCACTGGGCGAGCCTGCTGCGGAATTGCTCCGCCTACGACGCCTACCTCCGCGAATATCAGGATCGCGTCGACGGCGAGAGCGTCGTCCGCTACCTGGTGCTCGACGCCGATTTCCCCCGCGCCGTCCGCTTCTGCGTGGCCAGGTGCCGTGAGTCGCTGCACGAGATCGGCGGCGGCGGTGACGACGATGAATACGCCTCGGAAGCCGAGCGCCGGCTCGGTCGCCTCGAAGGCGAACTGCGCTACATCGACGTGCGTGAGATCTTCGACCGCGGCCTGTCGAACTTCCTCGCCGGCGTCCTGGACGCCTGCCATCGTGTCGGCGATGAGATCCACCACGCTTACTTTTTCACATGAGCGATGGGCGTGCTCGCCACCGTGTCGTGCAACGCCCCGACCTGTTCGCAAGCTGGGAGACTGACGATGCTCTTGCGAGTGAATCACGAGACGAAGCTCACCTACTCCGCCCCGGTTTCCGAGACCGTCTTCGAGGTCCGTATGGGACCGATGTCCGACGAGGATCAGACGACGCTGGGCTACCGCTTGCAAGTCGCCCCAATGGCGCCGGTGACGGCGTACCGCGACGGGTTCGGGAACCGCGTCGACCTGTTCAACCTGCCCACCCCGCACCGGGAAGTGGTCGTGAACGCGACCAGCTTCGTGCGGACCCACCGCCGCCCGGCGCAGTCGCGTCTGGCCGAGGTCGCCTGGCCGGGCGAGCGGCCGGTGGCCGTCGAGGCCCTGGAATTCCTCGGCGCCAGCCCCTTGGTGGACGAGAGCCCCGAGCTCGACGCCTTCCGCGCCACTCTGACCGAGCCCTCCGGCTCGGTCGCCGACGTTGTCAGCCAGGTGATGGAGGGCGTCTCCAGGCACCTGAAGTACGAGAAGCAGGTCACCACCGCGAAGACCCGGGTCAGTGAGGCCCTCACCCTGGGGCGCGGCGTCTGCCAGGATTTCGTCCATCTCTTCCTGGGAGGATGCCGCGGCCTGGGGCTGCCCACCCGCTACGTCAGCGGTTACATCAATCAATCCGGCGAGCTGGCCACCCATGCCTGGGCCCAGGTCTGGGCCTCCTCGCATGCCAACTGGATCGACATCGATCCGACCCGCCAGGTCTTCGCTAACGACGATTACGTCGTCACCGCCGTCGGCCGCGACTACTCCGACGTTCCTCCGAATCGCGGCCTCTGGCGCGGCCGGGCAGAGGAAACGATCTCCGTCGCCGTGACCGTCCAGCCCGCCGATCGCATGCCCGCCGACTGGTACGAACTTGGAGCCCAGGCCCCGTGGCCCGACACGGCCGGGCAGTTCCAGTCGCAGTCGCAGTCGCAGTCGCAGCGTTCCGGCAACGGATCGTCCCAGGCGCAACGCCAGGGACAGGGCCGCGGCAATGGTTTGAGCCTTCAGGGGGCCCGCACCGGCTACCGGCATCAGCAGAGTCAGCAGCAGCAGTGATCCGAGGGCGTCGAAGGCATCACGCCGACGGAACCTCGTCCGTTCGGACGACGAACTTCTCCAGTCGGTTCGGGCCGAAGGAGGTGGTCAGGGCAACGTCCACCGCATCGCGGCCCCGCGCCATGACGATGCGACCGATGCGCGGAATGTTGTGGCGGGCGTCGAAGGTGTGCCAACGACCCCCGAGGTAGACTTCAAACCACGCGCTGAAATCCATCGGGGAGTCGGAGAGCGAGACGCCGATGTCTCCGAGATAGCCGGTCGCATACCGCGCGGGGATGTTCAGGCAGCGGCAAAGGGTGATTGCCAGGTGCGTGAAGTCGCGACAAACGCCCGCGCGCTCGGTGTAAACGTCGAAGGCGGTCTTGGTCGAGCGCGCGAAGTGGTAGCCGAACGTCACGTGATTGTGAACCCAGTTGCAGACCGCCTTCACCCGAAGCCAGCCCGTCGGGCCGACCCCGAAGAGGTTCCAGGCGATGTCCGAGAGCCGGTCGACCTCGCAATAACGGCTGGAAAGCAAGTAGCTTAACACCTCGGGCGGCAGGTCCTCCACGGGGTGTTGCACCGCGTCGGCCGAGATCGGGTCGGGCTGGCCGTCGTCCTTCACGACCGCGTGATTGGTGAGGCGGATCAGGCCCGCGGGCGCGACGATGCGGTGGCAACGATTGCCGAAGGCGTCGAGGAACTCTCGGATCGGCACCTCAGGCTCGGTCCGCAGCCGCTCAGGCTCCACGACCGACGCTTCTCGCGTCGGGTGGATCGACAAAAGGAGCAGCATCGGCACGGGCCGGGGAGCCTCGAAGGCAATCTCATATCCCACTTTAATCAGCATGAGCGCTTCCTGAGCACTTCGGGAAAAACCTCGGGCCATTGCCGCGAGAGGAAGCAAATTCGATTCCCCGGCGTGGACTCGCTGGATTCAAGCCACCCGCAGGGCTCAGGCCGAGGGAGTCGACCCCGGCGCTGTTCCTTCCGCCACGAAATTTGCCCTGGAAACGGGCAGTGTCGCCCACTTTGCCGGCCACGGGTGCGCACGTCTGGGACCCTAGGAATTGGGCGACCGTTCGACTATAACGGTGAGGGATATCCGCCCATCGGGCGTAGCCACGAGTGGGGGGATCGCGGCCGATGACCTATTGCGTGGGGATCATCACTCGGGACGGCCTGGTCATGGCCTCGGATTCCCGTTCGAACGCCGGGCTGGATCAGGTGAACATCTGCCGCAAGATGCACATCTTCGAGCGGCCGGGCGAACGGGTCTTCGTTCTCGCGGCCAGTGGCAGCCTCTCCTGCACGCAGTCGGTCGTCACGCTGCTGGGTCGCGACTTCGACCAGGGGCTCGGCCTGGCCGCGGTGGAAACCTTCTACGACGCCGCCAGAGCCGTCGGCGAGCAGATCCGCCGCGTCGCCACGCTCGACCGCGAGGCGCTGGAGCGCGACGACTTCAAGTTCAACGTCCATCTGCTGCTGGCCGGTCAGATCCGCGGCCAGAGCCACGACCTGTACCTGATCTATCCGCAAGGCAACCCGCTCAAGGCGACCGAGGATTCTCCGTTCCTTCAGATCGGTGAATGCAAGTATGGTCGCCCGATCCTGGACCGAGGGATACGCTACGAGCGGACGACCCTTGACGATGCCGCGCGTTATGCGCTGATCTCCCTGGACTCGACGATGCGCTCCAACGTGACGGTCGGGCCTCCGATCGACCTCGTCGTGTATGCCAGGGACGAGCTACGCATCGCCCGCTATCGCCGGTTCCCGGAGCGCGACCCGGACCTCATGGCGATCAATTCGCACTGGGAGCAGGCTCTGCGCAAGGCGGTGCAGGAAGTCCCGCCGGTGCGGTTCGATCAGGCCCCCCCCCTTTGAGCGGCCCGCCTCAGGCGTGCAGGTCCACGGGCGTCGGCACGAACTCCGGGACATGCCGGGCCCGCTCGCTGGAGAACCGAACAGCGCCCCCTTCCAGCACGATCAGCTCGCCGGTGCGGATCGCGTGCCACCCCGTCGGGCTCAGGGGTCTCGTGGCGACGACGATCCCCCGGTTCACCGCCGAGCCGTCCAGGGCGACCGCCAGGTCGTGGTCCTCGAAGCGCTTGACACCAAGGCCGCGGAGGCGGACCAGGCGGAAGTGCAGCCCCTTCCAGCCGCCGAGGTCGTGATACACGAACAGCCGCTCGCCGTCGGTGAGCAGGACGTTCAGCTTCCCCTTGCGGTTCAAGGTCGCGAGCTTGGAATGCAGCCATCGCCAGCCTTCCTCGGCGGTGAGCCGGACGCCGTGCGAGGCGACCTCCCCCAAGAGGTGGCAGAAGACGTGTTCGGAATCCGTCCGGCCGATGGGCCGGAATCGCGTGAGCGGCAGGCCGTGGTAATCGTCGATGGTCCCGTTGTGCGCGAAGCAATATTCACGCCCACCATGCTCTCGCGCGAAGGGGTGGGTGTCCGCGCGATTGGGCTCGCCGCCGACGGTCTTGTGCCGCACGTGCGCGACGTAGATCCGCGACCGGACGGCGGGATAGTCTTCCAGAAAGCCGGCGTAACCGCTCTCACACCACTTCACCGGCTCCTTGACGACGGCGAGGGAGCGGTCGGCATACCACCCGAGGCCCCAGCCGTCGGCATTCTCCTCGCCACGGAGGGCGAACTCCCGGATCGAGAAATCGGCCGCGACCGGCCCTTCGAACGACATCCCCATCAGCTCGCACATCCGGCATCTCTCCGCGTCGGCTCCGCGAGCATTATAGCAGACACGACCCCCGTCCGGGGTCATGCGGGCATGGCTTTCCAACCGCGGCGAGGCGACCACCGCCCACGCCAGGGCCATTCCCGCACATACGGCCGTCGCGAGGGCGCAGATCAGGGCAATCTTGCGAGGCCCGACCCGCCGCAACGCCCCGGTCGTCCCGATCCATGCCGCCCCCGTTGCCAGCAGCAGGAGCCCCGCGGAAATCCGAGGGAGCTCGGCGAAGACCAGCCCCTCAACCCCGATCGCGACCAGCACCGGCGAGGTGGCGGCGGCAAGTCCCCGCTGCTCGGCGTTCGGAGGGGCCCTCAGCGTCAGGAGGGCCACCGGGGCGAGCGCCCCCATCAGGACCATCCCCAGGCCGCCCAGGACGAAGCTGCCCGAGGCGAAGACCGTCCCCGCGCCGATTCCGGAGAGAACCGCGAGGCAGCACGGCTGCGACGCGCCCGGCAGCCGATCGGCCAACGCGTCGAGGTTCGTCCAGGAGGCGACCGCGGCCACTCCCAGGCCGATCAGCCAGGCCACCGTTTCGCGCGATTCCCACGTCGAGAGCATCAGGGGGCGGAGCGTCGCTCCCAGCATCGCGGCCGTCGCGGTCAGGCGCAGGAGCCAGCGCACGGCCTTCGGCAGCCGGAAGGCCGCGTCGGCGATCCCGGAAGCCATCGCCACCAGCGCGATCGGGAGGAGCCACTCCACTGCCTGAGCAGGGGGCCCGGTGGGCAGGCCCACGACGGCCGCGTGGCCCGCGACGTATCCCAGGCCGACCGCCGCGGGCGTGAAGGTCCATCCCCGGCCGAACGCCCGGCCCACCCACAAGGTGCAAGCCGAGACCAGCAGCGCCAGGACCGCGCCTTGAAGACCGGGGCTCAGCGGTCCCATGACCATGCGCCCCGGGTCAGGGGCGGGTCCCCTCGACGCTCACGGTCACACGCACCTCCTCGCCGATCGGGCCGACCATTCCCTTCATGCCAAAATCGGAGCGGTTGACGACGAACTGGCCCTCGAATCCCGAGGCGTACCCGCCTCCCATGATGAGGGGCCGCTTGGCCGTGCCGATCGCCGCCACCTTGACCGTCACGGGCTTGGTGACACCGTGCAGGGAAAGGTCTCCGAGCACCTCATAGGCATCCTTGCCGACCTTCTTGACGTCCTTGCTCTTGAAGGTGATCTTGGGAAACTCCTTGGCATTGAAGAAGTCCGGGCTCTTGAGGTGCTGGTCGCGCTTGGCGCTGTTGGTGTCGAGGCTGTCGGCGGTTACCTGGAAGTCGAGCGTGCTCTTGGCGGGGTCCTGCTCGTCGATCGAGAAGGTGCCCGCCACCTCGTTGAACCGGCCGTAGGCGTAGCTGGCCTCCATGTGCTTGACCCGGAAGAGGACTGTCGAGTGGATGTTGTCCACCTTGTACGTGTCGGCGGCCGGGGCCACGGCCGAGATCGAAAGCACGGCCGCGGCGATGGCCACGACCAGGGTCGAGAAGTTCCGGCTTACGTCCATTGATCAAATCTCCCTGCCAGATTAGGTCGCCGGGAATCGACGGGGCGACCGGTCGGCGCGATCACGGTAGCCGAAGCCGCGCGTGCCCGTAAAGGGGGTGTCTACCGGATGGAACGGGTCTTGTCATGACCGACCGCGACGGGCCAAGATCATGGCTTCAGGATCGCCAGGGGCGGAGTTCTCCATGCACATTCACGGCATCGTCATGAACGCGACTCTGGAAGCGGCCCCGGCCGGCGGGGACGCGATCGACATGGTCCTCCGCGTTCAGGGCGTCGGCGCGGGGCAGCCACGGCGGATCGCCATTCCGTATGCGCTGCTGCTCCGCGACGACTCGCTGGAGCCCGAGAGCATCCGGGGGCACGCCTTCCAGGCCGAGGTCGAGCAGGAGGAAGGGGGGCGCTGGGTCGTGTCCGAAATCGCCTTTGCCGGCAAGCGGGTGCTCCGCGAGGACAGTTAGCGGCCCTGCTCGGCGAGGAGTCTTCGGTAAAGCGCCTCGTAGCGTTGGACGACGGCGCCGAGCGAGTATTCCGCCTCCATGCGGGCTCTGGCGGCAAAGCCCATCGTCGCGGCGAGGCCCGGGTCTTCGAGGACCTGGAGGAGCGCGGCGGACCAGGCGGCGGTGTCGTCGGGGGGGACGAGCCGCCCGTCGCGGCCGTCCGCGATCAGGTCGGTGTTGCCACCGATGGCCGAGGCCAGGCAGGGCAGGGCGGTCGCCATCGCCTCCAGCAGGGCGTTGCTCATCCCCTCGGCGACGCTCGGCAGCGCGAACACGTCCGCGGCCCGCAGGAGGTCGGCCGGGTTGGCGGCGAGGCCGGCGAAGTGGACGCGGTCGGCGAGGCCCAGGCCGCGGGCCTTCTCCACAAGGCGGTCGCGGTCGTCCCCCTGGCCGATCAGCACGAGGTTCGCGGCCGTCCGCGCCGCGACAGCAGGCCAGGCGTCGAGCAGGCGGTCAAGGTTCTTCTGCGGGTGCAACCGGCCGAGGAAGGCGACTCGCGGCCTCGGGGGGAGCGACGCCTCGACTTCTGGAGGAACCGGCCCGGGGCGGAAGCGTTCGAGGTCCACGCCGTTGGCCATGCGGAACATCCGCGCGGGCGGGACGCCCAGGTCGAGCCACTCGCGCTCGATGTCGGCCGAGATCGCCTCGAACGCCGTGTTTCGCAGGATGAGCCGGCGCAGGACGGCCGAGCCCTTGGTACGGGCGAGTAGCTCCGCCTCGCCGTAATACCCCGAGCTGGCCGGCTGGACCAGGACCGGCGCGCCGCCGAGCCAGCGGCGACCGAGGCCGGTGGCCGTCGCTTCCCAGAGGGCCTGCCGGTCGTGGATCAGGTCATAGTGGGGGCGGAGTCGGCGGAGGGCGCGGATCACCCCCGCAACGAAGGTCACGCCGAACAGGGGGCCTAAGCTCAGCGGGCGAATCCAGCGGTGGACATGCACCCCTTCCAGAACGTCGTCGTCCGGGTAGCCGCGGACAGACTGCGTGACGACCCGCGCCTGGTGCCCGCGGCGGACGAGTTCCGCGGCCTGGGCCAGCGCCTGCTTCTCGGCACCACTGGCGACCGGGTGGAAGAGGCTCAGGACGTAGCAAATCCGCAAGGGTCGTTGGGGCATGGGGCAGGCGGGGGGGCAGGCGGGAAACACCGGCCGGACCTCGACGATTGCGCAGGCCGGCCGGGGTCCTGTCTCCGCGGATCACTGGTCGATGGTCACGCTCGGGAACTCGCCTTTGCCGTCGCGGAACCGGCCGGCGGCGAGGCTGAACTCCTGGGTGAACAACCTTCCGCCCGGGCGGGCAACCTGCAAGGTCCAGTCGCCCGCGGTCGGCACCCGGATGGCGAAATGGCCGTCGGCATCGGTCACCCCGGCGAGGTCGAGATACTTTCCGGGCTCGGCCCGGCTGACGACCTGGACCTTGACCCCTGGCTGACGTTCACCCGCCTTGGCGACCACGCCTCGCAGGACGGCGCTCTCCGGGAAGACGAACCGCTGGACCGTCCTCGGCCCTGCCGCCGCCCCAACATCACGGGGCATGGGGATGGCAGGGTCCGCGGGAAGCCCGTTCTCCTCGACCGGTCTGTCGGCGGGGGCCGGGTCCCCCTGGGGCGGGGAGGCCGGCACGGGGTCTGCCGCCCGGTCCGCAACTCTTCCCGGGGCGGGTTCGGCATCCCTGGGCACGCTCAACCTGCGGGGGGCAAGCCCTGGCTCCGGGGCGATCGGCGCCGAGGCCTCGCTCCTCAAGGTGGTCGCCGGCGCGGGGGCGGTCACCGTCCGCCCGGTCGTGACCCGGGCCGGCTCGTCGCAGAGGGTGCTGGAAGTGGCGTTGGTCAGGTAAACGACCGCGGTCGACGTCGGTGCGTAGTAAACCGAAGGGGTAAACGCATCCTCGTAAAAGCGAGTCGAAGTCCACAAGGGGCGGTAACGATAGCGCCGAGGCGTGAAAAGGCGCGACTCCGCGTAGGTGGGAACGACGTAGGAAGAGGGTATCTCGCCGTAATACGCTGTAGGGGCCAGGCGATACGACGTGGCGTAAGTCATGGCCGACCCGTAAGTCGTTGGGGCCAGCAGGGTCGAGTCGACCAGGACGGCTTCGGTACGCGCCAGGGAGCCGAACTGGGCGCGCGCCGGGGCAGCCAACGCGGTCGCGAGGCAGGCGGCGGCGAGCAAAGCGATTCGCGGAGTGTGCAGCATTTCAGGCGTCTCCTGGCAATTCCTGGACCGAGGGCGCGGCGATTCGGGAAAAACTGCGGGGCTCGCTTTCCCCCATCTTAACCGTGGCGGACCGCCGATCCAAGCGGCCAGTCCCACCCATCGAGAGACGATGCGAACCGTGGGCCGCCGACAACAAATTGCTTGCCGGGGAGAATTGTGGGAAAATCAGGCGGGTTGCGGGTCCCGGCCCGATCAACCCGCACCGCCCCTTGGGAGTTTGACGGCGATGACCTCACGACCGGACGCGGCCCAGGTCTTCCATCGCGACTTCCTGGAGATTCGCAGCCGGGTCCTGGACCTGGCCGCGGCCCTGGACCGACTCGACCGAGCGCCCAGCAAGGCCGGCGAGCACCCCGACCGGCGGCTGGCCCAGCTCCGCCAGGCGATCGAGGCGTTGCAGGAGCCAGGGCCAGGCCGTGCCGAAACGGTGCAGCTCCTCTTCTCCGACGAATATGACCCCTATTGGCAACAAGGCGGTGGCGGTCCTCGTCCATCCCGGCCCCGCCCCGACTCGACTCGCGAATCCTGAGCTGGATCGAGGAATGTCGGGCGGCCTCATCGGGATGCAATCGAGGATTGGGGAGTTCACATCAATGGGTTCGTACATCGACCCCCACATTCACATGGTGTCCCGGACCACCGACGATTACCACCGGATGGCGCTGGCCGGCTGCCTGCTGGTGAGCGAGCCGGCTTTCTGGGCGGGCTTCGATCGCTCGGGCCCCGAAGGGTTTCGCGACTACTTCCGCCAGCTTACCGGGTTCGAGGCGGCGCGGGCGGCCCAGCACGGGATCGAGCACCGCGCCTGGCTCTGCATCAATGCCAAGGAGGCCGAGGATGTCGAGCTAGCCCGTGCGGTGATTGCCATGATCCCGGAGTTCCTCGACTCGCCGGGTGTGCTGGGTATCGGCGAGATCGGCCTGAACAAGAACACGACCAACGAGGCGACTGTCTTCCGCGAACACGTGGACCTGGCCGCCAGGCTCGGTGAGCTGGTGCTGGTGCACACCCCGCACCTCTCCGATAAGTATAAGGGGACACGTATGATCCTCGACATGCTCCGGGCCGATGGCCGAATCGAGCCGGGACGGGTCTGCATCGACCACGTCGAGGAGCACACGATCCGCCTGGCCATCGACGCCGGCCACTGGGCCGGGATGACCCTCTACCCGGTCACCAAATGCACCCCGGCACGCGCCGCCGACATGGTCGAGAACTACGGCACCGAACGCCTGATGGTCAACTCCGCGGGCGATTGGGGACACAGTGACCCGCTGGCGGTCCCCGAATTTATCCTGGAGATGAGGCGCCGCGGACACGACGAAGCGATCATCCAGAAGGTTGTCCACCACAATCCGCTGACCTTCTTTACGCAGTGCCGCCGTTTCCGTTTCAGCCCCCGCGGCAACGGTCATTGAGAGTCGCTGGTCAGGTCGTTGTTGGCACGCGTGGCCAGCGCCTGATACACGCCCGGCCGGGCGATGGCGTAGTTGATGGAGTAGAGCCCCGTGCCTCCGGGGGGAGGAGGGCTCTTGCTCACGCCGACGGGAAACCCCGTGGCCGGGTTGATCTTCCAGGTGGAGATCGAATCCTTGACCATGCGCACTGTCCCGTCGGCGAATGCGAAGAACGAGCCGCCTTCGTGAAAGCTGGAACAGGCCTCCGTGAAGGCGTCGGTGCCCGCTTCGGATTCGTCGCCCTGGACGTTGGTGATTTTCCTGAACGGGTTGATCGGGTACATGGAGTTGAAGAGGGTGTCGCCATAGTTGCCCGAGTCCCACCAGTGCCAGGAAGTGACGTCGGGCTCGATGAGCATGCCGTGCGCGTGTTCGCCGAAGGCGAAGGTGTGGCTCGTCCCGTCCACGATGTCGCGGATGGCGACGGTGCTGCGTGGGTAGTAGATGCCATCCATCTGCGCGAGTCGCTGCTTGCTCGCCGCGGTGATACCCAAAGTCGCCTGGAACCAGCTCCCGGCATTGCCGCTGTAGCTGGAATAACGCATCTGGAAGCCGGAGGGTGGGAGCGGGTCGAAGAAATTCGCGCCCGGGTCGAAAGTCCGCGCTTCCCGCGCGGTCGGGTCGCTCGGGCACCAGAGCGTGCTGACTCCGATGGCCGAGATCGTCAGGTTAGGCGCCGTCCAGATGCTCATGGTGAAGTTGACCGAATCGTACAACGGCACCTGCTCCAGATAGGGCAGGAGCGAGACGAACACGCTATGCGAGCTGCTGAGGGTTTCGTCGTACGGGTTCGCCCGATACGTGATGCCCGAGGGGAAGCAGCCCACGATATCGTGGTAATTCTGAGCCGCCAGGGCGATCTGCTTCAAGTTGTTGGAGCACTGGGCCCGGCGGGCGGCTTCTCGGGCGGCCTGGACGGCAGGCAGCAGCAACGCAATCAGGACCCCGATGATCGAGATGACGACCAGCAACTCGATCAGCGTGAACGCTCGCCTGCGAGACGCGGTCTTCACGGAGTACCTTCCCTTCGGCAACAGAGACAGAGGACAGAGTCCTGGCTCCCTGGCAATGCCGGAGACATCGGTCCTATTTGAAAGGGGCCGGCCGCGACCCGGGCACGGTGGAGGATGACGGCTTCTGGTCGTCCGGCTGGTACACGTTGCGGGACGGGGGGGCTTTCAACGACCCCAACCGCGGGTCGGTACACCCCGCGACCCACATCGTGACCATCGTGAGACTCAAGAGTCCGACAAAATCCAACCCCATACGAGAGTATCGTACATGCGGAATCCCTCGGGAGCCGATTCGACCGAAATTTTTGAAGGAGAGGGTCATGGAGGTGGAATGCGTTAGGAAAGGGGAAGGAGAAGGTTCGCAACGAATCCATCCACCCTAGCAAACAAGCGAGGCGCTGCCATTATACCCTTTAAACGCAATTACGCACGTAAAAAAGCCTCAAATACAGAAAGTTTTTAACTATTCCTGATGAAACTCCTTTTCTGTCTAAAATAACAATGAAATGGCTGATTTAGGCAAGGAGACGCTGGCAAACGGAAAAAACTTCGCTCGCCCGGATGGGGCCGGAGATTGCCGCGGGCGGCAGCGTCACCGAGGAAACGAGCACGCCGAGGTAGTCGGCACCGGGCGGCGGGGCGCCGAGTGAGCCCTGGACGTGTTCGGGGTTCAAGAGGAGGCCGCCCGCGGTGGCCAGGGCCATCCCGGAGGCGGACACAGGGGGGTGCCCCGGGGCCTCGGCCCGGCTGGACCACCAATCCGGGGCAAACCAGCGATCGGGCTCCGCCACGAGGATCACATCGCCGGCGCGTGGGTGGTCCATGCCCAGGGCCGCTCGCTGGCCCATGCTGGCCACTTGCGCCACTCCCGAGCCGTGCGGTCCCGCGAAGGCCGCGGCGACCGGCCCGATCTGCCGCGGGTCGTTCAGATAGAGGTGACAAATCTGGTGGTCGGCCAGGGCGAAGGCCGCGCTCGAGTTCAGGTCGATGTCGAGCCCGCCCGACGGCCCGGACTTCAGCGACAGGAGCCCCAGGCCCCGCAAAATCCGGTTCGGGAAGGTGGGTTCAAAGACCGGCGTCGAGACTGACTCGGTCGCCACCACCACGGCCGTATCGCGGGGAAGGAGGGCGAGGAACTCGCGGAGGCCGGCCTCGAACGTGCGCACCGAGCGCCCCGCCTCGCGGCCGTCGGGTCCATAGCGCCGAGCCACCTGCCCGAGATAGGGGACGCGGACGACCGCCAGGTCGGGCGCTTCGGCCACGATCACCGAGGCGGCCGTCGCCAGGAGCCAGGCCATCGCCTCCAGCCTCGGCGGCTCGTCCGTGGGCGAGGCCGAGGCGGGAAGGGGACCAAACCGCGCGACCAGCTCCGCCGCTAACCCTTCGGGCCTGGTCGAGAGCGTCGCACCCGCATCCGCCCAGGCCGCCAGGTCAACCTCGGCGCCATGGGTGCTGGGCGCGAACCAGAGCATCACTTTCGCCTCGGGGCGCTCCCGCTTGAGCCACTCCCAAAGTTTGGGCGCCAGCACCGCCGAGTCCGGCAGGGGACGCCCCGCGATGCGCCCCTCGGCCCGATCATAATAGGTATCGCCGACAATGCCATGCTCGTCAGGTCCCGTCCCCGTCATCAGCGTGGCGAACGAGGAGGCCGCCAGCCCGGGGAAGGCCGGGATCAGGTCCACCAGGCTCCCGAGCCTCGAAAGCGACTCCAGCGACGCGATCGCCCCCGGGGTCACGTCCCTTCGTCTCAATTGCGGCAGCGATAACACCACGAGGCGTTGCGGCATTCCCAGCCCCTCGCCAGAACCAGGGGACGTCGAGCGACCGGAGACATCCGGACCCACTGAAACCAATTCCGTCCCTCAGGAACACTTGACAATCGGGTTTGTCAGGCGCCGGGTCTGTCGAGGGTATCCGTGCGCGGGGGTCAGGTGGAATACAGCCAACGTCCGAGCAGGACCGCGGGGACCCACCAGACGGCGACGGTCAGGGCGGTGGCCAGGCCCCTGGCCGAGGCGACCAGGGCGACGTCAAGCCAGATCAGCGCGAAGACGCCCGTCTTGACCGCGCGTTGGAGGGTGGCCGGGCTCGGTTCACGGATCGCGCGGCCGTCGGCGAGATTGACGACCAACCCGGTGATCGCCAGGACGAGCAGGCCCTCGATCGGTACGATCGGCCGCCCTGGGGGCGCGCCCGGCGATGGACTGAAGACGCCTAGCGCCGCGGCGGCGAGGCCGAGGAGCGCGCCATTTTGCAAGGTCGTCCCCGCGATCGCGCTAACGGCGCGGCCGGAATGGGTCTCGGAGCGGCTGACCCAGGTCAGGCCGACGACGAAGACGGCCAGCGCGCCGGCCGCCAGCCATCCCGACGGGCCGCCAAGGCCGGGCGCCTGGCTCATGCCCAGCAGGAGGTTCAGGCCGCGGCAAGCCCCCATCACCTCGGGGCCCAGCCACGTGCGCCGAAGTCCCACGTCATAGGCCAGCACCGCCGAGGCCAGCACCGCCGCGACGGTCAGACTCGCGGTCGAGCCGGTCGCCGCCGCGAGGATCGGCCCCAGCGCCAGCAAGGCTCCGCCGAGCCAGGACGCGGTCCGCCGCGTGATGCGGCCTGATGGCAACGGGCGATTCGGCCGTTCGGCCCGGTCAATCTCCAGGTCGAACACGTCGTTCAGGGCGATGCCGGCGGCGTAGATCGCCATCGAGGCCCCGAGCAAGGGGAGCCAACGCCGAGGATGGTCGTACGTCCCGCCCACCAGGAGCCAGCCAGCGAGGCTATCGGCCGCGGCGGTGAAAACGTTCGGAAGTCGGATCAGTTGCAGGTACGGCTTGATCGCCATGACGATCAAGCCGTCGCCAGCAGGGGTTTCAGCACCGCGAGGGCTGAGCGCGCGGCATTGTCGGGATCGTCCACGAACGGATACAACTCGACGGTCAGCCAGCTGTCGTAGCCGGTCGCGCGGATCGCCGCGATCACCCCGGCGAAGTCGATCGCCCCAGTCCCCGGCACCAGATGATGGTGAACGCGGCTCGCGGCGATGTCCTCGAAGTGGTAATGCCGGATGTGCGGCGCGACCTTGGCAATCGCTTTGGGAAGGTCCTCCGCCACGCAGAAGGCGTGCCCAACGTCGAAGTTCAGGCCGATGGAGGGGGCGTCGACCTTGTCGGCGACCTCCAGGTACTGGTCAGTCGTCTCGATGAGGAGCCCCGGCTCCGGCTCGATCAGGAGTCCGACGCCAGCCTTGACCGCGTGTTCGGCCAGCGGCTTGAGGACCTCCACGAACAACTCAACGGCGGCTCGATGGCTCCCGCCCGGCTCCAGGGGCCCGCCCGGCTCGATCGTGATGTGAGGCGCTCCCAGCTCGGCACAAAGCTCCAGGGCGCGCAGGGTGTGGTCGATGCGGACGCGGCGATAGTTGGGGTCGGGCTCGATGTACGAAGGATGCCAGTAGGGCTGGCGATGGTCGCCGATGGCGTGCATCATGAAGGCGTTCACATTGGAGAACGCCAGCCCGTTGTCGGTCATCGCCGCCCGGATCGCCCGTTTCGGCCCCTCCAGCAGCCCCGCCGGCCAGGCGTGCGGAACGTCGGCCATCAGCTCCAGCCCGTCATAACCGAGGGCCTTGATGCGTCGTGCCGCCTCCTCGAACGGGAAGCGGAGGTAAGCGTTGGTGCTGAATGCCAGGCGCATGCGTCCCCTCGTCTTGTCTCGTCCCAACGGCCCCGAACCGCGGGTGGAGGCGTCGCGGTTCTCGCGCGCTCCGGCCGGGCGTGGACTCATTATGGGGGACCGGCGCCGGGCGGGCAATCGGGTAGGACGCATCGCCGCTGGTCGAGCGGGGCGACCGCGGCTAGGATGAAGCCGCGCCCGCAGCGCCTGAACCGAGTCGTGGAGTCAACGCCGTGCCCCGACCTGTGATTGTCCCGTTCCTGCTGGCCGCGTTCCTCGCCCCCGCGTCCGCGCAGTCGGTGCCGGACACCATCGCCTCGGACGGGGTGCCGGAAGTTCCCCGCGAGCTGGGCGGAAAGCTTGCGAAGTACCAGAATATCCGGGTCGCGACCTTCCAGGACTGGCTGGGCGACGGCCGCGAATTCCTGATCCTCACCCGATTCGCCGATGTGCCCCAGGTCCACCGGGTGGCCTTCCCCGGCGGCGACCGCTCGCAGTTAACGTTCCTCCCCGAGCGGATCGCCGCGGCGCACCGACGGCCGGGGCGTAAACAGTTCGCGTTCACGTCGGACGAGGGGGGCGCGGAGAACTACCAGGTCTCGCTGTTCGACACGCGGGAGGGCGAGGCAAGACGCCTCACCGACGGCAAGTCACGGCACATCGCGCCGCGGTGGTCGAGCGACGGCAAGTTCCTCGCGTTCAGCGGCAACGCCCGCAACGGCAAGGACATGGACCTCTACGTCATCGAGCCCGATGCCCAGGCTCCGCCACGACGGTTCAAGGACGTTCCGGGTAACTGGGCCGTGTCCGACTGGTCGCCCGACGGCAAAAAAGTCGCGGCCGTCGAGACGATCTCGGCGAACGAGACCTACGTCCACGTCGTCGACGTGCTGACCGGCGACACCGAGACGCTGACACCGCGGCGCGAGGGCAAGGAAACGGTGGCCTTCGGTGAGGTCCGCTGGTCGAAGGACGGCGCGGCCCTTTTCTGGACGACGGACCTCGACTCGGAGTTCCTCCGCCTGGCACGGTACGACCTCGCGACCAGGGAGACGACCGTGCTCTCCGGTGCGATCCCCTGGGATGTCGATGCCTTTGATCTGTCCGAAGACGGCCGCACGCTGGCCCTGGTGGCGAACGAGGACGGCGTCTCGCGACTGCACGCCCTCGACGCTCGCGACGGCGCGGAGCGCACCGTCCCGGAACTGCCGGCCGGGGTCCTCACCGGCCTGACGTTTCGGCCTCAATCGAACGAACTCGGCTTCACGATCAGCTCGGCGAAGTCGCCGTCGGACGCGTACTCGTGCGACCTCGACACGGGCAAGGTGGAGCGTTGGACACACAGCGAGACGGGCGGCCTCGACGTGGCCAGCTTCTCCGAGCCGGAGCTAGTGCGGTTCCCCACGTTCGACGGGCGGGAGATCCCCGCCTTCGTGTACCGGCCTGGCAAGAAATTTGAAGGCCCCCGTCCGGTGCTCGTCGAGATTCACGGCGGCCCCGAGAGTCAGTTCCGCCCGGCGTTCCTCGGCCGGGCCGATTTCCTCGTCAACGGGCTGGGCGTCGTCGTGATCCATCCCAACGTGCGGGGCTCGTCGGGGTACGGCAAGTCCTACCTCAAGCTCGACAACGGCGAGAAGCGCGAAGACTCCGTCAAGGACATCGGCGCCTTACTTGAATGGATCGGCAAGCAGCCCGGCCTCGACGCCTCGCGCGTGGCCGTCTCGGGCGGTTCGTACGGCGGTTATATGGCGCTGGCGACCCTGACTCACTACGGCGACCGCCTCCGCGCGGGGATCGACGTCGTGGGCATCTCCAACTTCGTCACCTTCCTGAAGAACACCCAGGATTACCGCCGTGACCTGCGACGCGCCGAGTATGGCGACGAGCGCGATCCGAAGATGAACGCCTTGCTGACGGCGATCTCTCCGCTGACCAACGCCGGCAAGATTCGCAACCCCTTGCTGGTGGTCCAGGGCAAGAACGACCCGCGCGTGCCCATCAGCGAGGCCGAGCAGATCGTGGCCGAGGTCCGCAAGCAGGGGGGCCCGGTCTGGTACGTCGTGGGCAAGAACGAGGGGCACGGCTTCGCCAAGAAGCGGAATCAGGACTACGATCAGGCCGTCCGCGTGCTGTTCCTCCAGACGTATCTCCTGGGCGACGCCCCCAACGGCCGCTGAGCCTCCGAGGAGTCCTCGCATGGCGACCGTCGCCGAACCATCCGCGAGCTTGCCGCCGCCGCGGGGAGCTCCCTTCGAGGTCACTTCGGATCTCTTTTTCCGGATGATCGAATTGGGTCTGATCCCGGGAGACCGCCGGGTCTACCTCTGGAGCGGGGGACTCTGTGAGAAGATGGCGAAGACCGTGGCCCACGCGATCGGTGCTATCGCGATTCAGGAGGCCCTCCGCAAACGGCTCCCGCCCGGCTGGCTGCTCTGGCCGGAAAATCCGATCCGCCTCGACGCCCGGCATGCCCCGCTGCCTGACATTCCGGTGGTGCGCGGCTCGCTGGACCTGTACAGGAGGGAGAATCGCCACCCGGAGGCGGGGGACGTGGGGTTGCTCGTCGAGGTCTCCGTATCGAGCCTGGCGGCCGATCTCGGCGAGGTCCTGGAGACATTCGCCCGCGCGCTAGTGCCGGCCTACTGGGTGGCCGACGTGAAAGGACGGCGTGTGATCGCCCATCAAAACCCTCGCGTCATCGACGGTCGCGGGGAGTATGCCCGTGTCGAGCCCTTCGGGAAGGGGCAGGAGGTGCCCCTCGTGCTCGACGGGGTCGAGGTCGCCCGCATCCCGGTGGACGAACTCTGGCCTTGAGTCTTGCCCTTGAATAAACCGGCTGTGCGTCCGATCATCGACGGGGGATCGGAACGGCCGGGCGGGCGGGGGCGTGTGATGCGATGGTGTGACCGGGTCTATGGCGACGCGGCGATCAACGACCTGGGAATCCTGGCGCTGATCGACTGCCCGACATTCCAGAGGCTCAGGCGCATCCGGCAGGCGGGTCCGTCGGCCATAGCCTTCCCGTTCAAGACGGTCACGCGGTTCGAGCACAGCTTGGGCGTCTTTTTGCTGCTGGGCAGGCTCGGGGCGGGCCCTCGCGAGCAAGTGGCGGGGTTACTGCACGACGTTTCGCACACGGCCTTCTCGCACGCGGTGGACTTCCTCGTCACCTCCGAGGAACAGGATCACCACGAGCGGCTCAAGCCGATCTTCCTCCAGCGGCCCGACCTGGCGGGGCCCCTCGCGGCCCTGGGATACGCGCCGGAGGAGTTCTTCGACGACTCGTTGTATCCCTTGCTGGAACGCCCCTTGCCGTGGCTGTGCGCCGACCGGCTCGACTACTTCTTCCGCGACGGCCTGGCCTGCGGCGTCACGACTCCGCCGGTCGTGTCCCGGCTGCTGGGCGCCTTGACGGTGGTTGAGGGGACCATCGCCTTCGCCGATCAGGGCTTGGCGCGGGAGGCGGCGGACCTCTTCGCGGTGATGAATCGCGACTGGTGGGCGAGCCCGACGGAAGCCTACATCTACAACACGTTCGCCGACGCCCTCCGCGAAGGGATGGCCGTCGGCGCCCTGGACGAAGCGGACCTGCTCTCCGATGACGCGGCGATCCTCGCGAAGCTGGAAGCCTCGGGAGGCCCTGCCGTCGCCGGGATACTCGCGCGCATCCGCGACTTCCACCCCGGACGCCTGGAAGGATTCGCGCCGAAGGTCGAGCCGAAGGCCCGGTGGCTCGACCCCCCCGTGCGGGTCGGAGCCACTTTCCGCCGCCTGTCGGAGTGCTGAGGGCGTCGGCCCTGGATCCTCCCTACTAAGGACCACCGATCCAGTAACTTCCCGATTCTCCCGGGCGCCCCCTTCCGCCGCCTGTCGGAGTGCTGCTGAAGCGGGGCGGGGAGGCCCCCGGCTCAGTAACTGGCCGCATCGACGACCTCGTTGCCGTTCCTCGTGATCAGGGCGCGGAGAGTGCGATCGTTGATGGACATCTTGATGAAACGGGTGGACCCGTCGGCGAAGAGGGCGTTGAAGCCGCCGGGATGGAAGCTCCCCAAGGGCGGCGTCGGCCCGTTGGGGTCATACACCAGCTCGTCGGGCTTGGACCAGGGCACGGTTTGCTTCGACTCGACGACGGCGAGGGTGTTCGCCGTGCCGTCGGTGATCGTCGCCATCGCCACCCCCTGGTCGTCCTCGAACAGGGTGCCCGGGCCCTCGAAGACGCGGTAGCCGGTCTGGCCCGTGTTCTTGGTCGCCGAGGGGTCGCTCGGGCAGGCGTAGACGTTGGGCATCTGGGAGGCCAGCGACAGGTTGTGCGGGCTGTCCCAGGGCTCGTCAAGGTGGAACTTGTTGTAGAGTTCGGCTTGCTCGATGTAGGGCAAGATCGCGACCCGCCAGCTCAGGAGCGGCTTGCCGTCCTTGTCGGCGATCGCCCGGCCCGGGAAGCGGTTCTGGGCGCTGTGGAAGTTGTGCAGGGCCAGGCCGACCTGCTTCAGATTGTTGGAGCACTGGGCGCGCCTGGCGGCCTCACGGCCGGCCTGGACCGCGGGGAGCAGCAGCGCCGGCAAGATCAAACAGGAGATCAGTGTCCCGATCCCCCCGGTGACCAATCCGCCGATGGCGAGCCCCTGCCCGGTGGACTCGCCCCGGCTCTTGTTGATCTTAGTGAGGCTAATGATCCCCAGGATGATGGCCGGGATGCCCGTGACAAACGTCAGGCAGAACGACAAGACCCCCAGCACCAGGGCGGCGATTGCCATGCCGCTGGTCGTGGGTTCTGCCTTGTCGCGACGGTCCCCTCGGAATTCGTCGTCGTACATCGGCGGGGGCGAGCGCTTCGGCGCCGGCGCCGCGAACGGGGAATCGGCGTCGAGGGCCTCAGTCTCGGGGCCGGGGAGGGTCAGCTCGCGCCCGCAATCCGGGCAGCGGGTCCGCCGGCCGGCGTATTCGTCCTTGGCCTGGAGTTGCCTGCCGCACTCGCAACGCACGACGATGGCCATGTTGGCGGTCTCGGTCACAAGGAAATCGGGGTCGGACGACGGCTGACCGACCCGAGA
>JAABUQ010003199.1_pt1 | contig 30591 bp, 34 predicted proteins | sample 5560001 | NCBI WGS metagenome assembly JAABUQ01 (sample SAMN10711888, study PRJNA513371) | rock metagenome | isolation source: Antarctica rocks | place: Antarctica: Victoria Land, Finger Mt nord | collected 2015-12-18 | reverse complement strand
AGGGGGCCACGAAGGCCCATTCGTCATCGGTCACGTCACTGGGGTAGGGCTTGCGGGTGGACATACAGAGCCAACACCCGCAAGACAGCCAAAGTGCCTAACACGCTCTAGGCCGATGCCCGCGAAGACCCACAGGGAGGGCCAGTGGTCGGATCGCACGGCCCCGTAGAAGCGCAAGTCGTCGCTGACCATCAGCAGCGGCAGCCACAGAGACAGGAGGCCCATCAGGCCCAGACAGGCGCAGTGCTCCCACGGCCTGCGGAAGGCGAACCCGTTAGGGTACGGGCGCAGGTATCGTGCCCGGCATCCTCTCATGGCGAGCGGGAACGCGATGATCCAGAGGCCGGCGTTGCCGAATAAGATGAGGTCTTCCGCTGTACGCCCCGTCATAGGACTGTCCCCTTTCCTGCCCGCGCGTGGTGTTCCATGAGGCCGTTGCCTCCGCCCATCCCTCGCACTTTCTTTCCGATTCCAGGCCACAAGGGGTACAAACCGCTGTCTACAGAACACATGGCGTTAATCCACGGGGTCTTCGTTCGCGCCCAATCTGTGGATGTCCATTACGTCGGTTAGGCGCTGGAGGCGGGTGATCATGGCGGCGATGTGGTCTGTGTTGCTGGCGTCAAAAGAGACCTGCATCACGGCGGTGTGGTTCGCGTGTGAGCGGGTACGGATGGCCTGGATGAACGTCTTAGCCTCGGAGAACAGCTTGCCGATGTCCTCCAGCAGGCCCAGTCGATCCACCAGCTCGATCTTGATGTCGGTCGAGTAGCGCTGGGTCGGGTCGCTCGGCTGCCAGTCGATCTCGATCAGGCGCTCCGGCTCCGTCTGCTGGTAGTGGGCGACGTTGGCGCAGCCGTGCCGGTGCAGGGCGATGCCCTTGCCGCGCGTCATGTAGCCCGCCACCTCGTCGCCGGGCACGGGCTGGCAGCACTTGGCGCGGACCATGGCGACGTCTTCTAAATCCCCGCCGACCTGGAGCTTGCCCGTGTTCGGGGCACCGGGGCTGCGCCGCTCGAACGAGCGCGGCTCCTCATGGGCCGGCTCCTGGACCAGGGCACGCAGGCGCGTCACGACCGAGCCGATGGCGATGTCGCCGTAGCCGACAGCCGCCAGCAGGTCCTCCTGGCCGTGAAGGTTCATCCCCTCGGCGATCTTGTGGAGGACATCGGGCGACAGCAGGTGCCGCGCGTCAAGGTGAAGCCTCTCCATCTCTTTTTGCAGCAGCTCGCGCCCGCGGGCGACATTGGCCCCGTAGCGCAGGCGGCGGAAGTGGGCCTTGATCTTGGTGCGGGCGTGGCTGGTCTTGGCCGAAGCCAGCCAGTCCAGCGACGGGCTGGCGCTGGGGCGGGTGAGTATCTCGACGATGTCGCCGTTCTTGAAGTGTGACGTGAGCGGGACGATCTTGCCGTTGACCTTGGCCCCCGACAGGTGCTGGCCCAGTTCGGAGTGGATTCGATAGGCGGCGTCCACGGGCGTCGCACCCAGGGGGAAATCCAGGACGTCGCCTTTGGGGGTGAAGACGAAGACCTGGTCGGTGAACAGGTCGCTGACGACCGAGCGCAGGAACTCGCCCGGCTCCTTGGCGTCGGACTGCCAATCGAAGAGCTGCTGGCGCAGCAGGGTCATCTTCTTGTCGAACCGCTTGTCCGAGCCGGGCGTCCGGCCCTTGCTCCCCCCGCCCTTGCCCCCGCCGTTCTCCTTGTACTGCCAGTGCGCGGCGATGCCGAAGTCCGCCGTGCGGTGCATCTCCTCGGTGCGGATCTGGATCTCCAGCGGCTCCCCGGCAGGCCCGATGACCTTGGTGTGCAGGGACTGGTAGCCGTTGGACTTGGTCTTGGCGATGTAGTCGTCGAACCGGCCCGGCAGCGGCATCCAGACCTGGTGGACGATGCCCAGCGCGTGATAGCAGTCGGCGACGGAGGGGACGATGACGCGCAGGGCGATCTGGTCGTAGACATCGGCGAGGGCGATGCCCTGCTTCTGCATCTTGTTGTGGATCGAATACAGGTGCTTGGGCCGGCCCTGGAACTCGGCCTTGATGCCCTCCGCGCCCAGCCGTTCCTTCAGCGTGGCGACGGCGACGGCGATGTCCGCCTCGCGCTGCGCCCGCGTCCGGTCCAGCTTCTGCTTCAGGTCGTTATACGCCTCGGGGTTGATGTACTTGAAGGCCAGGTCTTCGAGCTGCCACTTGATCTGCCAGATGCCCAAGCGGTGCGCCAGCGGCGCGAAGATCTGGAGCGTCTCCTGGGCGACTTTTATCTGCCGGTGCTCAGGCATGGCGGACAGCGTCCGCATGTTGTGCAGGCGGTCGGCCAGCTTGATGACCATGACGCGCAGGTCTTTCGCCATCGCCAGCAGAATCTTACGCAGGTTGGCCGCACTCTTGCTGGTCTCGCCGTGCCGCTTCTTGCGGGCCAGGGCCTCGGCGGCCTCGGGGGCGGGGGCCTCGGGCGGCGGCGCGGCGTCCACGCGCGCCCCCGGCTCGGACTCGGAGCGGGCCTCGAAGTCGGCCAGCTTCAGCTTGGTGACACCGTCCACCAGGTCCGCGATCTCCTCGCCGAACTCCCCGGCGAGCTGGTCGCGCGAGACGCCGCAGTCCTCGACGACATCGTGCAGCAGCCCCGCCGCCAGGGTCGCGTCGTCCATCTCCAGCTCGGCCAAGACCAAAGACACGGCCAGCGGGTGCGTGATGTACGGCTCGCCCGACCGACGCACCTGCCCCTCGTGCTTCTCCTCGGCGTAGGCATAGGCGCGTCGCAGCAGATCGGCGTCGGCGTCGGGCCGGTAGCCCTGCACCTTGGCGACCAGCTCCTCGGCGGGCGTGTCGTCCGGCCCGCCCGCTCGCGCACGCTTCCCGTACTGCGTCCACACGCGCGTCAGCAGGGACGCTGTTTTCTTACTCGGCCCGCCGCTGATTTCTTCCGAAGTCGCCTTCATACCCTCTATTGTGCATTATTTCGCCGGATTCTGTATCTTCGCCTGGTCAGCCTGCTCCCCCGCCCCGTTTTCTGCTTCGTCTTGGGCCTTCTCCGCGTCTTCTTTCTCCTGCAAAGCCACCGCCTGCTCGGGCGACAGAATCTTGCCCCCGAAGCGCAGCTCCAGCAGCCGCGCGTCGTCGAGCATCTTCTCGTTCAAAGTCAAGAAGTTCGCGCCCATGTAGATCGACGTCAGGAAGTGTTGGAACGAGTCCCCGTAGGCGTCATGGTAATGCGCGCACAGCCGCTTGTACTCAGCCTCGTCGCGGACTTTTTTCTTTTCGATGGCCCAGTTCTTGATGCGCGCCCGGTCCTTGTCGGCCCGCGACTGCAATTCGACCATCAGCCCCCGGTGCTTGCGCTCGAACTCGGCCTGCGTGATGCGTCCCGCCTCGCGGCTGTCGCCCAGCGCCTTGAACTTTTTCATCCACGGGTTGTCGTTCAGCGGGTGTGCCACCGGGCCGTCATCATCTGGTTGTGCCACAAATCAACCCTCCCACGCCTTCACCTGCTACGCCCGAGAGGGCGTTATTCCTCCCTCACGGATGCGATCCGACTAAGGAGGGTCTGCAACGTCGGACGGTTGAGTGCTTCGTAGACGGCACCGAGCAGGCGGTAAGCGTCCTGTTTCTGCCCGGCGTTCCCGATCCATAAGTCCTTGCCGAGTTTGAGCGCCGTGCCGGGGAAGCCTTCTGCGAGGGCGCGTTGAGCCTCGGCCACGATCTCCGAGAGATCGGTATCCGCGATTGTCCTGGTCCGTAGCTCCTCATCGCCGAGCGACAGGGGACGGTAAAGTGGGGCAGGCACGACTATGCCCATGCCCTCAAACGTGTCGGCGATGATGGCCCTGTTGCTCATCCCGGCATACTTGTCTCGGTATTCCTCCCCTGTCTCCGGCCGGTCCCCCGTCGCGTAGTCAATCAGGCGGCTCCGCAGCCCAGCGTAGGCTTCTAGATCTGCTTCATAGAAAGCTCGATCTTCTTCGCTGTTCTCTTCCTCTAGATACTCTAAGGTAGTCTCCTGAAGGTTCTCCAAGCGCAGACGGAAGACTTCAAACAGCGTCTTGCCATCCTCCCATATCTCATAAGCATCGCGACTGTAATAGCTGGCGACGCAGGCGCTTGGCGAGTTGTCCGGGTCGTCGAACCAGTAGCCCCAGTGCAGGCCATCCGTGTCGCCCGAGAGGACCAGGAAGAACTCCGGCGGGTCGTCGTAGTAGCGGGTGCCTAAGTGCCATCCGTTTTGCGGTGCCTCGGTTTCCCCAGCGAGGATTGCGAGAGGCCCCTCCAAAGCGATCCCTGTTGCCTCAGCAAAAGTTAGCAGGGGTTTGTCCGCATCGAAACTTTTCGCAAAGTCCCAGAAGGCAAACAGGTCATCCGGGAAGTCTATCATGTAGGCATCTTTGAGCGCCTGCCGCGTTTGCTTCTGTGTCATGGTCAAATCCCCGCGTCGTCGTCTTCCGGCTCGGCGAAGGGCTTGTAGGCGCGGTAGATGGTCTTCCACAGGACGTAGCCCATGACCATGTTCTCATCCAAAGCCGGGTTGCCGCTGCCCGCGCCCCGGTCGCCGCCGAAACGGGTGGCCCAGAACGCGCCCGTCCCGTGCCGCCCGTCGTCCACGCGGGTCCGCAAAACGCTCTGGATGAAGTGCTCCGAAGCGTCCTTGTCGCGGCTGTCGATGCACGCGACGATGCCGATCTTGGCGTTGATAATCGTGATCGCCTCGCGGATGTCTTTGACCTGGGTGAGCACACCGACGGGGCCGAAGATCTCGGTCGTGTACAGGACGTTGGCGGGGCCGACGTTCTCGATCAGGGTGAACGGGACGTAGAAGCCTTCGGATTGGAGGGCGTCGGGGACCGAAACTTGGTGGCGGACGTTCGCGCCCTGGCCGACGGACTGCTCGATCAGGCCCAGGATGCGCGCCTGCTGCTCCTCGGACACGACCGGCGGGAGCGAGTACAGGCCCGGCGTGGCGTCGGCATGGGCCATCTCCGCCCCCGGCCCCTCGCCCATTCGGATTCCCTTCGTTTCTTCAATGGCGGCGGCCACGAACGCCTCGTAGACGCCGGCGTCGCACAGCACTTCCTGGATGGAGGTGCAGCGCTGGCCGCCCGTAATGGTCTTGCCATAGACGAAGTTCTTGGCGGCGCGGGCGATGTCGGCGTCTTTGTGGACATAAAAGACGTTGATGCCGCCGACCTCCTTCATCACACGCTTGCCCAGGCCCGAGGCGGTGGCGTCGACGGCATCACCGACCCCCTTGCTGCCCGTGAACGACAGGCACTTGACCAGCGGGTGCGTCGCCACCGCCTGGCCCGGCGCGACGTCGCCGCTGACCATGCTGAACGTGCCGTCGGGGACGGTCACGCCCAGCTTTTCTTTGGCCCAGGCGAACGACTCGGCGATGGCGGCGGCAACGGCCTGGGACGACTCGGGGATCAGATGCGAGGGCTTCCAAACAACCGTGTTGCCCGTGACCAGGGCCGAGACCACCTGGGCGAGCGGGATGGCGACGGGGAAGTTGAACGGCGTGATGATCGCCGCCACTCCGCGCGGCTCCAGGCGCGACTCCATGACCACGCCGTCGATGTTTTTGGCGTAGGTCTCACCCTTGAGCGACAGGCCCTGGGGGGCCACGCACTCGACCACGCCGATGGCCTCGTCCAGATCGAGCTTGCAGTCGAACAGCGTCTTGCCCATCTCGCGGCTCATGGTCTGCTGGAAGTCGTCAAAGCGGGCGTACATGACCTGCGCCAAATGCAGGAAGATCTTGGTCTTCATGTTGCCGCTGACCGCTCGCCAGGCGGGGAACGCGGCCTCGGCGGCCTGCATGGCTTCGTCCACCTCGGCATCGGTCGTCTCGGCGACGTGGCCCAATGTTTGGGACTTGTGCGCGGGGTTGACGTTCGACAGGAAGTCGGTGGCGGCGGAGTCGCGCCACGCGCCGGCGAGGTAGATTTGGTACCGATCCTGGCTGTTCTTGTACGGTGTGAAGGGCATGAAGGGAACCTCTTTAAGATGGCGGCGGGTGCCGGGGCGGTGGAACGCCCCGGCCCTATTTTGCGGCGGGCGGCGGGGCGACCGGGACCTGGGCGTAGAGGCGCTGTAAGTCGTCCAGATACTGCTGCTGCTGGCGGAACACGGCGTTATACGTCTTCGGGTCACTCAGGTTGATGCCCAAAAACTTTTGCAGGAGGCGTGTCGGCGTGTCGTTGAACCCGTTGCGCTCCAGTGCGGTGAAACGCCGCGCGAAGCCTGCGGGGTCTTTCTTGTACTGCGCGAAGTACGTTTCGGCCAGCAGGTCAGCGAAGACGTAATTGACGTAGTAGGTCGGCGCATTGTAATAGTGCGGGATGACCTCCCACAGGTCCTTCGAGTCAGGTTCGAGGGCGTACCAGACCGAGACCTGCGAGCCTATCTTGGTCGTCAGCGCGTCCAGGTCGTCCGCCGTCTTGACCGTGCCGCCGCTGACACCCTCGTACATCCCTTTCTCGATGGCGGCGATGCTGGCGGTGCCGTAGAACGACATCAGTTCTTGAAGCAGGCGCTCCAAAAAGTACACTTTGCGGCCCGGATCGGTCTCGCTGCGGTAAAGCGAGTCGTCCAAGACCATCTCATCTAAGATGGCGTAGCTCTCGGTGAAGAACGGCGGGCCGTTCATCAGCGACGGGGCCAAGCGGGCGTTGGTCATTAAAGACTGGTGGACGGCGTGGCCCGCCTCGTGGGCCAGCGTGCTGACGTCCTGCTGATACCCTTCGTAGGCGTAGTCGTAAAACGGGCTTTGGGCGTAGGGCAGCGGGTAGGTGAAGGCATTGGCGACGCGGTTGGGGCCGCCCACGAGGTCCAGCCGCCCGTTGGCCGGGTCCAACAGCGCGGCGAGTTCCCGGTCCCACTCGGGACCGAGGTAGGCCGTGGAGGCCTCGATCACCGACCGCGCCTGGTCGATGGTGAAGCGGGGCTTGACAACATTGGGCGGGACCACGGTCATGTCCCAGGAGTGGACGACGTCGTAGCCGGTGAAGGACGCGATACGGGCGCGCTGCAAAGCCTGGAGGCGCTTCCGCAAATCGCCGTGGGCCAGAATCTGGGCAAAGGCGGTGCTGACGTCGACATCCGAGAGGTGCAGGCCGAAGAACGCGGCGTCCTGCCCATTCGAGAAGTAACGGAGCCGGGCCAGCGCGTTCTGCGCCTTGGCGACGCGGACGACGTCGAACGCGAACAGGTCCCGCTCGGCGGCGAAGGCGGCAGCGGTCTTGTCATGGCCTTCCCGGCGGACCGCCCGGCTCGCGCTGTTGGCAATCTTGCCCTCGTCCTGCCGGACATCCAGATCCATGCCGGACGTATCCCGCACCTTGCCCCAGGGCGCGCGGTCCATCAGCAGGTCGTAGGCGTCGGACTGCCACGCGGTCATCAGGGGGTTGGTCGCGGCGAGTATCTGCTCCTGCTGGAGACTCAGCGTGTGCGGCCTGGCGCGGACCGTCTCGTCCACGACGTAGCGGTACGGGCGCAGCGGCGGGTACGCAGCCAGGAAGCGCGCGAGCGTCTGGGGCGTGACGGCCTTGACCTCGTCATTCACGAACGTCACCTGCGGCGACAGGCGCGCATCCAGGGCCGTGGACCGGTCGCGGCTGGCCGCGTCCTTGGTGTCCACCGAGTAGCGGAGCTGCAAGTAGGCGTAGACACGGTTGAACAGCACGTTGAAGTCGTCGGTCTGCTTGAGCGCCTGGTACAAGTTCTGCGGCGACGTCAGCACGTGCCCCTTCAAGCCTTGCAGCCGGGCGGCGCGGGCGTCCAGCGTCTTGATCGCCGCCATCACCGCCGCGTCGTCCGCGAAGAAAACTTTGGCGAAGTTGAAGCGGTAGCCCGCCTGCTCCGCCGTCGGGATCGGCTGGAACGTGTCCGGGGCCGTGGCCTGCGCGGATGCGCCCAGGCAGGGTGCCCACAGCATCAGGCAGAGGTACAAACGCAGAAAAGTTTTTGTCACGGATATTGGCTCCCAGTCTAGCGGATAGACAGCGCCGCCAGCGCGGCGGTCTCGGCGACCTCACCCAAGGCGGCACACAGCGGCGCGTTCAGGCCGCCCATACGGCGGCTGACGGCCCGCGCCGCCGGGCCGGCGGCCAGGGCCACGGCCAGCATCGCGAGCACGCCGCGGTGGGGCAGCACGGCCAGGCAGATGATGGCGGCGGCGCTCGCGGCCAGGAACTCTCCCGGCCCGGCCTCGGACAGCCCCGGCCCGTGCTCGTCGGCGGCGGCCACGGGGAATGCGCTGAAGGCGAACGACACGGCCCAGCCGCCCAGCGCGCCGGTCAGCACCAAAGCGGGCCAGGCGATGTCGGCGGACAGGGCGGACAGGAACGCCAGCCGCAAGGCGACGGCGGCGGCCAGCGCGACAAGCCCGGTCGTGCCCCGGCGCGCGTCGCGCATGACGGCGAAGCCGCGCGCCCGGTCGCCGCCGGCCCCCTGCGCGGCCAGGCCGTCGGCGGCGCGGGCGATGCCCCCCAGCCCGCGCCCGCCGGTCAGCAGCAGGCCCGCCGCCAGCGTCAGGGCGGCGGGCACGAGCGGCTGTCCGGGCCACACCCGGTTGCCGAGCACCCAGGCGGCGGCCAGCAGCACACCGCCCAGCGCGCCCACCAGGGGGAACAGGGCGACGGCGCGGCGGGCATCCTGGCGTGTCGGCACCTGAGTCTGGTCCGAAGGCATCGGCAGCCGCGTCAAGGCCTGCAAGGCCACAGCGAGCGGGTTCCACATTAAAACTCTCCCCGGCACTGAAGTGCCGGGCTACTCGGAGGAAGTGCCTCCGGCACTGAGGAGCGGACCAGGAGCGGGCAGGGTGGCTCGCCTCTTCAGCCCCGGAGGGGCTTTTCCTGCACTTGGGTAGCCCGGCACTTCAGTGCCGGGCCGCTCACGTGCCGGGCCGCTTACAAAAGCCTTCTACCCTGCAAAAACGGGCAGGGCGTGGGGAATGACCGAGAGCGCCAGCGGGGTCCGGCCGAACGCGTCCCCGTCGAGCTGACACTGAAGCGGCGGGTCGGCCTCCAGCGCGATTTGGCGGGCGCGGTAGTAGCGCACACGCGGGTCGCGCAGGTGCCGCCGCGCGAGCACGGCAACCATCTGGGCGGCGAAGCCGACCCGGTCGGTCGGCGCGCGCTCGAAGACGCAGACGTCCAGCCAGCCGTCGTCGGGTGCAGCGAAGGGGGCCATCTTGATCTGCCGGTTGGCGTAGGAGGCGGCGTTGGCGACGACAACCAAGTAAGCCTCGCTCTGTACTTCCTCGCCGTCCAGGTGCAGGCGCAGGCTCGTCCGGCGCGACTTCGCCAGTGCCCCCAAAGTCGCGAAAGCGTAGGCGGCAGGGCCGATCAGCTCTTTCACGGGCCGCAGAACCTCACGCACGACCAGGGCGTCGAAGCCGAAGCCCGCCATCAGCACGAAGTAGCGGCTGCCCGCCAGCCCGACGTCGAGGACGCGCGTCCGCCCCGCCAGCAGCAGAGCGCGCGTGGCTTCCAGGTCGCCGCGTGGCAGGCCCAGCTCGTGGGCCAGGACGTTTTGCGTCCCCAGCGGGACCAGGCCGAGTGGCAGCGGGCTGCGCGCCCCGTCTCCGGCCGCCATCAGGCCGTTGATCGCCTCGTTGACCGTCCCGTCGCCGCCCGCCACCAGGACCGCCTCGTACCCCTCGGACGCGGCGGCGCGGGCCGCCCGCTCGGCGTCACCCGGCCCCCGCGTGACCTCCACGCCTCTCAAAAGGGGCGCGAGGAGGGCCTGCACAGCGGCAAGGCCCTCCTGCGGACGGCCCCGCCCCGCCGTGGGGTTAATGATCAGGAGGGAGTTCATCGGCGTCCAAGCAAACCAAGCACAGGGCGATTGTAGCACAGCCGCGCCGCTTTTGGGAACGGTCTTTGGCGCACCCAGCCTTTTCACCGCGTCCCCGGCCTTGCCGCGCGGTATACTGAACCCATGCTGCCGCAGACGACCATCGCGCACCCCGCTTGGGTACGGGCGCAGAACCCGGCGCACTGGCTGACCGAGGGCGAAAGGGCGGTGCTCCTCTCGTGGCGCTCCGACAAGCGCCGGGCGGAGTGGCTGGCGGGGCGTCTGGCCGCCAAGCGTCTGCTCCGCGACTCCTACGGCCTGTCCCCGCTCCTTTGCACCATCGGGCGGGAGGGCATAGCCCCGCGCGCCCTCAGCCCGGACCTGCCCGATGCCCCCTCACGCCCAGCCCTCCCGCACCTCTGCCTGTCGCTGTCTCACAGCGCGGGTCTGGGGGCGGCAACGGTCTCGGACACCTCTGGGGAAGGCACGGCGGGCGTCGATGCACAACTCGTCCGCCCCGTCCGCCCCGGCCTGGGCGTGCGCGCCTTCACGCCCAACGAGCGGGCACAGATCAGAGCGCGGTTCGGCGACGAGAATGACGCGGGCGGGCTGCTGCTCTTCTGGGCGCTGAAAGAGGCCGCGATCAAGGCCCGCCGCCTCGCGTGGGGTCGCACACTGCGCGAGATCGAGGTGAAGCTGGCCGGCCCCGACGCGGCGGCCATCCACATCGGCGGCGAGCCGTTGCTGACGGCCTCCTTTTTGCGCCTGGAAGACGCCAAAGATGCCTGGTGGCTGGCCCGCGCCGTCCGGCCCGTGGCGGGGTAGGAACTCAGCCTTAAATATAAATCTTGTACGTCGGGATGCCCAGCAGTGGCCCGATGATCGCCCACAGCGACCCCATCGTGTAGTCCCCGAGGATCAGGCCCAGGAAGAACGGAATCGCCCGGCGGTACAGCGAGACGCCCCCGTAGCGCAGGATCACGAACTTCAAAAGCCAGGCGATCATGACAGGGAGCCAGAAGTACTCCATCGCATACGACAGCGCCAGCGCATACCCTGCGGGGTGGAACGGCCACCACACGAAGCTCGACCGCATCAAGGACAGCGCGACGGTCAGCACGAACCCGCCGGTGATGAAGTACAGCCCGGTCGAGGCGGGGGCGACCGGCTGGTTCAGCCACGACGCCAGGCGGTTGTAGCTCTCACCCCCCACGAACCCCTTGTATCCGGTCGCCTTGCCCGCCGCCCCCGCCGCGTATGTCACGTGCAGATTGGCCCAGTCGGTCGCGAAGAGGCTCAGGATCGAGGCGGCGGCCAGGACACCCACGATGCTGCCGAACCGCACCGACGGCTTGCCCTCCAGCATCTTGAAGGCTTCCAATTGGTTCGGCATCGGGTGGTTGCGGTAGCCGCGGTTGAACCAATAAAGCACCGACATCAGAGTCAGGTCCTGCGCTCCTAATGCCCGTGTGCCGAAGACGGTCACCAGCACCTGGATGGGGTTCACCCAGACGATCTCGTGCGGCGAGCCGAGTTCGGCCCGGACGCGGGTGATCACGAAGCCGAGTAGGAACACGATCCCGAAGAAGGCCAGCGCGACCCACGCGCTCATCCCGATCAGCGCGGAGAACACGGCCAGCAGCAGCCCGCCCGCCGCCAGCCCCGCCATCGCCCAGCGGTAGCGCCGGGCCTCGGCGGGGTCGTCCGAGCCGGCTCCCTCCCGCACCGAAGTCCAGACGCTGCGCCAGTAGTGACGCCCCGCGTACAGCAGCATCACGCCCAGGCCGACCCACGCCCCGGTCGCCTGTTCGCCGAAGTAGGGGAAGCCGTTCGACTGGCCCGTGTTCCATCCGTAAACGTCGCCCGTCACCCGGAACAGGCGGGCGAAAATGTAGAAGAACCAGCAGGAGAACGACAGGTCCAGCGGCATGAAGTAGCCCAGGCCGACCGCAAACGGATAGAACGAGGACTGCGTAGACCCGATGGCGCTCCACGGCCTGTTGCTGACCAGATCTTGCAGCTGGAACAGCTTCACGTTGATCTGCGGCATCGACGGCACCAGCTCGTGCAGGCCGTTCAGCCCGGAGACCGCGAAGGCCAGCCCGAAGCCGGCCCACATGACCGGGTTCTGGAAGAAGGCCTTCCCGGCGTCGTCCGCGGTCATGGCGAGGGGGAGCTGCACGATGGGGAATGTCAGCTTCTCGTTCTCGATCCAGGCCCGGCGCACCAGGATGGTCATGCACAGGTACATCCCGACCAGTGTCAGAAAGAACAGCCCCCACGCGGCCAGGGGTACAATCCAGGCCCGCAGGTAGGCCTGCCCCTCCGGGCTGTAGATGCTCACGTGGCCCCGGTTGAAGGCCCGCAGGGCGTCGAGATCGGACACGACGAGCCAGCGGGGCAGGAACCGGAAGAAGAGCGCCTGCCACTTGTTCTCGGGCGTCGCGTGCCAGAAGGCGTAGGGGATGGAGCCGAACATGTTTTGCAGTGTGTCATGCCCCGCGAACGTGCAGGACACCACCAGCATGATATAGACCAGCAGCAGCTCTTCCTGGCGCAGCGGCTTCACGCGGGGAGCGATTCGGCGCGCGGCGAAGTTCAGCAGCACGAGCACGAACAGCAGAAAAACCGGCGTGATGAACAGCGGCAGCGAGGTGCCGTCAAGCGTGTACCACCGGATCTCGATCACGATGGTCCAGAAGACGTTGAGCGGAACCAGGATCAGGCCGAGCAGCAGCGCACGCCACAGTGCGAGCGGCGGCGTGGCGGCGAGGGGGGCGGCCTCAGCGAGAGTCGGGGTGCCGGGGTCTTTGGGAGCATTGATGGGCATCATGGGTGGTTGTTCGGCGGCAGGCGCGGCGGTTCCTGCATGCAGCGCTCGGGGTATAAGCGTTTTATCGGCCGCCGAAAGGAACACCGCCCCGTGACTGAACACGAGCTTTTTACCCGGCACGAACTCAACCCCATCATCAGCCCCAGCGACCTGCCCTACCCCTGCGACTGCGTCTGCAACCCCGCCGCCCACCTCGTCGGCGACGACGTGCTGCTGCTGCTGCGCGTCATCGACCAGGAGGGCAGCTCGCACGTTACCGTCGCCCGCTCGCGCGACGGGGTCACGGACTGGCGCATCGAGACCACGCCGCTGCTGCACCCGAATGACCGGGGCCTGCCCTACGAGAGCTACGGGTGTGAGGACCCGCGCGTGGTCTATCTGGCGGAACGGGGGCAGTACGCGATCACCTACACCGGGTATTCGCCCCTGGGTGCCGGCGTCTGCATCGCGACCACCGAAGACTTCCAGAGCGTAGACCGCTTTGGCCTGGTGCTGGCCCCGAACAACAAGGACGCCGCTTTGTTCCCGCGCAAGGTCGGCGGGCGCTACTGGATGCTGCACCGGCCCGCCCTGGGCGACATGGAGCACATCTGGCTGGCCGAGAGCCAGGACCTGGTCCACTGGGGGCACCCGTGGATGATCATCAGCGAGCGCGGCGGCCCGTGGTGGGACGGCGACAAGGTGGGCGGCGGCCCGCCCCCCATCGAAACCCCGGACGGCTGGCTGATCATCTTCCACGGCGTCAAGGGCACGTCGCACGGCCCGATCTACCGCACGGGCCTGGCCCTGCTGGACCTGGACGACCCGCGCCGGGTCATCCGCCGCCTGCCCCGCTGGGTGTTCGGCCCCAAGGAGTCTTACGAGTCGACGGGCTTCATCCCCGGCGTCGTCTTCCCCACCGGCACGGTCGTGAAGGGCGACGACCTGTACCTCTACTACGGGGCTGCCGACACGCGCATTGGCCTGGCGACGACCAAAATCCAGACGCTCCTGGACGCGCTCAAGGAAGAGGGGAAGTAGGGGCATGGGAGTGGTCGAAGCCGGTGCCGCACCGGCCTTCGAGGAACCTCATCCCCGGCCCTTCTCCTTCCGCAAGGAGAAGGGAGCCAAAAGAAAAGTTGTTCTTAACCCTCTCTTTGCTGAAGGAGAGGGTCGCCGCTTCGGCGGGGTGAGGTTTCTTCTACTTGTACTCGGCCTTCAGGCACTCGCGGATCTCGTCCATCGCCGCCTGCGCGTTCTCCCACTCGCCGACCTCCACCTCGCGGCCTTCCAGCTCGGTGTAGGTGGCGAAGAAGTGGCGGATCTCCAGCAGGCGGTGGGGCGGGATGTCCCCGATGTCGTGCGTGTCGGCGTAGAGCGGGTCGGTGACGGCGACGCACAGCACCTTGTCGTCGCGCTCGCCTTCCTGGCGCAGGCGCAGGATGCCGATGGGACACACGCGCATCAGGCAGCCGGGGAAGGTCGGCTGGTCGATCAGCACGACCACGTCGAGCGCGTCCCCGTCGTCGGCCATCGTGCCGGGGATGAAGCCGTACTCCGCGGGGTAGGCCACAGACTGATACAAGACGCGCGAAAGGGCGACGCCTTCCATCTCCTCGTCCCACTCGTACTTGTTCTTGCTGCCGCGCGGAATCTCAATCAGCACCGTCACGCTGCCGTCCTCCAGGTGCGGGTTCATGTCCGACTTCATCGCCAAGTTCCCCTTCCCGACACGTCCTAGTGCCTCCCCTGTTAGTCATGCCCGACCTGTTTTCCTGCCGACGCTTGGCGGCGAATCCCTTCCTCCACAGCGTTTCGGGCGTCTCAGCGAGTATAATGCCGGTAATCATGCCGGGAAAAAAATACAAGACCGTGATCGTGTGGATGCGGCGGGACCTGCGCGTCCAGGATAACGCCGCCCTGCACGCGGGGTGTGAACGGGCCGAGCACGTCATCCCGCTGTTCGTCTTCGACCCGGACATCCTGGGCCGGGCGGACACGGGCGCGGCCCGCGTCGCGTTCCTGCTGGACGCCCTGCGCGTGCTGGATGCTAACCTGCGAGAGCGGGGGGGCCGGCTGGTCGCGCGCCGGGGCAAGGTGCCGGACGAGATCGTCCGCGCGGCGACCGAGTGGGGCGCGGAGGCGGTTTTTCACCAGCGCGAGTTCGAGCCGTTTGGGCGGGCGCGGGACGAGGCGGCGGCCCAGGCGCTGGCCCAGCGCGGCGTGGCCGTCGAGACGTTCCCCGGCCTGGCTGTCTTCGAGCCGGACGAGCTTCTGTCGCAGGGGGGGACGCCGTACACGGTCTACGGCCCGTACAAGAGGCTCTGGTTCAGCCGCCCCGCCGACAGGCCCCTGCCCGCCCCGCGCCGCGTCCCCACCCCGGCCACGGCGACGGGTGACGCGCTGCCGACGGCCCAAGACCTGAAGTTCTCCACCGACCAGGAGTTTGAGTGCGGCGGTGAGGACGCCGCGCACACCCTCTTGAAGTCATTCTTGAAAGGCAAGATCGGGGGCTACGACACCCAACGGGACGTGCCGGCGGACGACGGCACTTCCAAGCTGTCCCGGCACCTGCACCTGGGGACGATGACGCCCCGTTTTATTTTAGACACGGTCCGCAAGCTCGGCAAAGACAGGCCGACGGGCGGGGCCGAGACCGCCGAGCACCAGCCCGCCCCGGACCACTCGGGCTTCCTGGGCGAGATCGCCTGGCACGACTTCTACTTGCAGATTTTGCACCACTTCCCCCACGTCGCCGGGGGCGCGTTCCGCCCGCGATTCGACGCCCTGGAGTGGGAAAACAACGAGGACCTGTTCACAGCCTGGCGCGAGGGCAGGACCGGCTACCCGGTCGTGGACGCGGCCATGCGGCAGATGAACCAAACGGCCTGGATGCACAACCGGGGCCGCATGGTCGTGGCCTCGTTCCTGACCAAAGACCTCTTGATCGACTGGCGCTGGGGCGAGAAGTATTTCATGGAGACGCTGGTGGACGGTGATCAGGCCGCCAACAACGGCGGCTGGCAGTGGGCGGCCGGCACGGGGACGGATGCCCAGCCGTTCTTTCGGATCTTCAACCCGACCAGCCAGGGGGAGAAGTTCGACTCCGACGGCGCGTATGTGCGGCGCTGGGTGCCGGAACTGGCCCGCGTCCCCGGCGGGGCCATCCATGCACCGTGGAAGCTGTCCCCTTTTGAGCGCGAGCACCTGGGCTGTTCCGACTACCCGGCCCCCGTCGTGGACCACGCCGCCCAGCGGGCGCGCGCTCTGGCGATGTACGGGAAAGTGCCGAAGGAGGCCGAATGAGGGGACTGCAAGGCCGCGGGGGAGGCGAAAGAGAGGCATTCCGCCTGGCACTTATCCTGTGCCTGGCACTGTGCCTGGTCGGGGAGGCCGCGCGCGCGCAGACGTCCCCCCCAGGGGCCGCCATCAGCGGGCCACCCGATGTCCTGATTCTGATCTACCAGCGGCCCGGATTGGGCGACCAGGTGGACGTCACCTACAAGCGCACCGTCCCCCACGCCCAGGCGCTGGCCGACCTGTCCGCACTGGCCCAGGCGACGGGGTGGCCCATCGGGGCCAGCCGGATCACCGACGCCGCGCCGCCGACGCAGGGCAAGAGCGGCCTGATGACCAGCAGCGTGTTTGTCGTCCCCGGCGCGATCCGCGACGACACGCACACGTTCCCCGTGGAGGCCTTCGTGACGGCGTTCCGGTCTTACCGCCGGATCGGCCTGATCTTCCTCGTCGGCGCGGGCTTCGTGTTCCAGGGGATCGGCGATTATGCCGATAACAACCTGCGGATCAGCCTCGACCACCGTGGCTCGGTCTTCAACTACCAGATCGAGGTCTTGAACCCCGGATTCGGCGCGCTGGACCTGCCTCGCTCCCAGCCGCTCGCCGGCACAGCCCGGCCCGCGCACTCGCCGCTGGCCCTGCTGGCCGGCGTCCTGGCCGCCGCGGCGGCCGTGGGTGCCGGGGTCTACCTCCTGATGGCCCGCCTCGCCCGGCAGACGACCTAGACGAATCGCGACTTACGAGAGGGACACTCCATGCTAGAGATACACGAGCTGCTGACGGTGGCCGCAGCCAAGAAGGCCTCCGACGTCTTCATCAAGGCCGGCGGTCCGCCGGCCATGCGGATCAGCGGGCGCATCCAGCTTACCGACGCGCCGCCGCTGAACGGCGACGACTGCCGCAACCTCGCCTACAGCGTCATGACCCACGAACAGATTGGAAGATTCGAGCACCGGCACGAGCTGGACTTGGCGTTCGAGGTCGAGGGCGTCTGCCGCATCCGGTGCAACGTCTACCAGCAGCGCGGCACGATGGGCATGGTGCTGCGGCTAATCCCGCTGAAGCTGTTCACGCTGGAGCAGCTCGGCATGCCGCCCATTCTGTCCGAAATGACCAAGAACCGGCAGGGCTTGATTTTGGTGACGGGGCCGACGGGGAGCGGCAAGTCCACGACGATGGCGGCCATGATCGACCTGATCAACTCGACCCGGCGCTCCAACATCATCACCTGCGAGGACCCCATCGAGTTCATGCACCCGGATAAGATGTCCATCGTGTCCCAGCGCGAGATCGGCCTGGACACCGACTCGTTCGCCGACGCCCTGAAGTACATGCTGCGGCAGAACCCGGACGTGATCCTGGTCGGCGAGATGCGCGACATCGAGACCATGAGCATCGGCCTGTCGGCGGCGGAGACCGGCCATCTAGTCTTCTCCACCCTGCACACCGCGTCGGCGGCGGAGACCATCGACCGCATCATCAACATGTACCCGCCGACCGACCGGGACATGCTCTGCCTGCGCCTGGCCGGCTCGCTCAAGGGCGTCATCTCGCAGAAACTGCCGCCGCGCTCGGACGGCACGGGCCGCGTCGGCGCGGTCGAGGTCATGGTGGTGACGCCGACCATCTCCAAGCTGATCGAAGAAGGCCGCGCGTCGCAGCTCTACGGGGCCATCGCCGAGGGAAACTTCTGGGGGATGCAGACGATGAACCAGTGCCTCATCAAGTATGTCCGGGCCGGCCTGATCAACGAAGAAGAGGCCCTCGCGAACGCGGGCAACGTCACGGAGATGAAGCAGATGCTGCGGCGGCCTTAGAAGAACCCCTCCCTGACGGGCTTGCCCGTCGGGGAGGGGTTCTGCGCCCTCAAGCCGCCGGCACGATGCAGCCGGGGTCGTCCACGGTGGGCGCGTTGACCTGGCGCGAGACCGCATAGGACTCCATCGCATCTGGGGGGTACGGGCCGAGCAGCGAAAGCAGCGCCCCCACCTCGGAGAGGGAGGGGTCGAGCCACAGCACCTCATCCTCGGGGCGCAGGATGACCGGCATCCGGTCGTGGATCGGGGCGGCGACGGCGTTCGGCGTGGTCGTGATGATCGTGCAGGAGCGCAGGGGCGACCCGTCCGGCCCGCGCCACTCGTCCCACAGGCCGGCGAAGGCGAATAAGCCGCCGCCGGTCAGCCGCAGGTGCATCGGGGTCTTGGCCGGCTTGGCACCCGTCCCCACAGCCTGCCACTCGTAAAAGCCGTCGGCGGGGATCAGGCAGCGGCGGCGCGACAGGGCGGTGCGGAACGACGGCTTTTCGGCCAGCGTTTCGGCGCGGGCGTTGATCATCCGGTTGCCGACCGCCACGTCTTTGGCCCAGGACGGGATCAGCCCCCAATGATAAGCTTCGAGGCGGCGCGGGCCGTCCTGCGTCACCACCAGGACATCCTGCGTGGGCGCGATGTTGTAGCGCGGCTCCGCCCCTGAGAGGGCCACCGTCTCGGCGGCGAAGCGCTCTTCCAGCTCTTCCAAGGTGTGATGGAGTGTGAATCGTCCGCACATGGTTGTTTGCCTTACCCCCGCAAAAATATCTGGAAAAAGTTCTTGACAGGCGGCGCGGCCTGTGTTATAGTATGTTCAGCGCCGGCACCCAGGCCGGCGAGAGATCGCCCCAATGCGCTCCCCGCGCGCATCCGCTGAAGCCGCCGCCCGGTGTATCCCCACACCAGGCGGCGGCTTTTTGTTTGCCCAGTCACTCGTCGTCGGGATTGGCAAGGTCCTCGGGGGCGCGGGCGACCGTCGCCTGGATCGAGTCCTCGACGAAGCGCGCGACGACCTCCTCGGTCCCCAGCGTCATCACCTGCTTGGTCAGCGTGGCGATCTGCTTGTCAAGAGCGGGCAGGGCGGCGGGGTCAAGCTCCGCCGCGCGTCGGTCGCGGAGGTCGCGCAGGCGGTCCTCCAGAGCCAGGCGCAGCGCGCGCCACTCCGAGGCGCGCGGTGCCCCCCCGGTGAACTCGTCCACGGCGGCGTCTGTGTGGGGCGTTGTCATGCTTTTATCTACCCACATCTGCCGAAAACCCCGTATTCTTCTCCCCTACAAAACTCCCTAAGACGTGCCGACAATCGACCTAGACGCTGTTCTCGCCGAGACGCGAGGCCGAAGGGAAATACTTTATGACGCGCGGAGTATACACCGCCGTTTCCGGGATGCTTGCCAGCCAGGCCGCCCAGGACACCATCGCACAGAACCTCGCCAACGCCGGCACGACCGGCTACAAAGAGGACGTCCCCCGATTCCATTCGTTCGGGGACGCCCTGGCGTCGCGGCTCTCGCCCGGCGGGTCGTCTTCCATCGGCGGCCTGGGCAGCGGCGCGGGCTTGAAAGACGAGACCACGAACTTCGCCGACGGCGGCATGGAGAAGTCCGGCAACCCGCTCGACGTCGCCCTGACCGGCGACGCCGCGCTCGTCGTCCAGACGCCCCAGGGCCTGCGGCTGACGCGGGACGGGGCGCTGACGTTGGACGCGCGCCGGACACTGGTCCAGTCCAACGGCCTGTCCCCCGTTCTGGGCGACACGGGCCGCCCGATCCAGATTCCCGCCAAGACCAAAGACATCGCCATCAGCGCGCGGGGCGAGATCACCGCCGACGGCGTCCGCGTGGGCCGCCTGCGTCTGGCGGGGCTTGCGGCCTCCGACAACCCGGTCAAGATGGGCGATAACCAGTTCGCGGTCTCGACCCTGCGCCCGGCCTCCCCCCTGGCGACAGTCCGGCAGGGCTTCCTGGAGGCCTCCAACGTCAGCGTCGTCAAAGAGATGGTCAACATGATCTCGATCATGCGGGCCTATGAGACCAACCAGAAAATGCTCCAGTCTGAGGACGATGCGACCGGCAAGTCCATCAACGAAGTCGTCAAGCTGTAGCATAACTCAGAACCCAATGCTGTAGCATAACTCAGAACCCAATCCGGCTGGACTGTCCTGATGCCTTCGGGCCGATGGCGGAAGCCGACCGACCCGCCCCCTCTGACTGAGGGGGCACTCGATCACACCCCAGGAGAACCCCGCACCATGATGCGCTCACTCTACACGGCGGCGACCGGCATGATGGCCCAGCAGCTCAACATGGACGTCGTCGCCAACAACCTCGCCAACGTCAACACCGTCGGCTTCAAGCGCAGCCGCGCCGACTTCCAGGACCTGCTGTACCAGGAGATGCGCCCTGCCGGCGCGACCGTCGCCCAGGGCGCGACCTCGCCGACGGGGCTGGAAGTCGGCCTGGGCGTCAAGGCCGGTGCGACCGTCACCCAGTTCGACCAGGGCACCTTCCAGAACACCGGCAGCAAGTACGACGTCGGCATCGAGGGCGAGGGCTTCTACAAAGTGCTGCTCCCCGACGGCACCACGGGCTACACCCGCGACGGCGCGTTCAAGCGCGACGTGCAGGGCAAGCTCGTCAATTCCGACGGCTACTCGATCCAGCCCGAGATCACCATCCCCACCGACGCCGATGACATCTCCATCGGCAAGGACGGCACCGTCTCGATCACCCGCGGCGGCTCCAACAAGCCCGAGGACGTCGGCAAGATCACCCTGACCCGCTTCTCCAACCCCGCCGGCCTGGAGCATTTGGGCGGCAACAACTTCCGCGAGACCGCCGCCTCCGGCTCGCCCACTGACGGCACGCCCGGCCAGGCCGGATTCGGCACGCTGTCGCAGGGCATCCTGGAGATGTCCAACGTCCAGATCGTGCAGGAGATGGTCAACATGATCACCGCCCAGCGCGCCTACGAGGTCAACTCCAAGGCCATCCAGACGTCCGACGAGATGCTGCAAACGGCAAACCAGCTCAAGCGCTAGGGGGACTTTCGCGTGAAGATGCTCCCCTGCCTCGGCCTGCTGGCTTTATCCTGTCTGACTCCCACACCCGCCTCGTGTGGCCCCGCCCCGGTCCGCGTGTCGCTCCGGGTCGCCCCCGCCGCACGGCCCGACGCCGACGGCTTCATCACGCTGGGCGCGGTCGCCGACCTGTCCGGCGGCGACAAAGCCGCCCGGACGCGGCTGGCCGGCGTCCAGGTCTGCCGCGCCCCGCTGGCCGGCGAGACGCGGCGCTTGACGCGCGGCGACCTGGCCCTGAAGCTGCGCCAGGCCGGCTGCGACCCCGACAAGGCCGCCCTGCTGGGCGGCGCACAGGAGGCGGAGGTGACGGCGGCGGAAGCGGCCCCCGCCCTCGAACCTAACCCCCCGGCCCCCTTCCCTAAGAAGGAAGGGGGAGGCAGAGAGGGCGTTGGAACGGGGTCCTCACCCTTCCTTCCTGGGGAGGGGTCGTGGCTTGTATGCCCTGCGGCATTACTGCGTATCGTGGGGGGAGGTTCTCTTCCCCTCATCCACCGGGGCGACGCCATTTCCATCGTGATCCAGAGCGACTCGCTCCTGGTCAGCGCCGCCGGCATGGCCCGCGAGGCCGGCGCGGCGGGCGACACCATCCGCGTCCACCGCGACGGCGTGATGACCGACCTAACGGCGCGCGTCGTGGACGCGCAGACCGTACAACTGGAGATTCAGCCTTGAACACACCCGCCTGCAAAACGCTGCTGCACTCGCTCGCCCTCCTGGCCGTCGCCGCGACATTGGCCGCCGATGCCCAGGCCGACTCGCTGTTCCCCGGCAGCAGCACCGACGTCGCCCGCAACAACAGCGCGGCCGTCTCGCTGTTCTCCGACAGCAAGGCCCGCCGCGTCGGTGACACGCTCACCGTCGTCATCGTCGAAGCCGGCTCGGCCAACGTCGCCGCGTCCACCAAGACGTCCAAGAATGAGAGCCTGAACTACGGGCCGGGCTTCGGGCCGTTGCTGCACAACATCCCCGCGTTCGGCCTGGGGGGCGGCATCAACACGACGGCCAGCGGCAGCACCAACCGCACCGACAACCTCACCGCCAGCATCGGCGTCACCGTGACGCGCGTTCTGCCGAACGGCAACCTGGAAGTCGAGGGCAAGCGCAAGGTGGGCATGAACGCCGAGACGCAGGAGATCACGCTCACGGGCGTTGTCCGCCCGCAGGACGTGGCGTTCGACAACACGATCCAGTCCCCCCTGGTGGCCGACGCCCAGATCAAGTACGGCGGGCGCGGCCCGGTCGGCGACAAGCAGCACGACGGGATCATCACGCGCATCTTCAAGATTCTGTTCTGAAAGGCTTCCCGGATGAAATGTGCGACCTGCGGCTTCGCCGCCTCGGACCCCAGGATGATGGTCTGCCCCTTCTGCAAAACGCCGAACGGCGAGCCGGCGGCGGCCCTCGCCAGCGCGGCCGTTTGGCCCCCCGTGCCGACAGCGGCGGCCCCTGTTCTTCCTCTGTTTGGACAGCAGGACCTTGTAGCGATCCAAAAGCAAAGGAAGGTAGGCATTCTAATGGCTATCAGCCCTGCCCCCGCTATTCTGGTTGCTGCCGCACTAGGAGGATCACTTCCTGAGCCATACAACGGATACCTGTTGTCTGCCGTCATTCTTGCCAGCATCTATCCTCACTTCCGTGGGTGCGCTCATTGGGCTGAGTCCAAAGGCTACCCGCGCTATGAGGGGCGTCTGTTAGGCATTCTCGGCTGGCTCGGCGTCCTGTTCCTCGCGATCCGGCGCGACAAGACTTGCATCCCGGCCTAAAGTTGGCCCAACGATTTCCCGATAACAATACCAGGATGCTTAAACCACCACACGCCATCACTCTCGGAACGCTGGCCCTCGGACTTCTGGCCTTTGCCGCCCTCGCGCCCGCCGCGTCAGCACAGACGCGGCTCAAGGACATCGCGATGGTGCAGGGCGTCCGGGGCAACCAGCTCGTCGGCTACGGCCTGGTCGTCGGCCTGGACGGGTCCGGCGACGGGACCGGGGCGACGTTCACGCCCCAGTCGGTCGCGTCCATGCTCCAGAAGTTCGGCGTCACCGTGCCGCCGTCCGCCCTGAAGCTCAAGAACGTGGCCGCGGTCATGGTCACGGCGACGCTGCCCGCGTTCGTCAAGAACGGCTCGGCCATCGACGTCACTGTCAGCAGCCTGGGCGACGCAAAATCGCTCCAAGGCGGGACGCTGCTCCAGACGCCCTTGCAGGCGGCCAACAACCGCGTCTACGCCGTTGCCCAGGGGGCGATCTCAGTCGGCGGGTTTCTCGTCGGCGGCGGAGGGGGCGGCAGCGTCTCCAAGAACTTCGTCACCGTGGGCCGCGTGCCCGGCGGCGCTTTGGTGGAACAGGACGTCCAGACGACACTGGGAGGCGCGGGCAGCAACTCCCTGGAAGTGACGCTGAACCAGCCGGACTTCACCACGGCGGCCCGGCTGACCAGCGCCATCCGGCGCAACCTGCCCGCGGGGGCCATCGGCGTTCAGGCCGAGGACGCCGCGACGATCCGCGTCTCGTTCCAGCCGGGCACGGAACCCGTCTCGCTGATTGCGGCCCTGGAAGGCGTCCCGGTCGAGACTGATTCGGTGGCTAAAGTGGTTATCAACGAGCGCACGGGCACGGTCGTGATGGACGGCAACGTCGGCGTCAGCCCCTGCGCCGTCGCCCACGGCAGCCTGACCGTGCAAATCGGCAACGCCCCGATCATCTCGCAGCCCGGCCCGCTGAGCGGCGGTCAGACGGTCGTGGCCCCGCGCCAGAGCATCAAGGTCCAGGAGGGGGGCGCCCGGCTGATCCCCGTGCCCGGCGGCACGACGCTGGACACCGTGGTCAAATCGCTGAACGCCCTGGGCGTGACGCCGCGCGATCTCATTGCCATCTTGCAGGCCATGAAAGAGGCCGGCGCGCTCCACGCAGAGATCGAGGTCCAATAGTGCGAATCGAGACGCCCGCCGCGCCCGCCACCGACAAGCGGCACACGGACCTGAAGAAAGCGGCCCAGCAGTTCGAGGGCTACTTCCTGAACGCGATGCTCAAAGAGATGCGGAAGACCGTCCCCGAGGACAAGCTGCTCGGCGACGACGGCCACGGCCAGGAGATCTTCCGCGACATGATGGATCAGACGATCTCCGAATCGATGTCCAAGCGCGGCGACTTCGGCATCGCTAAGATGATGTACGACCAGCTCGCCTCGACGCTCGGCGACGCGCCCGGCACGGCCAAGACGGCAGGAAGCCCCCTGGCCCCCAACACTGGGGGAACCGGAAAAGAGACTTCTACTCTCCCATCGTTGGGTGCGGAGACAGCCAAAACAAGTACGGATCCGAAAGGGTAAGACTTATGCCCGACGCCAAACACATTTTGCAAGTGCTGCGCGACGAGCTTGCCTTGCAGATGCGCCACTGCAAGCTCCTGGAAGCGCAGGAGCAGGCGCTGCTCGCCTGTGACCGGGCGCGGTTCACGGCCTTGCAGGACGATTACGCCTCAGTGCTGGTCGCCCTGGAGGCGCAGGACGCCGCGCGCCGGAACGCCCTGGCAGACGAAAGCGGCCCGCTGACGCTTTCCCAGTTGCGTGAGGCCGTTCCAGTGGAAAGCCGGCGCGGCCTGGACACCCTGGGGGACGGGCTGACACAGACCGTGGAGCGTATCCAGACCCTGAGCCGGCGCAACAAGACGCTGATACAGAACGAACTCGACTACTTTGCGTTCACGCTGGACCTCTTCGTGGAGGCGGGACGCAGCATCGACACCGGCTACGGGCCGGGCGGCGGGCGGAGCGGACACCTCACAGGCCGCCTGATGCTGGACCGCCGCGCCTGAGACCGGGCGCGGGACGCCACGACGCAGAGGAGAGGACCATCGCCATGCCGGGGACATTTTTTGCGCTGGACATCGGACGGAGCGGGCTGCAAGCCGCCCAGATCGGCGAGCAGGTGACGGGGCAGAACATCGCCAACGCCGGCACGGACGGCTATTCGGTCCAGTCGGTTAACCAGGAGGCCCTAGACCCCTACCCCGCCTCGGACCACAACACCCTGGCGGTCCCCGGACTGTTGGGAGCGGGGGTCGCCGTCAAGAGCATCGGCCGCGCCCGCGACCAGTTCCTGGACACGCAGGTGCGTAACGCCAGCAGCGGCCTCCAGTTTCAGAGCAGCCAGAGCAAGGCCCTCACCCAGGTGGACGCCGCCTTCGGGGAGCCGTCCGATACGGGCCTGAACGCCGCCCTGAACGCCTTCTCCGGCGCGTTCCACGACCTCGCCAACAACCCCGAGTCGCTGGGCGTCCGCGCCGCCGCCGTCCAGAATGGCGACGCCCTGGCGCGCTCCTTCCAGGGAGTCCAAGGCGGCCTGACGTCCGTCGCGACCTCGCTGGGCGGCCGGGTCGCCACCGATGTCTCGAACATCAACGCCTACGGCAGCCAGATCGCCGCGCTGAACGTCACGATCCGCCAGCAGACGACCCAGGGGCAGCCGCCGAACGACCTGCTGGACCGGCGCGACGTCCTTCTGGACAAGCTCTCGGCCCTGGCGAATACAACGGTCACGCCGAGCAGCAACGGGACGGTAAACGTCGAGATCGGCAACGTGAGCCTGGTCACCGGGCTGGACGCCAGCCCTGTCACCCTGGCGGGCTTGACCGCCCAGGGCGACCTCAAGAGCGGCGAGCTGGCGGGCCTGACCCAGGCGCAGAGCGCGGTCTCGGGTTATCAGACGCAGCTCAATACCCTGGCCGCCTCGGTTGTCTCCCAGGTCAACGCGGCCCACAGCGGCGGGACGGGGCTGGACGGGACGACGGGCCTGAACTTTTTCTCGGCCACGGCGGGCAGCGAGGCGGCCACCCTCGCGGTCAACCCGGTGTTGGTGTCGAACCCCGAGAAGCTGGCCGCAGCGGGGGCGACCTCACCGGCGGGCACGAAGCCGCCGCCCGGCGACGGCTCGGTCGCGACCATCATCGCCGGGCTGAAGGACAAAACCGTCACGACGCCGGGCGACCCCTTGCTGAACAAGACGATCCAGGGCTTCTACCAGCAGGTCGTCTCCGACGCCGGTGGGCGCGCGGCCAGCGCCAAGACCGCCACCGACAGCGCCCAGGCCGGGGCCACCCAGCTTGGCCGGCAGCGGGACTCGGTGACGGGCGTCAGCACCGACACCGAGCTTGCGAACCTGCTCCAATTCCAGCGCGCCTACCAGGCCTCGGCCCGCGTCATCCAGACCGCCGACGACATGGTGGGGACGCTGATCAACAACCTGTTCGCGGCGCGCTAATCCGCTCACAGAGCGAGTGAAACCTGGTAAATGAACGGGGCATAATCGGCCCGAGGTGAGGAACAATGCGAATAACCGACAGCCTGCGCTACGGAAGCCTGCAAGGCAACATCGAGAACAGCCTGCAAAACCTGAACACGGTCCAGCAGCAGATCTCGACCGGCAAGAAATTGACCACGTTCGCCGACGACCCCACCGGGGCGTCCCAGTCGCTGGCCCTGCGGAGCGCCCTGGGCGACAACACGCAGTACAGCCGCAATGCCGACCAGGCCAAGTCTTTTTTGTCCGCCGGCGACAGCGCGCTGGGCAGTGCGACCAGCCTGATCCAGTCCGCCCGCCAGATCGCCAGCCAGGCGGCGAACTCGGATCAGACCCCCGAAAGCCTGGCCGCGCTGGGCAGCCAGGTGGATGGGCTGACTCAGCAGCTCACCCAGGTCGCCAACAGCGACCTGCACGGGAAATACCTGTTCGGCGGCACGAACACCCAGACGCCGCCCTACGACGCGACGCAGACGTACAAGGGCAACGCGCAGTCGGTCTCGGCGACGGTCGGGCCGAACTACCAGGTTGCCCTCAACGGTGACGGCAGCGCGACGTTCGGGCCGGCCTTCGCCGCCCTGCAATCGCTGAAGGCCAATTTGACTGCGGCGGGCGCGGGGACGCCCGGCGCGACCGCCGCCCTGTCCGCCGACCTCCAGAAGTTCGACGGCGGCCTGACGGCCCTGAGCACCGCCCGCGCCACGGCAGGCGCAAAGCTCAACCAGGTGAGCACGGTCCAGTCCAACCTCTCCCGCGCCGCCGGCACGTACCAGGAGGCCATCTCGAACATCGAGGACGTCGATCTGGCGCAGGCCTACGTGCAGCTCCAGAGCGCGACGAACGTCTACCAGGCCTCCCTCTCGGCCACGGCCAAGGCCTCCCAGTACAGCCTCGCCGATTTCCTGCACTAGTACCCGCTTTGGTTCCCGGACTATTCTTTAGGAGCACTTCCCTTCATGCACATTGACACCACACGCTTCGGCGCACTGAACGTGGACGACCGCAAGGTCATCACCTTCCCCGACGGGATGCCCGGCTTCGAGGACCGGCGGCTTTTCACCCTCGTCCCCCACCACACGGCGGACGGCGGCAAGGGCAGCCCGTTCGTCTGGCTCCAATCACTGGAAGACGGCGAGCTGGCGTTTCTGGCGATGGAGCCGCACCAGTCGTTCCCTGAATACGCCCCGCGCGTCCCCCGCGCCGAGATGGAGTCGCTGTCCCTGAACGACGAGGGTGCCCGCCCGCGCCTGTTCTCGCTGCTGACGGTCCCCGTCGGCGACCCGTGCGGCATCACCGCCAACCTCATGGCCCCGGTCGTCGTCAACACGCGCGCCCGGCTTGCAAAGCAGGTGGTCCTGAACACCGACGAGTACGGCCTGCGCCACCGCCTGCTGCCCGGCGATTAAGCCGCCCGGCGATTAAGATGCCCGAGCGGGATTGACATCGGGAACGTTTTAGACGTACAATGGGGTAACAAAACTGCCCCACAAACACACCGTGGTGCCAGGGAGGGCTTGAACATGCTGGTTCTTACACGACGACTCAATCAGAGCATCAAAATCGGCGACGACATCGAGATCACCGTGGTCGAGGTGCGCGGCGACCAGGTCCGCCTGGGTGTCGCCGCTCCGCGCGACGTCACCGTCCACCGCAAAGAAATCTACCTGCAAATCCAGCAGGAGAACCGCGCCGCTTCCGCCGCGCCCAGCGTTTCGAGCCTGGACGAGCTGGGCGACGCGATCACCAAGCAGGGCCGCGTTAAGTAGCGGCTGCTCCACCAAAAACAGACACGCGCCCGCTCTTGCCCAGCACTGTGGCAGGAGCGGGCGCGTCTATTTTTTGACTGGCATAAGCGGGTAAAGTTCCGGCCATGAGAGCGGTTATCCAACGAGTCGCGCGGGCGAGCGTCACGCTGAAAGCGACGGGGGAGCGGCGGGAAATTGGGGCAGGGCTGGTGATTCTGCTCGCGGTTGCTCAGGGCGACACCGCCGAGGGCGCGGCGTGGCTGGCGGAGAAACTGGCCGGCCTGCGCGTCTTCGGGGACGCAGAAGGCAGGATGAACCTGTCGCTGCAAGAGATCGGCGGGCAGATGCTGGTCGTGTCCCAGTTTACGCTGCTGGGCGACGCGCGCAAAGGGCGGCGGCCCTCGTTCGCCCTGTCCGCGCCGCCCGACACCGCCCGGCCGCTGTATGAGGCGTTTGTCCGGGCCGTCGCCGCCCAAGGGATCGGCGTTCAGACCGGCGAGTTCGGGGCGGACATGTCGGTCGAGATCGTCAACGACGGGCCGGTGACGCTGCTGGTGGAGACGCCGGCCCTTTCCGGGTCTTAGCGGCAGCGGGGGCCGGGGGGCCACTCAGCAAGAGCGTCTTGCCCTCGATGCGGACGCTCTGAATGGTGATCGGCAGGCGGCGGCGCATGGCGCGCGAGAAGCGGGCCGCCAGCGCGTCCGCCTGGCGGGCCAGCACGACAGCCGGGACCGGGAAGCGCCCGACCTGGGCGTGTGTCACGGTGAAGCGCAGCCCGAGGGCGGGGTCGGGGGCCAGCACGCCGTCGAACTGGACGTTTTGCGGGTGGCCGTGGAAGTCCATCGTCGCGCGGATGGTCAGGCCGGATGGCTCCAAGAGGAACACCTGGATAGCCTGGACGCCGTGCGCGGCCAGCAGGCGGCGGGCGGCGGGGCTGCCGGCGAGGAAGACGTTCAAGTCCTCTTCGGAGACGCGCAGGGTATGGGAAACGGGCGGCCCCGCGCCGCGCGCGAGGGGCGCGGTGAGGCTCTCCAGGCGTCGCTGGGCTGAGGCCGCCTGAAGCACGGTCGGGTGCAGCGCGGCCGGCGGGGGGACGGCGGGCGGGCGGCGCAGGACGACCAGCCCAAAAGCGGCCATGCCGGCAGCAAGGAAGACAAGTATGGCCGCCCGACGTTTCAAAGCTGTCTGCCGTTCTTTGTTTTAGCCTTGGAATTATCCGTGCGCTTCGGCGAAGACGCGGTGGAGCTGAAGCTCCTGGTCGGCGGCGACCATCGCGATGGCGGTGTCACCGGCCTCGAAGCGGATGTCTCCCTGCGGGAGCAGGGCGTTGTCGCGGCGGACGATGGAGATGACCAGGGCGTTGCCGGGCAGGGGCAGGTCCTGGACGGTACGCCCTAGCACCGGCGAGCGCTCCGAGACGGTGATCGTGACCACCTCGATGTTGCCGTTCTTGAGCGCCCCCAGCGGGATAACCTCGCCCGGCTCGATCTGCTGGTCCAGCAGGTTGAAGATGATCTGGGTGCTCGACACCGTGGTGTCGATGCCCAGCTTCTCGAACAGGGATAGATTGTTGGGGTCGTTGACGCGCGCGACGGTGCGGGGGGCCTGGAATTTCTTCTTCGCCATCTGGCAGATGACCAGGTTGTCCTCGTCGTCGCCGGTCACGGCCACGATGACGTCCGCCCGCCCGAAGCCGACCTCGGCCATCAGCCGCACCTCGCAGCCGTCGCCCTGGACCACGACCTCGCCCATCTGCTCGGCCAGCATCGCCTGCCGCCGCCGATCTTTCTCCAGCAGCAAAACCTCGTGCCCCTCGGTCAAAAGCTGTTTGGTCAGGTAGTAGCCGACTTTGCCACCGCCCACGACGATCACATACATAAACTTATCTCCCCGCCGCAGACGCCCGCCCTGGGTCACGGCTTGATCTCGTAGTCTTGCAGCATTTTCTCCGTCTTCGCGTTCGTCAGCCGCTTGATGAGCTTCTGCGCCTCGTGGTCGTCGCGCATCGTCTTGGTCAGGACGATGGTCGAGCTGACCGTGAAGAACAGGCCCATGCCCGGGAACCCGCGCTGTCTTGCTGAAGATGAAGGGCCTCCATCGAGTGTCCTCCCGAGATAGCCGCCGCCTCACCCGCGCTGCTCCAGGTACAGCTTGTCCCAGCCCTGGGCGGCCTGCTGCAAGGCACCGTCGCCGTCGCTGCCCAGGGCGGCGTCGTGGATCAGGCCCGCGGCCAGGGTCGTGGTACAGAGCGTGGTGATGCCCATCTCGCGGTAGGCCTGGGCGCGGATGGGATCGTAGATGCGGGCGACCACGCGGGCGACGCCGAAGACCTCGCGCGCGATCTGGGCGGCCATGATGTTGGTGTTGTCGCCCTGGGTCACGGCCAGGAACACGCCGGCGCGATCCAGGCCGGCCCGGCGCAGCAAATCCTGGTCCAGGCCGGACCCGACCAGGCGCTGGCCTTTGAACTTGGTGCCCAGGCGGCGGAACGAGTCGCTGGTTTGGTCGAGGACGGTGACGTCGTGCCCCTCGCCCGACATCTGCTTGGCGAGCGTCGAGCCGACCCGGCCGCAGCCCAGGATGACGACTTTCCGGCCCTGAGCGGGCACGACGGCGGTGTCTGACGGCATGAGAGAGAATCCTTTCGGCTTGGGCGGCGCGATGCACAACAGCATACACCCCGCGCCCGCCCGCTGTCAAGCCCCGGCCCCGTGTCGGGGCGGAAACCTTGACAGCCCGCCGTCCGTACTGTATAATCAACGGA
>JAABUQ010003198.1_pt1 | contig 30592 bp, 27 predicted proteins | sample 5560001 | NCBI WGS metagenome assembly JAABUQ01 (sample SAMN10711888, study PRJNA513371) | rock metagenome | isolation source: Antarctica rocks | place: Antarctica: Victoria Land, Finger Mt nord | collected 2015-12-18 | reverse complement strand
ACCACGCCCTCGCTGTCGTCCAGCGCTGTGTCGCGGCGGGCTGCCGCCTCAACCGCCGCAAAACCAAGCCCAATACCTATCAATTGCTCCTTGAGCCCTCCCTCGTAGGGTTAGCCTGATGCATATGCCCGCCGCCTTCGCTGCCCCCCGCTCCCGCCGTTCCCCGCGTGGCCTGATGTCCCCACCCGTCCATCCGTCGCCGTGTGCTGCTTTTGTGCCAGACCTACCCTTAAGAGAGAGGGGGGTGGGGGTGAGGGTTGCTCTGGCGCCGAGGAGGTATTGGTATGACGATGAAAACCTGGCGCTTCTTCTGGGGCATGATGCGGTTCCGGCCGCATCTGTTCTGGCTCAACTGTGCCTGTATCACGTTGCTGTTTCTGATCGAGATGGCACCGGGCTTTGTCGCACAGGCCTTCTTCGACCGGCTGCCCTCGTTCGGCCCGCGCGGGCACGGCGACCTGGGGCAGGGGCTGTGGTGGCTGGTCGCGCTGCTGCTGATGTCCGCGCTGGGCCGCGTCGCGTGCCTGTTCGGCCTGGCCCTCACCAACGCGCCCTTCATGCTGACCAACGCGGCCCTGTTGCAGAAGAACATGCTGCGGCGCATCCTGAGCCTGCCCGCGGCAAGCGCATTGCCCGCTTCACCCGGCGAGGCCATTAGCCGCTTCCGCGACGACGTCGACGGCGTTACCATCACCATGATGGTGTTCAACGACTTCGTGGCCTCGACCGTCTTCGCGGCCATTGCGCTGGTGGTGATGATCCGCATCAGCCTCACCATCACGCTGGCGGTGTTCCTGCCGCTGGCCGTCATCGTGGGCGTGGTCAACGTGGTGGCCAACCGCATCGAGGCCTACCGCAAGGCCAGCCGCGAGGCCACCGGAGACGTGACCGGCTTTTTGGCCGAGATCTTCGGCGCGGTGCAGGCGGTGCAAGTAGCCGACGCCGACGAGGGCGTGGCCGCGCAGTTCCGCCGCCTCAGCCTGGTGCGCCTGCGCTCGCAGGTGCGCGACCGCGTGTTCGACCAGGTGCTGCAGTCCGTCTTCTGGAACACGGTCAGCGTGGGCACGGGGCTGATCCTGCTGCTCGGCGCGCGAGCCATGCGCGCGGGGACGTTCACGGTGGGTGACTTCGCCCTGTTCACGTTCTACCTGGGCTGGATCAGCGAGTTCACGGCCCTGTTCGGCATCGTGCTGTCGCGCTACAAGCAGGGCGGCGTGTCGTTCACGCGCATGGTTGAGCTACTGGCCGGCGCGCCGCCGCGCAACCTGGTGGAGCACGGCCCCGTCTACCTGCACGGCGACCTGCCCGCGCTGCCCGGCCTGCCGCCCAGTTCGGTGGGTCCGTTGCGCGCGCTCGACGTATCCGGGTTGGCCTATCGCTACGCGGGCGCGGATCGCGGCATCGGCCCGCTCAGCTTCGGCCTGGAGCGCGGCTCGTTCACCGTGGTCACGGGGCGCATCGGGGCGGGCAAGACGACCCTGTTGCACGTGCTGCTGGGCCTGATCCCGGCCGATGCGGGTGAGGTGCGCTGGAACGGCGTCCCGGTCGACGATCCCGCCGCGTTCTTCGTGCCGCCGCACAGCGCCTACACGCCGCAGGTCCCGCGCCTGTTCAGCGACCCCCTGCGCGACAACATCCTGCTGGGGCTGCCGGAGGGCCGGTTGGACGTCCCCGCGGCGCTGCACCTGGCGGTGCTGGAGGACGACGTCGCCGCGATGGCGCAGGGGCTGGATAGCCTGGTGGGCGCCAGGGGTGTGCGGCTCTCCGGCGGTCAGGCGCAGCGCGTCGCCGCGGCGCGCATGTTCGTGCGCCCGGCGGACCTGCTGGTGTTCGACGACCTCTCCAGCGCGCTCGACGTGGAGACGGAGACAACGCTGTGGCAGCGCCTGGCCGAACGCCGGGCCGGGACGACGGTGCTGGCCGTCTCGCACCGCCGCGCCGCCCTGCGCCGCGCCGACCGCATCATCGTACTCCGGGATGGCGCAATCGAAGCGATCGGGAAGCTGGATGAGTTGCTGGTGAGCAGCCCCGAGATGCGCCGCCTGTGGCACGGCGACTTTTAAGGATAGACGACCAGACCAAGTTTGAGGGCGAGATGGAGGATGCGACGACGTAGACACGGATCAGCGCACGTCGCCGGCCAGGATCGTGACGTTGTCGTCGGCGCGCAGGTCGCCGCCCTCCCATGGTTGCCAGTTCAGCCCACCGTCGACGGTGCGATAGACCACCGGCCCGTCGAGCACATAGGCCAGCCCCGGACGGCCATGACTCGCGACGAGTGAGCTGTCCGCGCCCGAAAGCCCGTGCCCTTTAACCCAGGAGACGCCGTCGTCGCGCGAGATGTACACGCCATCGTTGGCGCTGGCGTAGATATGCCCCGGTCCTAGCGGGTCAAACGTCATGCCGGTGAGGGCTCCAGCAATGGAGCTTGCGGTCGCCGGGTGTTCCCAGGGACCACGGATCAACGACCAAGTGTACACCTCCATCGCGCGTACGGTAGACGCCCTCCTGAGGAAGCGAGACGGATACGTACAGGTCGGCGCTGTCGAACGGAGACGGAGGGATGATGGCGTCGATCGATACGTTGCCGGGGAAGCCCCCGCCCTGTACGTGAGTCCAGTGCCGGCCGGCATCCTCACTACGGTAGAGCCCGCACCGGTCTGTCCCGACCCAGAGGCGACCTGGACGGCGGGAGGCCAGAACGACGGCTTGAACGTAGTCATCGGGATCGCAGGGCTGGAACACGAAGGACCACGTTGCGGCAGCATTGCTCGTCTTGTAGAGGGCTCCTGGGATGGCCGCGTACACGGTCCGCTGATTCGGCGCCACGGCGAGATCGAATATCGTATTGTTACCGACCGGCAGCCCCCGGTCGGCCTCGGTCCAGGAGCGGCCTCCGTCGCGACTTCGCCACACGGCGCCGCTGCACGTGCCCTCGTAGACCGTCCGCCCGCTGTCGGCCGTGGTCAGCGACACGACGTTGACGCATCCCTGCGGCGCTATAGTTTTGGGTCCGGTCAAAAAGCGCCACCGACGGCTACCATCGGAGCCGAAGATAGTCCCGGCGCCGGTGCTGAGGTAGAGGTGGATGGAGGAGGACCCTCCCTGCCCAACGGCATCCGATAGTTCACCGCTGGCCGCCGACACGGATGGCAGCCAGCTACGCTGCCGCAGCGACTCGACGCCGAGCAGTCCAAGTTGCATGGCGTAGCGCGTGCCCTCGTGCTCCGCGTGGTACTCCAGCCGCCCCCGCTCGAACCACTGCAGTGGGTAGCGCCGTCCGCTTCCGTCGCCGTTCCCCTCCACGATGACCTCGGAGAGCGGCGCTCCAAGCAGTGTTGGTCCGTCGTGTGCTTGCCAGTAGGCCAGGAAGCGCCCGGAGAGGCTATGCCTGGTGGCGGGAAAGTAGCGGCGCGCGGGCGACGGCGCAAAAGGCGCCGCCACCGCGAAGACGTGGCCGGCAGTGAGTTGGCGCCCCAGCGGCGCCAGTTCGATGTGGCCGGCGGAGGACACCAGCAGGGCGCGGTCGGTATATTGGACGAGGCGGCCATTTGAGACGAATTGCTCGGGTTGAGGGGCGCCGAGGGGGTCGAGGCCACCGTGGCGCCGCCAGAAACGCAGGAAGGCGCCGCCAAGATTGTGGCCGTTGGCCGCGTCGTAGGCGGCGCCCGGCGCCGGCGGGACGGGATCCGTGGGCAGCAGTCGGCCGACAATGGTGGGGCCGAGCAGGGGTAGGCCGCCCGCGGGAGCGCGCAGCAGATCGGCGAAGATTTTGATGCAGCCCGGTCCGCCGTACCGTCCGGCCGCATCGTCGAGGCCGAGGCCCTGCCCACCGTGCCCGCCCATGCTGCTGACGGTCCCGCCAAGTTGCAGCCGGTGCGCCGTCACCTCGATGCCGCCGCCCGAGCCGCCGCCTCCGCCGCCATAAGGGTCAGGAGGGGTGGTGCCGCCGGCGACATCGTCGACGTACCATCCATCCTGTCCCGTCCCACCGATGGCCGAAACCTGCCCGTCGAGCACCATGTCACGCGCGATCAGGGTGAGCAAGCCGCCTCCATCACCGGGATTGGCGCCCGCGTCCGAGCCGTTAGGGCTATTCCCCGGAAACTCGCCCGCCGGACCGCGCACTCCCGCGTGCGGTGAGACGTGTGTGGCCGCGCACGCTCCTCGCGCCTCGTAGCGCCCGCTGTCCGACCAGTGGAATGGTAAAGGACCGGCGCCGTCGACGGCGATGCGGCCGCCCCGCGCGACGGAAATCGTCTGTGCGACGAGACGGAGGCTCCCGCGTCCGACCAGGGAGCCTCCGTCTTCGACGCAGATATGGGCGTAACGATGAGCGCCGTTGAGCGTCAGCGTCGCGCCGGGGCGGACGATAATGTCGCCTGTCCCACACTGCATTCCGGGCGACCGCGCGAATGTCGGGTCGGGCGGTTGCCGAGCCGGCAGGGGATCGATAAAAGCGACAGCTGGCGGGGGCGCGGCGGGGAGGTGCGCTGCCTCACCGCTGGTCAGCGTGCGGATGATGGCGCTGCCCCTGGCGCCATCCCTCCCGCTGGGCCCGAGGCGCTTCTGGCCCGCCGTACCCCCGTCGACGTCGACGTGCGCTCGCAGCGGCGCTCTCATGTCGCGCGCGACGGCGATCGTGACGTGTCCGCCCGTCCCCCCATCGCCGCTCCGATCGGTCGTCGGCCCAGACCCCAGGGTGGACGTGGCGTCGCCGCCCGCGCCGCCCTGCGCCGTCACGTTGCCGCTCAGCATCAGGTCCTGAGCGATGAGGGTCACCGAGCCTCCGGCGCCCCCGGAGCCGGGTATGATACTCGGATCGCAGTACGGGCCGTAGGAAAGACCTTGACCGCCATTCGACGAGATGAGGCCACGGACGGTGGCGTGACGCGCGACGATGGTCAGCCTATAGCCGTCAGATCCATCGGATTGGCCCTGGTTGCCGATGCAGTCGTGGGTTTCCCACTCGTACCCACCAGCTCCGTCGGCGTCGATGGCGCCATAAGGGGCAATATCCAGGTAACCGACGCGCAAGATGAGGTTGCCGGTGGCCACCAATGTCCCGCCGTCGCGCACGCAGACACGGTCGAACGTTTGGGCGCCCTGCAACATAACCGGCCCGCGCTCCACGACGAGGTCGTGCACACCATCGCATGCCGCCGCTGTCATCGCGGCTGGCGGGGCGCCACTCGACGACGCGGACCCATGAGCGGGGGCAACGGGCGCCAGGGCTATTAATAGACACCATAGACAACCGATCCAGCGTAACTCGCCACTTTGTCGCATATCCAGACCATGCCCTCTCACGTCGCGCGCATCGCGCGGTCAAACAGGTAGTTTATTGATGGCGTATCTCCTGGACTATAATCGAAAGGTACCAAAGATGCTGCTTAGACACGCCTCGTGAGATGAGGAGGAGGAAGGCCGATGGACATGCAGCAGAAAGTCGAAGCGGGATACGACCACTGGCCGAGGGGTACCTGGCCAGCAAGGATGCGCGCGACCCAGTTACGCTCACGGCCCTCGACGAGCTGGCGCGCGGCCTGCCGGACGGCGGGACGGTGTTGGACTTGGGCTGCGGCGCGGGCGTCCCGGTCACGCAGTGGTTGGCGCAACGTTTCGTCGTCACGGGGGTGGACGTGTCCGCACGACAGCTGGAGCTTGCCGGCCAACGCGTGCCGGGGGCGACGCTGATCAAAGCATCCATGACCGAGGTCGATTTCGCCCCTGGCGCCTTCGACGCGGCCGTGGCCTTCTATTCCATCATCCACGTGCCTCGCGCGGAGCACCCGGCGTTGCTGCGCCGCATCCACGGCTGGCTCAAGCCCGGCGGCGCGTTCCTCGCGACCTGGGCGGTCAGCGCGTGAGAGGGCGAGGAGGAGGACTGGGAAGGATGGGGCGCGCCGATGTGGTGGAGCCACCACGACGCGGAGACAAACCTCGCTATGCTCCGCGAGGCCGGATTTTGCATCGTATCCGCCGACACACGGACGGGCAATGACGAGACATGGTTATGGGTCCTGGCCCGCACCAACGAGCAGTGACCAGTGACGCGTAGGGCGTATTGTATACGCCTGAGTGACGCGTAGGGGCGTATCGCATACGCCCTGGCAGTGAGCAAAATAAGAAAGGAGGCGCGATTGACCCTGGAGCCACAACAAGAGACGACGATCCGGCGTGCCTGTCCCGAAGACGCCGCGACCTTGAGCGCGCTCGCCTTCCGCTCCAAAGCCTACTGGGGCTACGATGCGGCGTTCATGGAGGCCTGTCGCGACGACCTCACGCTGGACGCGTCCGACCTGTCCGCATCGGTCGCCTATGTGGTGGAGCAGCGAGGCCTGATCCTCGGCTTCTACAGGCTCCACGGTCACGACGACGATGAGGTGACGCTCACGGACCTGTTCATAGCGCCGGAGGCGATAGGGCTAGGCCACGGCCGCCGGCTGTGGCGGCACGCCGTGCGGACGGCCACGAGCCTTGGCTTTCGCGCGATGGCGCTGCAAAGCGAGCCGCATGCCGAGGGGTTCTATCGCGCCATGGGCGCCGTGCGCATCGGGGAATCGCCCTCCACGGTCTTCCCGGATCGCGTGCTGCCCCTGATGCGCGTCTCTTTGATAGATAATGCGGGTTCATAAAGGGGAAACTCCTTGAGCGATGATGTTGACGCAAAGGCGCCGCCGCCGACGTTGTCCGCGCATGCCCGCGTGAATCGGGAGCTGTGGGAGGCGCACAGCGACGACTACGAGCAGCAGCATGCCGCGACGCTCTCCGACCACGAGGCCATGGCCTGGGGGCTCTGGCGTATCCCGGAGGCGGAACTGCACGTCTTCGGCGCCGACATCGCGGAGGTCAAGGACAAGGATGTGCTGGAATTGGGTTGCGGCGCGGCGCGCTGGTCGATCGCCCTGGCGCGTCAGGGCGCGCGCCCCGTCGGACTCGACCTCTCCCCGCGCCAGCTGGCCCACGCGCGCCGCTTGATGGGGGATGCCGGCGTCGACTTTCCCTTGATCGAAGCCAGTGCCGAAGACGTGCCGCTGCCCAACGCCGCGTTCGACATCGTCTTCTGCGACTGGGGGGCCATGACCTTCTGCGATCCCCGTCGGACGGTCCCGGAGGCGGCGCGGCTGTTGCGGCCGGGCGGGCTGTTCGCTTTTTCGGGCGGGTCGCCAATCGAGGCCCTGTGCCAGAACACGAGCGAGGACTACCTCGACAACGTCCTCGTCAACGACTACTTTGGGCTGACGCGCCTGACGTGGGCCGACGAGGTTGATTTCCAGCTGCCCTTCGGCGAGTGGCTGCGGCTGTTCCGGCGCAACGGCCTTGTCGTGGAGGACTTGATCGAGACGCGGCCGCCCGCCGGCGCCACGAGCACCTACCGCAGCGAGGCCGAAACGGAGTGGGCCAGGCGCTGGCCGATGGAGAACATCTGGCGGCTACGCAAGAGATAATACTCGATATAAATAACACTTTGGTACAATTATGTTCCGAATGGGCATCGTGTCATTGTATCGCTATGGAGGGTCGAGCGCGGCTGCCTCCGTGGTCGATTCATGGCGGGGCTGAGATTGGGCGGTGAGGGGCGTGTGCGGCGGCAGCGTGGGGCGCGGGCGGCGCGTGAACAGGAAAATGGCGCAGGCCAGGCAGACGGCCGCCACGCCGCCGACGAGGATGCGGTAGTCGACGAGCGTCGATAGGCCGGCGCCGAGGGCGATCGAGAGTGTCTGCGGCGTGCCCACCAGCGCGTCGGCCGCGGCGTAGACCCGGCCCTGCAGGTCGGCGGGAGTGCGCCGCTGTATCGCCGTCCCGAAACCCACCACAATCCAGGGCAGGCCAGCCCCCGCGATAAAGAAGGCTGCCGCGACGGCAGCCAGCGCGCCTCCGACCAGCGGCACATATCCCACCCCGAACAGCGCGAGCCCTAGCGAGATCGTACGCGCGTCGCCAATCCGCCGCATGACCGGGGCAGCGGTCAGGCTGCCGACGATGGCGCCGGCGCCTTGGACGGCGCTGAGCACACCGAGGAACGAGGGAGGCCGGTGTAAGCCCTGGCCAACCACAGCGAAGACGAGGGTCTCCGAGAATCCAATCACCAGCAGCGCCACCGCCACCGTCAGGACGATGTCGCGCAGGGTCGAGGGGCGCGTGACGTAGCGCACGCCCGCCGTCAACTCCGCCCATGCGCCCTGCCCCTCCTTCCGCCGGCCGCGCGACCGCTCCGTCCCGGACATGCGTAATGCTGCCAAGAAGAGGGCGGAGGCCCCGAAGGTGGCCGCGTCGACGATAGCCACGACCCCTCCGCCGAACGCGGCGTACAATCCGGCGCCGGCCAGTGGACCGACAATGCGCAACGCCTCGCGCGCCGTCTGTAGCGCCGCGTTGCCCTCGCCCAGCAAGTCGTCGGGGAGGATCGTCGTCAGCAGGGCCGATTGCGCGGCGCCGAAGACGACGCCGGCCGCGCCATAGAGCACCGTGACGCCGTAGATCAGCCACAGTTCCCCGCGCCCATGCACCAGCAACAGCAGCAGCACGACGACGCCGGCCAGGAGATCGACCGCGATCATGAGTGGACGGCGTCGGACGCGATCCACGAGCAGCCCGGCAGCAGGCGCGGCCAAGGCCGGGAGCGCCAGCGCGAAGAAGATGAGCCCTGCGGCAGCGTTGCTGCCGGTCAGGCTCTTGACCCAGATGCCAAGGGCCAGGTACAGTGCGGTATCGCCGAAGAGCGACAGCGTCTGGCCGATCAGGTAGAGCCGCGCGTTGCGCAGGCCTAGCAGGCGCAGCATCGTCGCCCCCGCCTAAACATCCGTGTTCGCGCGTGGGAGGCCGGACACGTGGACGCCCAGCGTCTCGTAGGTGTCGCGCGCGGAGACCAGGTCGACCCGCGCCGGGCCGGTTACGCTCTCGAACGTGGTGACGATGGCGGGACGCCCCTGCGTCTCGACCTCGCGCTCGGGGAGCTTGCGCAGGCGGGGATGCGCGCGCCAGAACCGCAGGCCCTCCGGCACAGTCAGGATCAGCCCGTTGAGCGAGGTCCCGCCAGCATGCCCGCACGCAAGGCATGAGTAGTCGATGTAGTGTGACGCCGAGCCGTGCGGACCCAAGCGGAGGGGCATCACGCGGCCGCACGACGCGCAGGGGACCGCGCGCGCCGGGAGCGCGGGCACGACATAGGCGCCGACCCACGCCATCAGGCGGGTGTACGCCGGACGATAGCCCTTCAGCTGCCCGACAGCCGGTCCCCAATGGGTCGGCCTGACGTGGGCATAAGGGAGGTCGGCGGTGGAGCAGGCGGGGCAGCGCAACGTGAACTCGGCCGCGGTGAAGCGCCCCTCCAGGCGGCGGTGGCCGCACAGCAAGCACCACAGGCGCGTCTCCTCCCATCGCTCGGCCGTGGGAGCGCACAGACCATAGCCACTGGCCTCGTCGCGTAGTTCCGCGCTGTACAGCACCCGGCGTAGGGCTAGCTTACCCCGGCTGAGCCGCATCGACACCGCGTCCTCGCTCATCCCCAGGCGAGCCGCTATCTCGGCATGCGGCAGCTCGTCGACGAAGCGCCGCACCAGCACCTCGCGCGTGACAGAGGGGAGGAGCGCCAGGGCGCGACCGAGCAGGGCAGCCAACTCGTCCCGCTCCAGTGCGGTATCCAGATCGACGCCGACAGGAGCACGCTCCGCGACGGACAGGATAACATCGTCAGCGGCGTCCCTCGCGCTTCTCGCCAACTCGCGGCCGCGCGCGGCGGCCCAGCGGCGACAGATGTTCCGCGCGATCCCCGTGAGCCACTGCGGACGCCGCTCCGGGTCGCGGAGTATCCGTTCGTGGGCCATGGCGACGAGCAGCGTCTCGTGGGCAAGGTCCTCCGCGTGATCCGGCGCACCCGTGAGGTGCGCGCAGAGGCGGACGAGTCGGTCCCGCTCGCGCAGCGCCTCGTCCTCCGTTCCCATGTTGCCGATCAGTGGTTGCAGGGCCTCCCCCTCTCCATGGTGGCCCCCTACATGGGCCCCTCATATACAAGTCGTGATTGGGCGACCAAAACCAACGCGTTTTTTGTCGCGGCCGCGGTACGCGCAGGTGGCGGAGACCGATCCGTTGTCCGGGACACGGTTCCACGGCAACCGTGTCAAATCGCGCGCGGTCACGACGGGCTGGTAATAGCCGCAGTCTTTGGGCATGTGCCAGGCGATATCGGTGAAGCTGGCTTCGTGCAAGATACCCGTGAGGTCCTCGCGAGGGATGGCCCGCAGTTGGGTCGTAAGGTGGGTCGTGCGCCAATCATCCCCCTCCTGGTTGAGGATGAACTGGTGCATGACGTAGGTACGCCCGTCCGGTTCCCACTCCCATACCTGGAAGACGGCGCGCTGCCCCTCTCCATCAGGTCCGTCATAGACCTGCACCGGCGTGGCCCGCGGGCGCTCGGCCAGCAGAGCATCGTAGTCGCGGATGCTCAGCAGCAGACCGCCTGGTCTGACCTTGCTATGCATGCTGTTCGCGGCCAGACGCAGGTCATCGTCGGTCAGCAGGTGCGCCACGGAGTTGTCACACGACAGGACGACATCGAACTGGCCCTCCACCTCGTCCTCCAGCCGCCGGAAGTCGGCCACGCCGAACGCGCTGGTCACGTCCAATGCAGTGGCCTCCCTCCGGGCACGCTCGACGGCATCCGGGCTGAGGTCGGTAGCGGTGACACTGTAGCCGTACGCGGCCAAGCCCAGGGCCTGCGTTCCGATGCCGCAAGAACAATCGAGGACCGTGCGCGCCGTCCCCGGCGAGACGACCTCGATCAACCGGTCTAGCGCATCGCCCTGCCGACGCACCATCTGCTCGAAGTCCGCGAAGATCAGGTCGTATCGGCAAAGATCAGGTCGTAGTTGGGGGCGAACTGGGCGTAAAACTGCAGGGTCTGGTCTTCCATCTGCTAAGATGCTTGGGCTTGCGTTACCCGCGTACCGTACCAGCGGGCCAGCCGTGGGGTGAGCACGCCGGTCCCGACCAGCAGGACGACCGGGACCCACAGCTTGATGGCATCTGTCGGACCGGCTAGGGCCGCCACGTCGCAGAGCCCGAAGCACGCGCCCCACAGCAGCGAGACGAAGCGGTTGCCCTCGACGAACCCCGTCGTGTTCCACAGCTCCGGCGCCACGGAGCGCCGGGCGAACTGCACGGTCCAGGACCCGCCACGCAGTTGGGCATAGGCCACCTGTGCGAAGAGCAAGGTGTAGATCAGCACGTCCAGGTGGTCGAGCAGCACCGTATTGTGGAAGCCGAAGTAGAGCACCGCGTTGCCCACGCCGAAGACGAGCGACATCAGGTCGAGGCCGGTGATGCCCTGCCCTTTACGCAGGTGGTACGCGATCACGACCGCCGTGCTGACGACGCCGACCATGATGCCCAGCGTCCACAGACGGAAGAGCAGGATGGGAATGGACAGCGCGACGGGGATTAAGCCCGTGAAGCTGAGCAGCATATGCTGCCGCGTCTGCCCCGTTTGTTCCGCGTTCGCCTGTGCCCGCGACGCCATGGGCGTTGGAGTCATCGCCTCTCCCCCTTTCTACCACCTGCTCGGAAGACATCCTGTCCTCGCACGAGGATAGTATCACGAGTCAGGCCTATGACGTCCAATGGATTGGACAGTCGGACCGAGTACAATGAATGCTATCACGATCCCAGGCCGATAAACGGCACGCGACCGGTGCACGAACAACACAGAGGATGACGCGATGACCACCGAGGTGAGCCTTGAACGCATCTATACCATCGAGTAGTTTATGGACCTCCCCGACGACGGACACGGCTACGAATTGGTGCGCGGGAGTCCGCGCGGTGTTCACGCGACGCCGAGCCACGCCGAATGGTTAGCAGCGCGAACAAGACTATGGTGAAGGAGGCCATTGACGCATGTTGACGCATGTTAAAGATCGGAACGGTCGTGCTGGGCGTCGCCGACGTGCGACGGGCCGCGGACTTCTGGATGCAGGCCCTGCACTATGTCCCGCGCGAGGGGACGGTTGAGGACGACCCAACCTGGACGGTGCTCGTACCCGCCGACGGCCCTGGCGCCCCTCTGGCGCTCGGCCCTGCCGCATCAATCTCAATCGTCGACGAGGCGCTATCGATCAGTCATGCTCACCATCGCCGCGCCAGAGACGCCGCATCTCGGGGCTCGTCGCCAGCAACGCGTCGAGCGTGCCGGCGGCCTCGACGCGGCCATCCTTGAGCACGATAATACCATCCGCGCGGCGCAGGGCGGCGCGACGATGTGAGACGGCCAGCACCGTCGTCCCGTCGCGTCGCGCGGCCAGTCGCTGCCACAGCGCCGCCTCCGTCTCGACGTCGAGCGCGCTGGAGAGGTCGTCCACGACCACTAACTCTGCCTGCCGCACGAACATACGCGCTGCGGCGGCGCGCTGCACCTGGCCGCCCGAGAGGCGCACCCCGCGCGGCCCCACCGCCGTCTCCAGCCCGGACTCCATTCCCGCCACGTCGTCCTCCAGCACGGCGGCATGGAGCGCGGCGGCGAGCGCGTCGTCCCCGGCCTCCAGACCCAGCAGAATGTTCTCGCGCAGGGTGTCGCTGAACAGGCGCGGCGCCTGCGGCGTGTAGGCGGCATGGGGCGGGACGAAGAACGCGGCGGGATCGCTCACGGACTGACCGTTCCAGCGCACCTCGCCGCCGTCGCACGGCAGCAGGCCCAGCAGCACGCGCAGCAACGTCGTCTTGCCCGCCCCGATGCGCCCGGTCACCACGGTGAACGAGCCCCGCGTCAGGCACAGGTCGACGCCCTCGACGCCGCGGCTCGACTCCGGATAATGGTAACTCACGCCCACGACCTCGAGCAGGCTCAGGGGTGAAGGTGTCGTCTCCCCTCTCCCGCGCACAGGGAGAGCCGGTTGGTCTGTCGACTCCGCGGAATCGACAGACCAATCCGCATGGGCGGGGGGTGAGGGTAGAGTCTGTGAAAAGTCGTCGCCGCGCTGAGGAGGGCGTCTCTGGGAGCGCCTCGCGCTCCCAGCCCGACAATTCACAGACTCTCGGGGGGAGGGTCCCAGAACTGAGGGACTCAGATGTAACGGGACGGGCTCGACCAACGCCGCGGGCGGCGCGCCCACGAGCAGCGTGGCCATGCGCCGGAACGCGACGCGCGTGCCGCGGTAGTGCGCCAGCATCTGGCCGACCAGTTGCGTGAAGTCGGTCACGAAGGAGAGGTAGGAGACGAACAGGGCGAAGTCGCCCACCGTGAATGTCCCCGCGCGCAGGGGGCCGGCCGCCAGCAGCAGGGTCAGGCCCGTACCCACGCCGACGATGTTGCCGTAGACCGCGTCCAGCGCCTGGGTCAGCACGCGGTCGCGCAGCACCGCCGCGCGGCGCTCCTCGTTGATCCGCCGGAAGTGCGCGATGACGCGCTCCTCCGCCCCGGCGACCTGCACGGCCTGCACGCCCTCGAACATCTCGCCGATGGAGCCGGCCACGCGCCCGGTGGTGTGGCTGCTGGCGGCGCGGTAGCGCTCGATGCGCCTGCCCATGCGCTGGGCCACGGCGACCACGCCGGCCAGCGGGACAAAGACGGACAGGGTGATCGGCACGCTGATGCGCAGCAGGATGACCACGGCCACGAGGGCGAACAGGGCCTGACCGAACGTATCGAGCGTCCACGAGACGGCGTCCTCGGCCGCCTCGGCGTCGTCGCGGAAGCGGCTGATGGCCTCGCCGACGGAGTAGGGGAGGGCGCGGGCGCCCGGGCGCATCAGCACGCGCGCCAGCAGGTTGCGGCGCAGCAGCGTGACCATGGTGAAGCGGTGGACGACATCGGCGATGGCGCCGCCCAGGATCAGCAGGATACGCCCCGCCGTGACCACCAGCAGCAATGCGATAATGGTGGGCACGGTGAGGCCGGCGTGGGCGCGGCCGGTCAGCGCGTCGAAAAAGGCCTGCGCGATCAGGCCCGGCAGCAGCGGCGCGAGGTGGATCAGCGTCCACAGCGTCCCGTTGACCAGGTAGAGCCAGGGGCGGTAGCGCATCATGGCCCACAGGTAGCGCCAGGTCGGCATCATCAGAGGGGTCATGACGGTTCCACCACTACTCCCCTCTCCCGTGGTCGGGAGAGGGGTCGGGGGTGAGGGTGGCCCCGCGGTTGGGAGGAAGGGTAGGGTCCCACGGAGTGGGAGGGGTAGTAAGGGCGGCCTGCAATAGTCGCGCGAAGCGCGAGGCGGGATCGGCGGCCAGGATCTCGCGCGCGTCGTGCTCGACGATGCGGCCCGCGTCCAGGACCATGATGCGGTCGGCGCGCTCCACCGTGGCCAGACGGTGGGCGACGATAATGGCGGTGCGTCCGTGCAACAGCCGCTCCGTGGCCTGCTGGAGCAGCCGCTCCGTGGCAGGGTCGAGGCGCGACGAGGCCTCATCGAGGATCACCACGTCAGGGTCCTTCAGGAAGACGCGCGCGAAAGCCAGCAGCTGCGCCTCCCCAGCCGAGAGCCCGCCGGATTCCGCTCCTAACTCATCGTCCAGCCCGCGCGGCAGCGCGCGGTACCACGCGCCCAGGCCTACCTCGTCCAGGGCTTGCGCCGCGCGCTCATCGGATACCGTGGGATCGAACATGGTCACGTTGTCGCGCACGCTGGCCGCGAACAGCTGCACCTCCTGCGTGACCATGCCCACGCGCCGACGCACCTCGGCCAGGCGCGCGTGGCGCAGATCAACGCCGCCCAGCCGCACCACGCCGTCCGTCGGATCATACAGGCGTAGCGCCAGGCGCGCCAGCGTGCTCTTGCCGCTGCCGGTGCGGCCCAGCAGACCAAGCACGCGGCCGGGCGCCAGCCGGAACGAGATGTCGTGCAGGACGGGCTCATCGCCGCTGTCATAGGCGAAGCGAACGTCGTCGAACGCGATGGAGAGCGCCCCGGGCGGCAGCGCGACGGCGTTATCCGCGGTCTCGCCGTCATTCCCGGTGGTACTCAGCCGGCTGCGCGTGCCGAGCAGCTCCTGGATGCGGCCAAGACCGGCCCCCGCCTGCTGCAGGTCTTGCAACTGCGTGCGCAACCCATCGGTCGGCCGGCGCAGCAGCTCGGTGTAGCCAAAGATGAGGTAGACCGTGCCCAGGGTAATGGCGCGGCTATGAAACAGGTAGGCGCCGAGGGCGAAGGCCACGGCCATGCCGACGCCAAACAGAGCCAGGGTGGTCATCCACGAGGTGTAGCCCAGCACGCCGGCCTTGCGCCCGACGCGCAGCCAGTCCCGCGTCAGTGCGGAGAAGCGGCCCATCACATAGCCGGTGGCGCCGCTGGAGCGGATGTCCTCGGTAGCGGCCAGCGTCTCGCCCAGGAAGCCGAAGAACGCGGCGCTGGCCGCCCGCACCCACGCGTAGTGGGGCAGGGCTACGGCGCGCACGCGCACCATCGCGACCAAGGCCACCGCGGCGAAGAGCGTCATGGCGGCGCCCACGCGCGCGTCGACGCCGAAGAGCAGCACCAGAATGCCGGCCAGCAGCAGCACGTTGCCGACGACCGACACGGCGAAGCGGGCGAAGAAATTGGCCAGCAGAGTGACATCGCCGTCGACGCGCTCGATTAGCTCACCGGGCGTGCGCCGGTGGTGGAACGAGAGGTCCAGCCGCAGCAGATGCAGGGCGAGGTCGCCGCGCAAGCCGTTGGTGGCGCTCCAGGCCACGTTCTCGGCCACGTAGGTCTCGACCACCGACAACGCGCCCGTCACCAGCGCCACGCCGATGTACAGCAGCGCGGCATCGATCAGCACCGCGATGTTGGCCTTGGCCTGCGCGGCGTCGATCGCGCCGCGCAAGATCAACGGGTTGGCCAGATCCAGCGCGATGCTGCCGACGATGAGCAGAGCCAGCAGGGCAACCCGCCGCCACTGCGGCCGCAGGTACGTGGCCAGTAAAGCCCCATACTGTCGAGACGAGAGGTTCACTCCTACATAATGTCAGATGGCGGCATATGGAAGGCGATGGACAGATGGACCGAGTACAATAGATACTATCACGGTCGATGGTCGATGAATGATATACGAAGGACGCACGGAGGACGGCGCGATGACCACCGAGGTGAGCCTTGAACGCACCTATACCATCGAGGAGTTCATGAGCCTTCCCGATGATGGACACGGCTACGAATTGGTGCGCGGGAGGTTGCAGCGCATGTCGCCAACGGGCGGAGAGCACGGACAGATCGCGTCCGCACTGACCATCTATTTGGGGTCATATGTCTGGGAGCACGATCTGGGCGATGTGTTCGCGGTGGAGACCGCCTTTGTCCTCGACCCCATGACCCGCGACGTGCGCGGTCCCGACGTCGGCTTCGTCGCAAGGGCGCGCCTCGACGAGGTGAGCGCGCGGGCCGTCCCGTTCCCGCCCGACCTTGCGATCGAGGTGATCTCGCCCAGCGACATCCCGCGGGAGGTCAGGATAAAAGTAGCCGACTACCAGCAGGCGGGCGTGCCGCTCGTCTGGGTGGTCAATCCCCGTCGCCAGACAATAGCGGTCTATCACCCGGCCGACACGGAGCCCACGACGCTCGGCTTGGACGACACCCTTAGTGGCGAGGACGTTGTCCCTGGATTCACACTTGCCGTCCGCGCCGTGTTTACGAGGCGCCGCTCAGCGACGTAGCGCGTGCCGACTGGCCCGATGCGGAGTGCTCAGGGCATGCGGAACGCTACGACGGCGCCGGAATTGGGAAGGATGCGGGAACCTGGCGCGGACCTGACGGTGATGGTCAGCCGTAGTGGGGTTCCCGCCGTGGGTGGCGCGATCGAGGCTGTATCGTCGCAGTGCATCATCGTGGACGCGCCCACCGGCCCCCCGCATGAGCCCGAGAGCCCCGTCAGCGCCAGGGATCGGCCGCGCGCGTCACTTAGCGTGCCCTCGGCGTAGGGCATTTGTCCGGGCAGTTGTTGGCCACGGGACAGCGGGACATCCATGGTGTAGCGAATCTGAGCAGTGCCCAGCGCGCGCGTCACGCGCAGCAGCGTAACCACGACTCCCCGCCACGTCACGCGGCGATTGAAGGCCGTCGTGGCCGTCGCGGACGACAGGGCGGACAGGTGTAGCGGAACGCGCACTACTGGTGTGCGACCGGCCAGCCCAACAGAAACAATGGCCGCGTGCGCGGTCGGCGGCAGCGACGCAAAGGCCATATATCCACGCACTGGCTCTTCTCGGGACCTAAAGAACGGAACCAACTGCAACATGTTCCAGACGAATGCTTGCCATCCGCCCGAGCGCGACCCCATGCCGAATCCCGCTCCGCCCATACTGGCGCCGCCTTGCGGCTGATACAACTGCCCGCGATCGTCGCGCAGCGTCAGAAATGGTATGCCGCTCACGTCACTTGTCGTCGCGTGGAACAGGACCGTCGTCTGCAGGCCGTCCACGAGCACCATATCCACGACGATCGGCTCGGACAAGGCCGAGGTGGCCGGGCGGCCAGTCAAGCCCGCCGCGATCAATTGCCGCGCGTTCGGCGGGTAGGGATAGAGGGGCAAGGTCGCATGACCGGACGATTGACCGCGCGACGCGAGCGCGACCACACCCAGCGCCAGGCACACCACGATGGCGACAACGGCAAACCAACGACCTTTGGATACCATAGCGCGTCCTCCCTAAACAACGGATGTCAGCGCCTAACATCAGTCGAAGCGCCAATCCAGGCAGCGGATAGCAAAGATGCCGGACGGCGCATACATATGCGCACGATAGACTGTTTTCCTGTCACCACCAAGACGCCGTTGCAGTATACGCACCCATTCATCGTCGTCGTTAAGTGGACTAACAATCGTGACCCCTTTTCTTCATAACAGGTGAATCCTTTCACCGCTGCAGTATCCACGCGCTGCCAGGCAACTGCAGTCGCAGACCATTATAGTGCAGCGATAACGTGACGGAAGAATTCCACCAGGCGATCGGCGTGGTGGTCGAAGATGAACTCGTGGCGCTGACGCCAGACGCTGTTGCGGTAGCGGGCCATACGCGAGCGGTCGCGCAGCTGGGCCGCGAGGTCGGAGATGTCGGCGCCGAGGGGACCGAGCTCGCGCTGGCGGGACAGCGTTTGCGTGGCCACGACCGCGCCGGGGTTGTCGTACTGCAGCATGGGCAGGCCCGCCGCGGCATAGGTCCCGATGCGGGCGGGGTAGTTGAGGTCGTCCCAGGTGGCGCGGCGCAACTCGCCCCCGTTCTCGCTGCGCACGAAGTGCAGCCAGCCGGCGTCGTAGCGCGAGAACTCGGTCACCCAGCGGCCCTGGTCGGCGTTGGGATGCAGGTGCAAATGCTCGGGCGCCGCCTCCCGCACCTTCGCGATCCAGCTGACCCACTGGCCCTGCGTGAAGTCGCCGTAGAAGTGCAGGTGGACGCCCTCGGCCGCAAGCTCGGCCACGGTGTGCGGGTGCAGGCCGATGGGCCGGCCGGGCACAACGGTGTGGATCTGGCCGTCGGCGTCGGAGAGCAGCGGCGCGCGGTCGCCGGTGAACCATTCCTGTTTGGGCAGGTCGCCGTCGAGCAGCAGCGTCGGCACACGGTTCGCGGTCTCGGGCGCCACGGTGGCGAACCAATCGCGCATCTCCCCGCTACAGTAGATGGCGCCGTCGCAGCGCGTGTAGAGGTCGAGCAATTTCCGCCACAAGCCCTTCTCCAGGCAGATAAAGGGTCCCTCCTTGAAGTGCCACACGAAGGGCACGCCGGGATTCTGTTCCAGCACCTGGTGCGCGAACGGCACGGTCTGCCAGTTGAGCAGCGCGTAGATCAGGTCGGGCTTGAGCCGGCGCATCGCGTCCGGCCAGTCGCGGCGCGGCAGGTCGTGCACGTGCCCGAAGGGCAGCGGGCCGACGGTGTTGAACCACATGGGCTCGGGCGTCCACAGGCCGTAGAGGCGGTGGCCGCGCTCCTCCAGGGCCAGCACGCGCTCGGGGTTGTAGGCCAACTCGCCAGCCAGCACGATCGTCAGGCCGTCGGAGGCGGGCGGCGTGTTGGGGCGCTCGCGGAAACGTTGGTAGTGCGCCACCTCGTCGATGGGGTTGCCGTGCGACGACCGGAAGCGCAACGGCGTGGCCACGTCGTAGCGGACGCGGAAAGGGTTGATCCCGCCGAGCGGCTCGCGCATGACCTTGTGCCGTTGGTCGGGGTGGTCGACCCACTCGCAGGTCACCTGACCCGTGCCGAGAAAGGCGCCCCGCGGCCGCAGCTTGCGCCAGAACAACTGCTCAAGGTCGTCACTCTCCAGCTCATCGCGCGCCGTCCAACGGTCGTCGGTGCGCCGGTGCAGCGCCTGCGCCAGCTGGAGCGACTCGCCCTCGAGCTGCCCCTCGGCCAGGCGGTTATAGTGGTGGCGCAGGCCGGAGTAGGCCAGCACGGCGGCGGGATCGGCGTCGAGCACGGCAACCAAATCGGCCAGATGGTCGCGGTAGTAGACGTCGTCGGAGGGCAGGTAGGCGACCAGCGGCGCCCGCGCTCGCTCCAGGCCCGTGTTCAGGGCCGCGCCGAGCCCGCCATTGGCCTCCAGGCGATGGTACGCGATGCGCGGATCGGCCAGGTAGGGCGCGACGGCGGCGCCTGTCCCGTCGGGCGAGCCGTCGTCGACCACCACCAACTCCCAATCGGCCAGGGACTGCCCCAGCAAACTCTCCACGGCGCGCGGGATGAAATGCGCCTGCCCATAGGTCGGCATCAGCACGGAGACACGCGGCACGGGGACCTCCGGTAGTTGTCAGTTGTCAGTTGTCAGAAGGACGTGATGCTCTTCCAAATCCGCATCACGTGGTCCAGCGGCAGTGATGCGGCGCTGGCGCATAAACGGCGTTGCGTCTATCAGGTCGATGCTGCCGGCCGAATCCCGCGATGCGTAGCGAACGTCGGGGATACGCATGATCCGTACTTGAACAAAGATCGCATATGCCCTACGATAGACCGCAGTGAGTATGCGTTCTCACTACCATACTCCACTCAACGAAGGTATGCCAAGCGACGCAGGAGTGACAACATGTCGGAACAGGAAAACATTCAACACACGCGGGACATCTACGCGGCATTCGGACGCGGCGACGTCGCTGCCATCATGCAGGCCCTGACGGACGACATCGACTGGGTGATACCGGGTCCATCCGAGCTGCCGCACGCGGGAACGCGCCATGGGAAGCAGGCAGTGCAGGAGTGGTTCGGCGTCTTCGCCCAGACCGTCGAGTATCACCGGTTCGAGCCCTACGACTTCATTGCTCAAGGGGATAAGGTGGTGGCGTTGATTCATGTCGAAGGGACCATGCGGCACAGCCACGGGACACTCGCCATGGACGAAGCGAATGTCTTGACCTTCCGCGACGGCAAACTCGCCCGCTTCCAGACCTTCGAGGACACGGCCGCCAATATGACCGCCTTCCGCTGACAACTGACAACTGACAACTGGCAACTGACAACTGGCAACTGACAACTGGCAACTGACAACCGGCAACTGGCAACTGGCAACTATCCCAGGTACGTCAGCGCGGCGTCGGCGAAGACGGTGGCGGCGGTCGTGAGGGCCTCTTCGGCGATGTCGAAGCGCGGGTGGTGATGCGGGGCGTCCAGGCCGCGCGAGGGATCGGCCGAGCCGACCAGGAAGTAGCAGCCGGGCGCGCGCTGCAGGAACAGCGCCACGTCGTCGCCGCCCATGGTGGGGTCAGGCTCGATCACGTTGGCGGGGCCGACCACGGGAGCGGCTACCCGGCGCACGATGTCGCACATCGCCGCGTCGTTGACCACCGCCGGCGGCCCTGCCTCGATCTCCAGCCGGTGGGTGGCCGCACCCGCCGCGGCCACCCCGGCCACGATACGCTCCATGGCGGCGGCAATGGCGGCGCGCACCTGGGGGTTGAACGTGCGCACGGTGCCGACCAGGCGCGCCTCCTGGGGGATGATGTTGAAGGCCGTGCCGCTCTCGATCTGACAGACCGAGAGCACGGCGCGCTCCAGGGGCGAGACCTCGCGGCTGACCACGCGCTGCAGCGAGAGCACCGTCTCGGCCGCCGTCACGATGGGATCGACGGCCATGTCCGGGTGCGCGCCGTGGCCGCCGCGCCCGGTGATGGTGACGACAAAGCGGTCCACCGCGGCGAACGAGGGTCCGACGCGCACCCCTACCTTGCCCAGGGGCAACCAGTTGGCCAGGTGCAGGCCAAGGGTCGCGTCGATGGGCGCGCCGGGTATATCCCACAGGCCGTCGTCGAGCATGGCCTGCGCGCCGGTCAGGATCTCCTCGGCCGGCTGGAACACAAGGAAGGCCGTGCCCGCTATACTCTCGCGCCGCTCCGCCAGCAGCCGCGCCACGGCGAGCAGGATAGCGGTGTGGCCGTCGTGCCCGCAGGCGTGCATCACGCCGTCGACCGTCGAGGCATAGGCCGCGCCGGTAGCCTCATGGATCGGCAGGGCGTCGATGTCCGCGCGCAGCAGCAGGACGGGTCCGGGCTGGTCCCCGCGGATGATCGCGGTCACGCCGGTGCCGCCGACGCCCTCGCGGATATCCTCCACGCCAGGGGTGGCGCGCAGTCGCGCGGCAATCAGCGCCGCCGTGTTGACCTCCTGAAAGCCAAGCTCGGGCTCGCGGTGCAGCCGTCGCCGCGTTTCCACCAACTCCTCGCGCAACGCCTCGACCGCACTCGCCGTCGTCTCCATCTCCGCCAACATCGTCATCCCTCCCGATCATCTCTATGGTGTCTCGTTACGTCTCGCGTGCCTCGTAGGCCCTACCGGATAGTGCGGATGCGGCCGTCGGCCACAATCACGCGGCAAGGTTGGATTATCCATACGCCTTGAGGGCAGCCTACCATAGACGCGCTGCAATGCTGCCATGATGTCGCGCCAGTCGTCTCCCCATACGTCTCATGGGCCTCCCTCGAGCGAATAGGCCAGGTAGCAGTCCCTACCAATGGGGGCATGTTGTGTCACAGACATACCAGACGCTCCTCGACGTCATGATTGTTCAACCGGTCGGACCGACCCAGATAAAAGGTCATCCGCAGATCGCCTCCACAGACCAGGTCGGAGAAGTTGGGCTCGACCTCCGCATAGATGACGACGCCCTGGTTGTCCGTGAAGTGATCCACGGTCTCGCCCGGCACGGAGTGCCTATGCAGGAAAGCGCGGACGGCCGTCTCGCTCGACCCGCGCGGCAGCTCTGCCGCGATCCAACGCTTCATGTCAGTGTCGCGCACGATCCAGCGCGGGAACGAGTGCAGGAAAAGCGCGGCCACGACCACGAGGGCGACGACGAACGTGGCTGCGGTGCGCGCAACGACTGCTCCATGTCGCCGCGCTTTCCGCGGCAGGACAGTGAGTATCGCCACGTACGTAACGATGACCGCGAGCGCGCTCGCGCTGTCGAGCAAAATGACGGCGGCCGGGCCGAGCAGGACGGAGATCAGCGCGATCATAACGATGGCACCGCGCCACTGCGCTGTCCGCAAGAGAATAGGAAGCGCAAATATGCACAGAGCGCCGACCGTGATGAAGCCGGCGCCACGAAAGAGTATGACCGCACCGGCGCTGACTAGGATCGAGGTCAGCGCCGTGCCCACGATCACGGCCGGTGACAAGGCTTTCTCTACCATCACCACCATCGTATCCCCTGTAGGATCACGATGCCATCCAGAGACACTCTTTACTGATTGCTGCCTGGGTTTGTGAACGGTGCGCGGGGCACGACGAGACGTGTGTCCACGATGGTATGAGAGTCGCATCGGGCGCGTGGCCGAGGCCCCTGCTATGCCAAGGTTGTATCCGCTCCGAACATGACCAGCCCGACGCGCCGGGCGACGCCCCGCGAGGCGAGGTTCTCCCACGCGGTGCTGTAGAGCGGGATGCGGCCTGACGCGCGGATGGCTGTGCTCCAGGCCGCGGTGACGGCGGCGGCATGGCCGCGCCCGCGGAAGGCGGAGAGGGTGTCGACGCCCGCTTCCGCCGCGCCCACCCCAATACGCGAACTGAAGCAGACCGACACCGCCGCGCCGTCGCGCACCACGGCGACGCACGGCTGCCAGTCGGCAAGCTCGTCGTACAGCCAGGGATATGTCTCATGCACGAGCGCACGATTGGCGTTCGTCAGCTGGATGACCTCGCCAGGTTGCGCGATCGACGCGGGGAACCGATAGGCCGGGCCGCCTCCCTCCGCCGTGATGGGCGCGTGCCGCGCCAGCGCCTCCCGCACCATGGCCAGTGCGGCTGGCGGGGCATGGAGATCGCCGGCCGGTGGTTGGCGAGCGATGATCGCCTCCAGCTGCCGCGCCAGGGCATCCGGCGCCGTCGCGCCGACGCGAACGACGTGGCCAGCCATCGTGCGTCCGAGGAAGAGGCGCGGCGCGGGACGCCGCGCCTCCTCACACGGCTCGTTGCTGCGCAGCATCCGCCCGCGGGCGTCATAGGTAAAGTCCGTGTCCGCGCGGATAGCCATCAGGTCGCGGTCGTCCATCGCCGCCGGCTCCTCCTCGAGTCCCAGGCTACGGCACATCTCTGCCGCATACTCTATCACGCCCCGGCCCCATTCACAACTCCAGGCAGCGGTAAGGCACGGTCTGCGTAAATTCGTAGGCGCGCTCCCCGTCGTCCCAGACCTTCTGCACGCTAACGAGAATTCGCAGACCCTGAGCGGTCAGTAGACCCCCCGAGCTGGTAGGTGTCACTCCGCCCATACTGTTGCCGCTGCAGCAACACGATGCTTCCAGCTTTGGCATGTCATCGTACGTTCTCCGTTCCTAACCGCTTGTAGCATCGTGTTTTCCTCGTCCACTAAGGTCATGCAAGGCAACCCACTGCCGATGCAACTCTCCCCAAACGGACTCGTCGCTCAGCAGGTCCGCTGAGAGGGTGAGAAGGTCGCCAATGCAGGTCAGCATGTACCGGCGTGTCCCCTCGTCCTCGATGAGGTGAAAGGAGCGGCTGTTGTCGAGCGTATCAGCGACTTTGATAAGCAGCGCATCGCGTCCTACAGCGAAGCAACGGCTGTACATCTCGCGGGCGCGCTCCAGTCGGTCGGCGATGGCTGGATCGAAGGTATTCGCCTCGATGAGGCGGAAAATCTCTTCCCCGAATTCCCGCCTGATGTCCTCCGCCGACAGTGTCGTGTCCTCGATGAGGTCGTGTAGCACGCCGGCGAGCACAACATCATGGCCGTACCCATAGTTGTAGAGGCACATGCCGACGCGGGTGCTGTGTAGGACCAACGGCTTGGGGTTGTGTCCACAGGCGTCGATTGTCTTGGCCATGAAGACGAGCGCCCGGTCGAGATCATAATCGAACGAGCGATCAGGCAATATGGTTGGGGTCGCAGCCCTCGAGCCAATGGTGTGACCCATGGCGCCGATACTCTTGTACTCTCGCAGCAAAGCTATGCTTCCATTCTGCACTCGTGGCAAGACTATGCTTCCAACTCAACGCTCGTCCCATAGTTTCTTACGCCGGAGGTGGCAAACTATGGTTCCAAACGGCAAGACTATGGGTTAAGTGACAGTAGGGGCGCAGTGGGAGCGACGCCGAGGTAGGCGCGCACGATGTTGGGGTCGGCCAGCAGCTCGCGGCCGCTGCCCTCCAGGCCGATGCGCCCCTGCTCCAGCACGTAGGCGCGGTCGGCCAGCGCCAGGGCCTGGCGCGCGTTCTGCTCCACCAGCAGCACGGTCGTCCCGCCCTCGCGGATCTCGCGCACGAGGCGCATCACCTCGCGCACCAGTTGCGGCGCCAGGCCCAGCGATGGCTCGTCGAGCAGTAGCAGGGCCGGCTTGGCCAGCAGCCCGCGCGCGATGGCCAGCATTTGCTGCTCACCTCCGCTCAAGGAGCCGGCGCGCACGGAGCGACGCTCTCCCAGCACGGGGAAACGCTCGTACATCCCCGCGATCTCAGCGCGCAACGCGGCGCCATCGCGCCGCGTATAGCCGCCCAACTCCAGGTTTTCCCGCACGCTCATCGTGGCCACGATGGCGCGGCCCTCCGGGACCTGCACCAGTCCCCGCGCCACGATAGCGTGCGGTCGCGCCCGCGTGATATCCGCGCCGCGGAACGTGACCCGGCCTCCCGCTTTGCGCGTCACTCCGGAGAGCGCGCGCAGCGTGCTGCTCTTGCCGGCGCCGTTTGCTCCGATCAAGGACACAATCTGCCCCTTGTCGACGGCAAAGGTGATCCCGCGCACGGCCTCGATGGGCCCGTAGCGGACCACCAGCCCCTCACACGAGAGCAGCATTGTCGGCCTCGGTTGTCTCGTCCTCGTCCTCATCTTCGTCCTCGCGCCCCAGGTAGGCCTCGACCACCAGGGGATCGGCGACGATGGCGGCTGGCGGACCCTCGGCGATGACGCGGCCGAAGTTGAGCACGGTGATGCGGTCGCAGACGCTCATGATCAGCGGCAGGTCGTGCTCGATCAAGAGGATGGCGCGCGCGGGCGTGATCAGCCGGCGCACGGCCTGGCCCAGTTGGTCGGTCTCCTCGCGGTTCATCCCGGCCGTCGGCTCGTCGAGCAGCAGCAGGCGCGGCTCGATGGCCAGCGCCCGCGCCAACTCCACGCGGCGCTGGTCCCCATAGGACAGCGTGCCGGCCGGCCGCCGATCCGCCGCGTCGACGCCCAGGCCCGCCAGGAGATCCGTGGCCACCGCGCGCTCGCGCTGCTCGGCCCTATGCGCCCCCGGCAACAGGGCCAGGCGGCCCAGCGACCGCGCCACCGTACCCCGGCGGCGCGCCACGAGGACGTTGTCGAGGGCCGACAGCGCCCCGAACAGGCGGATGTTCTGGAAGGTGCGGGCCACGCCCAGCCGGGCGATGCGATGGGGCGGACGGCCGTCGAGCCGCGCGTCGCCGAGCATGATGCGGCCCGCCGTCGGCCGGTAGAAGCCGGTCAGTAGATTGATCAGCGTCGTCTTGCCCGCGCCGTTCGGCCCGATCAGACCGTGGACGGTCCCGGCGCGCACCTCCATGGTCACATCCTCCAGCGCATGCACGCCCCCAAAGGAGCGGCTGACCGTGCGCAAGCGCAGCAACGACGCGTCCGCGCTCACCCTACGCCCCCAGGGCCACCCACTTCTCCCTCGGCCAGCGCCTCGCCAGGAGGCGTGACCTCCCGGTACCACCCGTGCAGCCAGGTCATCGCTCCGTCGTAGTCCGTCGCCGGCAACCCCTTGTAGGTGCTGATGCGGTATCGTCTGTACAGTTCGGAGTACACTCTGGCATAGCCCTCGCGATCACCCCTCGCCTGCAGGCGTTGCCCGATCGCCTTGACGGCTAGGGCGATCTCCGCCGCCTGCGCCTCGGTGATCGTGGCTCCCTCGCCGGTCGCGCGCTCCAGGGTGGTCAATCTCAGGTTCGTCTCGCGGATGAAGCCGCGCACGTAATCGGCCATGACGTCGTGCCTGGCGGCAACATCGGTCAGGCGTTGCTCCATCTCCAGTTGATTCCGGGCCAGATGTTGCACCGCCGTCGCGATCTCCAGGGCCAGCGCCGCGCCGGAGGGAGTCGTATCCACCGGGACGGGGTGTCCCTTATCCTCCGCGCCGCCGTCGCCCTTGAACGTCTCCCAGAGCACGCGGAAGCAGTCAGCGCGGTAGCGGTTGATCTTCTCGACCAGTTCGGGCCGGACGCGCGCCGTCGTGACCCCGAAGAGCCAACCCGGCAGGAGGTCGAGCGGGATACACAACTGCTCACGCTGGCGACCATCGGCGGCTGTGATGAGCACGGGGCGGGCTCGTGGCGCGATCACCTCGTCGCGCAGCACGCGTCGGCGCTGGGCGCTGAAGTCAAGGCCCAGGAAGTCCGTAATGGGCCGCAAAGCCACGTATAGTCCGCCGTCGGGCGTCTGGGCCACCGGGATCGCATCGCCGTAGAACTCGACGGCCTGCTCACGCCGCGGCACAAGCGCCGTGGTCTCGGCCACTGGTCGTGTCTCGTTGTCACCGTCCACCTCTCCCTCCCTTCATCCCCTGTTATCATGCCTTTCAGGGCCCGCATCGTCGTTGCACCCTCGTCCCCACCCCAACCATGGCCATAATGGCCATGGTTGACCGTGCACGCCCAGTCCGACCATGGCCATAACGGTTGACGGTTGAAGCGGCGCGGCTTAGGGGTCCTACCCCGTTCAACCGCCGCGCTCTGCCGTTCATGCGCTCTTCTCGGCTGCGTGCGTTGATGCGCGTTCATGGGCGGCTCGGGTCCGTACGAGCGCCAGGAGGCGCGCGGGCAGGTCGACCAGCCCTCCCGGCAGGAACAGGATCACCAGCAGCAAGATGACGCCGTCCGCCACCGCGCGCAGATTCTGCAGGAAGCGCAGCGCCTCGGGCAGCACCGTGATCAGCACGGCGCCCAGGGGGCTGCCCAGGAAGGTCAGGCTGCCGCCCACGATGACGTAGGTCAGCGCGTCCAGGCCCAGGTTGAAGTCAAAGGTCGCGGGATCGACGAAGAAATGTAGCCGCGCGAAGAGCACGCCGTAGAGGCCCGCCAGCAGCCCGCTGACGGTGAAGGCGCCCAACTTATGGGCCACGGTGGCGACGCCCAGCGCGCGCGCCGCCTCCTCGTCCTGCCGGATGGCCTTGAAGTTGCGCCCCAGGGCCGAGCCTTCGAGCCGCCAGAACAGATAGCACAGCACGACCACCGTCAGGTAGATCTGCCACGGCGCCGTCGCCGGAGGGATATAGGCCGTGCCCGCGCCGCCGTTGAGGCTGGGCAGCGCGTCGGGCGTGGGTCCGTTAACGGTGATGTTGGTGAAGGCGACCTGCACCACGGCGACGAAGCCGACCGTGGCGATGGCCAGATAGACGCCGCGCAGGCGCAGCAGCGGCAGCCCCAGCAGGAACGCCGCGAGCCCGGCCAGCAGCGTCCCGGCGACAAGCTGCGCGGCAAACGGCCAGGGCGTGTTCAGGGTCAGCAGCGCGGCGCTATAGGCGCCCACGGCCGCGTAGGCCGGACTGGCCAACGAGAGCTGCCCGCAGGCCAGCATCACGTAGACGCTCAGGGCCAGGATCGTGTTGAGCCCGACCGTGTTGATCAGGTTGCTGTTGGCCGCGTAGAAAGCGGCGACGGCGTCGCCCATGGCTATCCCGCCCTCAAGCCCCGCCGGCCCAGCAGGCCAGCGGGACGGACGAGCAGGACGAGGAAGAGCAGGCCGAAGGCGATGGCGTCGCGGTACGAGGAGCCGATCCCGGCGACGGCCACGGTCTCGCTGGCGGCCAGCAGCAACGAGCCCAGCAGCACGCCGGGAATGCTGTCCATACCCCCAACCACGATGATGGAGAGTCCGCGCAACTGCACCGTGCCGCCCATGTTGAAGACGACGGAGTCGGGCAGGTTCAGGCCGTAGAAGATTCCGCTCAGAGCGCCCAGCGCCGAGGCCAGGAAGAAGGTGGTGGCCACGGTGCGGCCCACATCGATCCCGGCCAGCTGCGCCGCAAGGCGGTTGGCCGCCACGGCGCGGATGGCCTTGCCCAGGCGGCTGACGCGCAGCATCACGGTCAGGCCAACGGTCAAGAGCACGGCCAGCCCCACAATGAACAGTTGTACCGGCCGCACCACGGCGTCGCCGACAGAGATCGAGCCCTCGGGGAACGTGCCGGCCGGGAAACCGGTCGGACTGGGACCGTAACCGGTCAGGACGATGTTCTCGAAGATGATCGAGGCGGCGATGGTGCTGATCAGCGGCGCCAGGAAATCGGCCCGCCGCGCCTGCAACGGCGCGACGGCCACGAGGTCCAGCAGCACGCCCAGGATGCCGCCGAGCAGCACGCCAAACGGCAAGGCCAGCCACAGCGGCCAGTGCCAGGTCAGCACCGCCTGCACCGCGGCAAACGCGCCGATCGTGAAGATGGCCCCGTGCGCCAGGTTCAGGATGTCGAGCACCCCGAAGACAAGGGCATAGCCCATGGCGAAGAGCGCATAGACCGACGCCTGGATCAGGGTGTTGATGGCTTGCTGTAGCATGAATAGTTGCCAGTTGTCAGTTGCCGGTTGCCAGTTGCTGGAAGATACAGGGGTTCGCCGCGCTATGGTGGCGCTGTCGACGCTGCTGGCCCCTTACCTTCTGACAACTGACAACTGGCAACTCACTTATACTGCGCGAACTGCCCGTTCTGGATGATCTGGACCGTGCCGGCCTCTCCGGCGTCGCGGGTGGCGGTGAAGGCGAACGTCCCGCTGGCCCCCGTCACGACCGGGACGTTCTTGACCGTGGCGAGGGCATTGCGCAGCTTGGCCCGGTCGCTGGTGGTACCGGCCCCCTTGATCGCGGCGGCCAGGATGTTGACGCCGTCGTAGGCCTGCGCCGCGAACTGGTCGGGCGCCTTGCCGTAGCGGGCTTTGTAGCTCTTGACGAAGCTCTGGTTGAGCGCCGATGGGCCGTTGGCGAACCAGGCCGTGCCCTCGATGGCCCCCTCGGCCGCCTTGCCCGCGCCGCTGATGACCGCCGGAGAGTTAAAGCCGTTGCCGCCAATGAAGTGGACGCCGGTGGGGATGCCCAACTGGCGGCCCTGGGTCAGGATCAGTACGGCCTCCGGAGCGAGGGCGCCGACCAGGATGGCGTCCGGCTTGCTGCCCTTGATCTTGGTCAGCTGCGTGGAGAAGTCCTTGTCCCCCGTCGCGAAGGTCTCGGTATCGGTGACCTTGAGGCCGAACTTCTGGGCCACGGCCGCGAACACCTTGCCGTCGCCCTGCGTGAAGGCGTTGTCGTTGCCGTAGATGATGGCTACCTTCTTGAAGTGCAGGTGGCTCAGCGCGGTGCGGATGGTGACCGGAATCACGTCGGCCTCGCCGAGCGAGTCGCGGAAGATATAGGGACCGATGGCCGTGATGCCGGGCGCGGTGTTGGAGGTGGCGACGACGGGGACGCCGGCCTGCTGGGCAATCGGGTCGGCGGTGGTGGCCTCGCTGCTCAGGGTTGGTCCGATCAGGGCCAGGACCTGTGAGCTATTGATGTCTTGCTGATACAGGTTGACCACCTGTGTCCTGCTGCTGGCGGCATCGCCGACCATCAGGTTGATCCGCTGGCCGCCGACACCGCCCTTGCTGTTGATCGCATCGGCGGCGAGCTGCGCGCCGTTGCGGATGGAGATCCCGTAGACGCTGGACGCCCCAGTGATGTCGGCAACCAGTCCGATAGGGATACCCGAACCGGCCGCCCGAATGGACGTGGCGGGGCGAGCGGCCAACGGAAGACCCAACGCCGCGACGGCGGCAGCGGCGAGGCTGAAGCGGCGGATAGAGCGAGACCTCGACATCTGTGCGCGCATAAAAGCTGTACTCCTTCCTTGTTCCCTGCAACAACGCTGCTTCCAAGCAGAATGGGCTAAAGGTGCTCAATCGTGGTGAATGGTACCACATCTCACGTCACTGATTCCGATGCTGCTGCTGATGCTGCCCGCTGGACAGATTGTGCCTTGACACTCCCCGCTCTTGAGCGCGAGGTTTTACGCCGGTTTTCTATAAACTTGTATTATGCGCACAGCGTATGAGTGGAAGCAACACGCCGGCCCCGTTGCGCTCCGTTGCGCTCCGTTGCGCTCCGTTGCGCTCCGTTGCGCTCCGTTGCGCTCCGTTGCGCTCCGTTGCGCTCCGTTGCGCTCCGTTGCGCTCCGTTGCGCTCCGTTGCGCTCCGTTGCG
>JAABUQ010003197.1_pt1 | contig 30599 bp, 29 predicted proteins | sample 5560001 | NCBI WGS metagenome assembly JAABUQ01 (sample SAMN10711888, study PRJNA513371) | rock metagenome | isolation source: Antarctica rocks | place: Antarctica: Victoria Land, Finger Mt nord | collected 2015-12-18 | reverse complement strand
AGGCATTCCCGATTTTGGCCCTTGTTCTTTATTGCCCTTCCCTAACAGGGGCCTTCCAGGGAGCCAGTGCTGAGGGAGCGACACTGAGGCAGGATGCCGCAAGTGCCAGGGACGAGCGGGAGGGGTTTCGAGAGCTTCAGGAAGACGACTTATGACCCAACTCGCCAAAATGCGCTTTGTCAGCCTTACCAAGCCCAAAGAGCGCGGGATGCTGGTGCTGCACGACGACGGGACATTCCAGATCGTGCCGAGCGAGGAGCTGCGCGAGGAAATGTCGCGCCTCGAAGAGACCGCCCTGCACCGGGCTAAGCTTTTCGGCACCGGCCTCGGCCTGGCACTCATCGGCATCGGCACGCTGGCGGTCGGGGCCGGTTGGCTGGCCGGTCGCGTTTTCGGCAAGCTCGGCTACACGTTAGGAAAACCGCGCCCGGTAGACGCCGTTGCGCTGACCCGGACCGAAAGCGGCGGGGTCAAGCTGACTTTGCGCGGCGCGAACCGTCTGCAAGTGGTGCAGATGGCCTGGAACACGGACGAAGTGCTACAAGCCGAAGCAGATAACTTTGTCGCGAAGTTTGAGGAAATGCGGAGGCAGGAGACACGGGGCTGAACCCCGCTGCTTTGAAAGATCAACTCCCCGCCTTCGCGGGCAAAACCTTCAGATTGGCCGGCTTTGTTCTTCGCCCGCGCAGGCGGGAGCTTGCACTTTAAAGCAGGGGGGTTCAGCCCCGTGTCTCCTGCCTCCGCATACCGCGCGAGCGTCTCCCGCTGGAAGGCTGTGTAATTGTCTTCGGCAATCGCCGCCCGGATGCCGGCCATGAGCTGCCCGTAATGGGCTAAGTTGTGGTAAGCGGCGAGGCGCGACACCAAAATCTCGCCGCATTTGCAGAAATGCCTGATGTAGGCCGCCGAACACTTTAGGCAGGCACGGTCTAGCTGGGTCGGCAGGACGCAGTTCCTGTCAATTCATAAGAAAAGCGCCAGAAAAATATCGTTTAATTAGCTCTTTTTGCTTGACAAGACATAGAAGTTTGATATGTGATGGCATAGGAACAATTGTTTACTGGGCGGCCATGTCTCAAGTCATCGCCCAGAGCCATCAAGGAGAAAATCATGTCACGCCCCCCATTTCGGAGCCGTATGGGCTTCACGCTCATTGAACTGCTTGTTGTTATCGCTATTATCGCTATCCTCGCCGCCATTTTGTTCCCCGTGTTCCAGAAGGTGCGCGAGAACGCCCGCCGCGCCACCTGCCAGAGCAACGAGAAACAGCTCGGCCTGGGTCTCCTTCAGTATGTCCAGGATTACGATGAAAGTATGATGCCCCGCGAAGTCTCCATTCCTGCCGGGCAAAATGGCACGACCACGGGAACGGGAGTTGCCTGGTCACAGCTCATGCAGCCTTACATTAAGAGCCAGAGTGTGTTCCAGTGTCCGGACAACCCCCGCAAGGACCTGCTGCAATACGGTGATGCCGCCGGCGGGTTTGCAGGCGGTTTCGTCTCCTATGCAGCCAATGTACAGGGCGGCTTTCAGGATACGGATGCCAACCAGCCTCCCCGGCCTCCCTTCGGCTATTCGCAGTATGTGTCGCCTGCACAAACAATTGTTATTGTAGAGACCACAGCACGCTACACGGATTTCGACGTAAACAACACGTTCTGGGAACAATACCAGACAGACCCTGGCAACTCCGCCGGCTGCTTGTTCGCCGGCCACACAAGCATGTCTAACTTCCTATTCTCTGACGGTCATGTAAAATCCATGAGGCCGCTGGCAACACTCGACACGGATGACAAGGGAAGCGGCACCGTCAACCTGTGGCGCTGGGACAATATGACGTTCAAGGCCCTCTACGGGACAGGCGATACGAACGCCTTTCAAGACTTGAACTTCTCCGCCAACCAGTACAAGTAGCCTGCTGCCACCTACGGCGGCCCACAACAAACAAAGACCCCGGTCCTACTGGACCGGGGCCTTTGTGTCGTCTTCGTAACGGGCCAGTGTCTCGCGCCGGAACTGGGCATAGCGGTCTTCGGCAATCGCCGCCCGAATGCCTGCCATGAGCTGTCCGTAGTGGGCGAGGTTGTGGTACGTCGCCAGTCGCGATGCCAAAATCTCATCGCACTTATATAAGTGGCGAAGATAAGCCGCTGAATACTTTTGGCAGACGCGGCAGGCGCAGTTCGGGTCCACCGGCCCGAAATCGTCGGTGTAGCGGCTACCTTTGATGTTGATGCGTCCGAGCGTCGTATAAAGTGTCCCGTTGCGGCCTAAGCGTGTCGGCAGGACGCAGTCGAACATGTCAATGCCCTGCGCGACGGCGTCTAAAAGGTCGCGCGGCGTCCCGACACCCATCAGATAGCGCGGCTTATGTTGCGGCAGATGCGGTACACTCCACCCGACTGCTTCCTGCATCTGTTCCGGCGACTCGCCGACTGAAACCCCGCCGACCGCGATCCCCGGCGTATCCATGGATGCCACAAACTGGGCGCTTTCGGTCCGCAAACGCTCGTAGGTCCCGCCCTGTGCGATCCCGAACAAAAGCTGGTTCGTGTCCTGCGCGTTGTGGTACATCACGCACCGCTCCAGCCACCGATGCGTCCGCTCCGTCGCCCCGCGCGTCGCTTCTTCCGTGCAGGGAAACGGCGGGCATTCGTCAAACGCCATGATGATGTCTGCGCCAAGCGCGTGCTGGGCTTCCAGGGAGCGCTCCGGGCTAAAGAAGTGCTTGGAGCCGTCGAGATAGGACTGGAACATCACGCCGTCTTCCGTGATCTTTCGCAGCTCTTCCAGCGAGAACACTTGAAAGCCCCCGCTGTCTGTCAGCATCGCCCCATCCCAGGCAATAAACTTGTGCAGTCCACCCGCCTTTTGGACCAGCTCCGGCCCTGGCCGCAGATATAGATGGTAAGTGTTGCCGAGAATGAGCCGGAACCCCAGCTCCCACACCTCCTCCTGCGTCATCGCCTTCACGGTCCCGCGCGTCCCCACCGGCATAAACACCGGCGTCTGAATCGGCTCCGGCGCATGGGGCAGCGACAGCAGCCCGTACCGGGCCTGAGTGTCCGTCGAGCGATGCGTCACATTGAAAATAGTCATGCAGAGAGTGTACCCGACAGGCAAGGGGCGGATGCCGCAGCCTCTGATGGCTGGGCAGCAACAGACCCAGCAAAGTATTTTGGTTTTTTTGTTTCTATTGCCTATTATTTCGTTAGCGTGTGGTACTATACAAATAGTTCCAAGTCAAGAAGGGGTACTCTAATGCACACTGTTTCCAGAAACCGCCCACGCGGCTTCACGCTGATCGAGCTTCTTGTAGTTATCGCTATCATTGCGATACTCGCTGCAATTTTGTTCCCGGTTTTCTCGAAAGTGCGCGAGCGGGCGCGTCAGATCAACTGCGTTTCCAACCTGAAACAGATCGGGCTGGGCTTTATTCAGTACAACCAGGACAACGAAGGTGCGTTTCCTTCGATCTCCGACAAAGCCTCGGATGATAGCGGCTGTGCGCCGGGGATCGGCTGGGTCACGGCGAACGGCGGCTATGCCGTTCTGATTTATCCGTATATCAAGGCAGGCGGCGTCTTTCACTGCCCTAGCGCAGAATCACCTTTCTGGGTCTCCGGCAACCCGCAAGGCTGGTGCGGCACCCCAGACCCCACCTATACGGCCGCAATGAAACAGGATGCTCCTCAAGGAGTCAGCTATATGTACAAAAAGGCCATCGAAATTGGTCCCTGGCAAGCGAAGCATCCGATCACCGAAGGCGAGTTTCCGCTGCCGTCCCAGAGCTTCGTGGTCTACGAGTATGCGTCCTGGCACATGAACCGCAACGCCACGATCTGGGCGACCAACAGCACCGTTCCAAACGTCGCCTCGCAGATGGCGCTGAACTGCCTGTTTGTAGACGGCCATGTCAAGCAGGTCAAGGGCAGCGAGTTCCGGCACCTAGTTTACGGAGCGCAGATCGGCTGGCCGAACGGCGGCATGGACCTGGACTGGTTTCTCGACGACAAAGGCAATAACCAGAACACGCCGGAAGGCGGCGCGGGCAACAGCCGCGAGGTAGGTTCATGAACAAACCCGTTTCCCCCGCCCTCGTGGTGGGGGCGATTGTGGCGGCAGTCGTGCTGATTGGCTTCTTTGCCTTTCACGCCTTGGTGCCGCCTCCAACCCCGCATCCTGACCCGGCCCGGTTTATGCCGCACTCCGCAGGCCAGGCTTCCGCCGGCTCGGCGATGCCGGGAAGCCACTAACTTCAAGCAGCGGGTGCGCCGCCCTTGCGGCGCATCCGCAGTGAGTTCTCCTTGCTTCGACTTCTGCTTATCTGCGTCCTCGGTGTCACGCTGCTTCCTTGTACCGCTTCTGCGCCCCCACTTCACACTGCGCCTCTGGCTCAAATTCCAATCGCCACCGTGGGGCGGATGCCGCGTCTGCCGTCGCCTCTGGCTGTCCGTGACTGGCGGAAAGTCTCGCAAGCGTATTATATTTGGGTGCTAGACCCAAACGCGACCGGCGGCGGCTTTCCGGTAGTCGGTATTTCGCCGGATAAGCGCGGCTTTACCATGAAGGACTATGTCGGCGGAGAGCCTGGCGGCGAAGCGCTGGCGTGTCTCTCGGCAGTCATCGGCGCAAAACTGGTCGGTCTGGACCCGACGCGCCTGCACGGCATCAATTATGTTGAGCGGGCCAAAGCCTGGTACGATCCCGTGCTTGGGATTTACCGAAACAACGCCGCAGAGCGCTCTCCTATCGTTCATGCCGACATTTATGGCTACTGGGCGGCGATTTTAGGGATCGAGCTGGCCGCGCAGTATCCCGGCGACAAAGAACTCCAGCACCAAACCGTGACGGCGGCGCGGGCTTTTCTCCAAATCGCGCATGGTCTCGGCGCTCCGGGCCATCCAAATTATGATGTTCTTGGCTGGGATTTCTCCAAAAACGCGCCCGGCGGCAGGCCGGAGCCGATGAACCGGCTCGGTCATGCGCCAAGTGTTGCGTGGGTGCTGATGGTCGGTACGCAGCTTACCGGCAACCCGGAAATGCGGCGCTGCGCCCGCGCAACCATGCAGTGGTACACCGCGCACCCCGGTCGCTACGAAATCTCGCATGTCATGGGGCCGTTGACAGCGGCGCGGCTGAATGTTTTGGGCGGGCCTCAAATTGACATTGACCGTGTTCTCAGCGCCTGGTTCGGGGATGGGCCAGCCAGCACTCATACCATGTTTGTGACGTCTGGAACACGCTTCGGCGGCTTAACGGCAGATGGGCTAGACGGAACAAGATGGCCGAACGGAGAGTTTTATGCGTTCACGATGGGGACGCTGCAAAACGCTTCCTGGCTGGTGCCGGTCGCACGTTATGATCCGCGCTATGCGCGAGCAATCGCCCGGTTCGCGCTGCATAACGCAAACTCCGCCCGGCTGCTTCAGGGCATGGGGCTTGACGCCGATCATCAAGACCACGCGGAGTGGAAAACCCAGTGGGACAAAGACAATCTGCTGTTTTACGAAGGGCTGATGTCCTCCGCGCCGAACTCGCACCGGTTCAGCCCGGCAGACCCTGAACCACCGCGTCCCCTGCGGCCCTATGCGACCGGCGATCCGGTCTTGAACGCCTGGGGAACGGGACATCCCAAAGTGGACCCGAAAGACTATCTCGCCCAGCGGGCGCAGTGGTTCGGCGGCACGCCCGATGATTTGGGCCTCTACGGCGGAAACCATGTCGGTTTTCTCGGTGGCATTGAAAAAGCAACAGAAGTACCGGGGATTTTACGCTGGGATTGCCTGGCAACGGACTGGTATCATCCGCCTGCCCTGCCAACCTTTCTGCTTTACAACCCTTACCGCCGGACCAAAGTCGTCACCTTGCCGCTTGATCGCTCGGTCAGCCTTTACGACGCCGTCACCGGGCATTTTCTTGCCCGCTCTGTCTCCCATGCCTACCGGCTGACGCTGTCTCCCGACCAAGCGGCCGTAATTGTGGAAGTCCCCAGCAAAGCCAAACTGACGCGGCACGGCCACTGCCTCCTCGCCAGCGGCATTATCATTGATTACCACTCATGCCCGTGATGTCCGGATTCTACGATTCGGCATTTCCATTGCCGAGACTTTGCCATTCCCATTCGGCTTCATCCCACTCCGTTAAAGCAAAGACATCGGCATCCAGCAGCACATCATCGCCATTCTCAGCCATGCGCTGAAAGTGTTCTTCCCAGCCTTGACGCGGCAGCGGAACTCCTGAAGAGCTGTTAGTTTCGCCGCAAGATGTTATGTCATTGTGGGTCATCGTTTTGTTCCCTTTATTTGCTAAGTCCATCCCGCGCGACGGCGTTTGCCGGGTCATCTTCTAAAACGCGGGCGAACTCGGCGGCGGCTTCTTTAGGGAGGCCGGCGGCGCGGAGGGTAAGGGCAAGGTTGGTACGGGCGTCAGTATAATGGGGGTTCAGCGAGAGCGCCCGGTGGAACGCGGCGATGGCGTCGGCATAGCGCTCCAGCGCGGTCAATGCAATGGCGTGGGAGTGGTGGAGGTCGGCGTAATTTGCGTTCAAGGCCAGCGATTTTTCAAATTCGGCGGCGGACTCGGCGTACATGCCGCGCCGGTAGAGATCCGCGCCGAGGCGGGAATGGAACGTGATGTCGTCTATGTCGGTCTCGGCGATCCGGGTGAGCAGGGCGGTCGCAGTGGGGTAGTCCCCGCGTTGATGCGCGGCGAGGGCGCCTTCATAGGGCGCGACGGCAAATGCATCGTCCGCCGCGACGGCGCTTTGGATCGCTTGAAGGGCGTCGGCAGGCCGGTCCAGGGCGTATAAGGAGAGGCCGCGATAGAAGAGAGCTTTGGCATAGCGAGGGTTGACCGACAGCGCCGAGTCGAATGCGGACAGCGCCGCCCGGTGGTCGGCGTCGGCGCGGGCGGCGCGGCCCGCCTGGAAATGCAGGTCGGCGTAGTGCGGGTTAATCGCAAGCGCCGCCGCAAAGGCCCGCCGCGCGGCAGGAGGATCGCCGGACTCAAGCGCCGCCGCGCCTAAACTGGCATGGCTTTCGGCTAGGTAAAATGAGGCCAGGCGCTCGGTCAGGTCGTCCGGCTGCTTCGCCTGCGCGAGCGTCAGCGCGGTGATCGCCTCGGCGAACAAGCCCTGGTCAAACAGGCGAATGCCTTTGTCGTAGTGTTCGTTGCGGCCTAAGCCGAACATCCGGCCCAGCATGGACATGGGTGCGCTCCGTTCTACTTCCGTTATTTCGCGCGGGCGAATGCGGGCCACAAAGACCAGCGGCGGCGCGGGATATTGATCAGCTTCGGCGGCGCGTTTAGTTCTTCCTGAGCGAGCTGACAAAGCCGCGCAAGCTCCGCCTCGCGCCCAGCAGCGGCTTCGAGAGTACCTACGGGCAGGGAGTGAACTCGCACAATCTCGCTTAACAAGCCTCGCGCGAGCGTATGCGCCATCAGAATGCGAATGAACTTCTCGAATGCCGTCTCACTCCCCATGAGTATCCCCCTGCTTTTGCTCAATGTACCATAAATGACAGCAAATCTCTCATCACGTTTAAAGAGCCTCACTCAGTCGGTCTGCCGGAAATGAAACCGGGTCTCGTGCTGCCGGGCGGCTTCCAGCTCGGCGGCAATCGCTTCCAAATCGGCCAGAACGTCGGCGGGGCGCAGGCCGGGGTCGTAGATCGCGGCGGCCAGACTCTGGGGATTATCGCGGACAGCGGCACTGGCCCGGCTGAGAACCGCGAGGCCCGCGACCGGCTCGAACCACTCATCGGGGCCGAAGTCCAGTTCATTTAGGTCCTCTAAGCCGTCCTCTTCGTAGGGGTAGACCATGCCGACTTCAACGGCCATTTGGTGCGGGTCCACAGCGCAGAAGTCGAGCAGCGGGGCAAGCGCGGGGTGCGCTTCGATGACGCGGGCGAGCGCGAAGCCGACGGTTAAACTATCGGCAAGATCATCAAGTGGGGCTTCGAAGCGAGGAGAGATGCGGGTGGGCATTAGGCAAAGTCCCAGGTGTAGCCGTCGCTACTTTGTCCGATAGCACCGGCGGAGCTTTCGGGAAAGTGGCTGCTGAAGTAAAGCGCTTCTGTTTCTACGGCCCGCTTTAAGAGCAGATGCCGAGAACGCCGCGTGGCATCGGGAAACTCGCAGAACATGGAAATGAGTTCCGTGTCATGGATTTCAAGCGGATGATGCAGCACGTCCCCGCCAAACAGCGCAGTCTTGCCGTCCGAGACAATCTCGATGGCCGCGTGGTCAATGCTGTGGCCCGGCATTAGCAGGAAGCGAATGCCCGGCAGGACTTCGCTCCCGTCTACTTTGACCCGGCGTACTTTGCCGGCGGCTTCCAGTGGGATCATGCTGTCGGCGAACACGCCGGCAACCGGCAGGCGGATCGGCTCGCCCAGTCCGGCTTCAGTACGAGCGGCCTGGATGCCCGCTTCGTCTTCATTCGCCAGCGCCGCGCCGTAGCGCCACTCTAAGTCGGAGCAAATTACAGTCGCGTTCGGGAAAGTCGGCACCCAAGTTTCGTTTTCCAGGCGCGTATTCCAGCCGACATGATCGGCGTGAATGTGCGTCAGCAGAACATAATTCACGTCTTCTGACCGCACCCCTGCGGCTTCAAGCCGTGCAAGAAGTGGATTATGCAGATGGTCCAGCATCTTCATGGTCGGACGGTCTTTATCATTCCCGGCACCTGTATCTACAAGAAGCGTCATACCCTGATGCCGCACCAGCCAGGTATGGACGCTCAGAGGAACGCGGTCCGTCGCCGGATCGTAGGTGGTCTCACTGACCCAATTTGGGTGGGCTTGCAGCACGTCTGGGTCAAACCCCGGCAGAAGCTGTGTCGCGGTGAACCCAGTCAAGTCAAGCTCATATATCTTGGTGACACGGCTGCTGCCGACCGAGAACTCGTTTTCTTTCATTTTCTAATTCCCTTTCGCCCGCTTCTTCGCCCCGACCCAGCCCAGCTTGTTCGTCTGCCTGGCGCGGCCAATCGCAAGGGCATCAGCGGGAACATCGTCAATAATGGTAGAACCGGCGGCGGTGTACGCGCCGTCCCCGATAGTCACCGGCGCAACCAGAGTCGAATGCGTCCCAATGAAGGCATCGCTGCCAATTTTCGTGAGGTTCTTCGTCGGCGTCAGGAACGGGTCATAATTGCAGGTGATTGTCCCTGCCCCGATATTGGTCCGTGCGCCGACTTCAGCGTCCCCCAAGTAGGCAAAATGGCCCGCCGAAACGCCGTCGCCCAGGGTCGTATTTTTCAGCTCCACAAAGTCGCCGACTTTGACCCCCGTGCCGAGGACGCTGCCGGGGCGAAGGTTCGCGAACGGGCCGATTCGGCAGCCGTTGCCAACTTCCGAGGCGACAATATGCGAGTCGCGTACCAAGACGCCGCTGCCGAGCTTCGCGTCGCTGAGGTGCGCCCCCGGCCCAATTTCGCAGTCTTCGCCGATGTCGGTGACGCCGGACAGCACCGAGAACGGATGAATGGTCGTGTCCTGCCCGATCTGCACCGTCGCGTCAATATGCGTCGTCAGAGGGTCAATAATCGTGACGCCAGCCAGGCCGAGCGCGTGATGGACGCGGGCCTGCAAGACCTGGCGCAGCTCGGTCAGCTCCGGGCGGGTGTTAACGCCGCGCACGACATCGGGATCGGGGGAAATCAAGGCTTCGACGCCCTGACCTTCGCCCGCGAGAAGCGCGACCACGTCGGTGAGGTAGTATTCGCCCTGCGCGTTCTGCGGCGTGATTTGCCGGAGCGCGGCAAACAGCGCGTGGGGCTGGAAGACATAGACCGACGTGCTGATTTCGCCGATCTCGCGCTGGGCGGGGGTCGCATCACGGGCTTCGACAATCGACTGCACCCGGTTTGTGTCCGGGTCACGGACAATGCGCCCATACGAGCCGGCATCTTCCAAAACGGCGGTGAGCAAGGTTGCCGCGGCGTTGGCTTGAATGTGGTGGGCAATCAGAGACTCCAGCAGCGACGCCGACAGCAGGGGCGCGTCGCCCGGCAGGACCAGAAGCGGACCGGTCCAGTCGCCGAGCAGCGCTTCGGCCATCTGCACCGCATGGCCGGTGCCGTTCTGCTCGGCCTGCAAGACGTATTCCAGCTCGTCACCCATCGCGTCCTGCACCATCTGGGCCTCATGGCCGACTACCAGCACGGTCCGGCCTGCGCCCGCCCCGGCGGCGGCTTCCACCGCCCAGCGCAGGAGCGGCTTGCCCAAAAGCGCATGGAGTGCCTTCGGGCGGCGCGATTTCATGCGCGTGCTTTTGCCGGCGGCTAAGATCAGCGCGGCGACAGCGGGCGCAGACCCGGCGTTAGAGACAGAGAACAAGACATCGGACATGACGGGTACTCCTCACGGCGTTCTGCTGTATTATGGCGAGTGTGTATTATGGCGAGTGGCCTAGCGGTTGTCAACGGGAACCGGCTCGCCGAGCGCGGCGGATCGGTACGCGGCCTCGGCGACCGCCAGCGCCCGCAGGCCGTCTTCGCCGGTCGCAAGGTCCGGCGCAGCCTCCCCCGACGCCAGCCGCAGAAAGTCCGCCACCAGCCCCGCATCGGTGCCGCTGCCCCAGTGCTGCCAGCTCATACCGCCCGCACGGTTGTCGTACTGAACCAAATTTTGGGCGAACATATCTAAGTCCAAAACGCCTTCGGTGCCGATGACTTGCAGCGTCACATCCCCCCAAGTGGGATAAGTCTTCGGGCGCGACCAGCTTGTGTCGAGGGTCGCAAAGACGCCGCCATGATAGCCGATGGACAGAAATCCGGTATCTTCCCAAGATTGATGATAAAAGCCGTGGCCGATCTCGGCGTACACTTCGGCGGCTTCTTGCCCCAGCAGCAGGCGGTTCAAGTCGGCGACATGGACCGTGTGGTCAAGGACCGCCCCGCCTCCCGAAAGCGCCGTGTCGGTAAACCAGCCGCCGGGCATCTTGCCGTGGTTTGTGCCGCGAATCGCCAGCACTTCCCCAATCGCCCCCGCCGACACCTGCGCCCGCAGACGCCGGAACGCTGGGGAATAGCGGCAGGGAAACGCCGTCGCGAGGCGGACGCCGACCACCGCGCCGGCGGACATCATCGCGCGGGCGTCTTCAGTCGTCGTCGCCAGCGGCTTTTCGCACAAAATCGTCCGGACGCCCGCCCCGGCTGCTTGTTCCACTAATCGCCGGTGATGCACGTTCTCGCTTGTGACGACAACGCCGTCCAAGCGTTGATCCAGCAGAGCCGCCTCGGAAGGGAAATAAGCCGTGCCGAACCGGGCCGCCATTGCCTGCCCGCGTACCGCGTCCGGGTCAGCGATGCCGGTCAGATCGGCGCCCGGATGGGCGACCAGCGCCTCGGCATAGGAAGCGGCGTGCATATGGGCGAACGAGAGGATGCCGATTTTAAGCGTGCTCGAAGTCTGTGTCATAACTGCACCACTTTCCCGGTCTCGATAGATTCCAGCGCGGCGAGGCCGATGCGTGTCGCTTCGCGCCCGTCGTGCAGCGTCACCGGCGGCGGCTCGCTATTTTCCAGCGCAGAGACAAACGCCGCAAGCTCCAGATAATACGGGTCTTCGCCCTCAGCCAGCGGGCTTTCCGGCACAGCAACGCTGCCGCCGCCCTCACCTCCCCGAAGGGAAGCGGTCAGCGGGGCGCTGCGGGCCGAATCATGCTCAATTAACCCGCCGTCCCCGGCGATCTCAAAAGTCGTGCGGAAGCCGGTCGGGTGCGCCCATGACCCCGTGATATGGGCGACCGCGCCCGCTACGAACCGCAGAGTGACAAGCGCGTAATCCAGCCGCCCAGCCAGTTCGGTCCGCCCCATCAAGCCCTGAGTGTAGACGCGGGAGACCGGACCGAAGGTCCAGCGCAGCCAGTCGAAGTCGTGCAGGATCAAGTCCAGCGCCACGCCGCCGCTTTGCGCCGGGTCGGCGTACCAGACGCTCCACGTCGGCATCCCGCCCATCCGGGCCGTGCGGACGGCAGCCGGCGTTCCCACCCCGCCCGCGTCTACCAGCCTCTTGGCAGCGGCGTATTCGGGGAAAAAGCGCACGACATGGCCGGACATCGCGGGAACGCCCGTGCGTTCCACCGCCGCCAGCATGGCGTCGCAGTCTTCCAGCGTTCGGGCCAGCGGCTTCTCGACAAAAATCGCTTTGCCCGCCGCCGCCGCCCGCTCGACATATTCCCGGTGCAGCGGGGTCGGGGTGCAGACATCCACAATGTCGGGCTTCGCCTCCGACAGCAGCGTGTTCCAGTCGGTAAACGCTGGGCCGACGGCCTGAGCGGCGTCCAGGCTCAGGTCCAGCGCTCCGACAATCTCCGCACCCGGCACACGGCCCCAATGCCGGGCGTGCGTATTCCCCATCACGCCCGCCCCAATAATCGCCACCCGATAAGTCATCGTTCTCCCGCTTTCTTTCGCCGATAATACCCCTTCCTACGCAGTTCCGGGAGAGATTGCGGCGATTTACACTTAAGTTTTTACGCCTGCCTCCCGATCATTCTACCGTCAGCAATCTTTGCAGAAACTCACACCACTTAAATAGGGACATCATGCAGCATCACTGAGGTCAAAACAAGGGACAGCGGCGGAAACAAAAGAGCGTGCTGGCGGCGCTGCTGTCCAGCGGCGCGGCTATACCCACCGCTCCGGCGGCACACAGAACATCGGCTACCCCGATGCGGCGACCGGCAACGGTGTTTACACCAACTCGGCGACCGCCTACAACGGCAAGCGGGAAGCGTCTTTCACTCAAAGCGGCACCGTCGGCACCTCCCCGCAGGCGCTGGCCCTCATCCTGCTGACCCGGACCGGGTTCACCCAGGGCGCAACCCCGTCTGCCGACACGCTGACTTACGGCCTGGAGCTGAAAGTCAACTCGGCGCTTCCAACCGGCGCGAACACGCCTCACGCCCTAACTCCTGCCGACCTAGTTCCGACCACGATCAGCCTGAACGGGGCCGGCACCCCGACAAATTTCTACGGCTTTATCCGCTTTCGCGTCCATGTGCGTTAAGCAGACGCGGTTTGTGACAAAGTTTGCGGTTTGTGACAAAGTTTGCGGTTTGTGACAAAGTTTGCGGTTTGTGACAAAGTTTGCGGTTGGTGGCGGTGGGCCGACTCGAACGGCCATCTCTCCTCTGACAAGGAGCGCTTTTCCTTTAAACCAACACCGCCGTTAAACCAATACCGCCATGAGAAAAGTTCGACGCGGCAGGGCACGGTTCCTGCTGCTAAGTCGGGCGCGTGGAACTGAAGTTCTACGCTGTGGGGCGCAGACGCCCAATGTCCACCTTCGTGGACAAAGATTAGAACGATAATCATGGTCTTTTCTTGTACCCGCGAAGGCGGTTACTAGGCGTCTGCGCCCCACAGCGTAGAACTTCAGTTCCACGCTTTTTTCAATGCCTCCCTTGCGTGTATAATACAAGTATGACGGAAAGAACGCTGCTGCAAGAAGCCCAAAACCCGCGCACCTCCACTGCCCGCCTGCGCGAGGTTTACCGCGAGGCTTACCGCGCAAGTTCTCACGCCGATGTTGCCGAGGCTGTGGCCGCGCATCCGAACGCAACGCCTTACCTGCTGGAGAGACTGACAGGAGAATGCCCTAGAGCTGTTCTTCGCAATCCGGCTCTCCCGCTGGTCTTTCAAAGAGATCCCAAATGGCCGCAGGGCTATCAGCGTGATGTCGCCCTCACCCTGATGCGGTTTGAGAATGTTCCCCTGCCCTTGCTGTATGCGTTCGCCGAAAAGCCGGACATGGTGGGAAGCTCTGCGCGGCAGCATATTGGCCTCGCCGGGGAAGCCGGGCCGGACTGGGAAGCCGACGCGCGGGAGGCGTTGTGGGAGCTGTCGGGTCTGGAAGAAGAATTTCCCGCCTCTCTGCTGCCCCTGGATATGGTCCCCGACTGGCTGCTGGAGTCGCTGGCCGGTCACAAGGACGCGCGTGTTCGCCGGGCTGCGGCACGGCATCCACGCACACCGCCGGACGTGCTGACACTGCTGCGCCGGGCCGGCAGCACGTCCGACCTCGGCGGGCTGGCGCCGCCGGACTTGTCCCTGCCCGCGCCCCTTTTGACCTGGCTGGCACGGGGCGGCTCGTGGGCGCGTCGCGTCGCAGCCCGGCATCCCAACACGCCGCCGGAAATCTTGGAATGGCTGGCGGACCATCGGCTGGGTCGAACGAAGCAGGAGAAAAAAGATAAGACGCTGTGCCGGTATCTGATGCAGAATCCCGCGATGCCCGCCGCCCGGCTCGCCGCACTTGCCGCTGAGTTCGATGCCGAGTTTCGGCGGACGTCGGCGCGGGACCCAGAGACCCCGCCTCTTGTGCTGGCGGCGCTGTCTATAGATGAAGCCCGCGACGTGCGCTGGATGGCGGCCCGGAACCCAAACACGCCCCGTGAAGCGCTGGAAGTGCTGGCCGGAGACACCGACGCCCGTGTTCGGCAGGGCGTCGGGCGAAACACCGCTGCTTTTCCGGCCTTGCTCGCGCGGCTTGCTGCCGACCCTGTCCGCTGGGTGCGCCTCGCCGCCGCGCGTCACCCCCAGACCCCGTCCTCTATCTTGGAGTGGCTGGCGGAAGACGACGACGAGGAAGTGCGCCAGTCGGTCGCCCGCCGTACCCAGTCCGCGCCGCCAGCACCGCGTCCGCCGAAGCCGCCTCGCTCCGTGCCGGAAGCCGTACCCAAACAAGCGGTGCCGAAACAAGCTGTGCCGCCCGCAGATCCTGATGCACGGCTAAAGGCGCTCGGCCTCGCGATCCAAAGCGGCGGCCTGCGCGGGGGGCTGCTGACACACCTGGTTGCGCTGGCCTGCCCGGATACCCCGCTGCCGGTTCTTCTCGCCGGCGCGGCTGATCCTCGCTGGCCCCGCCGCCTGGCGGTTGCCCGCAACCCGGCGGCGTTTCTGCTGTCATTAGGAATGCCCGGCACCGACGCCGATCTACACGCGCTGGCCCACGACGGCAACCGCTTAGTCCGCGCTGCCGCACGGGAAGCGCTGCAAAAAATGGAAGAAGGAAAGATGGAAGGAAGCGCATGACTCCGCAGCAGTTGACTGATTATTTGCAGGGTTTAGTGGCGCATCAAGTCCCTATCAGCGCGATGCTTTGGGGACCGCCGGGCGTCGGCAAAAGCAGCATTGTCGCCCAAACCGCCCGGCGCAGCGGGCTGGACTTTGTGGACCTGCGGCTGTCTCAGCTTGCGCCGACTGATTTGCGCGGCCTGCCGGTGCCGGAAAACGGCGTGTCCCGCTGGTATCCGCCGGAGTTTCTGCCGACGCGCGGCGCAGGGATTTTGTTTTTGGATGAGCTGAACATGGCTCCGCCGGCCTTGCAGGGAATCGCCCAGCAGCTCATTTTAGATCGCCGGGTCGGCTCCTACACCGTCCCCGACGGCTGGTTTGTCTGGGCGGCGGGGAACCGCAAGGAAGACCGGGCGGCGGTTTTCGATATGCCTGCGCCGCTGGCAAACCGCTTTTTGCACCTGGAAGTCGCGCCGGATTTGGACAGCTTCAAGGCGTATGCGCTGCGCGAGAATGTTGCAGAGCAGATTATCGCGTTTTTGTCGTTCCGGCCTGCCCTGCTGCTGGCGATTGACCCGCACCAGCCCGCGTGGCCGTCGCCTCGGTCGTGGGTGATGGCAAGCCGGCTGCTGGCGGCGGGGCTTGACATCGCGCCGGTGGTCGGAGCTGGGGCGGCGGCGGAGCTTGCGGCGTTCCAAGTGCTGTCGGCGTCTCTGCCCGCGCTTGAACTGATTGCCGACGGGCGAGGGCAGGGCCTTCCTTTCCCTGCCGAGCCTTCGGTCCGGTACGCCGCCGTGATCGGGCTGACCGTGCGGGCGGACACGCCGCCGAGGGCCGTTCATGCGTTTCGGTGGCTGGCCGATCTCGCTCCGCCGGAATGGGTTCAGCTTTTCGCCTCCGACATGCTGCGCCTCGTGCGGGAGCGCGGCCAGATGAGACAGATGGCCCCGCTGATCTTGGCCGAGCCGCGCTTGCAGAAGTTCCTGCGCGATTACCAGGCGCTGCTGAGTTCGTAGGAGAGGCAGCAAATCATGCCGTTTGAACCCCTTTTAGAACGAAAGCTCAGTGCGTCGCTGCTGCGGGTTCGCTCCCGTGCGCCATTTTTCGCCGCGCTGGCGCTGTTCGCGCAGAACCTTCCCACGGACACCACCCCGACGGCGGCGACGGACGGGCGGGACATCTTTTGGCACCCGCCGTTTCTTGAGAGCTTGTCGCCCGCCGAGACTGACGGGGTGCTGCTGCACGAGGTCCTCCATGCCGCGCTGCTGCATCTGCCGCGCCGGGGCGGGCGTGAACCGCTGCTGTGGAATGTCGCCGCCGACATTGTCATCAACGGCATTGTTGATGCCCTGCCGGGGTTTGCCCTGCCGCACGGCGTTTTGCGGGACGAAACATTAAAATCGTTCAGCGTCGAGGAAGTGTATGACCTGCTTGAGCGCAGCGAGTCGCGCCCGGTGCTGGCCCAGCCGGACCTGCTGGACGGCGGCGGTCATGGGCAGGCCGTGCTGGAAGCCTACTGGCGACTGGCCCGGACGCAGGCGGAGGCGCTGGCCCGCGCGGCGTCGGCGGGGACACTTCCGGCGGGGCTGGCCCGTGAGCTGGGCATTCTCGGCCCGGCCTCGCTCGACTGGCGGACAACGCTGTGGCGGTATCTCGCCCGAACTCCCACGGATTTCGGCGGCTTCGACCGGCGGTTCTTCGGGCGCGGCCTCTATTTAGAGACGCTGGAGTCGCTGTCGCTGCAAGTGTATCTCGCGGTAGACACCAGCGGATCGGTTTCAAGCGTGCAGATGGACCGGTTCGGGGCCGAAGTGCAGGGTATTCTTCGGGCCTACCCGCATTTAGGCTGCGATCTCTACTACGCCGATGCGGCGCTGCACGGTCCGTTTCCTCTCACGGACCCGCTGCCGCTACCGGTCGGCGGGGGCGGCACAGACTTCCGGCCCTTCTTCAACGCTGTGCGGGAAACCGCGTCTCCGTTTAGCGAAGGCGTTTGCGTGTACCTGACCGACGGCTACGGCACATTCCCCCAAGAGCCGCCGCCGCTGCCGGTTTTGTGGGTGGTGACGGCAGGCGGCCTGGATCTGGCGGCGTTTCCGTTCGGCGAGGCGGTGCGCCTAGTTTCGGGTTGAGACGGGAGACCTACCACCTTGCTTCGCAGGGTCCTTCCTAAAGGAAGGATACGGAAAAGAGAAGCAAACTTTCTGCCTCTGCTCGAAATTCTTCCTTTAGGAAGGACCCTGCGAAGCAAGGTGGTAGGTCTCCTAAACCGTCCGGTAAACGCTACGGGTCAGCGCGACATCCCGGCTCAGGCTGGTAAGAACAGCCGATTCACGGTTCCGCTGGAGCCGGTCCAGCAGCGCCGGGTGAGGCCGACCATCGATCGGCAGGAAATGCAGGTGCGTGTTGTGCGTCAGCGCGTCCGCCAGCAGCTCTCGCCCGTAGGCCGTGATTTTGGCCCCGCGCAGGTCGAGGCGGATCAGGCCAGGATTGACTGCGAGGCAACGGGCCGCCGAGGCCGCGCCGGCATCGCCAATGATATTTGGCGATGCGCCCAGCACCCGCGTTGAAACGGCGTAGCCGAGGTGAAGATGGGTTAAAGTGGGATGGCTCGCAGCCGCCTCAAACAAGCACGCCGCGCCGTCCGGCCCGATGCCGTTGGAAGCAAGTCCCAGCTCTTCCAGCCCTGACTCCGGCAGGGCTGAAGCGAGCTGGGCTGCCCCGGTGTCGCCGAGGAACCCGACATTGAGCAGCAAGGCTTTGAGGCGGGGCATGTGCCGAACGAGGTCTGCCAGCAGGGGCGCTTCGTCTGGGCCAAAGAAGTTGCCGCCGAGATAAAGCCGCTCGATTGTTTGGTTGTGCCGGGTCAGCGTGTCCGTCAGCGCCGCAAGGCCGTCCGCGCCGAGGCGCGTGTTGACCAGGTCAAGCGTTCGCAGCGTCGAATTCGCTTTGAGCATGTCCGCTAAATGCCGCGCTCCGTCCGCGCCGATTGGGTTGCGCTTGAGCCAGAGGCCGGAAACGGAGGAAGAAGGCGCGGAAAGCGACGCGGCCAGGAGGGCAACCCCGGCAGCGCCGATTTTGTTGCAGCCGAGATACAGCACTTCCAGCGCGTGATTTTTGTCCACCAGACGCGCCACGTCGGCAGCGCCGGTGTCGCCGATGCCGTCCGTGCCGAGCAGCAGGCTGACCACGGTTTGATTGGTTTCCAAAGCGTCCGTCACTGAGCGGCAGCCGGCCGGGCCGAGGGCCTGCTTGCACAAATCCAGCCGCCCGTCGTCCGTAACCGTGCCGCGCGGGAAGGCCGCGTTCGTGAGAGACGCGCTGCTTCGCAGAAAAGACAGCAGCGGCTGAAGCTCCGCCGGGTCGCAGGGGACAACCGGCGGGGCGAAGTACAGCGGGCAATGCAGGGGCTGATCGGGGCTTTTACCAGGCATAAGGCGCATAATCTTTCAGAAAGTGGCCGAACAGCGGCTCGGCGTCTTCGTTGATCCCCCGCGCAACGGGATCGTAAATCCGGGCGGCGGCATCCCGCGCATCCAGCGGCGTCCAGAAGCCGCGCTCCTGGGCGGACACTTTTTGCGGGTGCGGGTTCTCGTCGGTGACCCAGCCGGTGTCCACGCTGTTCATGTAGATGCCGTCGCGGGCATAATCGGCGGCGGATGTCCGGGTCATCATATTGAGCGCGGCTTTCGCCATGTTGGTATGCGGGTGAAACACGGTCTTGCTTTCGCGCCCGAACTGTCCTTCCATCGCCGAGACATTGACGATAAACCTGCGGTCGAATGAGGAGCGCATCAGCAGGGACTTGAGGCGGCTATTCAGCACAAACGGCGCGGCGGCGTTGACAAGCTGTGTTTCGAGCATTTCGAGTGTTTCAATCTCGCCCAGCCGAAGCCGCCACGAATGCACAGGCCGCAGGTCAATCTGCTGGCCGTCGCGGTCGTGCAGCCCCGGCGGGAAGTAGCGGGCCATGTCTAAACCGGCGGGATACTCAGGCCGCGTTTCCAGCAGCGAGGCGTCTTCCGCATCCAGCAGATGCTTGTAGAACTCCGGCGGACGCTTGACGGTCTGGGCGGCGTTGTTGACGAGAATATCCAGCGCCGGCTCTTCGGCCCGCAATGCCTCGCAGAACTGCTCGACGCTTGGCAGGTGGCGCAGGTCGAGACCGACAATCTGCAAGCGCTCCGACCACTCGGCGTAATCCGGTTCTTTGGCGAAGCGCCTCGCGGCGTCGGCGGGGAAGCGGGTCGTGGCGATCACTTTTGCGCCGTCCCGCAGCAGGCGCAGGACCAGCAGGTAACCGATCTTGACCCGTCCGCCGGTGACAAGCGCCGTTCGCCCGGCCAGGTCTGCCCGCTGCTTGCGCTTTGCGGCATTAAAATCCGCGCAGTTCGGGCAAAGCAGATGGTACCACGGGTGAACGCGGGTATAGGCGTCTTTGCAAACGTAGCACAGCGCGGGCGTTTGAAGCTTACCCCATGTCAGGCCGCCTTCCACGCCCGTGCTGTCGCCGCGCTTTTGCGCCCGAACCAGCCCGGTTTCGGCCTTTGTTCGGCGGTCGTCAGCCTGCCGCTTTTCCTGGGCGTCCCGGCGGACGCCGCGCTTGCCTTCCTTGTGGATTTTGGCGACAAGCGCCTTGAAGCGCTCGTCTTCGGCGATCTGTGCCGGGTCTTTTGAGACGGCTTGCAGGACACGCAGGCACGCTTCCCAATCTTCAGTTGAAATGCCGAGTGTGTTGTTCATCGCAGTTTTTGGAAACGGGCAGGAGTTGAACCCACAGCCTCCGCCGTGAGAGGGCGGCGCTCTTCCTTTGAGCTACCGTTTCCAGGCATTTGGTTCGGCAGCAGTACCGGGATTTCCTTCCAGGTTAAATCGTCAAGACCTATCGCCGCTTGTCGCTGCCGCCGCTCAGTTCACATTCTCGCCCAACGGCCCAGTTCTCACGTCGTGAGAATTTCGGCAGATCGCGAGGTATAAATCCAAAGGAATCACCCTTTGCCGCCGCTTCTCGGTAATAATAGGAGAATGGTTTTCAAGGAGACGCCGCGATGAATGATGAGCAGGCCGGGACCGCCGAAGTCCGCATTGCACTAGACCCGAAAGACTGGTTCCGTGCCACTTGGCGCACACTAAACCCCCTGCCCCAGCCTGCCCCGCGTCCGTTTGACCGGAAAAGAGCGATGGCGAAGCTGACGCAGACACGGCGCAAAGGTCACCGGTGGGAGTGGTACGCGAATTACGCAATGCTCACCGGATTCCATGACATGGTGACGTCGGAGGAAGGTGCGTTTTGGTTCGCGGCAATGGCCGAAGAAACGATGCAGAGGGAAGAAGGCAGCCTGACTCCGACATCACTGGCTGAAAAGTTCGCGGCTAACCCGCCGTCCGGCCCGACCAGCCCCGCACAGATGCACCAGGTCTTCAGCGCTTGGTCTGAGCCAATACCTGAGTTCTGCCTCCCTTTTTTACTGAGTCAACTCAGCGTGCGGGAAATCATCGCCGCGATCTTCGAGGGGGAAGAAGCCGCGATTCAAGCACACGGCGGCAGCAATACCGAGCGGATTTACTACCAGTGTCCCTGGCACATTTTGGAGGGGTTCCGTCGGTATGTGCGGCCTTTCCTCTCAGGCCGCGAAGTTCAGGAAGTACGAGATTTCTTGCGCCCTCGTTTGGACCTGTCGCTTTGGCCGGCGACCACGCAGGAAACACCGCGTATCATCTTCCCACTTGCAGCGGTGTTCGGGCTGTCAAACGAGCTGAGGCCGCTGATCGAGAGCTGGGCAGATGACGCCTATCAGGGCGGGCTGCCGGACCCGGCTTTCTACCATCGCCCGCAGAACCTGATTTTCGGGCTAAGCAGCGGGGAGGAAGTCCAAACACAGATGCGACGGCTCCGGCTTCGGCTTCAAGCGCCGCAAGAGGCCCGCGCGTGGCTCGCACACACCGAGTTTTCGGCGCTAGGTTTCCTTCAAGAAGCGGTTTCAAGCATCAAGCGCCCCGAAGAGCGCTCCGAAGCCATCTTTAGGCAGGATGACTGTGCCGAACTTTTGCGAGTGCTCGGCCTCGCCGAAGCCCCGGAAACGGCGCCGCTCATGCTGGAGCTGATCTTCTCCTCACTGGCATCCGCCACCGCTCGGCACTGGCTGGATACCCACACCGCCCACACCGTCACCGGCCTGCTGCCGCTGGCCGGCGGGGATGGCCTGTGGGCGGAACCCGCGCGGTTAGTTCTGAGCGGCGTGCGGCGTCGAGGCCAGGCCGCGCTCCTCGAAGCGGGCCTTGTCAGCCTCTCGCCGGAGGCGGCGGCGCAGGTCCGTGCGGACTTGCTGACTGGTGACGATGCGCTGCCGTTCGATGACACCACGACCCCAAACTGGCTTCGGGACGCACCGCAGCAGGGTTTGAAGCGGAGCTTCTACTGGCGCGAGCCGACCGACTTACCTGTCGTGACGCTTGGCTCGCACGGCTTGAACGACGCGCAGACGGAAACTTTGCTCCGGGCGCTGGGGTCCCGAAAGAAGCAAAACGACCCGCCGCATCCGTTTGTCGCTGCGGTAAAATCCTATGCCGATCCGGAGTCGCTTGACTTGTTTATTTGGCGGCTGTTTGAGCGCTGGCACCTTGAAGCCGCGCCCAGCTTCTGGAAATGGGGACGCTGGACACTGCTTGCGCTGGGCCTGCTGGGAGGCGACCTCTCGGCGCGGAAGCTGACGCCGGTTATTCTGATCTGGTCGAACGAGAAGCAGCACAGCCTGGCCGTACTCGGTTTGGAAGTGCTGCGGGCCATCGGCACCGATACGGCGCTGAGGCAAATCCGCGAGATCGCCCAGAATGCGCCGCTCAGGAGACTGAAGACGAAAGCTGGTGCCTGCCTCGAAGGGATCGCAGCAGAACGCAGCCTCTCCCGCGCTGAACTCGAAAACAAAGGAGAAGAAGGAAGTTCTCATGACTAGCACACGGCTGTTCTACAAAGACGGCTCTTCCGACAAAGAATATCACGCCGCGATCAATGAAGTGGAAGGCGGCTACACGGTGACGTTTGCCTTTGGACGGCGCGGCACGGCGCTTTCGGCAGGGACGAAAACAAGCTCGCCGGTGCCGCTGGAAAGAGCGCAGGCGATTTATGATAAGCTGGTTGCCGAGAAGACCGCCAAAGGCTACACGCCCGACGGTTCCGGTGCCCTGTTCGCGTCAAGCGACAACGCCGGGCGGGTCTCCGGCCTCCACCCTCAGCTTCTGCTGTCTATCGGCCTAGACGCCGCCGGCGCTTATCTTAGCGACGACGCCTGGTGCTTGCAGGAGAAGTTCGACGGCAAGCGGATCATGGCGGCGGTGGCTGGCGGAGTTGCGGAAGGCTCGAACCGCAAAGGCTTGTATGTTTCGATGCCGCAGGAGATCAGTGACGCGCTTTCGGCTTTGCCGGACTGCATTCTCGACGGGGAGCTTCTCGGCGGCAGCTACGTCGTTTTTGATCTGCTGGCGCTCGGCACGGAAAGCCTGCGCGACCGGCCCTACTCGGAGCGTTACGCACGGCTGGCGGAGGCTGTGCCTTCAAGCGCCGTTCTGCGCGTGACGGAAACGGCGTGGGACACCGGCGCGAAACGGCGGCTGTACGACAAAATCGCGGCGGCAGGCGGGGAAGGTGTCGTGTTCAAGCGGGCCGACGGCACAAGCACACCCGGACGCCCGGCGTCGGGCGGCTCGCAGGTCAAGTGCAAGTTTTACGCCACCTGCACCTGCGTTGTCACGGCGCAAAACGATCAGCGCTCCGTCCGCCTGCATCTGCGGGACGAAACCGGAGCGGCGGTGCCTGTCGGCAATGTCACCATTCCCAGCAACAAAGCTATTCCAAGCGCCGGTGCGCTGGTCGAGATCCGCTACTTGTACGCCTACAAAGGCGGCTCGCTGTTCCAGCCAGCGTTTCTTGGCGAGCGCGACGATTTAGAGCCGGATGCCTGCACACTTAGCCAGCTTAAGTTTAAGGCAAGCGACGAGGATTAGCTGGGACAACAACCGGCGGCGTTATAAGTGCAAGCAGGACTCCGCCGCCAGCCGGAACAGGCTTTCCCGCGCGGAGCGATGGTGGTTCCAGCCTCGGTCTTCCCACACGGCCCCGCCGAGATCGTCGCCGCCGTACAAAAGCTGCCCGAACTCGACGCCGCGAAACTGGGCGACGGCAAAGAAGGCAGCGGCTTCCATTTCAACGCACAGACAGCCTTCGTCTTTGCGCCGCTGCACTTTGCCGGGCGTTTCCCGGTACAGGGCGTCCGTCGTCCATGTCTTGACACGCCAGTAGTCTATGCTTTGAGCAGCCAGCACGGCTTCGATGGCGGCGACCGCGCTGAGTGAAGCGTAGGCTTCGCGGCTCGGCGGCAGGTAATGGTAGGACAGGCCCTCGTCGCGAACCGCCGAATACGGCACAAGAATCTGACCCAGCGTGACCGCACTGTCCAGCACCCCGCAGCCGCCGCAGGCGATGAACTTGGTGCAGCCGAGCGCGATGACTTCTTCCAGCAGCCCTGCCGCCAGCGGTGCGCCGATGCCGGGATGGAACACCGCCAGCCGCCGCCCCTCAAACTCCATCTCGTAGACTGGGTGTGGGCCGATCTCGCTCCGCAAGGTATGCAAAAGCGTCGCGCCTTCTTCCTGCTGAAGCCGTTCAATCACATCCTGGAAGAAGCAGACAACCGCATGGGCCGGGACGTCTTTTGCCGTATGAACCCGCTTTGGCTCAATGACGGCCTCTGGGGCCGGGTCGAATTCGAGTATCGGGTAGTCGCTGCCACCTGTCATAAACTGCCTCCGTTTTGCCAAAGCGCTTTCGCTTGAGCATAGTCGCTTGGCGTCAGGGCAAAAATCAGCGTATCCCGCAGGTTCCCGGCCCCGTCGCGGCACTCGTTTCGCAGCAGGGCTTCCTGTGTGAAGCCTAGGCGCTTCGGAACGGCGGCACTGCGGACGTTTTTGGCATCGCATAAGATTTCGACCCGGTTTGCGCCGAGGGTCTCAAACGCAAATCGACACAGTACTTGGACGGCTTCCGTGACGTAGCCCTGGCCCCACGCGGAAGTCCGCAGCCAGTAGCCGATCTCAAACGACGGCACCGCCCAGTCCATCCGGTGCAGGCCGCTGCCGCCCAAGTAGCGGCCAGTGGCGCGGTCCCAAATCCCGACCATCAAATCCTCGCGCAGTGCCCAGCGGGCCATTGAGCGCCGCACGGCTTCCTCGCTGTCACTTGCCGCAAGCGTCTTTGCCACCCAGGGCAGCCACGGGCCGATCTCGGCGCGGGACTCTTCCACAGCGTCGAAAATCGCCGCACCGTCGCCGGGGCGCAATGGGCGGATCAGAACGCGCTCGCCGGTTAGCTCATCCGGCAGGTCGCGCAGAATAGGCGGAGTCGTTGGTGTCATCAGCTTTTCTCCTGAAACGTATCATCATAAGGCCAGCAGTCATCATCGTCCTTTGGGCAGCGAACAAAGCAGCAGTGGGTCAGCATCTCGATACGCTCTTCCAGCGTCCATTCGCCGTACCTATCGTCATCATCGGGGTCAAAAGACGCCTCGTAATGGGGGCCAAGCGGATGCTCGCCGTCCACATTGTAGTGGAATGTTCCGCCGGCAGCGTAATCCCGGCGAAACTTAGTCCCCCACTGCGAATTGCTGCCCCATCCGTCCGAAAGGTCCTCGGTCTTTCGGTGCAGGCGCTGATAGGTGAAATACAGGCACGAGTTCTCGGCGATGTCTTTCCGGTAGAAGCCGGGCGAGCAGCACACGCTCACGCCAGCCCGCGCGAACAGCATCTCGCCGAACATCAGGCCCGGCCAGAAGACGCGCTCGACCACGGGCCTGCCGGTCAGGTTCGGGGCTTCAATTACTTCGACGATCTCGTGGTAGAAGGGGCTGAACGGAACCGAAGCGAACGGCTCGAAGCCGAGCGCGGCAAAGAACTGGATATACTGCTCCGCTGTTACTACGCTGTTGCGCCACCACTCTCGTTTCGGCGCTTCCTCCCGCTGCTGCGGCGAGCGGTAGAAGTCGTCGGCGGCCTGAATGCCGATCAGCAGGCGGTCGGAGACCCGCGACAAGGCGTACCATTGCCACAGCTCGGCGATGGGTGTTTCCGCAGGCCGTTCCGGCAGGCGTACGTGAGGCGCAAGCGTCGTGAGAAGCTGCCGCGCCGGAGCGATCCGAGGCACCAGCAAATTGTTAAATACGTCTTCGCCTTCGAAGTTGACAAGCTCTTCGTAAAGCTCCCGGAACCCAGACATCTTTCCCTCCGCCCTGCAAGAATAGGCCTCAGAGACCTCACCCCGGAACTCCGTTTGCTCCGACCACGCTAATCTTTAAATGGATCATGTTCATTTTCGCCGGCCATTGCGACCCCAAGCGGGGTCAGCGTGTGCAGGATGCGGACCGAATTGCGGTGGTAGGCCAGCACTTCCGGCAGGCGTTTGTATGCCTGCGGGCTTTCGTCTGTGCCTGCGCCCCGCAGCTCGACGCCCAGCTTACCGATCCACTCCATCATCATTTCGCGGGAGACCTGACCGGGCGCAATTACCTGCTTTGTCTTGTAATTAATCTTGCCGCGTGCCTGTGTCCGGCTCATCATGCGTCCTGCCCCGTGCACAGTCGAGTGCAGCGCTTCATCGGCTTCCTGAGACGCGACGCCTTCTAAAATCACCGAGTTGTCTCCCATGCTGCCGCCGACAAAGCCGCGCTGGCCGGGGAACGCCGGGGTTGCGCCTTTGCGAACGACAATCAGCTCCCGGCCCCCATGCGTTTCGGTCCAGCCGAAATTATGGTGGTTGTGGACTGACTCGACGACCGACGCGCCGAGCATGGACGCAATTTTGTCACAGACCCAGTCCCGTCCTGCATAGGCGTATCGGCCCGTCAGCACCATGTGATCATAGTACTCCCGGCCCAGATCAGAATCCATCGCCAGCACCAGCGGCTCGGCATCCATGCTGTCCGACGCGCCGCCGGCCTTCAGGAAGTGCGTGGCGGTCTTGTGGCCGAGGCCGCGTGACCCGAAGTGAACGCCGACCCAGGCCCGGTCCAGCTCATCGCTGAACAGGTCCACATAATGGTTTCCCGACCCAATCGTGCCGAGCTGCCCCTGCGCCATCTGCTTGAGCGGTTTCAGCAGCGGGCCGTTCCAGAGATCGCTGTCAAAGAGCGGGTGGTCAGTCGGACCGTCATTGCTGTTCTTCCGGCCCACGCCGAAGTCGAGCGTGCGCCAGACATCGTCCATAATCACCTTGAGATTGCCCCGCACTTCCGACGCCGGGATGTCGAGGCGGCAGGCTTTATTTCCGCAGCCGATATCGAAGCCGACTGCCGAAGGGCTAATGTGCCCGTCATACGCGAGAACGCCGCCGATGGGAACGCCGTAGCCTTTGTGGCCGTCGGCAGCCAGCACCGCGCCGACAACCGCCTCATGCGCGGCGGAGCGCTTAATCTGTGCGAGCGTGTTCTCGTCATGGTCGCCAAATATCTTCACATCTTCAAATTTCATTGTTTTTTCTCACTTTCTGCTGTCGGGATGTGCGCCCGCAGCCAGTCCCGGTCTTGGGTGAAAACCGGCGGCACGGCCTGCTCCCACACCCGGCGCTCGATGCCGGCGACGGTCCGTGTCTCGCCGGTGCGCTTGTCTTGATATTCTAAATCGTGGGTCAGACGGCGGCGGACAATGCAGCGTCCGCGCTTGAAGCCGCTGGGCTGGTCGTTCCAGTTGACGCCCTTCTCCGACCAGAGAATTTCCTGCATCTGATCCGTGCTGACCCCCTGAAGCCGCTCGTGCGGAAAGTGCGCTTGGGCGGTCATGGAAACCGAGTTCCGCGTCGCATCCTGCTGACGCCAGACAAAATAATTCTCGACTTCGGCGGGGTCTGGGACCGTAAACGCCCGGCTGTCGAAGCAGGCCACTTTCTGACTTTGGCCTGCGGCCCGGCGCACCCGGGCCAAGTTGAAGTGAGCGGTGGCGAGTGATGCACTCAGCGACGCCAGCTTCTGCACACTGCCGTTGAACCAGGCTTGTGTCTGCGGAGAACCGAAGTCGGTCAGCAGCACACTGATTTCATCGGACTGAACATAGGCCATCTGGGCACCTTCGATGTTCTCGCAGACCGCAAGCGCCGCCGTGTCCATGTCTTCCATGAGGCCCAGGTCGTACGGACGCTGACAGCCGCGCGTGTAGCGGTGGAAGTTCTTGCCGTCCACACGAATGATTGTGTAGGTCCGGCGCGGCAGCAGAAACCGTGTCCGGTTTTCATAGTCCGCTTTCATGCGGTCACCGAGCGAGTCTTTCATCATTCTCTTGCCTTAGAAAAAGCTCTTGCCTTAAAAAAAGAAAACCGGCCCTAAGCAGTGTGCTTAGGGCCGGCTGTTGTTGCTAAAAGCGGGTAGGAAGAACTGTCAGGGACAGCGGTCCTTACGCAAGGGAACAAAAACAGCCGGCACGGCGTCTGGCGCTTGATGCACTTGCCGGAGCAGACCAAAAGGCTGAACGGCCACAAGCGGCGCGGCGGAAAGCTGGTTGTTTGTTTGCGTGAACATAGTAGAGCAAACAGTCTAGCATAAGATTCCCAAATTGTCAAGGGGCTTTGCCGACAAGTTTACGGGTCTTCGGCGGCTGCAACCTGGCTTACTTGAACCGGCACGGCTTTTGTGTTATACTCTCACTGCGGGTTTTCCATGAAAAAACCGCTTTTCCCTATCGAACTCTTCTTGTTCCTAACCGAACTTCTTCTGAGGATAAAACGCACAATGAAGTTATTTTCTCGAACGGCGCTTTTCAGCGCTGCGGCAGCCGCCTTCGCGCTGCCGGGGCTTGCCCACGCCTCTGTTTTAAGTGTTCCCGCCCAGTACCCAACGATCCAAGCGGCAGTGACGGCGGCGGCAAGCGGCGACACGGTCCTTCTGGCAGGCGGCACTTACTCCGGTCCCGGCAATGTGGATGTTGACTTTGGCGGCAAAAGCCTGGTCGTCACCTCCCAAAGCGGCCCCGGCGCGACTGTTATTGACTGCGGCGGCAGCAGCAGCGCGGACCACCGGGCGTTCTACCTGCATTCCGGCGAGACAAACGCCGTCATCAGCGGCTTGACGCTGAAAAATGGCTACGAAGGCTCCGGTTCCGGCGGGGCGCTGTACTTGTTTACAAACGGCGTGACCATCCAAAACTGCGTTTTTGTTAACAGCACGGCGCATTCGGCGGGCGGCGGCATTTACAGCAGCAACAACAGCAGCGGCACAACCGCTTTTCTGGGCTGCACCTTCACCGGCAACACCACTTCCAGTACCGGCGGCGGTCTCTTCGCCGGCAGCAGCAGCACGGGCGCAACGACCGTCACCGGCTGTACCTTTTCCGGCAATTCTTCCACCTCCGGCGACGGCGGCGGCCTGTATTCCAGCGAAAGCGGCACCGGGGCAGTCACGATCACCGGCAGCACATTTTCCGGCAACTCGTCGGCGGTCGCCGACGGCGGCGGCGTGTTCAACTCCAACAGCAGCAGCGGCAGCGGCAGCGTGACGATTGCCGGCTGCACGTTCACCGGGAACAGTGCCAACTCGTCCGTCGGCGGCGGCGGCCTCTTTAACTCAAATTCCGGCAGCGGCAGCGGCACCATCGCTGTCATCAACTGCCTGCTGACCGGCAACACGGCCGGCGGCGGCGGCGGCATCTTTAACTTAAATCAAACCGGCGGCACGATCTCGATCACGAACTGCACGCTCTTCGGCAACACCGCCGGAACGGCCTTCGGCGGCGGCGGCGGGGTCGGCAACTTCAGCTCCCGGCCGGTCACCCTGACCAACACGATTGTTTACGGCGATACCGGCGGGGAAATCGCCAACTATCAGTACAACGGCGGCAGCAGCCCCACGGTCAATATCACCGCGGTCAACAGCAACATTCAAGGCGGGTACCCCGGCACAGGCAACTTCGACGCCGACCCGCAGTTTGTCTACGCTCCGGCGAACCTGCATCTGAAGTCCACGTCTCCCTGCCTCGGCGCGGGAACCTCGGTTGGCGCACCGGCGACGGACAAAGACGGCAGCACGCGCCCAAACCCGCCAAGCGTCGGCGCGTATGAAGCGACCGCTCCGGGCGTTACCCATGTTCTCTGGGACAAGACCGACGGCACGACCTCGATTTGGAACTACAGCGCGGCCACCGGCGCGTTTACCCAGAACACCTACGGCCCCTTCGCGGGCTGGACGGCGAAAGCGGTTGCCGATGGCGGGACCGACGGCAAAACGCGGGTTTTGTGGAATAGGACAGACGGCACGACCTCAATTTGGAGCCTGGATAACGTCGCGGCGGTCTATGCCCATGCCGAGGTCGGTCCCTTCAGCGGCTGGACCGCGAACGGAATCAGTATCAGCCTAGATAACACGACCCACATTTTGTGGAACAACACAAATGGACAAGCCTCGGTTTGGAACTACAGCACGGCATCAGGCAGCTATGTAAACCACGAGTACGGGCCGTATCCCGGCTGGACGGCAAAGTCCATTGCCGACGGTCCCGACGGCAAAACACGCCTTTTGTGGAGCAACACCGACGGCAGAATGTCCGCCTGGAGCCTGGACAATACGCAGGCCCAGTTCACGCAAAGCACCTTCGGGCCGTATCCCAGCTGGACCGCGAATGGGGTCAGCGGCGGCCCGGACAACACGACCCACATTTTGTGGAACAACACAAACGGGCAAGCCTCGGTTTGGAACTACAGTACGGCTGCCGGAACCTTCACGTCCAGAAACTATGGCCCTTATGCGGGCTGGTCGGCAAATGCCGTGGCGGATGGTCCCGACGGCAAGACGCGCCTCTTGTGGGACAACACCGATGGACGCTTGTCCTTGTGGAGCCTCGACAACACGACCGGCGTATTCAGCCAGTTCACCTTCGGACCGTACCCAGGCTGGACTGCGACCTTTCTTTCTGGCGGCTCTTAGTCCGGCTGACGGAGACGCAAAAGCCCCGGTGTGCAGTCTGCACGCCGGGGATTTTTTTGGCACACGCGACCCGGCTAGTACCCCAGCGCCAGTCCTTCGGCACGCGGATCGGAGCCGCCGAGCAGAACAGCGGTGTCCGGGTCGCAGGCGATGATCTGGGACGCGCACGACCCCGACCACGCGCCGCCGACCGCGAGGGCATGGCCGCGCCGCCGCAGCTCATAACAAGTATCAAGCGGCAGCCGGTCTTCGACAGTCAGGTGCAGGGTTTCTGGTCCGGCGTGCCATTTCGGGCTTTCAATCGCTTCCTGCGGGCTGCGTCCGTGGTCTACCATCTGGGTGATTGTTTGCAGATTTGTCTGCACCTGGACATCGGCGCCCGGCGTACCGCCTGCCGCCCAGAAGTCGCCCCCGCGGAACAGCATCCAAGTGTTCAGCGTGTGGATTGTCTTTTTGCCGGGAGCCAGCACATTGGGACTTTTTGGGTCCAGGCTAACAATCTATTTCAAAAGTAGCGGGTCTGGTTTCCGAGGTCTGGTGCCGACAATCAAGGCATGATCCCACCGCCTGAACAAGCCCCAGACGCCGAAACAGCCGAAGCCGAAAAAGCCCTGCCGACG
>JAABUQ010003195.1_pt1 | contig 30602 bp, 36 predicted proteins | sample 5560001 | NCBI WGS metagenome assembly JAABUQ01 (sample SAMN10711888, study PRJNA513371) | rock metagenome | isolation source: Antarctica rocks | place: Antarctica: Victoria Land, Finger Mt nord | collected 2015-12-18 | reverse complement strand
TCAACGTGCCGCATCAGCTCGTCTACTCGCCCCATGAGTACGGGCCGCAGATGCACGGGCAGCGCTGGATCGTGCCCACCATGACCGAGGCGGATTGGCAGCACCAGATGTACAAGCACTGGGGTTATCTGTTGCAGGCCACCGGCCCGAGCGCCGTGCCCATCTGGATCGGCGAGTTCGGCACGCCCACCTGGACCAGCAAGGACGTGTACGACACGCGCGGCGACTCGCAGGGCCGCTGGTTCTCGGCGCTGGTCGACTACCTGCGCCTCAATCCCAGCGTGGGCTGGGGCTACTGGAGCATCAACGGCACCCAGTCGAGCACCGACACCCGCGCCTACGGCGCGCGCGACAGCTTCGGCCTGCTCACGCGCGACTGGGCGCACGTCTCCTTGCCGCCCCTCGTGACATCGCTCAAGTCGATCTCACCGCGATAGTCCTCACCCCCCAGCCCCTCTCCCTGCCACGGGAGAGGGGAGTAAAGGGTATCATTCAGGCGCCCTGTTTCCCACGTGATACCCTTATAGGCATGAATGGCGGCGCGTGAAGTGCGGCCATGCTGTGGCCGCCTCTATAAATCCCGAGGGGCGAGGGGCGCATCGCAGGCGAAACGACAGTACTAAGGGTAAGGGATGGTCCAATGGAGACGAACGCGGAGATAGGGCAAGGCCCGGAGCAGAGCAAGAGTATCGTGCGCCGCGAGGAGACGGGCGTGGCGCGGACCGGCCGATCCGCATTGCCCGTGGCCATGGACCGAAGCACCCTGGCCCTGGGCGCGGCCGTTTTGGGCGTGCTGGCCGCGGGCGGTGTCGCACTGGCCCGCGCCTTACAACACAACGCGGCGCCGGCCTCGCCTGCCCGTGAGCCCTTCAAGAGCGCGTCCGTCACTCCGGCCCTCTCCACGACAGGTATGCCAGGCTCCGCGTACAGCTACTCGTACACGTACGAGCGCACCAGCGTCAGCATCGTGGTGCGCGAGGGGAAATAGCCGTTAGCCGTTAGCCGTTAGCCTTTGACTATTGGCAAGAAGCGAGATAGTTCCGGCCCAACCAATGCCGTCGCGCGAGGCCTGGGCGTCAACGGCCAATAGCTATTCACGCCAGCAGCCGGAAGATCAAGCTGGCCGCGAAGCCCTCGACGAGACCGAGGGCGACGACGGGCAACAGCCCAACGGCGACAAAGATCAGCCAGGTGGCGAACTGGAACCCGTTGGTGCCCACGGTGAGCAGCGAGATCAGGGCGATAATCAGGTACAGGCCGATCACGCAGCAGACCCCCACGGCCGTCCCCACCAACACGGAATAGCGAGCGGCGCGCGTGCGGTACGCCGCTATCAGAACCAGGAGCACGGAGAAAAGTCCGTACAGAATCAGGACGCCGTTCTCATCGCCGAGCGCGGTCGGAACACCCACTTTCGCCTCCCCGTTGCCCCCGTTGCCCCATTGGCGCGTCTATCACTCCTAGTTTAACCGGGTTCGGCCAGAAAACCTACACCTGTCGATGACCGACTTCATCTACGACCTGCCGCGGATACTGCGCCTCCGCGCCCTGGAGCGTGACCTCACGCGGCGCCCCGACGCGCGCCTCCAGCCGCTGGCGCCCCTGCCCGCGCGGCCAACCGCTATCGGCGTGCTCTCCGGCTCCTTTAACCCCCTGACCCGCGGTCACGAGGCCCTGGCGGCAGCCGCCCAACGCGAGGGCCTCGACGCGGTGCTGCTGCTGCTACCGCTGCGCGCCGTCGACAAGGAAGGGGTAGCCCGCGCGTCGGCGCTCGACCGCGCCCTCGTCCTGTCGGCCTGGGCCGAGCGCCACCCCGGCGTCGGGGCGGCCATGGTCAACAGGGGCCTCTACGTGGAGCATGCCCACCTGCTGGCGGCGTCCTATCCCCATAGCCGCGTCGTCTTCCTGGTCGGCCACGACAAGATCGTGCAGATCTTCGACCCGCGCTACTACGCGGATCGCGACGCCGCCCTGCGCGACCTCTTCGGGCGCTCGACCTTCCGCGTGGCCCCGCGGCAGGACCAAGGCCACGCGGCCCTGCGCTCTCTGCTCGACCGCGCGGAGAACCGCGCCTACACCCCGGGCGTCGCCGCCCTCGCCGTCGGCAGCGATGTCGCCGCCCTCTCCTCGACGGTCGTGCGCGAGTCCGCCTACGCCGGAACGCCCTGGGAAGACCTGGCGCCGCCCGAGACGGTGCGCTTCGTCCAGGAGGCGCGGCCGTACGCGCCCCCGTTGCACGGCAGCGACGGCACGGAGATCGACGCCTACGCGCTGCGCCTCGCCCTGATCGAGGCCATCGCGGACGGCCGTGCCGGCTTCCCGCCCGACCCCAACCCCGACACCTTCGCCATGCTCTGCCACACCGCCCGCGGCGACACCGCTGAGGGCCGCCGCTTGCGGGCCCGGCTCGCTACCACGTCCTCATCATGAATATGCACGCCATCCAGAGAGTGTGCCATCTCGATTCCTTTCACAGTGACGCGGTAGCCGGAATCTCCTGCAATAACCACGCGTTGCCATCAGGGTCGCTGAAGGAGACATACATAATGCCTCCCAGATCGTCGACCGCGCTCACGTCAACGCCCTGGCCCGCAAGCGTTTCGCGCGCCTTGTGTATATCCGCGACCACCAGATGCAGGCCCTTGACCGATCCAGGCTGCATGTCAGACACACCAGTCCCGATGACGATCGAACATGCCGACCCAGGGGGTGTAAGTTGGACAACTCTCATGGTGTTACTAGGCACCACATCATGGTCCACCTTGAATCCGACTCTTTCAACGTAGAAGGCCTTGGCGCGGTCAACATCAGATACTGGTAGCGGTACAAGCTCAAGTTTCATATCCATCTTTCGTCCTACTCCTTTCTGCTCATTCACCCGAGATCGCCAACTCATGGGCGAACTCATCCAGGTGGCCTGGCGCAACTCAATCGTCACGCCAGCCTTCGCCTTCGAAGGTCATGTCGTCGACGCAGACCTACCCGTAGGTCGGCTTCTGGGGCCACCCAGGTGGCGAGTCTTCCCAGTCCTCTTGCCGGCCGTACGGCGTCGTGTCGAGGAGGCTGTAGGCGTCGGTGAGCCCTTCGACGCCACGAGCGTAGGCCGAGTAGGTGTGGAACACGTCGTCGTCGACGCGGAAAAAGACGCTCAGACCGTGCCCCTCAAAGGGTTGCTCGCCCTCATGTACGGACGTGCCCGCCTGCTCGTGCTCGGCCCTGGCGCGGTAGTTGTACTCGATCGGGGTGACGGACTCGTCCAGGGAGACGTGGAAGTCGTAGTTGAAGTCGCTCCCGTACGACGAGACCCATGGCAGACTCCAGCCGCGGCGCGCCTTGTACGGCGCGATCTTGGCCAGCGGCGCGCGCGAGACGAGCGCGAGCGACGTGTCACGCGCGTGCAGCATGGTCAGGTCGCCGAGGGCGTCCACATACCCGGTGCAGCTTGGGCAGCCCTCGTCCCATTCCGGGGCGAACATGAAGTGGTACACGATGAGCTGGCGACAGCCGTCGAACAGGTCTGCCAGACTCTGCTTCCCCTCCGGGCCGTCGAAGACATAGTCCTTCTCGATCCGAACCATCGGTAGCTTCCGCCGCTCGGCGGTCACATGGTCGCGGCGCCTGGTGAGCTCCTTCTCGTGCTCCAGATGCTTTGTGCGCGCGGCGAACCATTCGGCGCGCGACACGATGGTGGGATGTGCGATGTCATTCGTGGTCATGGTACATCCTCCTCTGCATAACGGCGTGCGGCGTAGTGGTCTCCATAGTGAACAGCGGCGCTGATGGCGTCGCCGCGCCATGTAACGCCTCAGTCATCGATCGCTTGGTAGGCCGAGGTCCAGAAATCGCGGAAGACACGGGGAGGATCGGGGGAATCCATGAGGCGCTGGGTCATCAGGATCCCGATCATGTCTTCATTGGGGTCCGCATACCCGGATGTGCCCACGCCGCCGTTCCAGCCGAACCGTCCGGGAGTCGCCGCCAGATCGTCGCGCCAGGTGACGACGGACAGGCCGAAGCCCCAGCCGCTGTTGTCGCCGAAGAAGACGTGGGCCTCCGCCTTCTGTTCTGGTGTCAACTGGTCGGCCGTCATCAGCTCGACCGACGGCCGTGACAGGACGCGCGCGCCCCCGTGCCGGCCCTTGTTCAACATCATCTGATAGAAGGCCAGATAGTCGTCGACGGTCGAGACAAGCTCGGACGGAAAGGCGGGCGGGCGCGCCCAGAGACTGTCCGAGGGATCGTCATGGACTATGAGCGCGCCGGTCTCGGGATCGGCCATGTAGCTGGGCGGCAGCCTGTCCAGCTTGTCGGCCGGCACGTGAAACCCCGTGTCCATCATCCCAAGCGGCCCGAAGATGCGGTCGCGGAAGACATGCTCCAGCGTCTGGCCGACGGCGCGCGCGATCAGCACGCCCAGGATGTCGAAGCCGGTATGGTACATCCACGCCTCGCCCGGCTGATGAATCAGCGGCAGCTGGCCGAGGCGCGTCATCCATTCGTCGGGTGCAAGCGCGGGCGAGTTCGGCCCAGGAGCGAGTCCCGCCTCGTCCATCGCCTTTTGGATCGGGTACCGCCCGGGGGGAGCCATCACCACCCCGATGCCCAGCCGAAGGGTCAGCAGATCGCGCAAAGTGATCGACCGGTTCGCGGGCACGGTGTCGTCGAGCGGCCCGTCGAGCCGCGTCAGGACCCGGCGGTCGGCCAGTTCAGGCAGCAGCCGGTCCACCGGCTCGTCCAGGCGCAGTGTGCATTCCTCCACCAGGATCATCGCCGCCACGGCGGTGATCGGCTTAGTCATCGAGGCGATGCGGAAGATCGTGTCGCGGCGCATCGGGTCGCGGCCGCCGACCGCCTTCATGCCGAGCGCATCGACGTACGTTTCGCCCCGCCTGCTGACCAGCGTGACGAGTCCGGGCACAGCGCCACGCTCGACATAGCCGGCCATGACGTCGTGCATGCGGCCGAGCCGCGCCATGGACAATCCTCCCGTGGTCATTGCCTCGTCCTTTCCTCTCTCATCCAACGGACGTTTTACGGACGTTTTAGGAACGTGCCTCTACGATACCGAAGATGACGTCGTGATGCCGAAGGTGGCGCCGTGCGGATCAGAGACGACGGCAAATCGTCCTCCCGGAAAGTCCATCGGGGCCACCAGTACCGCCCCGCCCAGCTGTGTGATCCGCGCGGCAGACCGATCCGTGTTCTCCACCTGAAAATACACCAACCAGTGTGCCGCCGGCATATCCGGCTGCATCGGCATCGCGCCGCCGATGCTCTCGCCGCTAAGCATCCATTCGGTGTACTCTAGCTGCCCCGGTCCTATGGGACTGCTTTTTGCATCCCACCCAAAGACCTGCTGATAGAAGGGCGTGACGTCCGCTACGTCGCGCGATTGCAACTCGGCCCAGACAAAGGCATTGGCCTCCTTGACCACGCCCGCCCCTGTGTGCTCCCGCGGCTGCATCACACCAAAGGCGGCGCCGTGCGGATCACTGAAGAATCCCATGCGTCCGGCGTTCGGGATGTCATCCGGTTCCATCATCACGGCGCCGCCGGCTGTCCGGACGCTCTGAGCGATCCGGTCGATATTGTCGGTGGCCATGTACACGTTCCAGGCCGTCGGTTGTCCCGGCGCCATCAGGGAGACCACGCCCGCCACGTTTTTGCCGCTGAGCGTGAAGTTCGTGTAGCTTCCCATCTCGGGTCCGGCGACTTGCTGTGCCTCCCAGCCAAAGAGTTGGCCGTAAAAGCGGGTCGCGGCCGCAATATCGGGGCTCGCGAGGTCTACCCAGAACAGTGTATGCGGTGCGTGATCGGTGATCTGTGGCATGCTCATGCTATGTCCTCCTTCTCGCAGGAACGTCGTGCGCCTGCGTGTACGCGTTGCGCAACAGGCTCATCCATAAGATAGCACGGACGTTCTACTAAAACTTCTCGCATCTTGCGCTGTTTGCAGCCCCCAAGGCGCCCATGTCTAATCCACACGACAAAAAGACAAGCATACTTGACAAACGAGCCCGTCTCTCCTACAATAAGTCCATGTCGGGGCGTTCCTGCTTTACGCCATCGTCCTGCCCCTCTCGATCTACCTGTTACAGGGGCATCCCGCCTCGCCCTGGCGCGTCCCGCTTGCCCTGCTGCCCGTCATCCCCGTTGGGCTAGTCCTGTTGGCCCTCGTGCGTGGGATCGGGCGCATGGACGAGCTGGGACGCCAGATTCAGCTGGAGGCGCTGGCCTTTAGCTTCGTCGGCACGGCGCTGACGACCTTCGGCTACGGGTTCCTGGAGAATGCCGGCCTCCCGCACGTCAACGCGATGTTCGTCCTGCCGCTGATGTTCGCCTTGTGGGGCGTCGGCCTGGCCCTGGCCGTTCGTAAGTACAATTGGACTGCCGACAGGCTGTAGAGACGATGCGAAACACACTGAGAGTCTTGCGCGCGACGCACAACCTGTCGCAGGCCGACCTCGCCGAGCGCCTGGGAGTCTCACGCCAGACCGTCAACGCGCTCGAGACCGGCAAGTACGACCCCAGCCTGCCGCTGGCCTTCAAGATCGCCCGCCTCTTCCACACCTCGATCGAGCAGGTCTTCCAACCCGAGGAGGAACGCGACGCAGCGGCCGGTCTGTCATCCGTGAAAGTGGTACGGTTAATCTAGAGTAGGGATGCCATCGCGTCGTCACGAAACCGGCATAGAGGCTGGTAATCGGAAGCAGGAGGAGGCATATGGAAACGGCGGTGATCGTGGACGCGGTGCGGACGCCGGTGGGACGCTACGGCGGCGCGCTCAAGGACGCGCGTCCCGACGACCTGGCGGCGCTGGTGATCCGGACCGTCCTGGAGCGCAACGACGCGGTGGACCCGCACAGTATCGAGGACGTGATCCTGGGCTGCACCAACGGCGCGGGCGAGGACAACCGCAACGTGGCGCGCATGGCCCTGTTGCTTGCCGGCCTGCCCGTGAGCGTGGGCGGACTGACCGTGAACCGCTTGTGCGGCTCGGGACTCGACGCCGTGAACCGCTGCGCCATGGCCGTGCAGGTCGGCGCCGGCGATGTCTTTATCGGCGGCGGCGTGGAGAGCATGACGCGCTCCCCCTTCGTCATGCTCAAGCCCGACGCCGCCTTCCCGCGCGGCGACATGACGCTGGTGGACACTACGATCGGTTGGCGCTTCAACAACCCCCGGCTTGACGCGCTGCACCACCCCTATACCATGGGCGAAACGGCCGAGAACGTGGCCGAGCGCCATGGCGTCACGCGCGAGGACCAGGACCGCTTCGCGCTGGAGAGCCAGCGCCGCGCCGGCCGCGCCCAGGCCGAGGGTCTCTTCGCCGCCGAGCTCGTCCCCGTCACGGTACCCGGCCGCAAGCGCGGCGAGACCGTGCTGGTGGAGCAGGACGAGCACCCGCGCCCCGACACGACGTTGGAGCGGTTAGCGGCGCTCAAGCCGGCGTTCCGCGAGGGCGGGACAGTCACGGCGGGCAACTCCTCGGGCATCAACGACGGCGCCGCCGCCGTGCTGGTCATGAGCGAGCGCCGCGCCCGCCAGCTGGGTCTGCAGCCGCTGGCCCGCGTCGTGTCCACGGCCGTGGCCGGGGTCGACCCTGCCTATATGGGCATGGGTCCCGTCACGGCGACGCGCAAGGCGCTGGAGCGCGCCGGTCTGGAGATCGATGACCTCGACGTGATCGAACTCAACGAGGCCTTTGCCGCGCAGGCGCTGGCCTGCATCCGCGAGTTGGGCCTGGATGGGAGCCGCGTCAACCCCAACGGCGGCGCCATCGCGCTGGGTCACCCGCTAGGCTGTAGCGGAGCGCGGCTGATGACCACCTTGGTTCATGAGATGGCGCGCCACGATCATCGCTACGGACTCGCCACCATGTGCATCGGCGTCGGCCAGGGCATCGCCACCATCGTCGAGCGCCTGTGATGTCGCCCTCCCTGCGGCGCTTGCTGGCGGACGACGCTGTCGGGCAGTTGCGCCGCCGCGACGGTCGCATGGCCGACCTGGGCAGCGAGGGCGGCGTTCCGAAGCTCGATTGGGTTGAAGGCGTGGCGCGCCTGCTTCGGGATGACGCGGCGCTAGAAGGGATCGAAGGCGACGCGGAGGCAATCAGAGCGCGCGGTATTCGGCACGTCATCTGGGCCGGCATGGGCGGCTCAGTCATCGCCGTGCGCGTGCTGACCGCGCTCGGCCTGTGCGGCGCGCATAGGATGGACGGCGACGGGCAAGATGGCGACGGGGAGGAGCACGAGCAGGAGCGCATCGTCATCCACCCGCTGGACAGCACCGATCCCGCCGCCCTCAACGCCATCGTCCGCCGTATCGCCGCGTCGAAAGGCGTCGCGCTGCCGCACTTGCTCCCCTCTCCCGCGGCCGGGAGAGGGGTCGGGGGTGAGGGACTCTCCCACCTGCTAGTCGATGTCCTGATGGTTGGCGTCTCCATGGGCATGACCTCTGAAGAACCCATCACGCACCTGAAGTGGTTCGCCGCGCTGCTGACCGCGGGCGGCCTTGACCCGGCGGCGCATCTGCTGGTCATGACCCTGCCAGGCTCTTACCTCGACCGCTTCGCCCACCAGCACGGCGTACCCAGTCGTCCCTTACAGCCGGACGGCGGGACCGGCGCCGGCGGCCGCATGAGCGCCCCCGCCACTCGCGTGTTCCTGCTCCCGGCCGCGCTGGCCCTCGCCAACGTGACGAGCGAGCGCGGCGCTCTACGGGCGGTGCTGCGCGCCGCCTGGCAGGCCCACGACCTCGACCTGGCCGCGGACCGACCGGCGGAGCATCCCTTCGTCCGGCTGGCCTCCGCACTGAGCGACGCCGCCGTCGACGGGACCTGTCGTTTGCTGCTTGACCTGCCCGACCGCTGGCAACCCCTGCTGCCCTGGATCGAGCAACTGCTGGAAGAAAGCCTGGGCAAAGGGGGCAAAGGCGTCGTCGTGTTCGACGACCAACCCCTGAATCCGCACGCCCCCGGCTACCAGACGGACGGGACCCTGCGCGTGCGTGTCGTCGACGATGCGACGCGCCCTACCAACGCTGAGAGTGACGCCTTCGCCCTCTCCCAGCCTCTGCTTGCCGCCACCGCGCCGCGCGACCAATTGGCCGCCTGCGCGGCGAGCTTTCTTGGCTGGCAGCTGGCCATGGCCCTCTACGGCTACCTGCACGACATCACCTTTGCCGGCCAACCCGCCGTCGAGGACTACAAAGCGCGCGCCCGCGCCCTGCGCTCCCGGGGCGAAGACCCGGTGCATGCCGTGCTATCCGGCCACGGCGACGCCACCGTTAGCGAGGGACCGCTAACGCTGCTGGTTCCTCCCGGACTGACCGCTGCCGACACCGCGGGCGCAACGTCCGCGCCATCTCCCGCCGACCTGCTTGCCGCCGTGCTCCAGCAGGCTGTGCATGGCAGCGGCCGGCGTCTGGACTACCTGGACCTCACCTACAACGGCGAGCCGCCGTCCGGGTGGGAGCAGGTCATCGCGGGCTCCTTGCGCCAGCTTGGCAACCGGGCGTTGGGCGTCCCGGTCAAGCCGCGCCGCGCCCCGGCGGCGTACCACTCCACCGAGCAAAGCGAGATGGACGGGCCGCCCGATCTGGTCAGCCTGCGCGCGCTGGCCCTGCGCCACGAACCCTGCCTCGTCGGAGACTACGACGACACCTTCCTGCGCGCCCAGGCCGTCAGTACATGGCAGGCCATGACCGACCAGGGCCGCCCCTGCCTCCTGCTCCTCGTAGACGGCGCGGCGGACGAGGCGATCCTGACGCTCGACCAACTCCTGGACGATGCCGTCGAGCGGATAGGCTCCCTCGGCAACGTGACGACATAGGACATCAGAGAGGCGTGGCATGGACGATGATGCGCGTTGTACCGTCGCGGCGGTCGGCGTGGTGACGAAGGGTAACCCAAGACCAGAGAAAGAGAAGGGATGACAGGTATGGCCGATACAGAGGACCTGCGCTTCGGTATCGTCGGGTGCGGAGTGATTGGGAAAACCCACGCCGAGGCGATCGGGGCCGCGCCGGGAGCCCAACTGGTGGCGGTGGCCGATGAGGACCCGGAGCGCGCACGCGCGCTGGCCGCGGCGCACGGGGCGACGCCGTACGAGAGCCTGGGGGAGATGCTCGACCGCGAGCAACTCGACGCCGTCGACGTGTGCACGCCAAGCGGGCAGCACGGCGAGCATGCCTGCCAGATCATGCGTGCGGGCCGCCACGTAGTGGTGGAGAAGCCCATGGAGATTACCCGCGAGGCCATGGACAGGATGCTGCGCGTGCAGGGGGACACAGGGGTCAAGTTGGCCGTCATCTCCCAGCACCGCTTTGACCCGGCCTCGCAACGAGTGCATGGCCTGATCCAGGAGAGGGCTCTGGGCCGTCTGGTGCTCGGCAACGCGCACGTGCCCTGGTGGCGCTCGCAGGCCTACTACGACAGCGGCGCCTGGCGCGGCACGCGGGCGCTCGACGGCGGCGGCGTCTTGATGAACCAATCGATCCACTCCATCGACCTGCTACAGTGGTTCATGGGCCCGGTGCAGAGCGTGCAGGCCTACGCCGACACGCTGACCCACCGCATGGAGACCGAGGACGTGGCCGTGGCCGTGCTGCGCTTCGCCAGCGGCGCCCTGGGCACGATCGCCGCGACGACCGGCGCCTACCCCGGCGTCACCACGCGCGTGGAGGTGTTCGGCGACCGTGGCTCGGCGGTCATCGAGGGCGACCGCCTGCGCTACCTGCGCCTGGCGCGCGACGACCGGGAGGAGGCCGGCGCCTACGGCCAGGCGTCGCGGAGCCTCCCCGAGGCGGACGAGGACGAGGGCGGGGATGGATCGACGGCTCGGGACCCTGCCGCGCTCTCGGCCAACACCCACGCCCAGCAGATCGCCGACATGGTGCGCGCCATCCGCGAGGACGGCACGCCGCTCGTCGACGGCCACGCGGCGCGCCACCCCGTCGAGATCATCCTGGCCATCTACGAATCAGCGCGCGCCCACCGGGAGGTCATGCTCCCATGATCCGCCTCTCCGCTTTCGCCGACGAGATCTCACCCGACCCAAACGAACAGATTGCCGTCCTGCGCGATGAGGGCATCCGCCACATCGACCTGCGCGGCGCCTGGGGCGTCAACGTGCTTGACCTCTACGACCGGCAGGTGGGCGACCTCAGGCGCGCACTGACCGACAGCGGCATCGGAGTCGCCGCCATCGCCTCGCCCATCGGCAAGGTCCCCATCGACGCCCCCTTCGACGAGCACCTGCGCCGCTTCGAGCGCGCCATTACCCTGGCCCACGCCTTCGACGCGCCCTGCATCCGCATCTTCTCGTTCTATCCCCCCGCTGCCACTGCCACCTCCAGCGCCGGCACGGCCAATGCTCCCGTCGCCGCCTCCAGTGGCAATGCGGTCGCTCCCAGCGCCGATTCCCTTGTCTCCGGCGCCGACCCGGCGACGTACCGCGACGAGGTGCGGCGGCGGCTGCGCGAACTGACTGCCCGCGCCCGCGCCGCCGGCCTCACCCTGTTGCACGAGAACGAGAAGGACATCTATGGCGACACGGTTGCCCGCTGCGTCGACCTGCTGCGGAGCGTCGACGACGACCATTTCGTGGCCGCCTTCGACCCTGCCAACTACATCCAATGCGGCCAGACGCCCTATCCCGACGCCTACGAGGCCGTCCGGCCCTGGCTGCGCTACGTCCACGTCAAGGACGCCCGCGCCGACGGCAGCGTCGTCGCCGCGGGCGAAGGGGTCTCGCGCTGGTCCGACCTGCTGCGCTGCCTGCGCGCCGACGGCTACGACGGCGTCCTTGCGCTCGAGCCCCACCTCGCCGCCGCCGGCCAGTTCCAGGGCTTCAGCGGCCCCGCCCTCTTCCGCCATGCCTCGCAATCTCTCCAGCGCCTGCTCCGCGACCTGGGTTGGGAGTACGCCTGATCTTGGGGGCTGCAAATAAGCAACCTGCGACTGCGGTCGCATGGCAAACCGCGGGCCGACTGCGGTCGGTTGGAGCACGCCTTAAATCAAAACTGTCGTGGAGGGCGACCTAATCGGCACACTCGTTCAGGTCGAGATGAGGTTACGGAGGGAAGCCGGATGGCGCGGGACGATAGCTATGTGGATGTGCCTCGACGCGAATTCGAGGCTGCGGACGGGACATTTCTCCATACCTTGCGCGAGGAGGAGCGATGGCACAGGGATGCCTTCAGCCGTCTCCACGACGCCCTCGTCGCATGCTGCGTCGGTCATAGGTCCGCCACGACACTCGAACCTGGATAACGAGCGGCTTTTGGTCCGCGCTGCGATCCATCGAGCGATACCTGGGGTGGCAGGAAGGGCTATCGGACGAGGACGAGGAGTATTATCACAAGGCGCAGCTTACGCGCGGAGCAAGCGGTGGATTGGCTCCTGATAGGGCATATCGAGCGTCAGGCTTGAGCATGGTGGCCAGAAGTCGACCAAACTATACAACCGTGAGGGCCAACTCATGAGCAAGTCACTGGAAAATGAGGGAACACACCCGGTATTGGGCGTGGGCCAGTCGATTATCGAGCTTGTACGATATCGCCCAGGGATGTATGTCGGCAGCACAGATTATCATGGCCTGCATTGGATGCTCTGGGATGTGATTGTTTATGGCCTCAACCAGCATCTAGCTGGAGTAGCTGATCATATCTCTATCCGCCTCTCCTCCGATGGAAGCATCTCTGTTGAAGACAATGGACCTGGCATGGTCGTTGACGCCGTCTCGGGTACAAAGAGCGTACTGGAGCGTTCCTTGACGGAGTTGACGTCGCAGGAGAAACGTTCTCATCCCATTGGCTATCAAGTAGCACCCGACTTCCTGTTCGACGATATGCTCTTTGTGGCCAACGCCTTATCATCGCGATTAGTCGCGGAGGTCAAGCGCGACGGCTACCTCTGGCATCAAGAATACGAGCGAGGTGTTCCGCAAACCGATGCCGTCCGACTCCAACATACCGTTGGTACGGGTACCAAGTTTATCCTCTGGCCGGACGTCACCATCTTCAAGGATGCTCGAGTCGACCGTAATTTCTTACTCGAAAAGATGCGGATGACCTGTTACCTCAACCCGCGATTGAACGTGCAGATCGTCGATGGACGTAGCGAACAGGAGCACGTGTATGACTTCCGTTTCCCGGACGGCGTGCGCTCCTACGTGCGGAGCCTCACAGGGATCAGGCATGCGGTTCACGAACCGATCGTCGTTAGTACGACGGTCAGCACGACGCGAATCGACATCGCTCTGCAGTACAACAGCGACGATATGACCAATGTCCTCACGTTCGCAAACAACTACTATACACCCGATGGTGGTGCTCATCTCATTGGTTTCTACCTTGCCCTGATCCGAGTGCTCAATGACCAGAATCGTATGGCTGATCCACACAATAGAAAAGACACATCTTATGATGAGTTACCCGCTCTCCAGAACGTGCGCAGAGGTCTCTGCGCCATTGTCAGCATATGGCTAGTGAAGCCTCAGTTCGAGAATGCAACAAAGGAACGGCTATACAATCCAGAGGTCAAGGAGCAGGTTACCGCGGCGGTGACGGAAGGCTTGATGCGGCACTTCGAGCAAGTGCCACAGGACCGGGACCGCATCGTCCGCCATTTGACGAGCGGGAATCTCATCCAACGATACACCACGCCGCTGACGAGAGACGAACAAGCTGCCTGGGACGAGTTCCATGGCACTGCCAGTGCCGAGACGTGAGCGCAAGACGACAACTCGCTTTCAGGACAGTGAAAATCAACAAAATTGTCTCGCCTGCTCCAGCATCCTAACGGGGACGGGCAAGATGCCCGCGCTCCCAGGATTTTTGCGCGCCAACGACAATTCACAGGCCGTGCCCGACTAGTCCTTGACACGCGTCCGCACGCGTCGCTACCATGACGGTGTGGATACCTCTCACCCGTCTCGCGCGCGGACCGGCGCCCGCGCCACCGTTCCTCGCGCCGGCGCAACTTCGACGCGCGCCGCCGGGGCAGCCGGCGCGGCTGGGGCGGCCAGCGGGGTGGACGGCATCCACGTCAAGGCGCTGGCCAGCGGCAGTTCGGGAAACGCCTTGCTGGTGCGTACCGGCGTCGTCGCCGTCCTGATTGACGCGGGCTTGCCCGGCCGCCACCTCGCCGCCCTGCTGCGCGCGCATGGCGTGCTGCCCGGCGGCCTCGCCGCCATCCTGCCCTCGCACGAGCACTCCGACCACGTGGCGGGGGCAGCGACCCTGTCGCGCCTCTACGGCGCGCCGATCGTCGCCAACAGCGCCACCCTCTCCTCGCTCAAGTTGTCGGCCCGCGGCGCCACCCAGACCTTGCCGACCGGCGCGACGCAGCGATTCGGGGGTCTGGCCGTCACCACGTTCGCGGTGCCGCACGACGCGCGCGACCCAGTGGGGTTCAGCCTGGAGTACGAGGGCTGGCATATGTGCCACCTCACCGACGTGGGCTATGACGCGCCCGAGCTGGAGCCGCACATCGCCGCGGCCGACCTGATCGTGCTGGAAGCCAACCACGACGTGGAGACGCTGCGCTCCAGCGCTTATCCCTGGCCGCTCAAGAACCGCATCCTGGGCCGCGGCGGCCACCTCTCCAACGACCAGACCGCGCGCCTGCTGGAGCGGTCGCTGCGACGCGTGCCGCGTCGTCGGCGCTGGTTGTGGCTGGCGCACCTGAGCCAGGAGAACAACACGCCGCGCAAAGCGCGCGATCAGGTCGGGTTACGCCTGGACCTGGCACAATGCATAGCGGATGTGGCGATCGACGTGGCGCGGCGCGACGTGCCCAGCGCCTCGTGGTATAGCGCGCTGCTCGCGCGCCAGCAAGCGTTATTCTAAAGGGGCTGATGGGCCTGCGACTGCGGTCGCATGGCAAACCGACGCCGACTGCGGTCGGATGTAGTTCGTAAGGGCGCACGCAAGTGACCCGCGAGAGTGTACCGCGGATACGCTTAACCCCGTCCTGACACCGCAGTGTCCGTGGTTTGCCATGCGACCGCAGTCGCAGGCCCAGGTCCGCAGTGTCCGTGGTTTGCCCTGCGACCGCAGTCGCAGGCTCGTATGTTATGTAGGAGAAGAAATGAAGCTGCTCGAATACCAGGGCAAGGAGTTGTTCCGCAAGCAGGGCATGCCGGTGCCGCGGGGTGTGGTGGCGACGACGCCCCAGGAGGTGGAAGAGGCCGCGCGCGGCATGGGCCGCGTGGTGGTCAAGGCGCAGGTGCAGGCGGGCGGGCGCGGCAAGGCGGGCGGCGTCAAGGTCGCCTCGACGCCTGAAGAAGCGCGCGCCGTGGCGGAACGCATCCTGGGCATGGAGATCAAGGGCCTGACCGTGCATAAGGTGCTGGTCGAACCGGCCCTCAACATCGACAAGGAGTACTACGCGGGCATCGTCAACGACCGCTCCAGCAAGCGCTTCGTGCTGATGCTCAGCGCGATGGGCGGCGTCGACATCGAGGACGTCGCCGTCACCGACCCGGAAAAGATCGTCAAGATCCCGCTCGACCCCGCCTTCGGCACGCCCGACTATCTGTTGCGCGAGGCCGTCTACGACGCCGGCTTCGATCAGGCCAGCCACCCCGCTCTAATCGCGGTGCTGCGGCAGCTCTATGCCGCCTCGGTAGCCGAGGACGCGCTGCTGGTGGAGATCAATCCGCTAGCCATCACAGCGGAGGGGCAGGTCGTGGTGGCCGACGCCAAGGTGGACATCGACGACAACGCACTCTACCGCCATCCTGAGCTGGCCGAGTATCGGGAGGAGTCGTTCGACAACGAGATGGACCGCCAGGCCGCCGAACAGGGCCTGACCTACGTGCACCTGGGCGGGAACGTGGGCATCATCGGCAACGGCGCGGGGCTGGTGATGACCACGCTCGACGTGGTCAACGCCAACGGACTCAAGCCGGCCAACTTCCTGGACATCGGCGGCGGCGCGCAGGCCGCGCAGGTCATCAAGGCGCTGACCATGGTGCTGAGCGATCCCGAGGTCAAGGCGGTCATCTTCAACATCTTCGGCGGCATCACGCGCGCGGACGAGGTGGCCCGTGGCATGCTCGGCGCGGCCGAGGGGATGGCCATCCCCGTGCCGGTGGTGGTGCGCCTGAGCGGGACCGAGCAGGAAGCCGGCCGCAAGCTGCTGGAGGGCAGCCAATACGTCATCGTGGACGACGTGCAGGAGGCCGCGCAGCGCGTGCGTGAACTCATCGGAGCGAACGCGAACGGAGCGTCATAGACCATGGACGAGATACCAACCGGCGACAGCAACGACGTCTACGAGGACGACTTCTTCGTCGTCACCGACGACCCCGACGAGCAGATGATCAACCTGGGATTGGTCGAGCGCGGCCTGCTGATGCGCTTCGACTACGAGGAGCTGCTGGAGTTCGCCGTGGTGGTCGAGCGCGTGCGCGCCCACGTGCAGCGGCGTCTGGACGCCATCGGCAAGAACGGGCACTAGCCCTCACCCACCCCTCCCGCACGCGGGACCCCACCCCTCTCCCTGCCGCGGGAGAGGGGGAGCGCGGCGCCTGGCCCCGCTATGCTGCTGATTCCACTCTGTCTTGCCTCATGACGGTGTATCATGTGAACACAGTGCAACTCACGGAGGCATCCGATGCCCGATTGGTCGTTCCCGGAGTTCGAGTGGGACGATGCCAATGTCGAACATATCAGTGAACGGCACCGGCTCTTTCCGGAGGAGGTCGAGCAGGTGTTCCACAATGGCGCCTATGTACGACGGGAAGGTGACTTCTACTATGCCTATGGGCAAGATGACGGCGGCCGTTATCTTTGCATCATTTGTGTTGTGCGAGACCAATTGGTACGCGTTGTGACGGCGCGCGCCATGAGTGTAAGGGAAAGGAAGTCATATGAGCGACACCGTTAAGCAAGATATTCGGATGTCTCCGTTACCGGAAGGCTATCCCGAACGAATACCCCGGTTCGGCTCCGAGGAAGAAGCGCGCGACTTTTGGGACACGCACGATACGTCTTATTACTGGGATCAGATGGAAGATGTCACCCACAATCCTCCTCCCGACCTGAAGCGGGGACCCGGCCGCGAGGGCTCGACAGCACGCAGGCGGCCTGACGCTGAGCACATGGATCTGATACAGTTGCACATTCACGAAGACGTGATCGCCGCTGTCGATAAGCTAGCCAGGGAACGCCGCACCTCCCGTCAGGCCCTGATGCGCTCCTGGATCGCCAGAGGCTTAGAGCAGGAACAGGGGGGGCACAGCAACGAACAAGTCATCGATGAACCGGAGCATGTGACGGGGCGATAGCCGGATCCTGCAGAGCGCAGTCGGAGCGCGAGCAGTCGGAGCGCGATTAGGATATGCTATCCTGTCGGTCACAGTGTGGTGTGTGGAGAGGCCCTATGCCCGATTGGTCGTTCCCGGAGTTCGACTGGGATGATGCCAATGTCGAACACCTCGCCGAGCGGCACGGCGTGTTCCCAGAAGAGGCGGAGCAGGTGTTTTACAATCGCGCCTACGTCGTCCGCGGCCGCGATCGCTACCGGGCTTTCGGCCACACCGATGACGGGCGGTATCTGCTCGTCGTGTGTATGCTGCGAGCGCCATATGTTCGCGTCATCAGTGCCCGCGCTATGACAGCTCGTGAGAGGAGGTTCTATGACCGTAACCGCTAAAACTGAGCAGAAGGTGCGGCGTCCAGAGGGGTACCCTGAGCAGGTTCCAGACTTTGCGACCGAGGAGGAAGAACGCGAGTTTTGGGATACCCATGACAGTACGTACTACCTCGAAGGGACGGAGAATGTCACGCACAACCCGCCGCCCGAAATGGGGCGTGGCCCTGGCCGTGAGGGCTCCACGGCACGCAAGCGTCCCGATGCCGAGCATATGGATCTGGTGCAACTGATCATACACGAGGACATCATCGCCGCCGCCGATAAGCTCGCTAGAGATCGACGCACGTCTCGACAGGCGCTGATGAGTTCCTGGATCGTCGCGGGGCTGGAACGGGAACAAGCGGAGCGGAGCAACGCGCACGTTGCCAATGAGTAGGATCGCGTGACCAGGCTCTAGCCGGGCCCTGATAGACCATGGTCAGAGCCGCGACAGAGTAGCGTATCACGTTGGACACAGCGCGGTGTTGAGGAGGCGCTTCCGATGCCCGACTGGTCGTTCCCGGAGTTCGAGTGGGACGATGCCAATGTCGAACACCTCGCCGAGCGGCATGACGTCGACCCCGACGAGGCGGAGCAGGTGTTTTATAACGGCGCCTATGTGCGTCGGGTCGGGAAGCGTTACCGAGTCTATGGCCGGGACGATACGGGCCGCTATCTATTCGTCGTCTGCGAACGACGGGGACGTTTTGTTCGTGTGGTCAGCGCGCGCGACATGGATGGGGACGAAAGGAGGCAGCATGAGCGGTATCGCTAGGCGAGACCCGGTAGGGGCGGAGTTGCCGGAGGGCTACCCCGAGCGGGTCCCGGAGTTTGCGACGGACGCGGAAGAGCAAGACTTCTGGGACACCCACAGCAGCGCGCCTTACTTCTTCGAGGGCGAGGATGTCACACACAACCCGCCGCCCGAGATGGGGCGCGGACCCGGCCGTGAAGGTTCCACAGCGCGTCGGCGACCCGACGCCGAGCACATGGACCTGGTACAACTGATCATGCACGAAGACGTGACCGCCGCCGCCGATGCGCTGGCGCGGCAGCGGCGCACCTCCCGCCAGGCCCTGATGCGCGCCTGGATTGTCGCGGGCCTGGAGCAAGAGCACAAAAAAGAGGCGCGCTGAGCAGACGTTGCGCGTGTGCGAGACCATGCCCGCAACACAACATGGTGGAATAAGGGCGCTGTACGGACAATTCATTGCCCTGTCGTCTATTCGATACGTGAGGGCCTACTCGATACGTGAGGGCCTACTCGATACGTGAGGGCCTACTCTATGACGCGTGCCATCGTCCGACTCGCTATCGTTGCCCTCTTGCTTATCGCTGCCGCGCCGCTGTGGCCGGCTCCGCTTGCACACGCGGCGCGGCTGGCCACGGAGTTCGACCCCTACGACATCGTTGCCGCGCCGGACGGAACGGTATGGATCAGCGAGACACCCGTGGCTATCAATGCCGACGGGTACGTGGCTCGCGTGACCTCCGCTGGCCGGTTGATCCGCTACAAGGCGCCGGGCGAGACGGCTCCCGAAGTTCTGGCTGCGGGCGGGGACGGCGCCGTGTGGGTGAGGTCGGGGCAGCGTCTGCTGCGTCTATCGCGCGCGCGGCACTGGACCATCTATGCGCTACCTAAAGATGGCGGCTACCCCAACGCGGCCGTTGTCGGGCCGGACGGCGCCCTCTGGTACACGGCGCTCAAGCCGGGTCTGATCGGTCGGCTCGACCGCCATGGCCACGTTACGTTGTACCCTCTGCCGTTCGACGCCGAGCCTGAGCACATCTGCGTCGGGCCGGACGGCGCGTTGTGGTACGCCGACACCGCTCGCAACGCGATCGGGCGCCTCACGACAAAGGGCGCCCTGCGCGAGTTCCCTTCCGTGCGCCCGCCGTTCGACAACTATGGTCCCCAGTGGGTCGCTCCCGGACCGGACGGCAACCTCTGGTTCATGAACCACGGCGCGCTGGTTCGCCTCACCCCACGCGGGCGCCAGACGGTCGTCGTGCTGCCGCGGGCGCTGGCGGACCCCAACGGCATCACGGTCGGCCCCGACCATAGCCTGTGGATCGCCAATTATAACGGCGCGATTGGCCGCCTATCCGCACGAGGAACGCTGCGGGTCTACCCGGTCCACGCGCAATTCATCACCGGGCTGGCGCCCGGCAAAAACGGAACCTTGTGGTTCCTGCATCTGAAAGGCCTGGGGCGCATCACCGCGGCCGGGCGCGTCACCCTGTTCGGCCTCGGCACGGACGCCGCGGCGACGGTCCGTGGGTCCGTTGCCGGCACGTGGAGGGCACTGAAAAACCCGGATATGGGCAAGGACATCATTCTTCGCGCCATCACCTGTCCCGTCACCACGACATGCATCGCCGGGGGCGACGACGTGCTGGTCACGACCGACGCGGGACGTCACTGGCGCGAGGGCGCTGTCCCCGACACCGTGAATTCCGACCAGCCCTTGTTCAGCCTATCTTGCCCGACCGCGCGCCTCTGTTTTGCCGCCACGGGATCGGAGCACATCTACGTCACCACCAGCGACGGTACGTCCTGGCGGGACAGCTGGGCGCCCGCCACCATCGATATGTTCCTCACGGGCATCTCTTGTGCTAACAGGAGTACGTGTGTCGCCGTTGGTTGGGCGGCGACTCCCGGCGCCGGGTCCGTGCATACGAGCGACGGCGGCCGCCACTGGGCGCTGCAGGTCAGCCCCGCGATCGGTTCGCGCGACGACCCCCAGTCCTTCAACGGCGTGGCCTGCATCACAGCCAGGCGGTGCGTCGTCGCCGGCTACAACATGTACACAACCGACAGCGGCGCACGATGGGTGGCGGCGGGCGGCAATATTGACTTTATGACGAACGCGGTCGCCTGTCCCACCAACGGCATCTGTTACACCGTCGGCGCCTACGGAGGCATCGCGGCGACGCATGACGGCGGCAAGACCTGGGCCAAGCACGTAGACACGAGCAACAACGCGCCGCACCTGCTCGGCGTGGCCTGCGTCACGATGCGGAGGTGCTACGCCGTGGGAGAGAAAGGGACCATCGTCGCCACGTCCAATGGCGGGAACACATGGTCGAGGCAGCGCAGCGGTACACATGCAGACCTCTACGGGATTACCTGCGCGCGCTCGGGCCGCTGTTACACCGTGGGCGATAAGGGGACCATCCTGACCACGGGGTAGATGTCCCCCGCAATCCGCAATCCGCAATCCGTAGATGCGCTATTGTATCGGTAGATACCGGAACAGGCATACGTAACCCGTTCCACGAACACACTCACGACATGGATAGCGGGATGATACAGATACAATGGTGACTTCTCTCAATCTGCAACTACCGGAGACGACCGAGGAGCAGGTGCGCTCGATTGCCGAGCAGGAGCAGCGCTCGGTCCCTGAGACCGTGGTGATGCTGACCGATGAGGCGATCCGCACGCGCCGGCCGCGCGCGCCATGGATCGACAGGCTATCCCTGAACTCCTATCAGTACGCCGAGGCGGCGCGATATGCGGAAACGAGCCCGCAGACCGTCGCGAGTTGGTGTCGCCGCTATCGCACATCCGAGCAGCAGGCTGGCGCCGATGGCGTCTCACGCGGCAAAGATAAAGAAGATGCACATCTCCTCTCTTACCTACAGCTGATCGAGGTGGCGCTGGTTGCTGCTTTCCGGCGGGCTGGGATAAAGATAGACGCCGCGTACCGCGTGCATGAAGACCTGCGCGCGGTGTTCCAGCACGATAATCCTTTCGCCCTGCCGGACTTCAAGGATCGTTACCCGCTGCTTGCGCCGCACCTGCAAAGCGGACGTGGACTCTGGCAGGCGCTAGAGATACAGAACGGGCAGCGCGTCTGGACCCCACCGCTTGCCGAGCAGTTCGAGCGGTTCGACTACGACGTGGGCCTGGCGATCCGCTGGTATCCGCGCGGACGGGATGGACTCATTGTGATCGATCCACGCATGCCCTTTGGAGCCCAGACCATCGCGGATACCGGCGTGCCGACCTATGCGCTCAAAGGGCGCTATCTGGGGGGCGAGGAGTTAGAGGAGACCGCGGATGATTTCGGCTTGTCGGTGCGTCAACTGCAAGCGGCGTTAGAGTTCGAGGGTGTCTTCCATGCAACGTCATGATCTATTTCGTCGATCGTAGTCTCGGTCGTAAAATCCCCCGAGCACTCAAAGCGCGGGGGTACGATGTCATCGCTCACGATGATGTTTTTGCACAGAACACCGACGACGAGCACTGGCTGCCCGAGGTCGGTCGCCGTGGCTGGATGATCCTGACCAAGGATGACCGCATCCGCTTCCGCCCGGCAGAGCGCGACGCGCTGATGACGTTCAAAGTGGGTTGCTTTACGATGATGCGCCACAACGATACCTGGGAGCAACTGCGGGATAGCCTATTCCTGGCGTGGCCGCACATCGAAGAGATCAGCGCGTCCGAGGCGCGCCCTTTCATGTACGCCGTCTATCAAGACGGATCGATTCAGAAAAGAGACCTGGCTTGAACATCCTGCACGCGCGGACCGACCCGACGCTGCTGGAGCGGCTCAAGAGCTCGCGTAGCGCCGACATCACGATGGGCTACATCTTCATCTCCGGCTTCGCCGCCTTGGCCGAAAAGCCGGGCAGCCTGGAAAAGGTGCGCATCGTATGCGACGATCGTCCGGTACATAGGGGGACAACATGCGCATTATTGGCATAACCGGCCCGATCGCGGCGGGCAAGAGCACCGTGGACGGGATGCTGCGTGAGCTGGGAGCCGACCCGGTGATCGACGGGGATCTGGTGGTGCATGAGTTGTACGCCTCGTCGCGTGAACTGCGGGATGCGCTCGTTGCCGCCTTTGGGCCGGACGTGCGCGACCCCGACGATGGTATCGACCGGCGCGCGCTGGGGGCGCATGTGTTCGGCAATCCAGAGGCGTTGCGCACACTGGAGGGGTTGGTGCATCCGGCCGTCCGCGCGGCGGTGCGGGCGCGGCTGGAGGCGGCGGCGCCCGACGCCATCGCCGTGGTCGACGCGGTCAAGCTCTTGCAAGGCGACCTCGCCGACCTCTGCACGGCGCGCTGGTGGGTGGCGACGAGCCCCGAGGCGCAGCGGCGGCGTCTGGTCGAGGGACGCGGACTCTCGCCGGACGAGGCCGAGCGGCGCATCGCGGCCCAGCCACGCCTGGAGGACTACCGCTCGCGGGTCGACCTGGTAATCGACAACTCCGGCCCGCTCGCCGCGACGCGACAGCAGGTCCGGGCAGGATGGCAGGCTCTCGAATCCCGCGAAAGGTGAAAGGTAAGGATGTCGGCATGGCCCATGAGCGAGAGGCGAGGCAGATGGTCAAGGAGTACGCAGCGGCGCTGGAACGCCGGGATGCGGGCGCGGGGCAGCGGGCGCTGGCCGGGCTCGCCGGGTTGATCGCGTCGGTCGACGCGCTGCCAGCCGCCGATGCGCCGCGGTTGCTGGGGACCTATGCCGCGGCGTGGCGGGAGCTTTGGCAACTGCAGGATGACCGTGCCCGCCAGTTGGCCGTGGAGTTGGCGCGCGCGATCATGGCCAAACTCGACGGCAGTGGCGCCAGTGGCGCCCCATCGCTCAAGCAGCGTCCCTGGGCGCGCGAGGTGCGCGACTTCGTGCAGCGCTACGGGCGTCGCACCTACTATCAGGAGAGATAGCCGCCCTGTTTGTTAGACTAGGCGTATGAGTACAGCGCCAACAGCAGCAGACGGGCGTGTCGCGGCCGCGCCCGCGTCGGAGTTGCCCATCGCCCTCGATGCTATGGGCGGCGACCGCGCGCCGGGCGTGGTGGTGGAGGGCGCCGTCGAGGCCGCGCGCGCCTACCATGCGCCGATCCTGCTGGTTGGCGACCGCCCCGCTATCGAACGCGAGCTGGCCAAACACCAGACGGCGGGGCTGTCCCTGGACATCGTTGAGGCCGACGGGGTCATCGAGATGGGCGAGCACCCGGCGCGGGCGCTACGCCAGAAGCCGCGCGCGTCGCTCAAGCTGGCCGTGGACCTGGTGGCCGAGGGACGCGCCGCGGCGGCCTACTCGGCCGGGAACAGCGGCGCCATGCTGGCCGCGTCCGTCTTCGGGCTGCGCCGCCTGCCCGGCATCGACCGTCCCGCCCTGGGCATCGTCTTCCCTACGCGCGACGGCGTGACCTTCCTGATCGACGTGGGCGCCAACGCCGAGTGCAAGCCGGCCTACCTGGTGCAGTTCGCCGCCATGGGCGTGGCCTATATGCGCCTGGTCTTCGGGCAGGCCAACCCGTCCGTTGGCCTGCTCAGCAACGGTGAGGAGGAAGGGAAGGGCACGCCGCTGGTGCAGGAGGCGCACGCCTTGCTCGCCGCCAGCCCGCTCAACTTCAAGGGCAACGTCGAGGGCAAGGACGTGCCCGGCGGCGCCGTGGATGTGGTGGTGACCGACGGCTTCACCGGCAACGTGCTGCTCAAGGGCTCGGAAGGGGTCGCCGATGCGATCCTGGGCCTGATCCGCGCGGAGCTGCGCGGGTCGTTGCGCGCCAAGATCGGCGCGGCGCTGGCCCGGCCGGCCCTGCGCGCGGTCGGCCGCCGCCTTGACTTCGAGGAATATGGCGGCTCACCGCTGCTCGGGGTCAACGGCGTGGTGTTGGTGGGGCACGGACGCTCCGGCCCCAAAGCCGTGCGCAACGGCGTGCGCCTGGCGCGCGACATGGCCCGCCAGGGGCTGGTCGAGGCCATTGCCCGCGAACTAAGCAGTTTACAAGTGACTAGTGACTAGTGGTTAGTGGCTAGAACTAGCCACTAACCACTAGTCACTAGCCACTTCTAGGAGAGATATGACCGACGACAACGAGATCAACCTGCGCGTGCCGGGGCCAACGCCTCTGCCGCCGGAGGTGCGCGAGGCGCTCTCGCGCCAGATGACCAACCACCGAGGCCCCGAGTTCGAGGCCATTATGCGCGAGGTGCACCGTGACCTGCAGCACTTCTTCGCCACGGACGGTCCCGTGCTGACCTTCCCCGCGGCGGGGACGGGCGGCCTGGAAGCCACTATCGTCAACCTGCTCTCGCCCGGCGACAGGGTCGTCGCCGTGAGCGTGGGCGTCTTCGGCGACCGCTTCGGCGACATCGCCGCCGCGTTCGGTCTCGACGTGCAAAGAGTCTCCTACCCCATGGGCCAGGCCGCCGTCGCCGCCGACGTGGCCGCGGCGCTGGAGCAGGACCCCGCGGTGCGCGCGGTGCTGGTGACGCAGAACGAGACCTCGACCGGCGTGCTCAACGACATCGAATCGATCGCCCGCGCCGTGCGCGAGGCGCGGCCGGACGTCCTGCTGCTGGTCGACGGCATCAGCGCGCTGGGCGCCGCGCCGCTCTTGACCGACGCCTGGGACATCGACGTGGTGGTGACGGGCTCGCAGAAGTCGTGGATGGTCCCGCCGGGCATGACCATGCTCAGCGTGAGCGCGCGCGCCTGGGCCGCGCACCGCGAGGCGCGTCTGCCGCGTTACTACTGGGATTTCACGGCGGCGTGTAAGGCCAACGACAGCGCGGCGCCGCCCTACACCCCGGCCGTGTCGCTCTACTATGCGCTGCAGACGGCCCTGCGTATGATGCGCGCGGAGGGGCGCGAGGCGATCTGGGCGCGTCATGCCGCCGTGGCCGCGTACACGCGCGCCGGTGTCCGGCGGCTCGGGCTGGAGCCGTTCGCCGACCCGGCGCATCCCTCGCCCAGCGTCACCTCGGTGCGCGTGCCGGACGGCGTCGACGCCAAACGGCTGTTGCGCGAGGCGCGCGAGGGGCACGGCGTGGTCTTCGCGGAAGGTCAGCGCGAGCTTAGCGGGCGCATCATCCGCATCGGCCACCTCGGCTGGGTGCATGACGGCGACATCGACGCGGCGCTCGCGGCGCTCGCGGCGTGCCTGGCCGCACAGGGATGGGTACGCGAAGCTCAAAATGCTCTATCCTGAAAGTCGTGGCGTCCCCGCCACGGTCATCATGAGGGAGAGTTGTACCTGTGTTTATGCGAGTGCGTCGCATGTCGCCCCTGCTATCGCGTCTTGCCATCCTCCTTGTCGTTTGCGGCGCCGCTATAGGGATAGCGGTTGCGGCTCCTATAAGGGCGTCCGGCCCCCGTGTCCCCACCCCGCCTCCATCGGCCGCGGCGGGGTCTGCCAGCGCAACGAGCGCCACCCCAACGGACGTGCGGACGGCGGCTGGGATTGATGCAACGGCAACAGCTACGGTCACGGGAGCGGCGACCGTGCGTCCGCCCCTTGTCTTCACCGGGACCCCTTATGCGGGCATCCCGCTGACCTCGACGTCCAGCGCTACCGGCACCCCGGCGGCGATGCTGACGCCTGCGTCTATCGGCGTCACGGCGACGCGCACGGTCGCGGGACGGGCGACGGCCACCCGTACGCCTACCAGCACGGCGACGCCCAGCCCGCGTCCCACGCCAACCCAACGCGCCGCGCCGACGCCTCGCCCGCGTCCCACGCCAACCGCCACGGCGACCCCGCGCCCCGCGGCGACCCCGCGCCCCGCGGCGACGCCGGCGCCTCACTTGCACCCCGGATACGGAGCCGTCCCATGGTCGGCAGGCGAGTACTACGTCTGGCAGGTGAACGGCCGCAACGTCCAGGGGACGGCGTGGCAGCTCTTCACGCGCGCGGGCCACCAGTGGGCCGACAACTCGGCGCTACAGGAAACGGCCAGCGACAACGGCATCACCTCCACCAGCACCTTCGTCAGCCGCCTGGCCTTCGATGTCAATACCTACCTGCTGCGGCGCTACGACGCGCTCCTGGACGCGCCGGCCAGCATCCTGCACGCCACGCTGTTCGGCCCGCACCTGGACTACACGTCGTACCAATCGTGGGCGCCGGTTGGCTGCACCGCGGTGCATCGCCTGGTCCCCGTCCGGTCCATGGCCAGCGGCATGATGGCGGATCTCTTGCGCACGACGCAACTGCTGGCGCCGCAACACTCGACGTACGGTGTCATCAACCCGTATGGGACAGTGACCGTCGCGCTGGCCTACTACGTCGTGGTCGGGCGCGAGCGGCTGCCGACGGTGCTGGGCAACGTCCCGACGGTCCACGTGCGCCTCGTAGAGATCCCCAGCCCGCCGCTCGACGTGTGGTACACCGACAACCGGGCGCACATCGTGGTCAAGTTCGGCACGCGCGGCGTGTATGGGGCGGTCTTGCAGCACTACGAGCCGCGCAGCACACGGACGAGCCTGCCGGTCGCGCCGCCGCGCCCGCCCCTCGCCCATCAGTATTTCGGATGCGCGTAGGGAACCCTCACCCCCGGCAACCCTCACCCCCAACCCCTCTCCCGTGCGCGGGAGAGGGGAGCAAGGTGCAAACCCCGGCTCCAACAGCGGCATCTCCCGACTCTCTCGACTCCGTGCCGCGCTCTAGCGGGCGGGGTCGAGCGTGGTGGTGGTCTCCGACACCTCGTGCGTGCCCGAGATAGGCGAGGGCAGGAACGGTACCCAGTGTCGTACGTTCGGCGGTATCCAACCGTAGGGGTCGCGGTTATCCGCCTCGACCTCTTCGTCGACAACCAGCACGTGGCCCGTCCTTTCGTCTAGGGCCACACTAACGACGAAGTCCTCGACGCTGTTCAGGTGGATTGTACGCACGGTCGCGCCCGTCAGCATATCCACCTCCGTCACGTTGGCGTTGTTGTCGAGGACGAAGGCCCTGTGCCGCTGCTCATCCAGGGCGATTGTCTCGTCAGCGACATTCGACGCCGTGGCAGGGTTCGTGTGCAGGACGGCGCCGGTTCGCGCGTCGAGGATACCGATACCCGCGCGTGCATCGACCAGTAAGACGCGACTGTCGCGCCGGTCCAGCACGAAGCGGGTCCAGGGGCTAACTTTGACGCGATAGAGCAGTGCCCCGCTTCGCGGATCGAGCGCCATCAGGTCCGAGATCGACATCGAACAGAAGAACTGGCTAGCCTCTTCGCCCACGATGGACGCGCATAGGGGCCGTTCTTTGCCCTGTGCCCGCACCATATCCGCGTAGGAAAGCACCTTGCCCGTCCGTGTGTCGATGTGCTCAACCCCCGTAATGCTACCCTTATTATTCTCATGGCGAACGATCAGCCACCCGGCCTGCTCATCGACGTACGAGTCGAAGACCGCACCGCGCACCTTGACGCTGCGCGCAATGCGGCCGCTTCGCGCGTCGAGCATCGTCACCACGCCATCCTTGCCGAAGGCGAAGACGTGGCCGGTCCGGCTATCGACGGCAAGGTGATACGCGTCGTTGTTGTGGAGCGGGATCGTGCGCAGCAACGTGCCACTGTGGATGTTTAGCATCTCGACCCCATTGTCGCCGGCAAAGAAAACGTGCCCGCTGGGCGCGTCCACGACCTCCGCGTAGAGGTCCGCGTCGGCGGGCACGGTACGGAGCAGTTGCTGCGTCCGCGCGTCCAGGATCTGGATCGCGCCGTTCCAGATCACGTAGATGCGGTCGATGCCCAGCTCGACGCGCGCAGGCGCGTCCGGGTCGATGGTCAGGCGGCGCGCGAGGGCCCCCGTCCGCATATCGACGACATCCAGTGTCCCGTTCGTCTCGTTGCGGATGAAAGCCCGACTAGTCTGGGGATCGACGTAGGTCGACACATCGTAGTCCACGATAGAGACGAGGTCATCGGGCGTGTTGAGGGTCTGGAGGATCGCGCTCGACGTCGATTGCGTCCCGCTCCCGCTCGACAAGACACTGGCCACGACGCCCACCAGTCCTGCAAAGGCAAAGAGAACCGCTGCAACGATAATCTCTCGACGCCTGTGCATACGTGTCACTGCTATCAACCCTCCCGCTGTTTGTCACGCTATAAGCCTACCACTCACCATAGCCATATCTTCGCGCAATACTCTGCCCTCAAACCTCTCCTGGTTGACACCCTGGTTTATACCATGGTACATTAGGCTGCAAGAGGTCATGCTAGCACCGGAGCGTGCAATGCCGTCGAGTAAGGACCGCCGTCGTGTCGAGATACCCACCTATCTGTACGAGCGTGTGACGCAGATCGCCCAGACGGAGGACCGCACCGTCGCCGGCGTGCTGCAAGAGTTGCTCTACGAGGGTCTACGCACGTACCAACCGGCCTGGGTTCCGAGCAAGCACCTGGCTCGGTTTAACGAGCGCGCACGCCACGTGCTTGACCTGGCGCCCACCGAAGCACGTGCATTCAACCATACCTACGTCGGGACCGAGCACATCCTGCTCGGGCTGCTGCGGGAAGGCGAGGGTGTCGCCGCCCGGGCGCTGAACGACCTTGGCGTCGCCCTGGATGGCGTGCGCGCGGCCGTCGAGCGTACGATCGGACGTGGTGAAGGCTCTATCGCCGGTGACATCGCTTATACGCCACGCGTACGCAGGGTGCTCGCGTTGGCGGTAGACGAAGCGGACCGCCTGGGACACCTCTCCGTCCGTACCGAGCACATCCTACTCGGATTGGTGCGGGACGGCGGAGGTGTGGCCGCCGACATACTGGATACATTTGGCGCTCTCGGCAACGTACGGGAGCGGACGCTGTCGCTGATCGGTCAGGCGGCGCCAACCGGTCGCCTGATATAACGTGCGCCGGTCCAGGGAGGTAGCGCATGGTCTATGATAGTCAGGGCACACCGCACGCCGTCTCTCCGGAGGAGGTCGAGCGCATTATCTGGGCCTACTCGGAAGAATGGGAGGGCAAACGTGAGCGCGCGGTCGACCTCGGCGAGGCTTTGGTCCGTGTAGCGCCTCCTATCATCAACAAGGTGACGCACCTGGCTCTTGATTCAATACAGATAGACGAGCGCCTTGACATCCTGATAGAGCGGGTCGCGGTTGGAGCTGGACGCTGCGTGTGGATGGTCGGCCCGGGGACACGACCCGCAGATCTTGGCGCGCGGCTCATGGCGCGTGGGTTCACCGTGGCGATGGAGCTTGACGGGTTGGTGCTGAACGACCTGACCCGCGAACCCGTCCGCAACCCTGACGTCGTCGTCGAGCCCCTCTCTTGGGAGAATGCCGCCGACTACGCCGCGCGCTGCACGGACGCGACGGCGGCCGGTATCCGTGACTATCTGCTCGCCTCTGCCCACCGTTACCTCCAGTTGCCGTCCCACGCCGTGCATATCTTTGTGGCGCGACTGGACCAGGAGGTGGCTGGCTACGCCGTGCTGCGGATCGAGCCGAACGGCGTCGCGTACTTCGCGGGCGGGCTGACGGTGAAAGGGTTTCGGCGCCGCGGGGTATATCTATCGCTGGTTGCGCATCGTTTAGCCGTCGCCCGAGCCGCGGGCTGCACCGCGGCGATCATCGGAGCGCAAACCGCCACGTCGGCGCCCATCCTCATCAAGCGCGGATTCGAGCCGGTCTGCCACTTTGTGGGTCTGGTCCCACCTCGCAAGACCGCGTAGCGATCACTACAACGCGCGACCCTGCCCGCCCATTTATAAGGGATGGTACAGCAGCGGCGCCAGGAACCGCTGGCCCAGGATGAGGCCGCCGTCGACCTTGGCGGGGGCGCCTTCCCAGACCGGGTCCTCGTGCTCGATGCTGAGCACAAAATCGTAGCCGCCCTCTTGTAGCGCGCTGATGAAGCACGGCCAGTTGAGCTCGCCCAGGCCGGGCATGCGGTAGCGCCACCAGCCGTCGTCGAGGACGGGGATGCGCGCGTGCCGCTCGCGCAGGATCTCGGTGTCCTTGGCATGGGCGTGCACGATGTGCGCGCCGTAGTCGCGCGCCGCGGCGTACGGGTCGACGCCCAGCCAGTACAGGTGCGAGGGGTCGAGGTTGAGGCCAAGGTCGGGCACGCGCGCAAAGAGCGCGTCCCACTGCGCGGGCGCGTAGCACAGGTTGCCGGGGGTGTACGGCCGCTGCCAGCCCACCATGGGGCAGTTCTCGACCATCAGGCGCACGCCGCGCTCCCTGGCGTAGGCTGTCAGCTCGCCGAACACCGTGGCC
>JAABUQ010003193.1_pt1 | contig 30613 bp, 26 predicted proteins | sample 5560001 | NCBI WGS metagenome assembly JAABUQ01 (sample SAMN10711888, study PRJNA513371) | rock metagenome | isolation source: Antarctica rocks | place: Antarctica: Victoria Land, Finger Mt nord | collected 2015-12-18 | reverse complement strand
CATCTGGTTATCTTGTCGATGTGAACAACGCTGGTGGTCACCAGATGATGGTGCCATGGCAGTACAAGGAGCCCTTCTATCGGCGTGTGTATAGCATCTTTCCCGGCAATACCTTTCAACACGCACTAATCCTGGGTGCAGGCAGTGGCTCTGACACCTCCACAGCACTAGCTAAAGGCGTGAAGTCGATTACAGCGGTGGAGATCGATCCGACAATTCAAAAACTGGGTGCTCGCTTCAACCCGGATCAGCCGTATCGTGACCCGCGCGTGAAGGTTGTCATCAACGATGGTCGCTCCTACTTACAGAATACTACTGAGAAGTTTGACCTGATCATCTTCGCCCTACCCGATTCGCTCACGCTGACTTCGAGTAATACGAGCCTGCGTCTTGAAAGCTTTTTGTTAACGCAGGAATCAATTAAAGCAGCGCGGAATCGGTTGACCAATAACGGTGTAGTGGTGCTCTACAATTACTATCGTGAAGGATGGCTGGTGGACAAGCTAGCTGGAATGGCCGGACATGCCTTCAACCAGGATCCACTCGTCTCGACGTACGGTGGCTGGGGACGAGCAGCAGTCATCATGGATGGGCCACGCTTGAAAACGTTGCCACTGGGCAAGTTTGGTCCTTATCACGAACAACCGAATACCAATAATGTAACGTTGCACGTCATCGGTGAGGGCTTCTATCCGCTTAATGCGAGTACACCGGCAACTGATGATTGGCCGTTCCTCTACTTGCATGAGCGGAGCTTCCCGGCGCTCTACATCGCTGGCCTAAGTGTAGTGTTTCTCTTCGCCTTGATAGGAACTGCGTCGTTTGCGCCTCGCAGAGTACTGCGCCGCTTCGACTGGCACATGTTCTTTCTGGGCGTCGCTTTCATGCTTCTGGAGGTCAAGAGCCTGACCACCTTTGCGCTGCTGTTCGGCAGTACCTGGTTGGTCAACTCGCTGGTCTTCTTTGCCATCCTGAGCAGTGTGCTACTAGCTGTGCTGGTGAATAGTCGGCTCAAGATTCGGCGTATCACCCCGTTTTACCTGCTGCTTTTTGGTGTGCTTGTCCTCAATCTTCTTCTGCCGCCCGAAGTACTGCTGCTGAACAATCCAGTCGCTCGCTATCTGCTTGCAAGCATTCTGGCCTTCACGCCAGTGTTTCTCGCGAACATCATCTTCGCGAATTCGTTTAGGGATAGTGAGGCAGCAGACATAGCCTTCGCATCAAATCTGCTGGGCATTATGGTTGGAGGTGCGCTGGAATACTTCAGCATGCTCATCGGCTACCGCTTACTGCTTATTCCAGTAATAGTATTCTATGCCTGTGCTCTACTCCTGAGAAAGTACCGCAATGCCCAAATAGCGGAGGCTGCGCCAGCTCCAACGTCTTGACGCTACTCCTTGCAGGCTATGTCGTTTGTAGTTAGCGAACCACCTGCCTCTCTTGTTTCGAGAGGGCAGGCTTTTCTTCTATCCGCTCCAACGCCTGTTGCTTCACTTCATCAGGAATGTGTAAATCATTAGTTAGCCTCTCGTTTAGAGCATCGTGATGTACGAACGGACCGTTTGTACATCACGATGCTCCAAGATACTGGTATTCCAGTTGATACCATGTGTGTTCATTTCTTCACTCTCTCAGTTGAATACAACTATATTATAACAACATCTCAACCGTTTTACCCTTTTTTGACTCTTACGCATTGTTTATAATGAAAGCTCTCGGAAGAAGCTATCGAGAGTTTTTAAATAGTTCTACGGTGTGAATACCATAGAGGCATGACACTATTTTGTGACGTATCAAGAGAGGAAAACTATGAACGTAGCTACCAAAGCACTCTATTTCTTTCGCGCATCTCAGAAATACAAGAACTGGCTAGAATACTCTTTGATAAGAGCGAGTGGACAAGAATGTAATAAATTAGTTCTAAAAAACGGTGTAAAGATCGAGACGGTCGAGTCCGCCAGGATGGTTGTAGATGAAATATTTTTCTGGCAGCTCTACACGCCAGCACCACTGTTCATCGAAGAGAATGACATCGTACTGGATATTGGAGCTAACGCAGGTGTATTTACGTTATTTGCTGCATCCAAAACGAAAAATACCGTGTATGCCTTTGAGCCATTTCCTGCTAATTTTGAAGTATTGCAAAGAAATATTGCTTCAAATGCTTTACAGAATGTTGTCGCCTATAACTCTGCTGTTTCAGATACGAGTGGAACGGGAAAATTATTTGTCAATCCTCATGATGGCAAACAAAACCTCTTAGATGAATATATCCTTCCTGATAAAATTGCAAAGTATAAGACAGATGAAGACTTGGACTATCTCGATCCAAGTAAATTTAAGCAGTATGTTAACGTGTCAATAACAACACTACAAGAGTTTATGGATAGCAACAACGTACAGAAAATCGACTTTCTCAAACTGGATTGCGAAGGTGCGGAAGGCGCAATTCTTTTTTCGACACCAGATGAGTACCTTGGGCGTGTGAGAAAAATAACGATGGAGTTTCATGACCACCTGTCACAATGTAGCCATGATGATATTCAAAAGCGACTGGAAGAAGTTGGATTCACGACTCAACTGAAATGGGATGGGATATCTGCACTCGGTTACCTCTATGGCTGGCGGCAGTAACTACCTTCTTCATAAACAGGTCTCCACATGACTCACGACATACATTGGTTTGGGATTTCCTTCTTCGTCCTTGAAGGACGTTCCAAATCTGTTCCGTTCTTCCACTCTGAGAAAGTACTTCTCTTTTCCTTGTCAGCAGAACGTCGGCTTCGACGTTCTGGCACTACCCTTTAGTCTAAACGTCTATAAGATAGGACTAGGAATAATACCTTAGTTTTGTTATACTCCAAGAAGAGAAATATGGGACAGATTGGTCAATGCATCAAAAGAAATGCCAAAGTATTTGCGCCTAACACTCTAAGAGGTGTACAATAGTGGCAATACATATTCGACGGATGCAAGGGCTACGAAAGAGAGTCAAAAGAACATGGTTGAGATGACAGTTGAGAGCGTGCGAATAAACCTGGCTACGCAACAGCGGGTGGTCATCTTGAAAGCAACGAATCAAGAACGCTATCTATTTATCTGGATAGCGCAAGCAGAAGCATACGCGATTGCCGTCGAACTTCAAGGAACAAACTCACCACGTCCGCTTACACATGATTTGCTCAAAAACGTGATCGGTGATTTAGGGGCAAACATGGAAAGTATCGTGATTTCCGATCTCATCGACGAAATCTTTTATGCACGTCTTGTCCTTGATGTATCTGGTAGGCACGTCGAGATTGACTCACGCCCAAGTGATGCCATCGCGCTCGCTGTTCGTGCAAAAACGCCTATCTTTGTAGAAGAGAGTGTGCTAGAGCGTGCTGGAGTCGCATTGGAGTCAAACGACGAACCTCAAAAACCATTGACACGTTCCGAGCAGAGGCGGGGGGAAGTGAGCAAAGAGGAAGAGGCCAATCTCGACGCATATCGAGATTTTATCAACACACTAGATGTACTCGACGAGTTTGGGAAAGATTAGAAATTTCTTTCCCAAACACTCATTGCTTTCTTCCAACTACTGCACTTGCCTCGCGTTAGCACGTCTTCAAAAGTGCTTTCAAGGTATGCACAATAATACGTGAAGCAATACTATAGACGAGGATCGCTAGCAATGTGTACAACTCTGCGGTGACAAGCAAAGGAATGGCTAGTTGTAAAAAGAGCACACGAAACGGCAATACAAACACGTTGCTCACTCCGTATACTGCCCCTACCCAGCCAATGTCAGAGGAAATATTTAACAACTTGAGCAGAAAGCGAACTAATAGAAGCATCTGAATCGCCACAAAGCACATTCCGACCATAAGCGGTACTCCGTTTCTGCGTACTCTTTGTCCTTGCGAAAGTGTGTTTACCACCTCTGGTTGAACAGGTAGTGCTCCTCCCGCCAGTCTATTTTCGCGTGGAACTCCCGGCTTCGCAGGCAAATAGGGATACGTAGATACTAATGGAGGAGCGTATTGAGGACCGTTTGATGCAATCGGAGGAGATTGAGCATATTGATGAGGAAATGGTTGCGTTAATGACTTTGGAGAAGGAACTCCTTCCTCAGCAGAGAATGCAACGTTATTTGGAAGAGTAGGAACAAATGCATCAACATCTGCATGATATATCGGCTCTGTGGGTTCGTCGTGTTCGTCTATGGGTGGTGTAGCGTCAGGTTGAAAGCTACGCGGCTCATTCAGCATAGGTTTATGCTCCCCACATACATTCATAAGACAACAAGTGCTGCGCATCACTATAGCGCTAACACGTCACTGTATGTTTCTCTACGTTCCATTGTAAGTATCCGTTTTTCATCTATCAGTATTACGGCAGGGGGTGGAACCAGGTTGTAGTTGCTTGCCATAACAACTGCTTTCCACATACTACCATACTATGCTACAATAATTTGGAATAGTTGGAGATGACAAGGAGAAGGTTTTTAGGCTTATGACACAGATCGACGACCGCACACAGGAGCAGCATACACCTCAGGAAAAAAAGGTGCCACGTTTGCGTTTTGCTCCTAGCCCTACTGGGTTTCAGCATATCGGAGGCTTCCGCACAGCGCTTTTTGACTGGCTATATGCTCGTCATACTGGAGGTCAATTTATCCTACGTATTGAGGATACAGATGAAACACGCACAGTAGCAGGAGCAGTCGATCATCTGATTGAGGGATTGAACTGGTTTGGCATGGACATTGACGAAGGACCAATCATTGGCGGCCCCTATGGCCCCTATTACCAGACACAGCGTAAAGCTCTCTATCAGCAGTACGCCAACCAACTCATTGAGTCGGGTCATGCCTATCCCTGTTACTGCACACCAGAGCGGCTCGATGCCATGCGTAAGGCACAGGAGGTGCTGAAACTGCCTCCGCGCTATGATCGCCACTGTCGCTATCTCACAAAAGAGCAGCGCGCAGCAAACGAGGTTGACGGTTTGACATGGACAGTGCGATTCGCAATGCCCCTTGATGGCGAGACGATTGTGCATGACGAGATTCACAGCGACATGGTTTTCAAAAATGAAAACTTGGACGACATGATTATTCTCAAAACAAGTGGCTTGCCTCCTTACCACCTGGCGCATCTTGTTGATGACCATTTCATGGGCATTACACACGTTTTACGCGGTGACGAATGGATATCAAGTGCACCACTTCATGTGCAGATGTACAAAGCTCTCGGTTGGGAAATTCCGCTTCTCTATCATATTCCAACTGTCCTTGGCAAAGATAAAAGAAAGTTGAGCAAGCGGCGCGATGCCCCTTCCTGGTCAGACTTCCAGCGAGAGGGGTATCTTCCAGAGGCAGTGTTCAATTTCATGGCACTGCTTGGCTGGTCTTACGACGACAAGACAGAGATACTCACGCGCGATGAACTGATTAAGGCGTTCTCGCTTGATCGTATAGGTATCGCCTCTGGCATCTATGATCCAGACAAACTCATTTGGATGAATGGCGTGTATATTCGCAATTTGCCGTTAGACGATCTAACGCAGCGAACGCTACCTTACTTAGAGCGTCCAGAGGTCGCAGGCGGACTTCCTGATAGCGTAAAGCGGCCTTTAGACCCAGAATATACCAAGCGTGTGCTGGCACTTGAGCAAGAGAGGCTTAAAACACTGAGCGAGGCGACCAAAGCACATTTCTTTTTTGAGGATGCACTGACATACGATGCATCTATGCTCATGCAAAAAGGCATGGATGCCACACGGACACGTGATGCGCTCGTACAGGCACACAACCGTCTAACGGGTTTAGAGCAGTGGGATAGGTCCATCATGGAAGCAGCGATGGACGCGTTGGGAATAGCGCTCGGTTTGAAACGCGGGCAATTCTTCGGCACGCTTCGAGTCGCAGTAAGTGGCAGTAATGCTACTCCACCGCTCTTTCCTATGATGGAAGTGCTTGGACGTGAGGTGAGCATGAAGCGCATCGAACAAGCAATCGCTAAACTGGCATAATATCCTGTAATGAGGACATGACAGGGCTTGCCCCTGTCACGTTCCTTTTTCTAATAAATTAAGAAGAATGACATGATTAACAAAGATTATATCCTTCGCATGGCGGAAAAATTTGGGCGGGCACTGGCAATTATTCTGCACTTGCGTAAGTACAACAAGCACGAAGAGGCACTAATCTATGTTGACGATTTGCTTCTCCAAATGACAGGACTTACCTCGCGCTTCATTAATTCCGTTTCCGATGAAATGCTCATACAAGCGATCTCTCCACTAGGCGCGCTAAATGTGGACAAGTGCCTCTGGATTGCCGTGTTGCTGAAAGCTGAAGGTGAGATTTACGAGGAGATAGGCAATAGTAACGAAAGTTATTATCGGTATCTCAAGTCATTGCACTTGTATCTGCTTGCCCTTTCACATGAAACGACTATGCAGCAGGATACAACTCTCTATAACGATATACAAGAGCTACTTAACAAACTTGAGGATTATGAGTTACCACTTTCAATGAATGAAATGCTCTTTCCTTACTATGAACAAATGGGCGAATATGACAAAGCCGAGAATTTACTTTTTGAGGTTTTAGAGGCAGATTCAGTAGATAATGCTTTTTTCGAGCGTGGAAATGCTTTTTTCGAGCGGTTACGAGCAAAAGATGACGCGGATTTATTGCTAGGTAACTTCTCAAGAGAAGAGGTCGAAGAAGGTTCAGCGCAACTTCAAGCGCATTTGCACTAGACAAGTAACCACCGTTTGTATTACACTTACTTAATATTCTTTTAACACAAAAAAGTGTAAACTGGAAAAGTAGGTGGTTTTTGGTGGCTACATCAACTCGAACGCAAAAGGGGTTTTTACCCAGGAGAGGTTCAAACGTGTCATCGGTACAGTCAACGCAGGTTGCCCGTTCTACAGTTGCGGATACATGGCGCTGGATGTGGCCTGATACATTGATGCGTATTATTCCAATGGGGGTTGTCCCCTTTCTCTACATTGCATTCCTGCATCTTCCTCTCTCGTTTTTAGGCTTAACGCTGCATGATGTACCTCAGCAGCTTATCATTGGGTTGGTTGTTGGTACTGCAATGGCAGCCTTTGCGACAACATATCGTATGCTTATTGTTGGGCCGTGGTTTCGCTGGCCCACGCTCAACGATCATTTTTTTCAAGGCATTTTTTACCTGCTTATCAACGCCCCTGTCGAAGAACTTTTTTTTCGTGGCTTTGTATTAGCTGCTGTAACGCAATGGACAGGTTGGCTCTGGCTAGGTTGGCTTGTTAGCACAGTAGCCTATACACTGTATCACCGTCTCGGCAAATGGAATTGGCGTAGTGTTGGTGGCGTGGGATTAGCAAGTCTTGTGTTTAGTCTCGTATACCTGGCGCAACCGAATCCACGCTCACTACTAGCAGTCATTATCATTCATGGCTTCACAACGAGTGGCTTTCTTAGCTGGGGCGACGAAGTATTGTATCGCAGATGGAAGTATCGACAATCACGCTAAGGATAAGACTAAAGAATAAGACTCCTCTTTTTTGGGTAGATCATTCGTTTTATAGAGGGAAGCTATAAGTAGCCGTACATCTCTCTACATATCTTCCTATATCGTTACCTTAATAGTACCAATTCGTCTTGCCATTAAGGTACAATACATTTAAGAAGTATCTACCAGAAGAAATACACGCTCTTTTTATATTATTCGGAGGTCCAACTCTTTGAAAATCGTTGTTACCGGAGGAGCAGGGTTTATTGGCTCCAACTTATGTGCGCGGTTGATTGATGAAGGGCATAACGTTCTATGTGTCGATAACCTGCTTACTGGCGCTACCCAAAATATCGATGCTTTACGCACGCACCCACGTTTCACTTTTATTCAACATGATGTCACGCAACCATTTCCTTTTGAGGCTGATGCAATTTTTCACCTGGCAAGCCCAGCAAGTCCTGTTGGCTACATGGACCATCCTATCGAAACAATTCTTGTGAACAGCCAGGGAACATTTCAGATGCTCGAGGCAGCAAAGAGACAACATGCAATGTTCCTTATTTCCTCTACCTCAGAAATCTATGGCGATCCTTTAGTCCACCCTCAGCGTGAAGATTATTGGGGCAATGTAAACCCAATTGGTCCGCGCGCTTGCTATGACGAAAGCAAACGCCTCGGTGAAACGTTGACGATGGAATATTACCGTCAGTTTCAGTTAAATGCTCGTATCGTGCGCATCTTTAATACATACGGCCCCAATAGTCAGGTTAATGATGGACGCATGATTCCTAACTTCATCACGCAGGCGCTAAAGAATGAGCCACTGACCATTTATGGTGATGGGAAGAAGACGCGTAGCATCTGCTATGTTAGCGACCTTGTTGATGGCCTCGTTCGTGCTATGTTCCAGCCAGAAACAGCTGGAGAGGTTTTTAATCTCGGAAATCCTGAAGAACATACTGTCCTTGAATTCGCACAGACCATTATTCGCCTTTGCGGAGCATCTTCTCCTATTATCTATGAATCAAGCCGTATCGACGACCCTGAGCGACGGCGTCCAAATATCTCAAAAGCACAACAGGTATTAGGCTGGAATGCTAACGTTGGCATGGAAGATGGACTACGACGCACAATAGAGTGGTTTCGTAGCCATACAACTCATTTATCAACGGTCTCCTCATAGGTCTGTACTGTACCGAAGTTCAAAGATAGAGATGCACACGTATGTATGATCCTAGCATAGACCAGTTAGGGCAAGCTATTTCAGCATCGCGGGACTCACGCGTCACAAAGATGCTTACGCGTGTACGTGAACATGCAACGTTCGCGAATAGTGTTGGCTTCCTTGGGAGTGTGTTCGCGCTTTTTTGCCTATTTCTGCTTCCAAGTGCTAACTACTGGAACATTCGTCTCCCACTCTACTTGGTGCTTGTCATCTGGACGCTTTTGCGTCCACGTGTGGCACTCTATCTACTTCCAATTGCAATACCGTGGGGGTCTCTTGATACAATCAACATAGGAAATTTGAACGTCAGTAGTACAGATATTCTCGTCATACTTCTTATTGCGAGTTGGTTAGGAAGCTTTGTACTACGTTCACAAGGATTACAAAGAAGTGGTCCTCTGGATCAAGAGGAGTCACCTCTTCCTCGTTATCTCGTGGCGTCCTCAGTAGCACTTCTCTTCGCAATGGTTATCTCTGCCGCAACCGCACACAGTATTAATGCGAGTATAAAAGACCTTATCAAATGGATTGAGTTCCTGGCTGTACTCATGCTAGGAGCAAGGTATTTACGTACTCGCAATCAAGTATGGACACTTGTCGTGATTATGTGTCTCGCGGGTATCTCGCAAGCGTTCTACGGCTACGCGCAAAATTTTCTCAATCTAGGACCACAGTCTTTCATTCGTGATGGTGGTCTGCGTGTCTACGGTACGTTTAACCAACCCAATCCTTATGCCGGGTATATTAATATGTCTTTACCCATTGCGCTCTCGCTGACATTGCTTGGACGCAATTGGGCTACGCGTATTCTAGCAGGCATAGCAGCAATCTCACTGGGAGCGGCTGAATATCTTACAAAATCGAACGGTGGCGAAATAGCAATCACGGTTGCAGTCCTCTTCATTTTCGTCGTTGGATTTCCTCAGCTTCGCAAACTAGCAGCAGTGGGAGCGGTTGGCACACACGTACTTATCGCGGCACTTCTTGCAGGTGTTATCCCACAACGCTTTACATTACCCCTATTAAGTAAACTTGGGCTCATTGCCATCTCGTTTAAATTTCCAAGTGCTCAGGATTTTTCGACAGCAGAACGCCTTGCTCACTGGATAGCGGGCATCAATATGCTTGAGGATCATCCTTTCACAGGTGTTGGTATCGGGAATTACGGAGCGGCCTACAGTCCGTATCATGTCACTATCTTTGTAAACTCCCTGGATCACGCACACAACTACTACATCAATATCTCAGCAGAGACGGGGATCATTGGCTTAACTACCTTCATACTACTCTTAGTAGCCCTGTTCGTTGCAGCAGGGCATACATACAGAACACTCAACAAAAAGTATTTGCAGTTGAAAGCACAAAGAGCTACACCAAAAGCAGGACTATCCAAACTTGAGATGTCACACTCATCAAACATGCTTGGTAGCATTACCAATGATCGAGCCTTAGCAATAGGGCTTATCGCCTCTCTACTCGGTGTCTGTGTCCATAATCTCGTAGACAATCTATACGTTCATGGAATGACTATTCTCTTTGCGCTACTCATCATTGCTCTTATCCGTTTAGCAGGAGTAACTTGGAAGCCATCAGTAATGGAGGACAACATTTTTGAGAATAGATGATATACCAAATTCTAGTGGGCCAGGCGTAGAAGGCCAGCAAGCTGAAACCATAGCTCAAAAACAAGAAACACTTCTGCAACGTGAGAAGCAAGAAGAGAGAGAAATTACGAGAGAGCAATTATCACTACGCAAACGCCTTCTCAATTGGCGTACCATAGTGCCACTAGTTATCGTTGTTGGTCTCCTTGTCTACCTGGCACAGAAGGCACATATTGACCCTAAACAGACGTGGACAACAGTTAAACAAGCTAACGTCCTCTTCTTTTTAGCAGCATTTCTTGTCTATTACGCATCATTTCTTTTTAGAGCTTTGCGATGGCGCATTCTTTTACAGAATGTTGGTTTCACGAAAGACAACGGTATACATCTTCCTCCGTTCTGGAAGATTGTAGAGATTATCTACATTTCCTTTTTTGCCAACTCTATAGTGCCTGCCAAACTGGGCGATCTCTACCGCGCCTACCTGCTACGACAAGAGATAAGAGTTTCCGTTTCGCGTGGTGTTGGCACAATTTTGGCGGAGCGCCTCCTGGATTTGATTGTCCTCCTGTTACTCTTCATTCCCGCTGTTATTATCAGTCTTCATGAAAATCTGCCGCCAGAACTGCGTTTAGCGTTAGAGATCACATTGGGCGCTGTTATTATTGGTATTGCAGCACTATTCGTCCTGCGTCAAGCACGTGAGCTTATCGCAAAGCTCGTTCCAGCACGTTTTAGAGGCCAATATTATCATTTACAAGAGGGCATGCTTGGTTCATTCCGTCGCCTTCCTTTGTTAGCAAGTCTTACAATCGGTGTGTGGTTTTGTGAGGCATTGCGCTTCTTTTTCGTGGCAATGGCATTGAGCTTAATTCCTGGTAATCTTATCCATATTCTAGCCGCATGTGTCTTTATCGGACTTGGTGAAGCACTACTCACAGTAGTTCCAGCAACAGGCGGTGGGGTTGGAATCGTCGAAGGCGGCATGGTGGCAATGATTGCATTGTTTTATCAAGGCGCTGATGTTGCCAACCGCACTGCTGCTGCCATCGTTTTAGACCGCATGATTAGCTTCGTCAGTATAATTGTTATCGGTTTTCTTGTCTTTACCATCGCCTTTGGCAAAAAAGCTGTACGGGAAACGCGATAGGCATGAAGCACTCAAAGACTTGACACCTCAATACGTCTACACTATAATTTTCACGCAGAGATGCAATTGTATTTCCTTTTCCTAAATTTTTCTAAAAATCTGTACGAGGACACGCTATCTTTAACGAAAAGGCTTTTACGATATGTCTGAACATGCTCAAGTAGAACTTTATGTCACAGTTGGGAGCGACCAACAGAATACGTCCATTGAGGCATTGCTTGCATCTGCTCCTGTAGATGCGGTGGTAGAACAAACATTGAATGCTGTGCATATTACACAACCAGTCATGCTTACACTGCTTATCACAGATGATGAAGGTATCCGTGATATGAATAAACAGTATCGCCAGCAGGATAAGTCAACCGATGTGCTTTCTTTTCCACTTTTAGATCAGCCACTGGTAGTGGCTCCAAAAGAGCAATTATGGACACCTTCAGAAGATGAAACTACGCTTCAGGCAAAGCAACAAGTACCAGCATTTGTTACCCCACCAGATATGGTAACTAATCTTGGCGATGTTATTATGTCGTGGCCCACGCTTGTACGACAGGCGACAGAAACGGCTCATACTCCTGTATACGAATTGCTTTACCTCCTTTCACATGGCGTGTTGCACCTTGTGGGATATGACGATCATAGTGAAGCAGGCTACCAAGCGATGGTAAGCATTCAACAGTCGGTCTTGCAAGTGGTGGGGCAGAAAGCCTAAGCGCAATGAGTCAACCTCCAATACCACCTACAACCCACCAATCAAAAAGAGAGTGGGCTAAGTTTATTGCAGGCTTTGGCTACGCCTTTCACGGACTATGGTATGCCCTGCGTACTCAGCGTAATGCACGTGTGCATGCTATCATTGCAACACTCGCTATTCTCGTAGGTATTTTTTTTCACATCTCCGCGGTTGAATTTGCCATGATTTTTGTTGCGATCACAGGCGTATTTGTTGCTGAAATGTTTAACACAGTAATAGAGATTTGCGTTGATCTCGCCTCTCCGACATATCATCCACTCGCAAAAGTTGCAAAAGACGTTGCGGCAGGAGCAGTTTTGCTCAATGCACTGCTTTCAGTAGTTATCGGCCTCTTCGTACTCGGTCCACATGTATGGGCCTTTCTAGCTCACTACCTCTGACACTTGGCAATGAAAGAAGTGGGTAGCACCAGTTAAGACTGATGTTACCCACTTCTTCCGTTTCACTACTTTGTAGTTGAACTCTCCTAGCCGTTTACAACAGTACCACCGTTTGGATGAAGAATTTGACCGGCATAATATGAACCGTCATCTGATGCAAGGAACACATATGATGCTGCAAGTTCATCGGGTTGACCAGGACGCTGCATTGGCACGTCTTTTCCAAATTGTTGAACCTGTTCTTGTGGCATCGTTTGCTGAATCAACGGTGTCCAGATTGGCCCAGGAGCGACTCCGTTCACGCGAATACCCTTTTCAATAAGTGACAGAGAGAGTGAGCGTGTGAAGGCAACAATTGCCCCTTTCGTCGAAGAGTAGTCGAGCAGGCTAGAAGCCCCCTGGTAGGCTGTGACAGATGTAGTGTTAATGATTGCACTACCACTGCTAAGATGTTTTAGTGCTGCTTTGACCATGAAGAACATCGAAAAGATATTGGTGCGAAATGTACGCTCAAGTTGTTCTGCACTAATCTGCTCAATGCTCTGCTGTGGATGTTGCTCCGCAGCATTGTTAACCAGAATATTCAGTTTACCAAGCGTGCTTACCGTTTGCTCTACGGCTTGCTGACAAAAGTTCTCGTCACCGACATCACCAGCAATAGTCAAGCACTTTCGGCCAACAGCTTCTATTTGCTGTTTCACCTGTTGTGCATCCTCATGGGCATCGTGGTATATAACAGCAGCGTCTGCGCCTTCTTTCGCGAAAGCAACTGCAACAGCATGCCCAATACCACTATCAGCACCCGTTATAAGTGCAACTTTTCCTTGAAGCTTGCCACTACCACGATACGCTTCGGCACTCGCTTGAGAGGGACGTTGTAAGTCCGTTTCACGCACAGTTGGTTGCTGAGCTTGTGATGCCTGTGAGCGCTGTGAGCTTGATTGATCCTGTGTCATATTTTCTTCCTTCTTCACACAAATATATCTATGCTTGAGACACAAAAAGAACTGCGTGTGTCTCATGCTCAGTAACAAAAATGCTTCAAGCATAAGATAACGTTCTCGCTACATATCACGTATTAGCATAGTTGATAGATGACACCAAAACAAGTAAGAGAGGGAAATGTTTTTAAGTTTTGTAGAAGGAAGGTTCAACGAGGTATGCCTCACGTATGTCAACATTCTGCATATCTACGTCGCTAAAGTCTACACCACTACAATGTGCCTCTTTGAAAATAGTTCCCCGCAGTATCGCTCTTGGAAGTTGCACACCAAACAAACGTGCATTATTTAAATTTGCCATGCTCAAGTCTGCCAGGCATAGATTCGCCCCACTCAAATTTGCGAGGTATAGATTAGCATTGTGCAAGACTGCTTTTGTCAGATTTGCGCCTCTTAACTGCGCCTTACGCAATGAGGCATTATGCAAGATGACTTTTGTCAGGTCTGCACCATCAAGATAGGCTTCATTGAGCATTGCATCACTCAAATCTGCCTCTTGCAGTGTTGCGCCGCGCAGATTCGCGGACAGGAGACAAGTTTCACGTAGAACAGCTTTTATGAGTTCAGCACGTCCAAGTTGCACCAACACAAGGTTTGCGTCACATACGTAGGCCTCACTCAAGTCTGCTCTCTCCATCTTTGCAAAGATAAGATTTGCACCTGTTAAGTTTGCATTATTGAGATGCGTCCTGATGAGCTTCGCTTCACTCAAGTTAGTCTCGTGCAGGTCTGCTCCAGTCAAAATGGCATTACTAAGATTCGCCTCACTTAAATCAAAACCATGAAGGTCTACCTCATGCAGATCTGCTTCACTTAAATCAGGTTGTTCGTCGGGATGTTCCACACGCCATGTCTTCCATACACTATCCCCTTGCTTAAGAAGCTCAAGATGCTGTGGATTAGCCATATGTCTTTTCCTGTATGTCCTGCTCTACTCTCACACTGCTGTATCATCCCCTTCTGTTATCTCCTGAAAAGACTCTTCACTATAGTGATGCACTTAAGCTGTGTAGGAACTGCCTTAAACAAACGCACACGGGCACGTTTCTCGTTCCCTCTCTACTCGTTCTCCTTGGGAGGCAGAATGTACCACGCTCATCACGTGGTACGGACGTCACTATCCCTCTCGTTTGCGTAAGCGGAAGGCGATAAATCCCGGCTGCTCCATCAGTTCGCGATAGGTCTTAGGATCAATTTCTGCCACTGCAGGCACGGGTTGCGGCTCGAGCAAACGGTCGATAAAGAAACCAGCTTGACAAAACCCATCGCAAAGTGTCGTCAGAGAAACTCGCCAGAAGGGCATCTGGAAGGATTCGGATGATCTGTGCCACGTGTCTTGGACGAGTTCGGTCTCAAAGTACGATCCGCCATGCCGTTTCCAATCAGCAAAGGGATGCTGCGTGGACACAATTAAGCAGCCGTCGGTCGTTAGGACGCGTGCCACCTCCCGTAGTGCTGCTACGCGTGCAGTCACGTAATGAATCATCAGGGGTGCCACCGCAATGTCGAAAGACGCATCAGCAGCGAAGGTGAGCGGTTGGGAGATGTCGTGCTGGTAGAACATGGCTCGTTCACCAATGCGTTGCCGGGCTCGTTCTACCATCTCACCACTGATGTCGAAGCCAACGACCTGAGCTCCATGCTCAATGAGCCAGGCAGCGTACAATCCGGGTCCACACCCAATGTCCAAGACCTGTTTACCCCGTACAGGTGGAAGCAGACTCAGCACGGCTGGCCGATCATAGTAAGCATTGTACACGCTCTGAGTCGCGTGACTCTCGAAGTCTTTCGCCATAGCGTCGTAGATGGAGGAGACAGACGCGATGTCGGGGTCACCCATAGATCCCTCTTTCTACTCTTGTGTCGATTCTTCATACAAGCAACACTTTATTCTACGATTTTGAGGGAACTCATGCAATACGACACTCTTTCACTCACATACGTATTCTTATCCGAAAGAAGATTTAGCAAGCGGGCTGTTCACCAAAGTTGTGTATGAGCCTATCTCCTTGCGCATTCCCCGCTTAAAGCTGCTATGATGTCTATAGAGTAGATGAAAGAATGCTTCTATCATACATCTTTTTAGGAAATGGAAACAAAAATAGTTATGGCTACCACACAGACAACTGTTCCTCCTGGTCCCAAAGGAGAGCCGTTCATTGGCAATGCGCGAGAATTTGTGCAAGAGCCATTGGCGTACCTGCAACGATGCGCTCAAGAGTATGGCACGATTATGCAAATCCGTCTAGGAACAACAGCTCTTTACATGCTGAGCCATCCAGATCACATAGAACATGTGTTGGTAACACATAACGACAGGTATAAGAAGTCTCGGTTTACTCAGCGCAGGAAGAGTCTCTTCGGCAATGGACTACTTTTTAGTGAGGGCGACTTCTGGTTACGTCAGCGTCGTCTGATGCAACCAACCTTTCATGCCAAACGCGTCGCTTCTTATGGTACTGCGATGGTACAGCTTTCGCAGCAAATGGCGGCGAGCTGGCATGACGGTGAGACGCTCAATATTCACGACGCGATGATGCAATTATCCCTTGAAATTGTCCTAAAAACACTCTTTGATACAGAGTTGGCGGACGATGCACAAAAAATTGGTCGAGTACTTAACATTCTGATAGATCAGGTAAGCGCGGCAGCAGTACGCCCTATTCAGTTTCCTGATTGGTTTCCCACTTCTGGCAACCGACAATATAATGCTGCACTTGCGGAGCTTGACACAATTATACGACAAATTATCAGTGAACATCGACGTCGAGAAACAGATAATGGCGACTTACTCTCTATGTTGCTCCATGTCCAGGATGAAGATGGTAGTCGGATGACAGATAAGCAGCTTCGTGATGAGGTAGTCAATCTCTATATTGCTGGACATGAGACCGTAGCATTAACACTCGCGTATACCTGGCTACTCCTGGCAGAGCATCCCGATGTCGAAACAAAACTTCATGAAGAACTTGAACAGGTGTTAGCAGGTCGGACACCTACGATGGAGGATTTGCAGCGTCTTCCTTACACGGAGCAGGTTATTACAGAAGCAATGCGGCTCTACCCTCCTGTGTGGGGTGTCTTCCGAGATTGTAAGGTTGCTGACGAAATCGGGGGATACGCTATTGCACCTAAGACTGTTGTGCTGCTCTCGCCGTGGGTTGTACATCATGATGCACAATATTATACAGAGCCGGAAGCCTTTCGACCCGAACGTTGGGATAAGGCGTCAAAGCAGCCAATACCACGCTATGCCTATTTCCCCTTTGGTGGTGGGCAACGTCTGTGCATTGGCAACGTCTTCGCAATGGTAGAGGCACGTCTTGTGTTTGCGACGCTGGCACAAAAGTGGCGCTTTACTCTTGCCTCTCATGAGCCACTCGAACTTGTACCCACAATTACAATCCGCCCTAAAAATGGTATTCATCTTATAGCACACAGGCGTTAGTAGGAAGAAAAGCAGAAAGAGGACGTGTCACGAAAAACATTCGTTTCTCACAACACGTCCTCTTTACAAGAAGGTGAAACTATCTTACACGCTCAACATATTTTCCTGTGCGTGTATCAATACGAACTTTGTCACCAGGATTGACAAAGAGAGGAACGTTTATCACCGCTCCTGTCTCCAATGTGGCAGGTTTGGTGACGTTATTCGCTGTATCACCACGTACTCCTGGCTCAGCACTTTCAACCTTGAGTTCCAGGAAGTTTGGCAACTCAACGGCAATAATATGGTCGTCATCGACGAGCATCTCTACCTCGTCTTGCTCTTTGAGAAACTTGATCGCGTCCCCCAGCATTGCCTTTGGAATGGGCTGCTGATCGTAGTTTTCTGTATTCATAAAGACATACTCATCACCATCGACATACAGAAATTGCCAGTTCTGGTGCTCAACACGCACCTCATCGATATCTTCACCAGCGCGGAAACGCTGCTCAATCACACGTCCGTTCTTCAGGTTCTTTAAATTGGTGCGAACAAAGGCACGCCAGTTGCCAGGACTGACGTGATGAAATTCGGTGATAGTATAAAGCTCACCATTATAACGTATAACCATGCCGTTACGAAAATCGGCAGTTGTTGCACTACCCAAGGGAGTAGTCTCCTTTCACATACTCAAACTATGTATTTATTGACTATAACAAGTCGTTTTCGTGTACAATTTCACAAACTATGTTAAAACATAGTTCACGTTACCTGGCTTGTTCAGCCACGAAGATACTCGCAGGTTGTCCCAGAACAACCAACACGACTTTCTTCGTGACACGCCAACCAGCATCACGAAGAGCCATTTCCCAGAGCCGATCTTCGCTTGTGAGTGCTACCTGCAATCCGTCCCTGGCAAGCACACGACTGAATTCTTTTGCCAACTCTGTGTACAAACGTGTGTTTTCCTCGTGTGTACCAATCTGCTTACCAAAAGGCAAATTGGTGATGATACGTGTGACACTAGCGTCCTCAAGTGGCAATGATCGAGCATCCCACGTCGACCATGTAGCCCTGACATGGGCCGCTCGTGCGTTACGCGTTGCCATTGCTACAGCTTCTTCACGGATGTCACTCCCACTCACACTCTTAAAGGGTGCGAGCAATGCTCGCTCGATCACGACGGTACCTGCACCACAAAGCGGATCAAGCACAACATCCTCAGTTGTAGGTCGGGCCAACCAACCCATCGATGCGGCAACCGTTGGGCGTAGTGACGCGGGTAAGTGCTCTCTTTTGTATGTACGATGCCGCATGCTAGCATCACTGACACGCAGTCCTACCAGAGCTTCGCTTCCACCAACCCAAAGCCAGAACTCAATGTCGGCCTCTTCATCGACGAGACGCATGCCACGCGGCATAATACGTCGGAGTCCGTCGCTTACCGCCTGACCTGCGTCTGTACGACGGAAATCGTGTGTGCCGACCATCTGGCTCACAACTCGCCACGTCTTTGGCTGTATAGCTTTATGAGCGCGGCGCCAAACGGAAAGCGTTGCATTCATGGCCTCTACATTCAACATGGCACTATGAAACACACGCACCGCATCCCGCCCACGCCCTAGTCCTGTAATATGTGCAATCGTGATGAAGATATCCTCGGTAGTACGCAATTGTAGCAGATCACCTGGAGGCGTTGCGGTACGAAAAAGAGCGATACCACGCGCAAACTTGACCAGTTCAGCATCCGGCATCTTCGCGCGTATCTCGCTAAATGCCAGCGTTTCTAACCCTGGCATCGTCATGGCATAAAAAGAACGTAACATCCCTACTACTTCTCTCGTTCCTCCCTGCTTAAGAGAAGACAAGATACAATGGAAAATGAGCGCACAATGCAAACATTATGAAAAGGCGCACAAGTACAACTTTATAACTTTTAGCTACTAGTGTACCACGTCTCATCAAGTCTGGCGAATATTTCAGCACCTTGCAAATTCCACAAAAGGCTTCTATACTCGAAGCAAAGTAAAGTACAACGTGTAGCAGACATAAGGCTGATGAAAATGAGGGTTTTCACATGAACATTCGGATTCCCTATGGAAGTACGCACCTGGAGATAGGTGTACCAGAGAACACAACGGTAATACGTCCACGTTACAGTCCTGCGCTAGCAGACGAACGTAGTGTATTTATGTCCGCTCTTCATACCCCGATAGCAAGCGCAGCACTTGTAGAACGCATCCGACCACAAGATTCTATCGCCATCGTGATTTCTGATATCACACGGCCAACTCCAAACGAGCGCATTGTCCCCTGGCTCCTTGAAGCACTCTCATTCGTGCCGCGTTCGCACTTCGTCATTCTTAATGGTACAGGCTCACATCGTGGCAACACACGTCAGGAGCTTATTCAGATGCTAGGCCAGGACATTGTTGATACCGTCGAAATTCTCAATCACAATGCATTCGACCCTGACACACTTGCGTTCCTGGGGGAAACTTCTGCCGATGTACCTGTATGGGTCAACCGTCGCTATCGAGAGGCTGACTTCCGTATCGTAACAGGCTTCATCGAGCCACATTTCTTCGCTGGCTTTTCCGGTGGAGCAAAAGGCATTATTCCAGGTCTGGGAGGAATACAAACAATACAGGCCCTGCACAATGCTCAACTTATCGGGCATCCTCGTTCAACATGGGCCGTACTGGATGGAAACCCTGTGCAGCAAGGCATACAGGAATGTGTAAGCAAGTGTCCACCGGAGTTTATGGTCAACGTCACACTTGACCAGGAGAGACATATCACAGGCGTCTACACGGGCGACTACATAGAAGCGTACCATGTTGGCTGCGCTGATATCGCAAAATCAGCAACACAAGCGGTTGATAGACCTTTTGATATTGTGATTACCAGTAATAGTGGCTATCCGCTTGACCAAAATCTCTATCAAACGGTCAAAGGAATGACTGCGGCGGCACAGATTGTACGAAAAGGCGGTGCAATCATTACGGTCTCTGAATGTCGAGATGGCTTACCCAATCACGGCAACTACAAGACGCTGCTCCAGATGCGCGATACTCCCTATGCCCTGCTTGACCTGATTAACAGCCCGAATTTCACCATGCATGATCAATGGCAGGTCCAAAAGCAAGCCATTGTACAACTAGAGGCCGAAGTATACCTGCACTCATCCTTACCAGACGAAGTTGTCCGTATGGCGAAACTCACGCCAGCCCCCGATCTACAACAGACAATTCATCAAGTACTACAACAGTTTGGTGGCTCTGCCGCACGTGTCGCTATTTTGCCAGATGGACCGTTTACCGTACCTTACATAGCAGAGTATAGTCATGCTACATAGGGTAGTGCATTTTTACCAGTAGTTACGATAAAAGCAAGCACCTTTACCTGTGGACTAGAGAATAAACAGATTACTCTGCGGAAGATGCAGGTAGAGGTGCTACTTGAAATGAACGTTGACCATGTACTACAGAACGACGCGAATAACTCCATCCTGGACACATGCATCAATGAGATCGGCTAATTTGGATAGGGCATGAGGTTGGGGGCTGGTGTGTCTGCATAGTTAACGTAGACCGTCTTTTTGCGTAGGTAATGGTCAAAGCCATGTGTACCATCATCACCACCTTGACCACTCAAGCCATATCCAGTGTGGAAGCCTTGCAATTGCTCTGGCCCAATCTTGTTAATGTAAATCTCGCCAAAACGAACTGCCTGCACAGCCCGCATCATACGCTTGATATCTTTTGTAAATAGATATGCACTCAATCCATATCGAGTGTCATTAGCAAGCGCAATAGCCTCCTCAAAATCGTCAAAAGGCATAATTGGCGTGATCGGCCCAAAGACCTCCTGCTGCATGATATCCATATCGTTACGAACATGTGTCAGCACAGTCGGCTCGTACCAGAAGCCTTTTTGGAATTGCTCACCAGCAGGACGCTTTCCACCCATGACAAGTTGTGCGCCTTGTTCTTGTGCACGTCCCACCATACGCTCGATCTTCTCAAGCTCGACCAGATTTATCTTTGGCCCTAGCTCGATTCCCGACTGCATCGGATCACCTATACGCAATTTGCTCGCCATTGCGACATAGCGTTCGAGAAACTGATCAAAAACACGTCGCTGCACATATGTACGCTCGTTGCAGGTACACACCTGTCCACAATTCATAAAACGTGCGGTAATGGCGTTGCGAACAGCAGCATCCATCTCTGCATCATCCATTACAATAAAGGGAGCCTTGCCACCAAGCTCGAGCGACACCACCGTAATATTTCTCGCGGCAGCCTCAAGAATTTGCCGACCTGCCCGCACTGAGCCTGTAACAGTAACAAGCTGTGTAATATCATCACGAACAAGCGCATCGCCTACCACCATACCAGCGCCTGTGACAACGTTGACGACACCCGCGGGAACACCTGCCGCTTCAATGATTTTCACAAGTACCAGCGCACTGAGTGGTGTGTCTTCATGCGGCTTAATAACGATAGTATTACCAGCCATTAGAGCAGGTGCCACCTTACGCGCAAAGAGTGCCGCTGGATAATTCCAGGGAATGATGCCGACCACAACTCCATAGGGAACACTACGAATCCAGATATCCTCGTTGGGACTATCCGAAGCGATGATTTCGCCTGTAGCAGCACGAGCAAAGGTGGCAAAGTAATCAAAGAATTCAGCGGTTCCACCAATCTCACCTTGTGCCTCAAAAAGCGGCTTGCCCTGCTCCTGCACAACCAGTCGTGCTAGCCGATCAGCATCCTCACGAATCAAAGCCGCGATACGCTTGACATATGCAGCCCGTTGTACACCTGACAAAGCTGCCCATGCAGGTTGAGCAAGCGCAGCGGCCTCAAGAGCGGCATGGGCATCTTCACGCGTCCCCTCAGGCACTTCGCCAAACGCTTCACCTGTAGCTGGATTAAGCACAGGACGTGTTTGTCCTCCCGTCGCGTTCCGCCACTGTCCACCAATACGCATTTGATAACTGTTTAACGTTGTGTGTGTTGACATGACAGTCTTCTTTCTAGCTGCTTAACGCGCTGTCAAACCGCCGTCGATTACTAGCCCTGTCCCCGTAATAAATGCGGCATCATCCGAGGCGAGGTACAGGGCAGCGGCAGCGATCTCTTCTGGCGTACCTAAACGCCCCATTGGTTGACGGGCAACGAGCGATGCACGCTCCGCGGTAGGATTATCAGCCTGATTGAGTAACCGTCCAACCCACGGCGAATCAACCGTTCCCGGACAAAGACAATTGACGCGGATACCCTGCTCTACATATTCGATGGCGACCTGGCGTGTCAGTGCAATAACTGCACCCTTGCTGGCGCTATAGACTGCACGCTTGACAAGACCGACCATACCAGCAATCGAGGCCGTGTTGATAATCACTCCGCTCCCTTGAGCAACCATTGTGGGAATAGCGTACTTACAGCCAAGGTAGACACTTTTTACATTGATGGTCATCACATGATCCCATTCGTCTGGCTCACACTCAACCACATCGGTTGTTGAACCAATGCCAGCGTTATTACACAGGATATCCAGGTGACTATAGATGCTTTGTGCCTGCTCAATCATGTGTCGAACCTGTTCAGGCTGCGATACATCAACTCGGAGAGCTTCACACGTTCCACCAGCCGCAATAACTCTACTGGCTGTTTCTTTCGCCGCATCCTCGTTTATATCTGCGATCAGTAACCGCGCCCCTTCACGAGCGAAAAGCAGCGCCATGGCTTGACCAATGCCTGATCCTGCACCAGTGATGATAGCCACACGTTGTGCTAGTTTCATAAATGCTTCCTTCTACTAGCCAGGCCAATTACCGCCATCAACATTGAGACATTGTTGAGTTATGTAGTCAGCATCACTTGATGCAAGAAAGGCCGCAACACCTGCCACATCATCAGGCTGCTCAATGCGTCCCAGAGGAATCGACGCAATAGCACGACGCTTTGGTTCACCAACGGGCAAGTTTGAGATTTTAGCAAATTGCTTGTCAACCTCTTCCCAGAAAGGCGTATCGACAACTCCCGGTGCGATAGCATTGACATTAATTTTATGCTCTGCTAACGCGAGGGCTATGGATTGCGTCATGCTGATCACACACGCCTTACTTGCACAGTAGGCAAGCACAAATGCTTCACCACGTCTTCCAGCCTGAGACGCGAGATTGATGATTTTTCCACCTCGCCCCTGCTGAATCATCACACGCGCGGCAGCCTGACTACACCAGAGCAAGCCCTTGCAGTTGATGTCGAACATGAAATTCCAGTCCTGCTCCGTCGTTTCCAAAAAAGGAATAATCTTGCCAACACCTGCATTATTGACGAGAATATCAAGTCCTCCAAATTCATGTACTGCCGCATCAACCAACGCTTGCACTTGCTGCTGATCGCGGACATCAACTGCGACAGCTAGCGCCTTCCCATTATTTCCTTGAATCTCTTCCACGACTTTTTGAGCATCTACATGCTTCAAATCACCGATGACAACTTTTGCACCTTCCTGTGCATAACGCAATGCAATAGCGCGTCCCATACCTTGTGCTCCACCAGTGACAATGGCAACCTTGCCTTCTAATCTCATGAAAAATCTCCCTTGAATGTGTGAATAAACATAAAATCGCTATACAGTACTCTTGATCTTACTAAGTATGTTTGTCAATACGATAACGATCAATCGTTGCCTGGTTGAGCCTCACACCTAACCCCGGTCGATTTGGAAGTCGCACATAGCCTCTATTGTCAAGGGTGAGCGGCTCCTCAAAAAGATCAGAGCGCAGAGGGTTCGGATTTTGATCCCATTCAAGCCAACTTCCATTAGGAATTGCAGCAATGAAATGCATATTGGCGATGCTACTGACCGCGGAAGAGAAGACATGCGGAATAACAGGTAGGCCATACGCCTGTGCGAATGCTGCGATCTTGCGACATTCGGTAATACCACCAGACCAGATCACATCTGGTTGCACAATATCTACAGCCTGACGCACGATGAGTTCGCGAAATCCAGGTAAGCCTGTTTCAGTTTCATATCCAGATACAGGCGTGGTAAGCTGATGTGCTACCAGTGCTGACCCATTGAGGTCTTCAGTAGCAACAGGCTCCTCAAGCCAATAGATATCCTGGTCCTCAACCGCACGCATAAATTTCAAAGCTAACGAAGGCGTCCAGGCATTGTTCGCATCAATGGCAAGTTTGACATTGGGTCCAATAGCTTTGCGCGCTGCTTGAACACGCGCAACATCCTCTTCAAAAGTGATCGTAGCATAATCAGGAGCAGGCATATCTACAAGTGGATTCAAAAGAGCGGTTGGTTGACGTCCAACCTTGATTTTGACACAGCCAAAGCCGCGTTCAGCATAGCCACCAAGCTCTTCCGCCAATGCGTTTGCATCTTTATCCTGTGCATAAAATCCAGCGGAGGCATATGCTTGAAGCGTATCGCGGTAGCCACCCAATAGACGATAGAGAGGCGTATGTGTTGCCTGCCCAATGATATCCCACAGTGCAATGTCGATACCGCTAATTGCCATCATCAGCATGCCACGTCGTCCACGCTGCTGCGCTCGTGTCGCCATCATTTGCCACAATCGCTCGACCCTAAACGGGTCCAGACCAACGATAGTACGACGTAACTCACCTACAATGAGCGCTTCTACACTCTCTAAAAAACCTCCATAGGTAGCCGCTTCACCCAGCCCAACGATACCTTCATCTGTATGCACCTGCACCAAAAGCGTTGGACGTTCCGGCATATAATGAATAGCATCAGCCATAGCGACAGTCATTGGAAAACGGAGCTTGATAGTGGTGACATCTGTGATAATCACTGTACATCTCTTTTCGTAGGGATGTCTGTCCCAGATTATGCAACCTGCTAGAAACACCTTTATGTAGTACGACCCAGGTCTGCTTTTCCTGGAGTACGAGTCAAGCGACTCTGCAAGATGACGACGACAAGCAGAAATGCGCCACGAATAACCGATTGCCAGAAGGAAGTGATACTAATTAGCCCTCTTCCGTTTTCAAAGTTTAGGATATTAAAGATAAGGCCAAGCAAGAGGACACCAACCAATGATGTAAGCACAGATCCCATGCCGCCACTTAACAAGGTGCCGCCCACTACAACGGCTGCGATTGCGGTCAACTCCCAGCCGACTCCCTCCGCTGGTAGACCATTAAAGGTTTGTGCTGCTAACAATGCACCTGCCAAAGCAGCTAATAGACTGCTCACGATATAGACAGTAAACTGAATTCTTTCCACAGGCAAGCCCATCAAACGTGCTGCCTCTTCGTTGCCACCAACAGCCAATACGTGCCGTCCAAAGCGTGTAAAGTTTAGCACAATTGAGCCAATTGCATAAGCCACAATAAGTATTACAACGGTTATAGGAATGCTTCCAATGCCAAATATATCGAAGCCAAAGGTAAAATTCTGAGCAAGCACGTTAAAGTCGCTGGTTGTATCGACAACAATGGAAGCATTATTGGAGAGTAGTAAGGCTAAACCGCGTGCAGCTAGAAGCATAGCTAACGTTGTAATAAATGGTGGAATCTTCAACCACGCAATAGCACAACCATTAATTATTCCAACACCGAGGCCGACGCCAATACAAGCCGCGAGTGTTAGCCACAAGCCATGAGGACTTATGAGCGCTGCTACAACACTTGATAATGCAGCAAGGGAACCGACTGAAAGATCAATGCCTCCGGTCATGATAACGAACGTCATGCCAAGTGCAATAAGACCAAAAAGCGAGTTGTATGAAAGCAGGTGAAACAGGTTAAAGGGCGTCAGAAAGCCGTCGTAACGCACAGCTGCAAACACAATGAGAAGGACAAGGACTATCATTGCTCCTTGTCGCTGCAAAAGGAGCCGACTTCGTACAAAACCATTCGCTAACCAGGCGCTCCGTTCGCCCTTTGCTGAGACGATTTCTGCCATAATATAGTATCCTTACTTCTTAACCGTTACGACTTACGCTCACGTTGTAAGTAGACAGCAAAAAGAATGATTGCAGCGTTAATGATTTGTGCCACCGGCAATGGTATGTTCTTCGTAACAAGCGTAAAGCGAATAAGCTGAATGAGTAGTGCGCCAAGTAGTGTACCCCAAACACTTGCCTGTCCTCCTGTAAAGGGAGTACCACCGACAGCCACTGCTGCAATTGCATCCAACTCTCCATTGAGACCGACATTGTTGGCGTCTGACGACGAATTAATCGCTACAATAATAAGACCCGCTAGACCTGCAAGCATTGCACTAATAATATAGACAGTACGCTTTACACGACTAGTGGGTACACCTGCTAGACGCGAAGCCGCCTCGTTTCCTCCAGTAGCAAGTAGATAACGACCAAACGTGGTGGTGCGTACAATCCATGCGACAGTCACAATAATGATGACCATTAGGATCACCTGAACAGGAATATTGAGTATTCGCCCGCTCCCAAGAAACACAAAATTGGAACCACGAAATACTTGAATATTTCCATTCGATATGACCTGTGCAATGCCACGCCCCGCAATAAAGAGCACGAGTGTAGCGATGATGGGCTGAATGCGAAATGTTGTTATAAGCAAGCCATTGAATAGTCCAAAAATGCCAGCGATGAGAAGCGGCACAATGATACCCAAGGTTATACCGATAAACGGGTTGTTTAACGGTGGAAGAGTACTAAGAAAGATAATGGGTGCGGTAGCACCAGCAATAGCCATGATTGAACCAACTGAAAGATCAATACCACCCGTGGCAATCACGAGCGTCATGCCCGTTGCCACTATTGCTATTGGTGCTACCTGGAGTAAGTTGACATTGATAGCTTCTGTTAAGCCATCAAGAGTAAGGAAGCGCGGTGTAGAAACTAAGTTATAAATAATGAGTATAATAAGTGCACCCAATACTGCATACGCTTGCCCTCCCCGTAAGAGTCTTGCAATGGAGAAGCGACGTATAGCTTGTTGTCGCGGGGCTACGCGATCAAGATTTGCCATGCTGGACCTCCTCGTCCATAGAGTAGGTTTGGTCAGATGAAGCAGGCTTAGGCACGACCAGCGGAGCGTCAGATACAGGTGCTTGCTCTTGTACAGGTGTTTCTTCTGGTGTTTGAAGAGCGGCATCATCATGTGCCATTGCAGTCATAATAGTATCCTGGCTGATCTGATTATGCGGAAGAGTCGCAACCGATTGCCCATCACGTAAGACAACAACACGGTCACTTCCCTCAGTAAGTTCTTCAAGCTCCGATGAAATCATTAGCACGCCTAAACCCTTTTCAGCCAACTCATCGATCAGATGTTGAATCTCAGCTTTAGCACCAATGTCAATACCACGTGTTGGCTCGTCCAGAATAAGCAACTTAGGATTGAGACAGAGCCAGCGTGCTAAAAGCACTTTTTGCTGATTGCCACCAGAGAGTTCGCGGATTTTCTGGTCAGGTCCGGCTGTCTTAATGCCAAGCCGCTCAATGAACGTGTTTACGATTTGTTGTTGCTTGTCGCGTAACACAATACCATTGCGTGAAAGTACGGGTAGAGCTGCAAGAGTCAGGTTCTCACGTACTGATAAATATGGAATAATACCTTCAGCCTTGCGATCTTCAGAACACAAACCAATTCCCGCACGAATAGCATCGGCAGGCGAGTGAAAGTGCGTTTGCTGACCATCTATCCGCACCTCACCAGCCTCGATAGGATCGGCAGCAAAAATGGAACGCGCAACCTCTGTACGCCCTGACCCAAGCAAGCCTGCCAGCCCAACAATCTCCCCTGCATGGACCTCAACGCTTGCTCCTTGCAACACACGACCACGCCGTAGTCCCTCTGCTTCCAGCAGAACCTTCTCCTCAGCATGATGCTCGTTGGCATTAAAACCAGTTTGCCCACTTCGGTGCACCTCACCCAATTCTTTACCAAGCATCTTAGCAACCAGCTCTACCTTGCCAATAGTGCGTAACTCCCGCTCTTCTACTGTGCGCCCATCGCGCATGATGGTGACACGATCACAAATGGCATAGATTTCATCGAGTCGATGACCGACAAAAATTACAGAAACGCCCTCTGTTTTTAGCTGACGAATAACGTTGAAAAGCGTGGCAACTTCATTCTCATTAAGAGATGACGTTGGCTCATCCATAACCACAAGTTTGCTTTTGAACGAAATGGCGCGCGCGATCGCGACCATTTGTTGAACAGCAATATTATAGTTCATTAGTGGCTTCGTAACATCAATGGAAATACCAAGACGGCTGAGGAGAGCATCAGTCTCTTTATGCATACGCTGCCAATTGAGGAAACCGAAGCGTCTTGGTTCACGTCCCATAAAGACATTCTCTGCGACAGAACGAAATGGAACAAGGTTCACTTCCTGATAAATAGTGCTGATACCGTTGTTTTGTGCCTGCTGTGGCGACTGAAAGTCAATAGCATGTCCATCCAATAGGATAGTGCCACTGTCACGTCGATAGGCTCCCGTAAGGATTTTGATCAAGGTTGATTTGCCTGCACCATTTTGTCCAATGAGTGCATGCACTTCACTGTGATTGATGAGCAAGTGGGCATCAACTAAGGCAACGACGCCTGGAAACGCTTTTGAGATATGCTCCATATGGAGCAACGGGTCTGTCTGGTTCATCCAGCACCCCCTCTAATCTAACAAGTAGTCGTTTTACTCTAAACATCAAGACAAGAGGCATTGTATCCACATCAGGCTAAATAAATCAAGCCCTACACCTTATACTTACAATACAATAGCTAGATGGTAAGCGTGGCTGAACCGCTTAAAGACAGTTCAACCACGCTCTGAACGACAGGGAATACCGCGCTTAGTAGGCGTTTTTGGCGATGTACTGCTGTACATTGTCCTTGGTGTACTGCAGGTCCTGCACAACAACCCAATCGGGAATTTTGTTACCACTGGCGTACTGGCTTATTGTCTGGAAAGTGATAGGACCAAAGAACGGGCTGGACTGAACGCTCGTACCTAGTTCACCATTGATAATTGCGTTCATCCCGTCGCGCTCACCATCAATAGAAACCACTGTCACATCCTTACCAGGCTTTTTACCAGCAGCTTTGAGTGCTGCAATAGCACCAATAGCCATCTCGTCGTTATGTGCATAGACTGCTGTTACATCGGGATGGGCTTGCAGCAACGTCTGCATTGTCTGACGACCCTTATCACGGTTGAAGTCTGCATCCTGAGAAGCGAGGATACTCATGCCAGGAGCAGTCTTAATCTCGTTATCAAAGCCAGTCTTACGATCAGTTGCGGCAGACGCTCCAGTTGTGCCTTGCAATTCGATAATCTTCGCCTTACCACCTGTATTCTTGATGAGCCAATCAGCAGCAAGTTTGCCCTGCTGAACAAAGTTAGAACCGATGAAAGTCACATAATCCTTGTTTGGTGAAGCAAGCTTGTGATCAACATCACGGTCAATGAGAACGACAGGAATACAGGCGGCCTTTGCATCCTGTACAGCTTTCGCAAGAGGCTCTGATGTGAGCGGAGCTAAAACGATAACATCAACTTTCTGTGCAATCAGAGAGTCAACATCGGAGATTTGTTTGGAGGCGGAACTTTGAGCATCTGTAAAAATTAATTGAGCACCTTGAGCCTTTGCCGCATCTTGCATGCTCTTTGTCTCGGCTAGACGCCAGGGACCAGTGTTCTCGTTCTGTGAGAAGCCAACCTTGAGGCCGGTTGTCTTGGAAAGCTTGGGGGGAGACGCGCAGGAGGAACTTCCACCACCGCTGCTGCCACTACCACCGCCGCTACCACCACTGCTACTGGTGCTATTTGAGGTACCACAAGCAGTTAGGAGAAGTCCACCCAACACGATGATAAAGAGTGCCGACATGTTAAGCCCGAAAAATTTGGTTTGCTTCATAGCAAAATACCCTCCGTGGAAAATTGCAGGACACGAATCGTTTCGCGCAAAATCGACAAACGCAACGCTACATTTGTACGGGAACAAGTAATCCTACTTAAGGGTGGTGTCGACCGATTTTGAGGTGTAAATATGCTCCTTCCTTTACCTTACAACTATCCTAATCGGTTAGGAAAAATATAAAGTATAAAGCACCTCTTTGTCAAGTGTTTAAGACAAGAAGCAACTCACTTGAGCAAATTTGTACATATTATACTACGACTTATATTACGACACGTGGAGTAAGAAACTCACATAACACTCCTCAGCCACAATTGACTTTCTAACAATACATCCTTTATACTATCTTGTATAAGTTCGTCTAAATACGAAGGAAAGGCATCCGTGCCTTTCTGGGGGAAACATGAATGTATAGTGTATAAGCGGGTAGTGAATATATGACAGGAAAAGCATTATTTCTTGATCTTAGTGATGAGAGTGAGAAGGCTCTCGTGTTACTAAAGGCACTTGGTTCTGAGACTCGGTTGGCTATTCTTGACTACTTGAGAGATCGACCAGTGAACGTCAACGAAATCGCCGTTGCTCTTCAAATCGCACCGTCGTCCGCGACGATACATATTCAGATTTTGGAGAAAGCGGGACTGATACGTACTGAAATCA